>JAANMW010000010.1_pt1 | contig 178056 bp, 157 predicted proteins | sample 7279671 | NCBI WGS metagenome assembly JAANMW01 (sample SAMN14094541, study PRJNA606508) | bioreactor metagenome | isolation source: A lab-scale SPAN reactor treating ammonium-rich wastewater day 247 | place: Ireland: Galway | collected 2017-09-19 | reverse complement strand
ATCCTGCTCGTCAAATAGGAGTATTCAAGCAAAATGCATAGTAGTACTGGATGAAGGAGACAAACACACGGCATCCTTCAGAAGAACAATGGATCATACATTTTGGAGGTATCCGCGGCGGACACGTACGCTAAGCGCGAAGTTGAAAGTGTTGAGTGATGAGTGATGAGAAAACGCCGCGTCGTATAGCTCGACTAACGCTGCAAGATGGGAGACCGAATCTCTCGACTTACGAACACCGGCTTAGATCACTAATGGGCGAGCCGGCGGCTCGCCCCTACATCTCCTCTGTGTCCTCCGCGGCCTCTGTGGTTCAAACCTCTTGTAGTTCAAACCCTGTGCCGCACGTGGATCAGTCCTAACCTACCACGCGTAGGCTTCGGGGGCCGGGCCGCCGGGGCCGGGGAACAATTCGTCCAGTTCCTTGAGCTGCTCGGCGCTGAACTTGATCTCCAGCGCGCGCAGGCTGCCAGTGAGCTGCTCCATCGTGCGCGGCCCGATGATCGGCGCCGTGACAGCCTTCTGGTGCAGCAGCCACGCCAGCGCCACATCGGCCGGATGCTCGCCCAACGCGGCGCACCACGCTTCCCACGTCTCCAACTGCGGCCGGAACTTGTCAATGTCTTTTTGCGCGCCTTCGCTGGCACGGCGGCCCTCAGCGGCTTTCTGCAGCGCTCCGCCCAGAACGCCGCCCTTCAGCGGACTCCACGGGATGATGCCGAGGCCGTAGAACTCGCAGGCAGGCACGACTTCCAGCTCGATCGTGCGATCGAGCAGGTTATACAGGCTCTGCTCGCTGACGAGACCCATGAAATGACGCGCCTTGGCGGCTTCGTTGGCCTGCGCGATATGCCATCCGGCGAAGTTGCTGCTGCCGATATACAGGACTTTGCCCTGCTGCACCAGCACCTCGCAAGCCTGCCAGATCTCCTCCCACGGCGTGCTGCGGTCGATATGGTGGAATTGATACAGGTCGATATGGTCAGTGTGAAGCCGTTTCAGACTTCCCTCCACCGCCTGCCGGATATGCAGCGCCGACAGCTTGCTCTGGTTCGGCCAGTCGCCCATCGTGCCGTAGACCTTGGTCGCCAGCACGACCTTCTCGCGCCGGCCCCCGCCCTGCGCGAACCAGCGGCCGATGATCTGCTCGGTGACGCCCTCGCCCTTCTTCCGGCCGTACACGTTGGCCGTATCGAAGAAATTGATACCGAGGTCGAGCGCCTTGTCCATCATGGCGTGGCTGTCCGGCTCCGATGAATGCGGGCCGAAGTTCATCGTGCCGAGGCACAGCGGGCTGACCCTCAACCCGGTGCGCCCCAAAGAAACATACTCCATCATCACCGCTCCTAATCAGAAACTGAACGCGCCTCGAGTCCAGATTGTAACGCCGCGCGCCACAGATCGCGCGCCGATTGGACTCAGGCCGCGCACGGCTGTTGCGCAGTCATCGAATATCCGTATCCTTGAGGGTATAACTTCGCACCGTCGCCAAGGGGTCGCATCATGTTGAGCACAGCAGATAAGATCGGTTTCCCGCACCGCCGCGAGATCGTCGCCGTCGTCGTTGCCGTTCTTCCGTTCATCCTGAATTTTTATTCGGTATCGACGGTGAACGGACGAATCACCAGCTACAGTGACTTCGCGGACATCGTGCTCGGCGCAATCGTGTTGTATCTCACGTTCAATAACCGCGTCTTCATCACCGAAGGCGAGGCGAAGTACAAAGTGATTCGCATCGTTCTGACGGTCGCGCTGGTGATCGTCGGCGTGTTCCACGTCCTCAGCGGCGCGGGCCTGCTGGTCAACCTGCCCTACCCGCTCGGATACGGAAGCTAGGGCGGCCTACTCCCACTCAATCGTGCCGGGGGGCTTGGACGTGATGTCGTACAGCACGCGGTTGACTCCCTTAACCCTGTTGACGATCTGACTGCTCACACGCGCGAGCAGCGCAGAGTCGAGCCGCGCCCAGTCCGCGGTCATAAAGTCGTCGGTGACGACGGCACGCAGCACGACGACCTCCTCGTAGGTGCGCTCATCGCCCATCACCCCGACCGCCTTGACCGGCAGCAGTACAGCGAAGGCTTGGCTTGTCCCCATACCCTCGTCATGGCGCAGCAGCCCCGCTTTGTGCAGTTCGTTGGTGAAGATCGCGTCCGCCGCGCGCAGGGTTTCGAGCCGATCCCACGTGATCTCACCCGGACAGCGCACGGCCAAACCGGGGCCGGGGAACGGCTGTCGCCAGATGATCGACTCCGGCAGGCCGAGCGCCTCGCCGACCTTGCGCACCTCGTCTTTGAACAGGTCGCGGATCGGCTCGACCAGTTCAAATTGCAGATCGTCCGGCAGCCCGCCGACGTTGTGATGGCTCTTGATCGTCTTGGACGCTCTGCTGCTGTGCGCGCTCTCGATCACATCCGGGTAGATCGTCCCCTGCGCAAGGAACGTGACGCCTTCCAGCGACCGCGCGAAATCGCTGAACGTGTCGATGAACGCCTTGCCGACCGTCTTGCGCTTCTGCTCCGGGTCGGTCACGCCGTGCAGCCGCGTCAAGAATTCTTCGGTAGCGTCAATCGCCGTCAGGTTCAGGCCGCGCTCATCGCGGAATACGCGCGTGACCTGCTCAGCTTCGCCGAGGCGCAGCATGCCCGTGTTGACGAAGCAGCAGATTAAGCGGTCGCCGATGGCCTTCTGCAGCAGCGCCGCCACCACCGACGAGTCGACACCGCCGGACAGCGCCAACAGCACACGCTCATCACCAACCTGCGCCCGTATGCGCTCGATCGTATCGTCGATGAACGCGCCGGGAGTCCACTTCGGGTCGCACCCGCACACGTCGATGACGAAGTTACGATAGATCGCGCGCCCGTATTCGGTGTGATTCACCTCCGGGTGAAACTGCACGCCGTATAACCCGCGCGCTTCGTCCGCGATGGCCGCGTAAGGCGAATGATCGCTGGTGGCAAGCGGCGTAAAGCCGGGCGCGGGGCGCTCGATGCGGTCGCCGTGGCTCATCCACACGAGGCTCGTCGGCGGAACATCCTTGAACAGCACGCCGCCGGTGTGAGCGAGCGTCGCGCGGCCGAACTCGCGGTGCTGGGCCGAGGCAACCTCACCGCCCAGCGCATGAGTCATCGCCTGCATGCCGTAGCACACGCCCAGTATCGGCAGGCCGGAACGCAGCAGCGCGGGTTGAAGCTGTGGCGCGCCTTCCTTGTAAACACTCTCCGGCCCGCCGCTCAGGATATAGCCGCGCGGTTGATGCCGGTTGATGTGATCGGCCGGCGCGTCGAACGGAAACACTTCGGCGTAGACGCCGGCCTCGCGGATGCGGCGTGCGATGAGCTGCGTATACTGCGATCCGAAGTCGATCACGGCGATCCCGCCGATGCGCAAGTCTTCCGTCATAGGTCATCCCTGTCGCGTTGAATGCGGCGATTATAAGCGGCAAACCGCCCACGGCGCACCCCTCCGATTGCACCGGAAGTTCGGGCTGTGGGGTATAATGCGGTATGTACCGGGGAACAAGTGGAATCGTAAAGAGACAACATGCGTATTGAGCGATTTGCTTTACCGCATCATTGGTACCGCAAGGTGCAGCGCTTCTTGATGACACACGAAGCGCACAACAACCTGATGCTCGGGCTGGCCGGAATCCTGATGAATTCGCCCGAGACGTACCCCGAATTCTACTTGTCCGAAGTGATCGACGAGGACGCGAAAACCGTCGGCGCGGCGTTGATGACCATGCCGCATCATCTCATCATCGCGCATGGCACATCGCAGGAGGCGCTCGACCTGATCGCCACCCATACGCACCGTCTCTACGGCACGCTGCCCGGCGTCAACAGCTCGCGCGACTTGGCGGAAGCATTCGCGCGGAAATGGACGGAGGTCTCAGGCGTGCCGCATCGCCGCCTGATGCAGCAGCGCATTTTTCAGATCGACAAGGTGTCTATGCCGGAGGGGGTTGCCGGATCGCTTCGCCTCGCCGGATCCGCAGACATCGACCTGCTCGCGGAATGGTACGCGCAGTTCGCCATCGACGCGACACTGCCCGTGCCAACACCTGAGCAATCGCGTGCATGGGCGGAAGCCACCGCCGCCGCGATCAATCGGCGCGCCTTCCTCTGGATCGTCGATGACAAACCGGTCTGCTTGGTCGGCGCCACCGGCCCCACCCCGAACGGAATCCGCATCGGCCCGGTGTATACCCCGCAAGACGAGCGCCGGAAGGGCTATGGCAGCGCATGTACCGCCGCGGTCAGCCAGAAGATGCTGGATGAAGGACGGCGGTTTTGCTTCCTTTATACCGACATCGAGAACCCCACCAGCAATAAGATCTATCAAAACATCGGATATCGCCCCATCGTCGACTGCGATCTGTACGTCTTCAATGCGTCCAATCCGGCGTAAAACGGGTGAACTTTGGCATGTCGCGCCGCCTATGCCATAATCTATCCGATTAACACACTCACCCCGCCGCCTGCGCGCGTGCCACGCAAGGGATAACGATGAGCGAAGCGCCTTCCGGGATAACCATACGACCTCTGACTCAACAAGACCGCACTTGGGTGGCACAGTTCTTGGATGAGCACTGGAAATCGACCAAGATCGTCTCGCGCGGCCAGTCGTACTATGGACATCTGCTGCCGGGGTTTGTGGCGTCAATTCCAGACGACGAAACTGGCGCCGAAGAACCGATCGGGCTGCTGCTGTATCGCCAAGAGGATTCGGAATGTGAGGTCATGACGCTCGACAGCATCCAGCGCAAGTCGGGCGTGGGGACGGCCCTGCTGGAAGCGATGAAGCAGTACGCGCTCGAAAACGGCATCCGCCGCCTGTGGCTGATCACTACCAACGACAATCTCGACGCCCTGCGGTTCTATCAGAAGCGCGGCTGGCATCTGGTCACCATACATCGTGACGCTCTCAACGAGTCGCGCCGGCTCAAGCCGCAAATCCCGATCATCGGGCTAGACGGCATCCCGCTGCGCGACGAGATCGAACTCGAATTGACGCTGTAGCAGTCGCCCTAACGGCGGTTCGTGCGTTCTGTTACAATGGCCGATTAACCGACACACGATCACTGGCGCGCGCTGAACGCCGTTCGCACGCCGCCGGCCAACAACCACTATGCCTAGAAAACCCCTGCTTGCTCTTGTCGGCCGTCCCAACGTCGGCAAATCGACGCTGTTCAACCGTCTTGCCGGCGAACGTCTGGCGGTGACGAATCCCATCCCCGGCACCACGCGCGACCGCCTGCACGGCGAGACGTTCTGGAACGGCGTGCAGTTCCGTATCGTGGACACCGGCGGTATCGAGGTGTATCAGCCCAAGGGCATGCGCGACGAAAACCCGCTGTCCGAAGGCAGCGCCGAGTTCGTGCCGCTGATCCGCGATCAAGCGTTGATCGCGATCGAACAGGCGGACATCATCGTCTTTGTCGTCGACATTCGTCACGGAATCACCGCCGCGGATGAAGAAATCGCGGAAATCCTGCGCCGCAGCAGCAAGCCGGTTGTGATCGCTGCCAACAAGGCCGACGATCTCGGCATTAATGACGACGCGGTCGAATTCTACGCGCTCGGTCTCGGCGAGGTCGTGCCGTGCAGCGCGGTTCACGGCGTGGGCGTGGGCGACCTGCTCGACGCCGTGGTACAAGCTCTTGGCCCCGGCGACTGGCAGGGCGCGGAGATACGCGACGACGATCATCTCAAGATCGCGGTGGTCGGCCGCCCCAACGCGGGCAAGTCGACCCTGATCAACAAGCTCATCGGCGAGGAACGGGTGATCGTCAGCCCGGTCGCCGGGACGACCCGCGACGCTATCGACACCGACATCACATGGCACGGCCAGCGCGTCACGCTCATCGACACGGCGGGCATCCGTCGTCGTGGCCGGATCGAACGCGGGGTTGAGCAGTTCAGCGTGATCCGCGCGATGAACGCCATCGAGCGCGCCGATGTCGCCCTGCTGGTCATCGACGCCGAGCTGGGCGTCACCGAGCAGGATGAGCATATCGCGGGCTACGTGATCGAGGAATACAAGTCGCTCGCGATCGTCGTCAACAAGTGGGACTCGCTCGAAAAAGACTCGAACACGCTGGTCGAGTTCACCAGGTCTGTGCGTGAACGCCTGCACTTCGTCCCCTACGCGCCGCTGCTATTCATCAGCGCGCTGACCGGACAGCGGATCCATCAGGTGTTGGAGACCGCCAACCGGGTGTTCGAGGCGCGGCACTTCCGCATCCCGACCAGCGAGCTAAACCGCATCATGCGTGACGCCGTGCGCCGGCACCCGCCTCCCCTCCGCGGGACGCGCCGCCTGCGCCTGTATTTCGCGTCTCAGGTGCGCACCGCGCCGCCTGTCATCCTGTTTCACGTCAATGACCGGCGCTTAATCCACTTCACCTACAAGCGCTTTCTGGAAAACCGCATCCGGGAGACACATCCCTTCGAGGGCACGCCGATTCGCTTGAGCTTCCGGTCATCCACCAGCACGGCCAAGAAAGACGGCGTGCAGGTGACAGCAGCCCGCGACGCCGGTGGCGAGGACGAACTGGACGAGTTGATCGAGGATGTGCAGGACGTCGAATACATCGACTTCACGCCCGGAGCGCATGACGACGACGTCGACACGGACGGCTACTACGTGGGCGAGAGTGACGATTGAGCGACCGCATCCGTATCGTCCGCATCATCTCCCGGCTCAACATCGGCGGCCCGGCGATCCATGTGGCGCTGCTCACGGCGCTGATGAACGACGAGACGTTTGAAAGCACGCTCATCACCGGTTCAATCGGCGATGAAGAAGGCGATATGACGTATTACGCCGCGCAGCACGGCGTCACGCCAGTAATGGTCGAGGCGCTCGGCCGCGAGCTGCACCCGCTGCGCGACATCCGCACACTGTGGGAACTGACGCGGCTGCTGCGCAAGCTCAAGCCCGACGTCGTTCATACCCATACCGCAAAGGCCGGATTCGTCGGCCGCTGGGCCGCGCGGTTCGCCGGCGTTCCGGTGATCGTCCACACCTTCCACGGGCATGTGTTCGAGGGCTATTTCGGCCCGCTCAAGACCCGCTTTTTCCTCTCGCTCGAACAGGCGACGGCGCGCATCACCGACGTCGTGCTGACGCTCACCCAAAGCCTGCGCCGCGACCTCGCCGACAAGTTCCGCATCGCACGCGCCGAACGGATCACCGTGCTTCCGCTGGGGCTTGACCTCGCGCCGATTGCCGCCGTGCCGCGTAAGGCAGGGGCGTTTCGTGCGCGGATCGGCGTCCCAGCTGAAACGCCGCTGGTGGGGATCGCCGGACGCATGGTGCCGATCAAAAACCACGCGCTGTTTCTCGACGCCGCGGCACAGATTCACGCACAGCGCACCGACGTGCGGTTCGTCATCATCGGAGACGGCGAGCTGCGCGCCGACCTTGAGCAGAAGATCGATGCGCTCGCTCTGCGCGAGGTCGTGACGGTCACGGGCTGGATCAGCGACATGGCGAACGCCTACGCCGACCTCGACGTGTTCGCGCTCAGCAGCATTAACGAGGGCACACCGGTCACGGTCATCGAGGCGCTCGCCGCGGGATGCCCGGTCGTGGCGACTCACGTCGGCGGACTACCGGATCTGCTGGAGGGCGGCCGTCTGGGCAAGCTGGTTTCAAGCGGGAACTCGCACGCGCTCGCCGAGTCGATCCTCGAGACGCTGGACAACCCGCCCGATCCCATGCCGGGGCGGCAGGCCGTCCTCTCGCAGTACGGAATCGACCGGCTGGTGAGCGACCTCTCCGCGCTGTATCGCGCTCAACTGGCGAAGAAGAAGAAGGCGCGCGCGTGAGTTTCGCGTTCCGTCCGCTGACACACGCGTTCGCCGCGGACAGCTTGGCGTGGCGATACGATCCCCCCTACGACGTCTACAATACGTATGTGTCAGCCGCGCGCGTGGACGAAGTCATCACGGCACACTTTTCGGGCGAGAGCGAGTTTCGCCAAGTCGAGCTGGACGGCGTGCCGATTGCAATTGTGAGCTTCGGCGCGGACGGACGGGTCAACGGCGGCGACTATCACGAGGATGCGTTGGACATCGGCCTCGGCGTCGCGCCGCACATGACCGGCAGGGGGCTTGGAACCGGCATCGTGCGCGAGGTCGTCGGTTACGCCGTACACGCCTTCTCGCCTCCAATGCTGCGCGTGACGATTGCGGCCTTCAACCTGCGCGCTCAGCGCGTTTGGGTGAAGAACGGATTTCAGGCGGCCAGCCGCTTCACGTTCACCGGGACAGGGATGAAATTCATCGTCTACACGCGGTCAGTGAGATAAGCGGTCATGCCGACGCTGTTTCAATACACACCCGCTATCGTCACGACATTCCCGGCCGTGGTCGATGGGTCATCGCCGGTGTTTAGCGCGCCGGACTAGCAGCGAAACGAGCCGCGTCAGCGCGATTTCCGCACGCAGCATCATGCTTACGTCGGCAGGGCGGCGATCTCCGCGTTGTACCACTCGACCGTCTCGCGCAGGCCGTCGTCAAAGCTGGTCGTCGCCGTGAAGCCGAACGCATCACGGGCGCGCGTGACGTCCACGTTGCGGCGCGGCTGACCGTTTGGCTTAGTCGTGTCCCACACGATCTGGCCGTCGAAACCGACCAGCGCCTGAATCTTCTCCGCCAGCGCGCGAATGCTGATCTCGACACCGCTGCCGATATTGACTGGCTCCGGCGAGTCATAGTGCGCCGCCGCCAGCGCAATCCCGCGCGCCGCATCCTTCACGTACACAAACTCGCGAGTCGGCGTGCCATCGCCCCACAGCGTGACGGTCGCGCGTCCCTCGCGCTTGGCTTCGCTCATCTTGCGGATCAGCGCCGGGATGACGTGCGAGGTCTCAAGGTCGAAGTTATCGCCGGGGCCGTACAGGTTGGTCGGCATGACGTGTATCGCGCTGAAGCCGAACTCCTGCCGGTAGGTCTGGCCCTGAATCAGAAGCGCGCGCTTGGCGATCCCGTAGGGCGCGTTCGTCTCCTCAGGATACCCGTTCCACAGGTCGTCCTCGCGGAAGGGCGTCGGCGTAAACTTGGGATAGGCGCAGATCGTGCCAATCCCGACGAAGCGCGGAATACCGCGGCGGTAGGCCAGATCGAGCGTCAGCGTGCCCATCATCAGGTTGTCGTAGAAGAACGTGGCCGGATGCAGGCGGTTCGCCCCGATCCCACCGACGGTCGCGGCCAGATGAATTACCATCGTCGCGCCGGGGTTGTCCGTGTAGAGGCGCTCGACCGCGTCCGGCGTGCGCAGATCGTAGTCCTTGCTGCGCGGCACGATGACGTCCCCGGCCCCAAGCGTGCGTAGTTCGCTCACCAAGTGGCTGCCGAGAAACCCGGAACCCCCGGTGACGATGATCGTCTGGCTGGGCCAGTCGAATGCAGCGTTTGTCATAACGTTGTACTCCCTAGCGGCGGCCTGCGCCGTCATTGTAACCGATCAAGCCGGTGCGATCCGATAGTGGTAGCGGTACGATTCCGCGAATCCCGCACGGTTATACAGGCGGATGGCAGTATCGTTGTCGGCGCTGACATGCAGGAACAGCGCGCGCACCCCGATCCGCGATGCTTGGCCGATCAACGCACGAAGAATGGACATCCCCAGCCCTTGCCCACGGCGCGCCGGATCAGTCGCCATATTGTACACTGCGGCGGCGTGCCGGCTGCGCGAAAGCGTGCCGACCGCGGCGATCCGGCCGTCCACCACAGCCGAGGCGTAGGTACGCTGGCCGACATCTGCACGCATCATCACGGCGAACGTCTCGCGCAGGGCGGCCCACCGGGGCTGGATCGTCAGATACGCGTCGAGCCACGCGTCGGTCATCTCGCTCTCTAGCGTGACGTCATGGCTCGGCGGCGTGTCCAGCGCATCCATATTTCTCACCATGACGACGGTATTTTCGTGCGCCTCATATCCCTCTGCGGCGAGCCGCGCATCCAGTCCGGGCGGGTGAACGGCGCTCGTGATCTTGTACACGGTGGGCAGACCGCGCTCCCGATACGCATCGGCACAGTACGCCAGCTTCCGCTCAAGTTCAAACGTCGAGGGGTACAGCGGATACACGGCGTTCGACCGGTGAGTCACGCCGCCACTGAACCGCAGCAGCCACCCGTCATACGGAACCGTCTCTAACGCCGGCCATGTCAGACAGGTATACTCCTCGTATTCGCTAATCGACATGATCCCCGCAGCCGCGCGTGAACGCATTTCAGCATGACCCAGCCCATTCTACAGCACAGCATCGCAGACTGCCCCGGTGGATTGCCTTCGCCGCGAGCATCATGTGCGCTGCGACGGCGCTCGCACTCGTGATCGCTGCTGGGCTGCCCGGCCTCGCGGAGTCCGATCCGTTGTACGTGCTGGACGATGGCCGGATCGTCACCCCGGTGATCGGCGCGCTGGCCCCGCCGCTTCGACTGACCAACCTCGACGGTGAAAGAGTCGACCTCGCAGCGTATGCCGACCGGGCCGTCGTGCTGAACTCATGGGCGACGTGGTGCGTCCCGTGCCAAGCCGAGATGCCGGCGCTGCAGGCGTTATCCGAACGCTATGCCGGCCGGGTCGTCGTGGTGGGGATCAACGCGGGCGAGCCGCGCGACGCAGTGACCACATGGCGCGACCGATTCAACCTGACGTTCGATCTTGTGCTCGATCCGGACGGGGTCGCCGCGCGCGATTACCGCTTGCGCGGCCAGCCGACCACGTTTATCGTTGCGCCGGGCGGGCGTATCGAAGCGATCTACTTCGGGCCGGTCGACCTCGCCGAACTCGAACGCGTACTGGATCGAATTGCCGCAGAAGCGGTTAGGTGAGGACTCAAATTGTGAGCTGGGGTTTACGCACGAATCTGTGGCTGTTGAGCATCACCAAACACTGGCTGCGCGCCGCAATCGCCTTCTGGTTGATCTGGGGCACGCTGCCGTGGATCGCGCCCGTGCTGATGAAACTGGGCGCGACCGGGCCAGCCACCGCCATCTACCAGATGTATCAGCCGATGTGCCACCGGTTCGCGTTCCGGTCGTTCTACCTGTTTGGCGAACAGGCCGCATACCCGTTGGCTGGCGCCCACTCCGGCCTTGTCCCGTTCGAAGCGCTGGCCGGCGTCAGCCCGCTGCCCGGTATCATGCGCGCCGGAAAGCTGCCGACCCCGCCGTTCGGCATTCGCGCGCTGCCACAGCTCGACGGCATCTGGCTCAACGGCGCTTACGCCGCGATTGACATCCCCGACGACGTGACGCCGTACGACACCGAAAGCGCCGCGAACTTCGCCCGGCTTCAGCTCGCCTCGTCGTCGTTTATCGGCAACGAGCAGTTCGGCTATAAGGCCGCGGTGTGCGAGCGCGACGTTTCGATCTATGCCGGCCTCGGCCTCACCGCGCTGATCTTCGCCATCCCGCGCGTCCGCCGCAAGCTCCGGCCGCTGCCGATCTGGATGTACGTGCTCATCGGCCTCGTGCCAATCGGGCTAGACGGCTTCAGTCAGATGTTCGGCTACGCGCCGTTTTCGTTCTGGCCCCCGCGTGAGACGATCCCGGCCTTTCGGGTCATCACCGGGCTGGTGTTCGGGCTGGCGACCGGCTGGCTCGGCTATCCGAATATCGACCTCTCGATGCGAGAAACGCGTGAGGCCATCGAGTTGAAGCTCGCACGCCGCAGAACCCCACCTGCCTAAGCGTAGGTTGTCGAAGGTCAGCGGGCTGAGCACAAAGTTGAAAGTGATGAGTGATGAGAACAACCCGCGCCGTATAGCTCGACTAACGATGCAAGATGGGCGACCGAATCTCTCGTCTTACGAACACGGGCTTAGACGATCCGACTTGCGGCGCGATACGAGTGAAAAGGGCTGACGCTTTCTCATTACCCATCACGCGCCACGTTCAATTTCTCATTTTTAGACACGGCGTACACACAAAAAAACGGGCGCCGATCTCTCAGCGCCCGTTTTGACTTGAAGCAGCCTCACCTAGCCATCGCCACCGCTGCTCTGTGTCGGCGTGAAGCCGATCGGCGTGCGGGTTGGCGTCGACGTCGCCGGCAGTGTGTGCGTTGGCGTGTTCGTCGGCAGCGAGGTGCGTGTCGCTGTGCGTGTCGCGGTCGGCGTGATCGGCGACGGGGTCAGCGTTGGCGCAGGTGTGTTGGTCGGCAGGTGCGTGTAGGTGATGGTCGGCGTCGGCAGCAGGATTTGAATGCTGCCGGTCGGAACCGTCCCCGGACCGCCTTGACCATCTGACGGTTGATCACAGCCGATAAAGAACTGTGTCTCGTCGAAGTGATGCCGTTCGACGTCGAACTGCGTCAGGCTGCCACCAAAGCCGTCGAAGTCCAGCCAGACCCGGTTGTCACCTGGGCGCAGGATGCCGTTGGTCAACCACGATCCTTCGGCGGCGTCGTTGCTGCGAGTCGCAACCGTCAGCGGCCGGTCAACCCGGATATTGCCGGTCTGGTCCTGCGGCGCGCCGGTCGACTGCCACACCGTGACGCCGTTCGGGTCATCCACGCTCGTGCCGCCGACGACCACGCGTGTGAGGTAGTAGTCACCGTCGGTCGCGTTGACCTGAGGATGATCCGCATCCGGCCACACGAGGTTGAACCCGAGCACGTAGATCGGCAGGACGCTGTTGTTGCGAATGACGAAGCTCACGGTGCCGTCGAAGCTGCTGAATCCATCGAACCGTGGTGGATCGACATCCAGCGCGTCAGCACAGTTCGGCTCAGGCGTGGGTGATGGCCCCGGCGTCAATGAAAGCGTCGGCGACGGGGTCGGCAAGCCGCTGACGTCGAGCAGGATGATGCACGGCGCCCCTTCGGGGTTCGAGAACTCGAACTCGGCGCCGAAGTCCGTCAGCGCAAAGTCGGTCGCAAGGTTGGACGGGCCGTTCTGGAACGTCGCGCTCCAGTTGGCGTTTCCCAGCCCTGAGACGAAGCGGAACGCGTTCGGCCGGCCGCCCAACCCGTCATAGAACGTCGGGTCGGTGCGCGTGTCGACAAGGCTCTGCATGGGGCTAGCCGGGGCACTACCCAGCCAGTGCACCTCGTTGTTGAGCGCAAACGCGCGCGCAAACATATTGGGCCACGGGCCTTTCGGGTTCCACGTCAAGCGGATGCGCTGAAGTTCAGTCGGCTGCAGGTTGTTGTTCTGCACCGTCATAAACAGGTTCGAGCCGATGAACGGGCTTTGCGACCAGATCACGCGGATGCTCGCGCAGCTGAACGCGGGCGGGGTCGACGTTGAAGTCGCCGTGGGCGACGACGTGGCCGTGAGCGTGGTGGTCGGCGTGAGCGTCTCTGTCGGCGTCAGGGTCGGCAGTGGTGTCGGGTCGTCGTCACGGCCGGGCGGGATGCTGCGCTGGAACGCGCCGACGGCCTTCGGGGCGCGGAACGACTCGTTCACCGACGAACGCCGCGACTCAAGCGTCAGGTACTGCGACAGATTAAGCGGCGTGATCAATGGATGGTTGATCTTGACGAACACCGTCACGCGATCGCCCGGCCCGCCGACATCGAACCACCGTTGACCGACGTTGTTCAAAGAGCCGGGGTCAACCGTTCCGGTGATCGGGTCAGGCTGCGGGCTTTCGCGCAGCATACAGAACGGCAGCGGATAGTTGTACGGGTTGGCCCCCAGCGGCGTGATGAACAACCCGACGTCAGACTGGTTGCGCAGTGTCGCAAAGCGCGTATCAACCCCACCGTCAAGAGGGGGCCGCGTGCTGCACATCTCAATCGAGAACCAGCCCGGGCCATCGTAATCCACGGCGCTGGAGTACGGGCGCGCCCAGTAGCGTTTGAAGTAGTCGAAGGCTTGGTTCGGCTCGATGTCGCCCCAGTTGAAGTTGTTGGCGTCCTGGAAGATCGACAGCGTACCCGCGACCTCGCGCACTTCATGCATGACCGTGAACACGCGCAGGATGTCACGCCGGAGCTGCTGATGATCCTCGTTGTCCGGATCGCAGTTCATGCCGTCGTACACGGTGGCGAAGAAACCCTCGGTGCCGTTGTAGTACTGCACGCTGGTGGCGGCGTCGGTGATCTTCGTCCCGCGTTCGTCGCCTTCAACGCACGGCACGACGGCATTCTGCACCGTGAGATCCTGCGCCGCGCCCGGCGGGATGGTGACGTCGAAGATGTCGTAGTCGATGCGGCCGATGCTCGCAGCACGGGCACCGGCACGCGCCGCGCTCTGCAGCACCACCCACGTCTGGAAGATACGCGCGAACTCGATGATGCCGAAGACGAACAGCAGCAGGATCGGCAGCGTGAGCGCGAACTCCGCGAGGGCTTGGCCGTGCCGTGCCGGCGCTCCGGACGGCTGTGATGGCTTGCGTTTGAAGAACCTCATGGTCATCTCCTTCTCGCACGCTATCGCAGGCTACGGTGCGAGGCGCGTAAACATGCGCGATGCAATGTCATCGAACACCAGCTGGAGGCGTCCCTGATCCGGGGCGTTGTAGTAGTTACCGCAGTCCTGACGCGGTGGGAGCGGCCGAACCATCGTGCCGTTGCCACCATCGCGGGTCGAGAAGCCGTTACCCATGCGTGCCGCGACATCGCCAGACGAGTAAGGCGGCGATCCCGCCGGCAGTTCCTCTTCGCAGGGGCCGCGATCACCGAATCGATCCGGCGGCGTGAGCACACCGTCCAGCGTGCGATCCTGCTTCAAGTCCTGTTGATAGTCGGTGTCGATCTGGAAGTTGTCGCCCACATCAGCGATGTACCGCAGCAGCTCCTCACCGAGGAAGTCCGACGTGTTGTACTGCGCCGAATGCGGGACGTAGGCCGGGCTGGCAGGATCTTCGTTCGGGTTGACGTTGCCGATCGCGTTGATACGGCGGAAGTTCATACCGAAGCTGATGGTGAAGATCGTCGGAAGCTGCTCATCACCAGCGCCGGTGCGCGACAAGCTCACATAGTCGGCCCAATCCCGCGCGTAATCATCCACGTCGTAGTACGGGTCGCAAGTCGAGGCTGTCTCGCCATAGTAGCTGCCGACATCGACATCATACACACGGCCGAGGACGAGGTTGTCCTCCAGCGGGATCGAACAGTCGTAGTCCTGATCGTAGCTGCCCGGCGCAAACCCGTACGAGTACGTGCTGGTTCCGACGCAGTTCTTGCCGACGTTGTTCTCGTCTCCGAATGCCGGCTCGCAGAAATGGCGTGTGTGCGGCTGTTCGTCTGAGCAGAACGGGAATTCGATGATGGCACGGTCGCGGGTCAGCTGAGATGGGCTGCCGTCGAAGCCGAGCGGGCACAGGCCGAACGCGCCGTATTCGCCAGTACGGCCATATTGAAGCAGGTCGGGAATGCCCATATAGGTTTGGCGGCCCAAGCCCGCGCCCACCCAGTCATAGTACGGTTCGGTCTCAAGCGGCTTGCGGCCATTGAGGCGTACCGGGTCGCTGGCGCCGGCCGCGCCGTCGGACATCATAATCATGACCCACACCGTGCCGGTGCGCCGCGTTGTTTGCGGGTCGAGCAGCGCGTTGTTGCCTTCGCGCAGCCCCGCGCCGATGTTACCATTCCGGCAGGACGCCCACAGCTCGTAACTCTTCTGCTCGGTATCGATCCAAGTTGGGTTCATGATCCGGGTCAAACCGGGTTTCGACAGCCCGAAATACTGTGGATTGGTGTAGTCCCAGTCCCACAGCGAGTACAGACTGAGGAAGCCCGGAAGTGCGGCGTTCTGCATCGGGCAGAAGTCGCGCACCGGATAGTCATTGAGCGCGCGATCACTGGTCGCATCGTAGCCGCCGCTGGTTCCTTCGTGATAGTAGTCGACCAGCATCGACGTGCCATCCAGCCGCCGCCCCTTAGCGAACGCTTCCCATCCGCCGCCGTTTTCCTTCCATGCATAGAAGTTCGGGTCAGCACGCACGCCGACGAACTGATCGAGTGTGCGCACAGCGCGGCACTTCGACGCCAGCATGTGAGTCCACGTCGTGCGGCCTGCGCCGTCCGGTTCGGAGTCGCGCGGGCAGACGTCGGAGTTACCTGCTGCCACGCGTCCGTTGGCGCCATCCGGGTCGATCAAGAACGCGCCACGGTCGTACGTAACGAACGCCACACGGTCGCCGCGTTCAAAGTCGACGGTATCGAGAAATTCGCGGGTTGCGTCGCGCGCCTGCTTGAACGGTTGGCAAATCAAGTCGTTGAACTTGAAGTCGCCCCGTGTCGTATCGACCGTATCGCCGGGAAGCGCGCTCAGCGTGTAGTCGCTGGCGACCTGTCCGCCGGCCGTCGGGTCGTTGCAGCACCCGTAGAAATCATACGTCGGCACAAATCCGTTCCAGAAAATGGTCTGCGTCACGTCCGCGGTCTGCGCAGGGGAGTTCCCCTCCCAGTACGTCGCAAAGCCGGAGATTTCACGGATATGCTGCGGGATACGAATGTTCACTGAGTACGGCCAGAAGCGCACGCGGCATGCTTCACGCGGGTGAGTCTGGGTTCCATAGCCGGGGTACGGGAACGACGTCACGCGATAATTCGGGTTGACCGCGCCCGGATCGTCATTCGGCACCGTGCCGCCGCCCGCATCCACGTAATCGAGGCGTTGATTGACGGTGTGCGGGTAAACGCGCGGGAACGAATTCACCCCACCCAGCAGTTCCTCGCCCCAATACTGGAACAGGTCTTCGTAGAGCAGATCACCGGGGTCGGTATCTTCAAAACGTCCCGCCGCGCGTTCGCGCAGGAAGACCGAGCTTCCGCCGTAACCTGTGCCGATTGCAGGTGGCACGTAGACCTGCCCTAGCCCGATCTTGGCCCAGTCCTCGTAGGTGGTATCAAGCAGCATCGACTCGGAGGAGTCCAGCACCAGCACGATGTCGAGCACCGCGGTCTCAGAGGTAGACACCGCCGAGAGTTCGATGGCTTGAACCCCAAGCAGGCTCAGGAACACGGTGTTTGACTGGATGCTCGCGCCGACGCGCACCAATTTGCGGAAGCGATTCTGTTCGCTGCAAAGGAACGGGTCGGTCTCGTTGGTCGAGGCGCAGGTTTCGACCAGCACGTCGTCGGTACGGATGCCGTGCAGTTCGAGCATCATGCGCGCCGCGAGGCCCACCTCGGCGAAGCTGCGGTCGGAACGCATCTGGCCCGCCGCCGAAATCGCCGCGCTGTCCACCGCGCGCGAGAGCGTGTTGTAACGCGCCAGCAGCAGCGACACGTCCGTGACAATGCCGACAAAGCCGACCAAGCCGATGAAGCCCAGCGCCAAGACGATGATCGCTTGACCGGAGCTTTGCGGATGCCGGATCGGCCTCAGGAGATTTCGAAGTCTCTTACCCATCATCAACGGCCTCTCGTCTCCGACTTACGGTTTGAACACCAGACGCGGCTCTGCGGAGGGCACCGGGAAGGCAGCCCACGCATAGATCACGTCCGCTGTCGATGTTGGATCGTCGCCGCCCATGACTTGATACACGGGCGACCACTGAGCGGAAAGCAGCGGGAAGTTCTCAAGCAGAAGCGAGTGTTCCCAGTAGACCTCGACGATCACCAGACCGACGCTTGGGAAGTACGACTTGCGCTCTTGCTCGTCGGTGCTGCCGGGCGGGATGAACGTCGGCAGGTTGAGCAGGTCTTGCACGCGGTCGAGCGTGAACTGCGACCCCCAGCAGTTGATCCGGGCGCGGTTCACATCCTCGATCTGGCGCTGGCCTGTCCATGACCATCCGACGGCGCGTTCCGTGCCGGAGTCCGACCAGCCCGCATACTGCGAACTGGTCTCGTTCCACACGCCCAGTTCGTAGTTGATGTGCAGATCAGGCCCGCCCATCGGATCAGGCACATACTCCCAATCGACCGTATCGTTCTCGATCCAGTCGAAGGGATCGCGCTCGCCCCACTCCACGCACTCGTTGGCGTTGGACGGCCAGCGGCCAACTACCACGACCTGATTGCCATCGGCGTAAGGCGTGGCGCTGCTGTAGGCGTCCGGGTCGATGTCGTCGGAGGAGTTCGCACCGATACGGACGTGCTGCACCGAGAACGCCGAGATGACGATGTCATCCTTGCCGTTACCGAGCCGCAGCCGGAGCGGATCCATCGAGTCGACCACCGTACAAGCGATGGTGTTGAAGAACCCGAATTCGTCGGGCAAGATGTTGTCACAGGTCTGCGTACCGCCGACCATGCCACGGTAGATGATCCGCGGATCGTCGTCGTAGCCGGTGTCGCCGGGGTTCAGCGTAAAGCCAAACGCCGCCGTGGGCGGTAGGCTGGCCGCATTCGGCCATTCCTGCGGCGAGAACTCGCCAGCGAGGAATGGCCCGCGCCGCGCGCCAACTTTCGCCGCCTCGACCAGATTGAGATAGTTCTGGGCGAACCAGCCGATCTCAATCAACCCGATAAACATGATGAGCAAGATCGGTGTGATAAACACCATCTCGACCAAGCTCTGACCTTTACGTCGGTCAGGCGGTTGGGCGGCGGGTGTGCCGTCCAGAACTGCAATGATTTGTTTCAGTAATACACGCATAGCGAAGTCCCGGGTCGCTCTGCCTTCTACGCTGAACAATACCACACAGGCGCATCAAGTCTTGTGCGGAAATTGATAGCGTTTTGTGCAAAGGTGTTGATGTTGGTTATTCGTTGAACAATTCGCCGACACTGCGCCCTTCATGGGCGCGCATCATCACTTCGGCAAGCAGTGGCCCGACCGACAGCACCGTCATATTGGGCAGGCGCTTTTCGGCCGGCTGATCGATCGTATCCGTCAGGATGATCTCCTTGACGTCGAGGCTGGACAGGCGTTCGTAGGTCAGCTTCGTCAGGAATCCGTGCGTGAACGCCAAGTAGACATCGCGCGCGCCGTACTCGCGGCAGATGTTCACCGCGTTGACGATGCTCCCTCCGGTGTTGACCTCATCATCGACCAGCAGCACGTTACGCCCCTCGACCGAGCCGATGATCGACATGACTTCCGGGCGTTCGGCGTTATCCACGCGCCGCTTCTCCACCAGCGCGACTGGCGCCTCAAGCGCTTCGCCCCAGTTCCGTGCCGGCTTGGCGTAGCCGAGATCCGCCGAAACGATGGTCAAATCTGGAATCCGTTTGTCGCGCACGTAATCGCTGAGAAGATAGAAGGCGCGGATCGCATCGCCGGGGATGTTGAAGAACCCCTGAATTTGTCCGGCGTGTAGATCGACGGTGATATACCGGTCGGCCCCGGCCGTCTCAATCATGTTGGCGACCAAGCGCGCCGTGATCGGGACGCGCGGCTGATCCTTCTTGTCCGACCGGCCGTATGTCAGGTACGGGATCACCACGTTGACGCGCCCGGCGCTGTCGCGCATAACGGCGTCGATCATGATGAGCAGTTCCATGAAGTTGTCGTGCACCGGCGAACTCATCGACTGGACGATGTACACGTCCTGTCCCCGGACGCTTTCGTTCAGGCGGATGAAGATGTTCTCGTTGGAGAACGTCCTGCGCTCATACTTGCCCGCGGGCACACCCGCATGCGAGCAAATGGATGCCTTCAGGTGCTGCGCAGACGACCCAAAGAACACCTTGAGGTCGCCGAATGGCGTACGGTATTTGCTGTCTCGGGTCATATCTCGTTCCGGATCGTATTTCGTGCCGGGTACTTTCACGACGCGCCTCCACGGTGCGGGTGTCGGTGCTAACTCTAGCGAACCGGCCGAATCATCGCAAGCGTGTCTATGGCCGCAAGGCGCCGACAATCCCGCCTTCCGCCACTAAGTAACGCCGATCTTCGTCGGTCGGTATCTCAAGGTACGTGACCAGCCGTTCGGCGAGCGCCTGAAACACCGGCGCGGCGATCTGGCTGGCGAAGATCGCCGTCTTGGGCCGGTCGAGCTTCACCAGAATACTCACCTGTGGGGCGTCGGCCGGAAGAAACCCGACGAAGGTCGCGATGGTGGCGCCGGTCACGTATCCCACGGGCGACGGAATTTCAGCTGTGCCGGTCTTGCCAGCGACGGTGTACCCCTCGACCGAGGCACGTCCGTCCAACCCGCGCTCGACGGCGGCGACCATCATCGAAGTGACCTGCCGGGCGACTTCCTCGCTGATGACACGCCGAATAAAGATCGGCTCGATATTCGTCACCTCTTGGCCATGGATGACCTGTTTGACGACTCGCGGCTGCATGAGCAGGCCCCCGTTCGCGATTGCGTTGATCGCGTTGAGCATTTGCAGCGGCGTTACGGCCATACCCTGCCCGAACGCGTTGACCCCGAGGTCGGACTCTGACCACGTCTCGTCGCCGGGGATGCGCAGGCGGCCAAGCTGTTCGCCCTCCAGATCGACGCGTGTGCGCGACCCGAAACCGAAGGCCGTTAGATAGCTATAGAAGGCGTTGCGGCCAAGCGCCTCGACGGCGATCTTCGACGCCCCGATGTTGAGCGACTCGACGATCACCGTTTCCGCATCGACGATCCCGTAAGCCTGTCCGTCCCAATTGCGGATTTCTTCGCCGCCGACAAGGTAGACACCCTCGTCGTTGTACACCCAGTCCGGCGTGATGGCGCCTGCTTGCAGCGCGGCCGCCATGGTGATGACTTTCATCACGGAACCCGGCTCGTAGATATCGCTGATCGCCGGATTGCGTAAAAGGCGCTCGTCGTTAAGCGGGATGTTGTTCGGGTCGAGCGGCGGCCAGCTCGCCATCGCCAAGATGTCACCGGTCATCGGATCCATCACGATGATGTTGCCGCTGACCGCGCCGGATGACTCGATGGCGGATGCGAGCGTCGACTCAACCAGAAACTGGATGTCGCGGTCGATGGTCAGCACGAGATCTTGGCCTTTTTCGGGGGCGTCGTCGCTCGGCAGCTCTAGCGGGTTGATGGTGATCTCCGCCTGACGGGTGCGGCCGGCAAGCTCCCGTTCATAGTAGCCCTCGATGCCGTTGTAGCCACGGAAGGTGTCGCCATCCCCGGCGACGAACCCGATGATCTGGCCGGCAAGGCTGCCCTGTGGATAATAGCGGCGCGGAATCTGCTCGGCGACGATGGCGACAGAGTTGAGCGCGGCGATTTGCTGATACGTCTGCGGATCCACGTTGGTCGCCAGCAGCGCGTACGGCACGCCGCTTCGCACAATCTCGTTGACCTTGAGCGGGTCAAGGTTCAAGATCGTCGAGAGCTGCTGCACCATAAAGTCGGGATCGCTGACGAGATTCGCGCTGATGCCCACGCGGTACTGCAGCGCGTTGACGGCGAGACGCTGACCAGTGCGATCATAGATGATACCGCGCGCCGACGTTTGGCGCTGGGTACTGGAGTAGTTCGCGTCGCGCACGGCCTGCAAGTACGCTTCGAGACGCGGGTCACGCGGGGCTTGAAACAGCACCATGCGCGTCACCAACGCGATACTGATCACGATCAGTCCCGCGACCACCACCGGCAGCCGCCGCCGAAGCGTCTCCTGTTGAAGCGATGCCGGCTCAGACTGCGCGGCCATCTACTCACCCTCGCTAAACTGCTCGAACTGTTGAGTCAGGTTGTGCAGCTGCTGCTGCAGCCATCCGCCGAACGACTCGTCGTAGACGGGGAGCTGTTCTTCGACTTCCTGCAGCGGCGCGACCGTTTGCCCCCGATTCGGATTGTAACCGTTGACCACGATGAACAGCTGATCCTCTTGGCCGGCGGGGACGAATCCGAGTTCACTGGCACGCCGCCGCAGCCGGTCGAGGCTTTGCAGCTCGGCGATCTCGACGCGCAGCGCCTCGTTCACGCGTTCGAGATCGTCGCGGCGGGTGAGCAGCTCGCGCATTTCGCGCCCGCGCGCAGCCTCGCTCGCCACCTGCGAGAGATACAGCCCGCCCATGATGAGCGCAAGAAACGCACCCAACACCGCGAGAGTCACCGCCTGCCGCTGTGGCCGCCAGCCGGTTCGACGTATCGCCTGTTCAAAAAAGCTGCGTGACGACTGCACGCGCTACGACCTCTCGAATACCCTGAGTTTCGCGCTGCGGCTGCGCGGGTTGCGCTCAATCTCGCTGCCGCTGGCCTCAATCGGCTTCCGGGTGAGAACACGCCCCAGCGCCGCTTGGGTCGGCATCGACTGCATGCCCGGCAGCGCCGTAATTTCGAGGCCGGCGTCGCGGAACGCATGTTTGACGATCCGGTCTTCCAGACTGTGAAAGCTGATGACGGCGAGCCGTCCACCCGGCCGCAGTAAGTGTATCGCAACCGGCAGCACACGCTCAACCGACGCTAACTCGTCGTTGACCGCGATCCGCAGCGCCTGAAACGTGCGTGTCGCCGGATGGATCGGGCTAGGCTTGCCACGCACCGGAATCGCCTTCTTGACAGCGTCGGCCAGCGATTGCGTCGAGGTAAAAGGCCGCCCCGCGACGATGGCCCGCGCGATCCGGCGTGCTTCCCGTTCCTCGCCCCAGCGGTACAGCACATCGGCGATCTCGCGCTCGTCCCACGTATTCACGATGTCCGCCGCCATGATCCCCCCGCTGTTGGGATCGAAGCGCATGTCGAGAGGGCCGTCCTTCTTAAACGCGAAACCGCGTTCGGCCGTATCGACCTGCATCGACGATACGCCGAGATCGAGCACGATCCCATCCACGCCGTCTGTCCAGCCGATCTCGGCCGCGGCCCCGGCGATGTCCGTGTAGCTTCGATGCTGGAGGGTCGCACGGCCCGCATCGACCCCGGCGGAAAGGCGTTCACGGGCAATCGCAAGCGCCTGCATATCGACATCGAGGCCGAGGACATGCCCCACGCCGGCCGCGATGAGCGCCGCTGTATGCCCCCCGGCGCCCAACGTCCCGTCAATCACACGGTCAGGCATGGGGCGGCCGGTCGTCAGGGCTGAGACGACCTCATCGCGCAGAACGGGCAGATGGGCAGCCATGCGATGCGCCCTAGTAGGCTTCCAGCGCCTTGGTGAGTTCCTCGCGCAGCGCCAGATAACTGCGCCATCGCGCACTGCTGATCTCATGGCGGCGCACCGCGTCGATCACCGCACAGCCCGGCTCGTCCTGATGCGCGCAGTCATTGAAGCGGCATCGCCCGACATACGGCGCGATATCGCGGAAATAGCCGTCAAGTTCTTCGGGTTCGACATCATACAGCGCGGCGCTGCGAATGCCCGGTGTATCCGCGATGTACCCGCCCTGCTCAAGGCGCACCAGCACGCTGTCGCGGGTGGTGTGAACGCCCTCGTCACGCCATCCGCTGACTTCCTTCACGGCACGTCCAAGATCGGGCTGAATGGCGTTGAGCAGGCTGGTCTTGCCCACCCCTGACGCGCCGGTAAAGACCGATATCTTGCCGTCCAGCAGTTCACGCAAACGCTCGATTCCGAGGCGTTTTTCCGCGCTCGTGTAGCACACGGTGTAATTCATCCTCTCATACGGCAAAAAACGCGCAATCACCTTGGCCTCGTCGGCCAAGTCCATTTTATTGACGATCAGCACGACCTCCGGCAGTTCTGCATGGTCGGCAATCGCCAGAAGCCGGTCGATCAGCGGGAAGTCCGGCGCGGGCTTGACCGCCGATGTCACCACAAAGACCGCATCCGGATTGGCAATAATCACATGTTGGCGCACCGGGTCGCCAGCGCCGCGGCTTCCTTCTGTACGGACGGCGCGCCCAAGCACCGTTCGGCGTGGCTCAACCTCGAAGATCGCCCCGATGCGCCCCGTCTCATCCGGCACAGCGTCGAAGCGGACGCGGTCGCCAATGGCGGCAACGTCGCTCGACTGCGCCGCTTCAAGCAGCCGGCCGCGCAGCCGGCACCGGTACGTATGGCCGTCTCCAGCCTCAACCCAATAGAATCCGCTAACCTCCTTGACGATCAGGCCCGACAACGCCGTGTCACACAAGCGCACTTCTCCTTCATTGTTCCTTCCGGACTGGCATCTTCATTATAGAGGGAAAACGGGGAAAGCGCGCGTGCGCGCACACGTCCGCTGCCCATTGGATCGTCTCGCCCGCCGACTCTCGACAGCCTGCGCATAATCCACAGCACAAGACTAAGCGCGAAGTTGAACGTGATAAGTGATGAGAAAACGCCGCATCGTATAGCTCGACTAACGCTGCAAGATGGGAGACCGAATCTCTCGACTTACGAACACCGGCTTACAGACTGAGAACTGAAAACCGAAAACTGGAGTCCGAAAACTGAAAACTGAAAACTGGAAACTGAAAACTGGAGACTGAAAACTGAGAACTTCAACCAATCGCTGCCACCCTAGTTGACGGGATAAGCGGCGAGGATGACCGGAACGGCGTCGAGCGACGGGATGTCCGAGCCGGGCGACGCGAGCATCGTCGATCCGCCGCCGTCGAGGTTGAGCGCGTGGACGATCTGCAAGCCGGACTCGCTGAGAAAACGCGCCATGTCGTTGAGAGTCATACCGAGCAGCGGAGTGGAGATCCACAGGATGCGCCCCGCGCTGTCCTGCGCTACGACCGTGCGTCGTGTCGTGCGATCCGCGCTTCCGTTGCCGAGGTTGGGGACGCCGTCAGTTATCAGCATCGGAAACCCCTGCACCGCGGTATCGAGTGAAGCACTCCCATACGGATCGGTGATGAGCGAGCGCACCCATACCAGATCGCCGGCCGTGGCGAACATGCCCCCCCTGCCGACATAGCCCTGGCCGTACGGCGTGCCGGCCGAGATGACCAACCCAAGCGGTGAGCCGGACGGATCGAAGAAGTTTGCGTTGATGAACGCGACCGCGCCCGGAGTCTGCGAGTGCCAATCGCTGATCCACAACGGCGCCGACGGGCTGTAATGGGCGCTGAACCGGATAAGCGTGGGGTCGAAGCGATGAATCACGACCGACGCAAACGGCCCGAAGTTCGGCGGCTGTACGAATTTGCGCTCCGCACCGGGCGCGATCAACTCCCACCTCGGTTCCGGCGATGGCGCATCAGGCGGGTGTGGAACCTGCGTCGGTTCGGTAGGGGGCGGCGCGGGCGGCGTCGCCGGCGGGTTAATCAGATTGCAGCCGACCAGCAGCAGCGCCTTCAAAACAGCGAAGCCCGTCCGGAGCGGACGCCCCAAGCGGCGAATACGCGAGCGGTTGTCTGTCTTAGGCAGGGTCACAGACTTACGACTGTTCGCCCTGTTCGCCGCCGTCCGCGGCGTCCACGTCGTCAGTCACGATGGGATACGACACCAGCAGCAGCTTCATTGACGTCGTCTGAGCGCCGTGTTCCTGATTTTCCTGAGTAACGTCGCTGTACTCGGCGATGAGGCCCTTCAAGGCATGATGAAACTTCTCATACTGCTTGGGCGTCAGCTCGAATCGCTGATTGCTGAGGGTCATACGGCGATGCCACGGCGCATCTTCCTGCATATCAATCGTTGCGTCGTGGATATTGGCGAGGATTTCCTGCTTGGTCGAGGTAAACACGCCGTTCAGTGTTAGTTCAAGCCCTTCGTCGAACTCGTCCGAACCCGGCGCCAGCAGATTCTTGGCAACGCGGTAAATACGCGCCGCCGCCTGATAGTGCTTCTCGATGATGCCGGACACGATGCGCGTATCGACCAGCACGATCAGCCCGTGCTTCTCAAGCAGGTTGAAGTGATAGTACAGCTTGGTCGCGGGCTTATTGATCTTCTCGGCGATGCGCTTGACCGTGCTCGGGCGCATGAGAAATTCGAGGATGCTGAGGCGGAGGGGGTCGGCCAGAACTTTGAGGGTTTCAAGGTCGGAGATGACCAGTTCAGCCGCGGGTGTGAAACGTTTGGCTTCTGAGAGATCGAGCATGGGCATTCTGTCTAGTGTTAAAACTTCTTGAATGGAATGAATTATATCATACGCCGAACACTCGTTTGCGCGCCACCTGCATATTTTCTGGGGACAGGTGGCGCGCGCATGGGGAGGACCTTGAAGGCGGAGTTAGGATGAGCGCGCGGTGCGCTTCTCGCGGCGGGGATGCTCCGGCTTGACCTGCGGATCGCCTTGAAGTTCGGCGCGCAGTTCGCGCATCTGGCGGCGGGCGTCGCCTTCGCGGCGCAGGTCGGCGATCCGGTGCTGGCTCTGAATTTGGATCGACAGGTTGAACATGGTGTGATTCCCCTCAGATTAGTCGTTGGTTGGTTCGGACTATGAATGCGGACGGCGGGAGCAACCGCTTGACTCAGGCGGTGCGGGCAGCCGAACGGGCGGTGAGACGCGCCAGCTTGAGCAGCTTGACGAGGCGCTGCTTTTCCGCCCGGCGGATCGCTTCAGCGCGGACCAGTTGGACGTGACCGATCGGGTCGATGAACATCTGAAGCCTCCAGCAGCTATTTCCTTCGATTTCAAGCATTCAATTTTGTTTGAACGCTTGAAAACAGTGTATGCCCGATTCGCGCCCGTGTCAAGTATTCTTTTCAACATTCAACATTTTTTCAGCGCCCACAAAATGGGGGTCTAGCGCCCAATCAAAGTTCCACTTGATCGCGCCGTAAATGCGATGCTATACTGTGCGCAGCGGGGCGATTAGCTCAGTTGGTCAGAGCGTACGGTTCACATCCGTGAGGTCGGGGGTTCGAGCCCCTCATCGCCCACAGCAAACAGAGCCTGTCCACTTCGGCAGGCTCTTTGATTCTCGCCCCCTCTACTTCAATTAATGGAACACGTGGAACGTGCTGCGTGGTGAGATCGGCAGCCCGCCCGCTGGGTCTGGGAAGCGCCCGCTCAGTTCGCGTCGTCTGCGGCTTGCAGCGCGCGCAGCAGCGCCGCGTGCGGATGCTCGTCCCACTGCGCCGCGTCGTCCTGATGATGCGCGATCAGCCAGACGACACGCTCAGACGCGTGCGCCGTCCGGGCCATCTCGGCGCCCCATGCCGGGTGATGCCGCTTGACCGCGAATGCACGCCACAGCCAATGCCGCGGATCCTTATCGGCCAGCGTTTCGTAAAGCACGGGTGCGGCGCGGCCCACGAGTACCGGGAGTGTCTTCTGCCAGATTCGCACCGGGTAGCGCGACTTGCCGACATCGTGCAGCAGCGCCGCCGCAGCGAGGTCATCCAGCGCGCGCAGATCGCCATCCGGTGGAAGGTTGGCGAAGAGCGTACGCAGCACGTTCAGCGCGTGAATTTGCTCGATGTGCGGCATACGGCGAAACAGCGCGAGCTGCGGCGCGGTCAGATACGCCGCCGCTTCGGCGAGATCGGGGGTCTGGCGCAGCGACAGCAGCGCGCGAATACCCTGTCGCATGCGTCCTGCTGGCGTCATCCGATCAGCAGTCTCCACAGGAAGTTGACAGGTTCCCCAATCAACATGCTGAGGATGTTGATGGGCGCCACGAAACTCAGCAGCAGCAGAGCCATAAACACGAACTGGGAGTTCTGCGCGTTGCGTTCCCACCAAATCGCCTCCCGTGCCGGCAGCAGCGCTAAGGCGATGTACCAGCCGTCCAGCGGGAAGAACGGAAGGAAATTGAACACGAACAGGACGAGGTTCCAGAAGATGATCTGGTTGATGACGATCAACAGCAAGCTCAGGATCCCGGTTCCCTGCAGATCGAACACACCGACCACGATGCGGAAGACGATGGCCGCGATGATGGCGACGATGAGGTTCGAGACCGGGCCGGCGGCCACGGCGGCAAGATAGCCATAGCGCGGATTGCGCATGCGATGCGCGGCGATCGGCGCCGTGCCGAGGATGCCGAAGCCGATGATGACGAACATCAGGAAGCCCGGCCAGTAGATATGCGCCATCGGGTTGAGCGTCAGCTTGCCCAACCGGCGCGGGTTCGGATCGCCCATCAGGTCGCCCACGTAGTTGTGCGTGAACTCGTGAACGGTCATGCCGATCAACACCGCCAGCAGCAGCCCGATAACATAGGCGATGACGACATCCGGGGGATAATTACCAATGTCTCTAAGGAAGAAAAGCACGCGAGGTATCCCTGTTCAGAACGATCAGTGTTCAGTATAAACGTGATACAGGATGCGGTGGAGGTCGCATTAGGCAAACACTTATGTTTGACTTCAAGCTCAACGACACCGTCATCATGCGCAAGGCGCACCCATGTGGCAGCGATCGCTGGATCGTTGTGCGCGTCGGCGCGGACATCGGCCTGCGCTGCGCCGGGTGCGGCCGTATCATCCAGATTCCACACAGCCAGTTCAACAAGCAGGTCAAGCGCATCCTTCCCCACAGCGAACGGAGTTCGTGATGCCCAAGCGCATCGTCTTTCTTATGTCGGACACCGGCGGCGGGCATCGCGCTGCTGCCGAGGCCATCCGCGACGCGATCTTCGAACGCTATGGGCCGGACAGCATGCACGCCGAGCTGGTCGATGTCTATAAGCACATGAGCTTCCCGGCCAACAAGATGCCGGAGTTCTACCCGTGGATTGTCAGCAACAGCACGTTCGCATGGTCGGTCGCGTACAGGCTTGGTGATTCGCCCAAGCGGGCGCGCCTTGCGAGCCGCCTCACCTACCGGCTTAACCGTGCGAACCTGCGCGAGATCGTGCGCAAACATCCAGCAGACGCCGTGTGCTGCGTCCACAGCGTCGTTGGACAGCCGGCGTTCAGCGCGTTCAACTCGTTCCCGACACGGCCGCCGTGGGTAACCGTCGTCACCGATCTGGTCACCACACCCTACTTCTGGTACGACCGGCGCGTCGACCTGTGCCTTGTGCCGACTGAAGAAGCGCTCCAGCGCGGGCTTCAATGCGGGCTAAAGCCGCAGAACATCCGGGTGACCGGGCTGCCGGTTCATCCCAACTTCATGCGCCGGCTGACCGACAAGCCGAGCGCACGCACAGCCTTGAACCTGCCACACGACCGGACGGTTGTGCTGATGGTGGCCGGCGGCGACGGCATGGGGCCGCTGCTCGAAACACTGATCGCTCTACTCGACAAGCGCCTCCCGAACGTGCACTACGCCGTGATCTGCGGACGCAACAAGGCGCTCAAGGAGAAGATCGACGCGGTCGTGGAACAGTGGGGGGCGACCCATGTGTCCAGCTACGGATTCGTCACCAACATGCCGCAGTTCATGGCCGCGTCCGACATCCTCGTGACCAAGGCCGGCCCGTCAACGATCACCGAAGCGGCGATTGCCGGTCTGCCGTTGATCCTCAGCGGCGCAATCCCCGGTCAGGAAGACGGCAACGTCCGGCTGGTGATCGAGAACAATGCCGGCGCGTTCGCCCCCGGCCCCGCGAAGGTCGCGGAGATCGTCTCGGCATGGATCGCCGAAGGCCCGGCCGTCCTCGTCAAGCGCGCAGAGAGCGTCCGGCGCATCGCGCGCCCCAACGCCGTTTGGGACATCGCCGACGCTGTGTGGGCCGCAGCCAACCGGCCGCCAGTGCCGTCCGTCCCCCGTGCGCGGCCGTGATATGTTACACTGCCCATAGGAACCACCATTGGATCGGCCATGAATCTCGTCGAGCGCATCGCCAAATGGGTCGGGGTTGACGTCTCGTCCGCCAACCGGCCTGAAGTCGTCGAATTCAAGACGCTGATGGAAGCGGCGCGCGCCGCAAAACGGGCCGAGCGTTTCGATGAAGCCCTCGCCCTCTTCGACAAAGCCGCGCTCAGCGCCGAGCAGCTGCGCGACACACAGGGCATGAGCGTCATCCGCCTTCACCGTGCCGACATCTATATCCAGATCGGCGATTTGGCTGAAGCGCAGACGTTGATCAACCTCGTGGGCAACACGCTCGAACCCACCGTAGCGAGTGCGCCGCGCGCGTATGCGCGTGTCTCGCAAGGCGTCATCAACCTCGCCCGTGGCGATGTTGAGGGCGCGCGGGCCGCGTTCGAGGAGGCTCAATCCATCGCGCAGAAGGCGCACTCGTTGGGCGCAGAAGGCCGGGCGATGGGCTACCTCGGCGGCATGTACTTGAGCGAAGGCAACGCCAGCTACGCAGTACACCTGCTGCGCGAGGCCCTACCCAAGCTGAACGCCAGCGGCGATCTCGAACTGAGCGCCTATTTCATCACCGACCTCGCGCGCGCGCTCATCGCAGCGGGCGATATTCAGGAAGCCGATCAACTGCTGTCACGCGGGCTGCGCCTTGCAGAACAGATCGAGTCGCGACGCGACCTGCGCCGGCTCCACCTGCTGCTCGGCCAGCGCGCGCTCGACCTCGGGCGTTACGCGGATAGCTACAATCATTACGAAAAGGCGCTGCAGTTCATCGACGATGGCGCGCCCAACCAAGCGCTTGCGCTCCGCAACGTGGCGACCGCCTGCCTGTATTTGGAGAAGATCGAGGACGCCCGTGTCTACGCCGAGCGCGCCTACGCTGCAAACCCGGACGACCTGACAGCTCGCGGCACGCTTGGGATCATCCTGCAAGCATCCGGACGATCCGCCGAGGCTGTCCCGTATCTTGAGGCGGCAGCAGCCGGGGACGCAGCGGAGGATGCCACCCGCGCCCTGGCGTCCGCATACGCGGATACCGGCCAGTTCGACCGCGCCGTGCAGATGCTCGAAGCCGCGGCCAAACACGCCCACGATGCCAGTCTCCCCGTCGAGCAAGCGCGGGCACTGCGCGACCTCGGCCACCTCTACCTGCGTTCAAACCACCTGAGCGACGCTATCAAGGTCTGGATGCAAGCCGTCGCGCTGTACGAGGACAACAGTCATCACGCGCAGGCAGCGCGCTTGTTATGCGACATTGGCGGCGCGCGCGTTCAACTCGGCCATACCGCGCGTGCATACCGCGATTACGAACAGGCGCTCATGCTGCTCAGCAGCGCCAACGATCCCGCTACACGCGGCGTCGTGCTCAGCAACGCCGCGAATATGTACGTCGACCGCGGCGACCTCGAAACCGCCGAGGCGTTCTTCTCGGAGGCGATCAAGATTGCGCAGCAAACCGGCGACACCCGCGCCGAGGCGACCCGCCGTGGCAATCTGGGGTGGTTCCTGCTGCAAACCGGCCGCTATGAACGCGCCAAGAACGCGCTCAACTACGCGCTGGAGCTGAGCGAACGGCTCAAGATGGATCTGGCCGTCGCCGTTCAGACCAGCAACCTCGCGCAGACGGCCGCCGCGCTGGGCGACAACGAAGCCGCCGATCAGCTCCACCGCAAGGCGTTGGAGCGCGCAGCGTTGGTCGACACATCGCGTTGGATGTCGGTGCTGCACGGACAATACGCTGCATTCCTCATTGCGGTGGGGCGCGGCGCCGAAGCGGTCGAACATGCGCGCATCGCCGAAGAACTCGCGGCCGCCAGCGGTGATCTCGATGCGCAGCAGCGCGCCGCAATCGAAACCGCACGCGCCGGGGGCCTCAGCGATCCGGCGTCCGCCCGTGCTAAGCTGGCATCAGCCGTCGCGCAGATGCGAACCAACGCCCCCAAGCGCGTGCTCGCCGATGCGCTCGCCGTTCTGAGCGACCTGTCCGGCGCTGTGGGTGATATGACCGCGGCGCAGGCGGAATGGGATGAAGCCGTCAAGTTGTATCAACAGGTCGGGCACCCCGCCCGCGAGCACAGCCCACACTGGCTTGTGGATCAGTCAAGGGGGTAGACTGTCACGATGACCGCCTCCCGCCAACGCTCAAGCCGCCGCATGCGCAGCGAACGCAACGCCGTGATCGTCCGTCAAAGCGACGCCGGCGCGCTGTCGGATGTCCAGCATGGCGTCCGCCTGAACGCGATCAACTGGCGCTACGTCAGCGGCCTCATCATCGTCACGCTGATTCTATTGATGGTGGTGATGCTGCGATCGGATGTGTTCATCGTGCGCGGAATCTCGGTCAGTGGCACGACGTATCTCGACACCCGCGAAATCTTCCGCTACACCGGGATCGCCGAGCAGCATATCTTGCAGGTCAATCCGGAGCGCGTCCGGGCGGCACTGCTTGAGATCCCAACCATCGCCGATGCCGTGGTCACGCTGACATGGCCGCCAGACATGATTCGCATCCGCATCATAGAACGCGAACCGGTGCTGATCTGGAATCAAAACGGCGTCGAGGCATGGGTCGATATTCACGGACGGGTGCTCACCGCGCCGCCTGAGGAGCGCCCCGATCTGCTGCGCGTCAATACGCGCGGCATCGAGGAACCCATCAGCATCAACGATACCATCCCGCAGGATGTCGTCGACGGGGCGCGCCAGCTCAAAGACTTGGTGCCCAGCGAGCGAAAGCTGCGCTACGACCCGTTTCTCGGCCTCGGTTTTCGTGATAACCGTGGCTGGGAGGCATGGTTCGGCTCCGGCCTCGACATGCCGGTCAAGATCCTCGTCTACAACCAGCTTGTCGATACGCTGCTGGCGCGCGGCATCACGCCGAGCGTGGTCAACGTCGCCAATCCCGACCGTCCGTACTGCTCTGGATGCTAGTGCGCGGATGTATGCGCTATAATGCCATCGGCATCGACGCGCCTTGCCCCGTTATGCGGGCGCTTGGTAAGATGTTTCTAACCAGCGACCGAACATGCCCATTCAGCCGGGTTTATCAGCACTGATCGCGCACTTATGGACAACCTCGTCATCGGAATCGACGTCGGCACGCACAAAGTCTGTACCGTCGTCGCACAAGTCAGGCCGGATTCGGTGTTCGTGATCGGCGCAGGAGTCGAAGGCACGCGGGGCATGAAGGCCGGCCTCGTCACCGACCTTGAAGCGCTCACGAAGTCGATCTCCAGCTCGGTGTACAAGGCAGAACAAGCGTCGGGCTACGTCATCAAACGCGCGTTCGTCAGCATCAGCGGCGCGCACGTCCACAGCGACAACAGCCGCGGGGCGGTCGGTATCAGCGGGCCGCGCGGCGTCACGCCTGACGATGTCGAGCGGGCGATGGAGAACGCACGCGCCATCGCCATTCCGCACAGCCGCGAAATCCTGCATGTCGTCCCGCGTCACTATGTGCTTGACGGCCAGTCCCGCGTGCGCCAGCCCGTCGGCATGTTCGGGTTCCGGCTTGAAGTCGAGGCGAATATCGTCACCGCGGCGACGCCGAGCGTCAACAACATCGAACAGGCCGTCGAAGGCGCTGGCGTTCTGGTCGACCGGTTCATCGTCAGCCCGCTGGCGTCCGGCGACGCCGTGCTCACCGACGAGGAACGCGAGGCCGGCGTCGTGCTGATCGACCTCGGCGCTGGCACGACCGACCTTGCCATCTTCATCGAGGGCGCGGTATGGCACACGGCTGTCGTCGGCATTGCAGGAGACTTGATCTCAAGCGACATCAGCCATTGGCTTCAGGTCTCAACCGAGCTGGCCGAATTGGTCAAGCTCCAGCGCGGCCACTGCGTGCCGAAGCGCGTCAGCGAGCTGGAGACATTTCTCGTCGAGCCGTTCGGCGAGGGGCTTCCGATCGAGACCAAGCGGCGCGAATTGGCCGAGGTCATCGAGGCGCGCACCGAGGAAATCTTCGAGAAGTGCCGCGACGAGATCAAACGCAGCGGCTATGACGGCCTGCTGCGCGCGGGCGCGGTGCTCACCGGCGGAACATCACAGCTTCCGGGCATCGAGGAGCTTGCCAAGCAGATGTTGGGCATCCCGATTCGCTTGGCGCGGCCCGAACGCCTGACCGGCCTCGGCGATATGCTCAAGGCCCCGGCCTACTCCACCAGCATCGGCTTGCTGCGGCTGGGCCTTCAGCTCGACGCTGTGCAGGCGGCCGCGACCTCGACCCCTACACCAACTCCAAACGGCAAATGGGGCGCACGCGTGCGCGGCCTGCTCAAACGCCTTCTGCCAGACGCCGAAGAATAAGCGGACTTCGCGGGCCTCTACCGCACCCCGACATGCTAGAACTACAGGCCTATGCGCTGGGCTGTAAGTCCTAGCGCTGACGCCCCGCGACTCATTTTGCACAATCGCCGACATGCGACGCGAATGTGGGATAAGTCCTAGTACCTCTGTGCCTGATCCGGTTACAAGGTTGTGATTAACTGTGCTGAAACGAGAAAAATTGAGGTACGAATTACTTGCCGAAGTGGCCGATTCGATCTACTATAGGCAAATGATCTGCCACACAGCGTATGGGTTTATGTGGGTAAAGCAGCAACCCGGCGGTGCAATGGCAGTTGGCGCAGCACGTTTGCATCACCACCCACACACACCTGAATTATCCGAAGGGGGCGGGATATGATGGACTACTCCGATACGATGCGTGAAGGGTTTGCCCAGATCAAGGTGGTCGGCATCGGCGGCGGCGGTGGTAACGCTGTCAACCGAATGATTATGGAAGGCCTCGCCGGCGTAGAATTTATTACGATCAACACCGACAACCAAGCACTCAACAACAGCAAAGCCAATACGCGCGTCCGCATCGGCGACAAGACCACCCGTGGTCTGGGCGCGGGCGGCATGCCGGAAATCGGCCAGAAAGCCGCCGAAGAGAGCCAAGACGACCTCTTCGAGGTCTTACGCGGCGCGGACATGGTATTCATCGCCGCCGGCATGGGCGGTGGCACCGGCACCGGGGCCGCCCCGGTCGTCGCCGGGATCGCCAAGGAACTCGGCGCGTTGACCATCGGCGTCGTCACCCGCCCGTTCACCTTCGAGGGCAAGCGCCGCACGGATTTCGCCGAGCAGGGCATCGAGTCACTCAAGGGCAAGGTCGACACGCTGATCGTCATCCCTAACGACCGTCTGCTCAGCATCGCCCATAAGAACGCGACGCTTCAGCAAGCCTTCAGCCTCGCCGACGATGTACTGCGGCAGGGCATTCAGGGTATCTCCGAGCTGATTACCGTCCCGTCACTGATTAACCTCGACTTCGCCGACGTCCGCACGATCATGAGCGAAGGCGGCGCGGCGTTGATGGCGGTCGGCCACGGCACGGGCGACGACCGGGCGATCAACGCGGCGCGGCAGGCGATCCACAACGGCCTGCTCGACGTCACGATCGACGGCGCGCGCGGCATCCTGTTCAACATCACCGGCGGCCCGAGCCTCAGCCTGACCGAGGTCAACGAAGCCGCGGCAATCGTCCGCGAGAGCGCGCACCCGGATGTCCACCTCATCTTCGGCGCTCGCATCGACGAGAACTTGGGCGACGAAGTGCGCATCACGGTCATCGCGACCGGCTTCGAGCAGGCGCGTTCGACCCGCCGCGCCGGAGACGCCAGCGCAGCCAGCTTCCAACCGGCGCGGCAGCAGCCCGCCGCCAACTACGCGCCGACACCACAGCAGCCGTATCCAGCGCCTCGGTCGCAGCAGCCCGTTCCGGTTCAGCCGCAGGCTCCGCGCCAGCAGACGCCAGCCCCCACACCTGCGCCTCAGCCGCCACAGCGCCCGATGCAGCCGTTGGACAGCTCGCGCGATCCCGAAAGCACCGAGATTCCGGCGTTCTTGCGCCGCAAGCGCAACAACAGCGACTAATCGACCGGCTTGTTCGAGACATCAAGCGGGGCGCATCGAACACACGTTGATGCGCCCCGCTTTGGTCACAGCACTGGAGGGTAACCCATGCGCGCCCGCGGCTTCTTCATCTTCGTCGTGCTGAACGTCCTGATCACGGCCGGGGTAGCGTTCGTCGTCGTGAGCATGCTGGGGTCGGCGCCGGCTGAGACCAGCGAATCACCGGCGGGGTTCGCCACGGTGCTGCTTATCATCACGGCCTCTCCAGACCCGAACACCACGCCCGTTGTGCGGATCATCACGGCCACACCAGAACCGGGCACTATTGCCTCAATCCCGACCGGCGTGCTTGACCCGCTCAACACGCCCGTCGTCGCTGCGCCCGGATCAACCGAGTCGGCGCAGGCGGCCCCCACCGAAGCGCCGACGATCAATCCGGCCCTCGCCGGCGACCCCAACGCGCAAGCCACGATCAACGCGCTGCCGGCTGGGTGCATTCTGCATGTCTTGGCTGAAGGCGAAAGCCCGGGCCGACTCGCAGAAATCTACGATACCAACGTGTTCTCGATCCTCGAGGTCAACGGCCTCACCGAGGACGATGCACGCTTCCTCCAGATCGGGGAAACGCTCATCGTCCCGCTTGAGGGGTGCGCCCTGCTTGGGACGACTCCGGTTCCGGGCGGCGCGAACGACAGCACGGCCGGCGCAACGGCGACACTGGCGCCCGGTGTGACGCCGGAGCCGACTCTGACGCCCACCGTCACGCTCGCCCCGACCGCCGAGAACGCGCAGGTCGAGGTCGACGAGGTGCTGGGCGCCGGAGACATCACCAGCGAGCATCTGGTCATCATCAACCGCGGCGCGACGGTCAACCTGACGGGCTGGACGCTTCGCGACCTCGACGGCAACGTGTACACCTTCCCTGAGACGCGCCTCTTCAACGACGGCCTGCTCGAAGTGTGGACACAGGTCGGCGAGAACACCCCACTGCGCCGCTATTGGAACCTCACCCGCCCGGTGTGGGGCGATCCCGGCGACGTGATCACGCTTGAGGATGCGACCGGCGCGGTGCAGGCCACCCTGCGCATTAGCGGGGACTAGCCACGATAAGCGCGGTATAATGGCGCGGTCACTGGCCGCGCCTTTTAATGAACAGGACTCCCGAATGTCGGATTGGAAAACGATCATCGGCTTGGAAGTGCATGCCGAACTGCTCACCGAGAGCAAGATGTTTAGCCCCTGCCCGGTGGTCGACAGCGTCGAGGCCGCGCCCAACACCGCCGTCGATCCGCTGTCGCTTGGGCTGCCCGGCACGCTGCCGGTCGTCAACATGCAGGCGGTCGAATACGCGATGATGGTGGGCTTGGCGCTCAACTGCGAGATTCCGCCGGTCAACCAGTTCGCCCGCAAGAGCTACTTCTATCCCGATCTGCCGAAGGGCTTTCAGATCAGCCAGTACGACCGGCCATTGGCCGTCAATGGTTATATCGACATCGCGCTGGATGGCGAGACCAAGCGGATTCGCGTTCGCCGCGCGCATCTGGAAGAGGACACCGGCAAGCTCACCCACGAGGGCGATGGATCGAGCCTCGTCGATTACAACCGGGCTGGCGTGCCCCTTCTGGAGATCGTCTCCGAGCCGGACATCTTCAGCAGCGCCGAGGCCGAAGCGTATTCACGCAAGCTGCGCGCGCTTCTGCAGTACCTCGGTGTCAACCACGGCGACATGTCGAAGGGCGTGCTGCGTTTCGAGGCCAACGTCAGCGTGATGCACAAAGACGACACCGCCTTCCGCACGCGGCGCGAGATCAAGAACCTCAACAGCATCCGCAGCATGGTACGCGCCATCGACGCCGAGGTGGCATGGCAAATCCGGCAGTATGAGTCCGGCGGCGCGGTCACACCGGCCACACTGGGCTGGGACGAAGCGGGCGGCAAGATTGTCGTACAGCGTTATAAGGAACGCGCCGACGAATATCGCTATTTCCCGGAGCCAGACATCCCGGTGATCGAGGTCAGCCGCGACTGGGTCGAGGAGGTGCGCGCGCATCTGCCTGAGCTGCCCGACGCGAAGGTCGTGCGCTACACCGCCGATTACGGCGTCACCGACTACGAGGCGCGCCGGCTGGTCGAAGACCGCGCTATCGCCGACTTCTTCGAGGCGATGCTGGCGGAAGGCGCGCCCGCGAAGCAAGCCGTCAACTGGATGCTCGGCGGGCTGTTCCGCACGATGAACGAGGCCAACGTCGGTTATGACGAGATCGGCCGCATCCGAATCACACCGGCGATGCTGGCCGAGTTGATCGCGCTGGTGCAGGCCGGGACGATCAACAACACCACCGCCAATACGCTGCTCTCGCATATGTGGGAATCCGGCCAGATGCCGTCGGCGCTCGTGAAGCAGCTGGGCCTCGAACAGGTCAGCGATACGGGCGTGCTGCGCGAGACGATTGAGACGGTGCTGAACGCGAACCCCGATATGGTGGCGGGTTATCTGGCCGGCAAGGACAAGCTCATCAAGGCGCTCATGGGTCAGTGCATGGCGGCGCTGAAGGGCAAAGGCAATCCGCAGGCCGTCACCGATCTGCTGGCCGAAGCGCTGGAAGCACGGCGGCAGTAGGCGCATCCCCAATGGTTGGGGCGCGACGCAGCGCAGATTTGCCCCGTATATAGTAGTGTCTGGTATCGAACTCGGAGGATCGAAATGGCTAGCAGCAAAATGATCGTTACGACGACCAACACCATCGAGGGTTACACCATCTCCCGCTATCTCGGCATTGTCACCGGCGAGACGATCCTCGGCGCCAACGTCTTTAAGGACTTCATGGCCGGCCTGAGCGACATCTTCGGTGGGCGCAGCAAGGCCTACGAGACCACGCTCAACGAGGCGCGCAACGCTGCGCTTCAGGAGATGATGGATCGCGCGTCGGCGCTGGGCGCGAACGCCGTGTTGGGCGTCGATCTCGACTACGAAACGGTCGGTCAAGGCGCATCCATGCTGATGGTGAACGCCAGCGGCACGGCTGTCGTGCTGGAGTAGTCTTGAACAGGCGCGGCGCCTCTGATACACTGAGGTCAATATCAGCCGTGCCATTTGCGGCGTTAGAACACACATGTGTGAAGGGTTGCCCTCAACACACTGGAACCCGGCCCTGCGCGGCAGGATGCTTCGAACCGTGTCAGGACCGGAAGGTAGCAGCACTAAGTTGCTAACTGGGTGCCGCAGGTAAACCGGGTTTCAGTACGCTGCGGGCAACCCTTTCCGTTTGGAACGGGGGACTTGATGCAAACCGGCCTCTATTTTCAAGACTATGAAGTCGGCGTGACGATGGTCACACGCGGGCGCACGATCACCGAGACCGACATCGTGCAGTTCGGCGCGCTCACCGGCGACTTCAACCCGATGCACTTCGACGCCGAATACATGAAGACTCACATGATGGGTCAGCGCATCGCTCACGGCATGCTGTCGCTCAGCTACGCCGTCGGTCAAGCGTATCAGCTCGGCTTCATGGAAAAGACGATCCTCGCCTTCCGCAGCCTTGAGATGAAGTTCAGCCTGCCGGTGTTGATCGGCGACACGCTGCACGTTCAGCTCACAGTGAAGGAAAAGCAGGAAGCGCCGCGCCTCGGCGGCGGCATGGTCACGCTGGACGTCAAGATCGTCAACCAGAACGGAAAGACCGTCCAGAGCGGCGCATGGACGGTGCTGGTCGCCAGCAAGCCCGCCGCGGAGTAGCCCATGCGCCGGCGCATTACGCTCATCACGGGCGCGAACGGTGAGGTCGGCCATGGCCTGATCCGCCAATTGCGCGCTCAGCCCAACCCGCCTGACATCGTCGTCCTCGACCTGCGCAGCCTCGACGCCGACGTGCTGCCGCTGGTGGATCAGTCCATCGTCGGCGACATCCTCGATGTCGATCTGCTCGAAAACTTGTCGAGCGAGTACGACATCGACACGATCTACCACCTCGCCGCACTGCTCAGCACGCACAGCGAATTCCGCCCCGAAGCAGCGCACCGCGTCAACGTGCGCGGCACGCTCAACCTGCTGCACATGGCGATCGATCAAGCGGAGTGGCGCGGTAAGCCGGTGACGTTCATCTTCCCTTCGTCGGTGGCGGTGTACGGCATGCCCAACCTCACAGCGAAGGCTAGCGCGCCGCCGGTGAGTGAGGATTCGTACCTCAATCCGATTACCATGTACGGCTGCAACAAGCTCTACTGCGAACACCTCGGCCGCTACTATGCACAGCACTACCGGCAGTTGGCCGCCAACCCCACGCCAAGCGGCATCGATTTTCGCAGCGTGCGCTTCCCCGGCCTCATCAGCGCGACGACTATGCCGGCCGGCGGGACGTCCGATTTCGCGCCGGAGATGCTGCACCACGCCGCCGATGGCAAGCCTTACGCGTGCTTCGTGCGGCCTGACACGACCATGCCCTTCATGGCGATGCCGGACGCGATCCGCGCGCTGATCGAGCTGGCGCAGGCTCCCGCCGACGCCCTCACCCGTTCCGTCTACAACCTGACCGCGTTCAGCCTGAGCGCCGAGCAGGTAGCCGAACGCGTGCGCGCCGCGTTCCCGCACGCCGACATCACCTTTGCGCCCACACCGGGCCGGCAGAACATCGTCGACAGCTGGCCGGCCAATCTGGACGACAGCGCCGCGCGCCGCGACTGGGGCTGGATGCCGGAATACGACGCCGACCGCGCCTTCAATGACTACCTCGTCCCGACCATCCGCGCGAAATACGCGCACAAGACGGCCTGAAGTGCGAAGTTGAAAGTGACGGGTGATGAGTAGCACCCTATCACGCGCCATGCTGAACGGCGGCAGCGTGCGGCTTAACTCCCTCGGCTCTGGAACGGCGGACTAGCGTGCCATGACACTGGTGGGGCTGCTGCTTATCGCCGGCGCGGTGGGATTCCTCGGCTTCGCGTATCGTCCCGTGGTTCGACGCACGGACTCGCTCACAGCCACCATCGCGCGCATCGACTCAAGCTGGCGGCGCGATTCGGTGCAGTTCGGCGTCGGCGTGATGATCGTCGCGTTCAGCCTCACGCTGGCAGCGCTGATCGCCGTGCTCGACACGCGCTATTGGGCGATGCAGTGGCCGGTCGCAGCGGGCGCGCTGCTGGCAATTCTCGGCTTCAGTCAATGGCTTCAGCTTGCGCGCCGACGTATGCTGATCCCCGATGCCCACGCCGCCGCGACCGCCGTCAAGGAGCGCGGATTCGTCCTGTACGTGTACTTCACCGATGCGGCGTTTGTCGTGTTCGGAATCGGCCTCGCTAACGGCGGTTTCTCGACCGTGATTGCGTGGGGATTGGTGCTCGCGGCGGTGGCGGCTGTCTCGCACTACGCCCTCACACGCGGCGCACCACTGTTCGTTCCCCCTACCCTGCTGTTGGTCGCCGGTCTCGCGCTGACGCTCGGACGCTAGGCAACCGGCACATGGTTGTGCTCGACGATCCGGCCATCCACCAGCGTCAGCACGCGATCCATGCCGGCGGCGATGTCGGGATCGTGCGTGACCAGCAGCACGGTCGTGCCGCTTTCCTCACGGATTTGCCGCAGGGTATCCAGCACCAGCTTGCCCGACTCGGTGTCGAGGTTGCCGGTCGGTTCGTCGGCGAGGATCAGCGGCGGGTTGTTCGCCAGCGCACGGGCAATCGCGACACGCTGCTGCTGGCCGCCCGACAGCTCGGACGGACGGTGGTGCATCCGGTCGCCTAAACCGAGCAGCTTGAGCAGTTCGCGGGCGCGTTTGGCCGGGTTGAACTGCCGTTTGCGCGCGAACTGAATCGGCAGCATCACGTTTTCGAGCGCCGTCAGCGTGGGGATCAAGTTGAAGAACTGGAAGATAAAGCCGATATTCTCGTTGCGGACTTCGGTCATCCGCCCCTCGCCCAAGCGCGTCGTGTCGATTCCGGCGATCTCGACCCGGCCGGCCGTCGGCGCATCCAGCCCGCCGAGGATGCCCAACAGCGTCGACTTGCCGCTGCCGGATGGCCCGACCAGCCCGACCATCTCGCCTTTGTAGACGGTCATATCCACCCCGCGCAGAGCGTCGATCATCACCTTGCCCAACGGCAGCTGCTTCGTGACGCCTTCGACTCGGATTACGGCTTCCTGTGCCATGCCACTCCTTCACCCATCGCGAGCCACACGCAGCGTATGGCTCGCCGTTGTACTGCTCGGCGCAAATCGACTGTCCGGCTAGGGTTAACTCTCACTCATCGGCTCGGTGGCGTACACCGGCGCGCACCACTTCCGATACTTTTCGACGCGCGCCGTCACGACGTTCTGATACAGCGTGCGCAGTTCGTTGGTGATCTCGCCCATGCGACCAGAGCCGATAGCGCGGTGTTCGACGCGTGTGATCGCCGCAATCTGCACGCCCGTGCCACACAAAAAGACCTCGTCAGCCAGATAAATCTCGGTACGGTCAATATCTCTTTCTACGACGTCGACGCCCATTTCGTTGCGCAGCAGTTCGATCAACGAGCGCCGCGTGATGCCTTCCAGCACATTGCTCTGCACCGGCGGCGTGAACACTGTTCCGTTGCGCGCCATGAAGATGTTCGCCGCGCTGGCCTCGCTGACATGGCCGTCCTGATTCAGCACCAGCGCCTCATCATACCCTGCAAGCACCGCATCCGACTTGATAAGCGCGGAATTGGCGTAGCTGCCGCTGATCTTACCGCGCGCGGGGATAGCGTTGTCATCGACGCGCCGCCACGCCGAGAAGTGGACGTGCGCGCCCTCTTCCTTCTCGATGTACTTGCCGAATGGCAGCGTCCAGATCGTCAGCGCGTCGGGGACGTCGTGCAGGCGCACACCGATGCCGTCCAAGTCCTTATATACCAGCGGCCGGACATACACGTTCTCGCGGTAGCCCTCGGCGCGCAGCAGGTCGATCAGGATGTGCTCAAGACCTTCCGGCGTATGGGGAACCGTCATGCGCAGCAGCGACGCCGACTGGATCAAGCGCCGGAAGTGGTCAAGCGGCCGAAAGACGTAAAGCTGCTCATCGTCCGCGTTCCAATATCCGCGCAAGCCGCCGAACACCGCCGTTCCGTAATTGAACGCGTGGTTCTTGACGCTGATCGTCGCCTGCTCCGCCGGGACGATACGCCCCTTGAAATACGCAAACCGCGTCATATCCTCGACCTCCACCGTTAACGGACGCCCTTTGCATCACATTGTAGGGTGCGGGCGTCGGGCGGGTCAACGTCCAGATTGCGCCCGGAAAACCGACCAATTCACCGCGCATCCGGCCGCGAATTGGGGGCTGATCGTGCGGCCCGCCGTGGTATCCTTTGCGTATGATGTCGAGGGAGTTATATGAGCGAACGCTGGCTGATCGCTGGGCTGGGCAATCCCGGCCCACAGTATGAGAACACCCGCCACAACATGGGATTTAAGGTTGTCGAGACGTTGGCGAAGCGCCACGGCCTGACGTTTTCGCGCACCGAGAAGCGCGCCAGCGTTGCCGACGGGCTAATCGTCGGGCGGCGCGTGCTGCTCGCCAAGCCGCTGACCTACATGAATGAGAGCGGTGTCGCCGTACGCGGCCTGATCGACTTCTACAAGATCGACATCAACAAGCTGATCGTCGCGGCCGACGACCTCGACCTGCCTTTGGGGACACTGCGTCTGCGCAATGGCGGCGGCGACGGCGGACAACGCGGCGTGCGCAGCATCATCCAGCACCTCGGCACGCGCGAATTTGCCCGTGCGCGCTGCGGCATCGGACGCCCGCCCGGCCAGATGGATCCGGCGGCCTACGTGCTGCGGCCGTTCATGGGCGATGACATCATCAACGCGCAGATTATGGTCGAACACGCAGCTGACGCGGTTGAAACGTGGCTGACCGACGGCCTCGAACTGGCGATGACCCGTCACAACGGCATCGTGGTGTAGCGCCGCCTACAAGTTCACGAACCGCTTGGCGAGGCGCAGCTGAATGGGGAACACGCGGATCCAGTCGGCGATGGTCGCGTACTTGTGGCCGCGCTCTTTCATGTAGCGCCGCATCACGTTGACCGTGCCGGGCAGGATGTTCATGCCGCGCATCCGCTGCTCGATCAGCACGAAGGCGCGGTATTCACGGTCGCTCACATAGTCTTCCAAATACAGCGCGGTCAGCGCATACGCGAACAACTCGCGAAACTGCTCCTTCCACGTCGGGTACGCCGCGCGGAACTGCTCATTGACCGGCAGGGCCTGTTCGGCGGCTTCCTCGATCACGCCGGGGTTGGCCTCCAGCTCGCGGTCGAGCAGCAGCTTGCCATAGCCGCCCAGCGCATTGAATAGGCTGTACGAGAGCATTGCCGGATCGTCATACGCCCACGGTGGATTGTCGCCCCACGCCAGCGGCGGAGGCGCAATACAGATCAGTTCGCCGTTGAACAGCACGGTGACTTCCCGGTCGCTGGGATACAACAGGTTCGGGACGAACACGAGCTTGGCCGGCACGTTATCGAAGAACTGCGCGAGCAGGGATTGGAACCGCGCCGCATTGAAGACGTTGCGCGACTCCTCCTCGGCCTTCTCCCACGCCGCGCGCTCCTTCTCGAACCACAAGCTGAGTTTAGTGCGCTTGTTGAAGTCGCGGATGTTTGCGGCCAGATTGCTCGGAACCCACCCCGGCAGCGGCCGAACCAGCTCGAACGTCGTCGGATGCAGGTGCATCGACAGCGCGAACAGCGTTTCGAGCGAAATCCCGTCATCCAGCAGGCTTTGAAGCTGGACAACGGTCGGGTCGGCGCTCATATCACCCAGCATGCGCCGCGTATTGCGCGCGAACACGTGTACCCCATGCGGCCGACTCTTCTGGATCGACGTGGGATATCCCGTCACCGCGAGAAGCGCGCCCATCAGACGCACCCGCGTATCAATTCGGACTTCGACGTCGGCATCGACGCGAGAACCGCTCATGCCGCCTCCACTTATGGCGTTCGGACAACTCCGCTGTAGGGGTATTGTACTGTAGACTGCGGCTTGCTGCATAAACGCTGTCAGCTGCCGAACAGGCCGAGCTGCGGGACATCCGGCACAGGGACGCCGTAAATCCAGCGGTCGAGCAGCTCCGGGACGCCTGAATCGCCGCTGATTTCCAACGCCAGATCGATGAAATCCTGAGTCGTTACATTACTGTAAGCGAATCGCGACACATACTCGCGCAGCAAATCGAAAAACGCCTCGTCGCCGATCTGAAGCCGCAGCGCATGAAGCACCCACGCCCCGCGCAGGTACACACTGCGGTTGAACAGCGCATCAGGCGGCGGATCGCCCGGCGCGGCCGTCCCGCGCGCAGCATCCAACGGGCTGCGGATCTGCGAATAGAACGACACCATCATCCGGTCGGCGGCGGATCGACCGAGGGTCGCCTCAGTCCAAAGCGCCTGCGCATAAGTCGCAAAACCCTCATTGAGCCACAGGTCGCGCCACGTCGCCGGGGTCAGGCTGTCACCGAACCACTGATGCGCCAGTTCATGCGCGATCACGCTCTCGGATGAGGCGCCCGATCCCGTCGCCGTGCCGGAGATCACGTTGCGCCCGAACAGCGAAATCGTCTGCGTCTCCAACGCGAAGCCAAGCGGCACGTCCGCCACAACCACGCCGTACACGTCGAACGGAAACGGCCCGAACAGCGGCTCGAACGTGGCGATCATCTCGGCCTGCCGTGCGAATGTCTCCGCCGCTTGCTCAGCGATCGCGAGCGGGAAGTAATTGCGGATCACGAGACCGCTGTCGGTCACCTCACGCTGTTCCACGAACGTATTGATATTGACCGTCGTCAGATAGGTCGCCATCGGGTGACTCATGCGCCATGTGTAGACGATGCGCTCCCCGTCTTTCTCGACGTTCTCAAGCACGCCGTTGGCGACCGCGACATACGGCGCCGGCACGTCGATCACGAAGTCGAACAGCGCCTTGTCCAGCGGATGATCGTTGCACGGGAACCACGCCGCCGATCCATCAGGTTCGCTGGCGACCAGCACGCCGCCGCCATAGTGGAACCACCCGTTGTTGAAGTCGAGGCTGTCGCCGTCGCTGTCGGTTCCCGGCACGCCGTGATACTCGACCTCGACGACGAACGCTTCGCCATCGGGGATCGTCTGCTGCGGCGTGACCGTCATCTCACGCCCCTCGCGCGCGATCCGGGCATCGGCGCTATTCACCCGCACCGCATCCACCGTCATGCCGAGGAAGTCGAGATTGAACGACGAGAGCGACTGAGTCGCCAGCGCGGTGAGGGTGGTCTTGGCGCGTGTGATGGCCGCGAGATCGTCGCTGACAACGACCTCGATCCGATACGACTCGACATCGTAGCCGCCGTTGCCCAAGCCGGGGTAGAAGTCATCGCCAATCCCCGCATCGCCGGGCGACTGCGCAGATACGGCCATCGTGGCCGTGACGATCACCCAGACGACGACGAACACCCGCAGTTGGCCCTTCGTTATCCATCCCACGTGCCTACCCCAATTCTGAGCAGCGCCTATATATCGTGTAGAATACCGTCCTGCGCTTCGATCATACCGGACGTGTATATGACCGGACAGTACATCCAACGGGTTCCTAACCGCCGCCGTCGGGGCTGCGTCTTTACGGGTCTGGTTGTGGTCATCATCTTCGCTGTGCTGGCCGTCGTCCTGCTGCCGCATCTGCCGGAGATCGCGCTGAGACTCGCAGGTTTCCGTGAACTCGGCGATTCTTCGCTTCTTGTGAGTGACGCGGGCAGATTATTCGGCACGCCCTCAACCTCGCTGGTCACCGCGTCAATAGGGCCAACCGGCGAGTCACCCGCGCCAGACGCGTCCGAAAGCCCCAACATCGGGTCGACCGGTGCGGAGGCAGCACCTTCTCCCGAAATCGCAGCGGTCGGGGCCATCGATTCATCCCCGCAAACGCTGAGCGTCGATATCCCGAACGTTGGAATCATCCCGCTTGAAGGCGCACAGCGGATGCTCGTCAACGGGGTCGAGTCAACCGTGGTCACGATGGGCGAAGTGCAGCTCAACGCGTTGTGCCGGGCGCGGGTGGCGCTTTGTGGCGATACCCCCACGCCGCCGGTGTACGGCGCGACGGTCGACTTGAAAACAGGCGGCGCGATGATTTACGGGATCATCAATTTTCCGCAGTTCGGCATCTACCAGTCCGTGGGCGTGGCCGTGCGGGTGGACGGCGCAGAGGCTGATGTGCTCGCCATCGACTACAACGGAAGGTTGTACGCCGTGCCAGAAGGCGGCATCGGGGACGCCATCGCCAACATCGAACAGCGCGCCCACGATGCCCTGACGCAAGTGGTCGGCGCGATTGGCGACGAGTCGGTTCGGTTCGTCGGCGCGTTTTTGACCGACGACGACGTGACGCTGGTTTTCCGCTAACGCGTCATAACCCGGCGTTCACGACTGGCGCGCGTTTCGGTACACTGTAGCCGACGCTATCCGACGCCGCTGCGCGTCCTATCACCGCGAGAGAACCCATGACCGACGCCAACCGCCCCGTGCGCACTCGCTTTGCCCCTAGCCCGACCGGATCGCTGCACATCGGCGGCCTGCGCATGGCCCTGTGGGCTTGGCTGTTTGCGCGTCATCACGGCGGGCAGTTTATCCTGCGCATCGAGGATACCGACCAGAAGCGCTACGACCCGAACGCGCTGCAAACCCTGCTGGAAGCCCTGCGCTGGGTGGGCGTGGATTGGGACGAAGGGCCAGAAGTCGGCGGGCCGTACGGGCCTTACGTCCAGAGCGAACGGCTCGCGCTGTATCAAGAATGGGCGAAGTGGCTGGTCGACAACGATCACGCGTACTACTGCTACTGCTCGTCAGAGCGTTTGGAGCAGGTCAACAAAGAGAAGCAGGCGGCGGGGATTCCGCCCGGCTACGACCGCCGCTGCCGCTATGCCTCGCCGGACGAACTCGCGGCGTTCAAGGCGGAAGCCGAGGCCGACGGGCGCAGTCCGGTCATCCGCCTGAAGATGCCGCGCGAAGGCAAGACGCTCTTCCCCGATCTCGTGCGCGGAGAGGTGGAGTTTGAAAACGAGTCGATTCAGGACGCCGTGCTGCTCAAGGGCGACGGCTTCCCGACGTATCACCTCGCCGTCGTGGTGGACGATCACTTCATGCGCATCAGCCATGTGATGCGTGGAATCGAGTGGCTCCCATCCGCGCCGCTGCACATGCAGCTCTGGAAAGCGTTCGGGTGGGAGATGCCGCAGTACGCACACCTGCCGGTGATGCTCAACCCGAACGGCAAGGGCAAGATCAGCAAGCGCAAGCCGCCGGTGGACGCCAAAGGCAACGTGCTGCCAGTGATGGTGCATGACTACATCAAAGGCGGTTATCTCGCCCCCGCGCTGGCGAACTTATTAGTCGGGATCGGCTGGAACTTCGGCGATGAAGTCGAGGTCTTCAGCATGGACGAGGCGCGCGAACGATTCAACGACTTCAGCCGCATCAACCCGTCCAACAGCGCGTTCCCGATGGAAAAGTTGGAGTGGATCAACGGGCTGTACATCCGCGAGAAGATGACGCCCGATGCGCTCGCCGACGCCCTGCGTGCCCCGCTGGAAGCGGCGGGCCTGAACGTCGATATGGAGACGCTGCGCAAGGTCGCGCCGCTGGTGCAGACACGCATCAAGACGCTCAACGATGTGGTCGACATGGCCGGATTCTTCTTCAAGCCGGAGTTCACACCGCCGCCGGTCGAGAAGCTCATTCAGAAGAAGATGGACGCGGCCAGCACAAAGCGCGCGCTCGAAGCCTGTATCCCGGTGATCGAGGCGGTCGATCCGTTCACCGCCGACAAGCTGCTTGGAGCCTTCACCGAACTTGGACAGGAGCTTGGCCTGAACAACTCGCAGATGTTCGGCGTGCTGCGCGTGGCCGTCAGCGGTCAGGCGATCTCGACGCCGACCTTCGAGACGATGGAGATCGTCGGGCGAGAGGAAACACTGCGGCGCGTCAGGCTGGCGATCGGCTTGGTGAGCTGAGCGGCTTCAGACCGTCCGGCGGCGGCGCATGATGACGCTCTGCGCCAGCCCGATGCCCATCATCAGCGAGAGCAGCGACGTGCCGCCCGAACTCACGAACGGCAGTGTCAACCCGGTAACAGGCAGCATTTGCAGGTTCATGCCGATCGACACGAACGTCTGAAAGAAGATGATCGCAGAGACGCCATAACAGATCATCGCGCCCAGCGGGTCGGCGGCGAGCCGTGCGCCGCGCATGATGCGCAGGATCACGACGCCGATCAGCCCCATCACGATCATGCCGCCGACGAACCCGAATTCCTCGGCGATCACGCTGAAGATGAAGTCGGTGTGCCGCACGCGCAAGAAGCGCAGGCGGTTTTGCCCGCTGGGGGCCGCATAGCCCTTGCCTAGCAGCCCGCCCGACCCGATTGAGATGATCGCCTGACGGATGTTGTAGAACGCCTGCGGGTCGCCTTCCGGGTTGAGAAACGTCGTAATGCGGCTCTGCTGGTACGGGCGCATCTGCGAGTACACCAGCGGCGCGGCGATAAGCAGCACCAGCGTGAAAATCACGATATGCCGTATCTTCAAACCGGCGCCCCACACCAGCGCGAACCAGATCACCGCGAACACGATGGTTGTGCCGAGGTTGGGTTGGATAAACACCAAACCCGCCGGTATCGCAAGGTGCAGCAGCGAGCCGCCCAACACGCGCAGATCGCCGATGCGGGTGTAGCGCTTCGACAGATACGTGCCCAGCGTGATGATGATGAAGATCTTGCCGATCTCGCTGGGCTGAATGCGGATTCCGAAGTTGATCCACCGCTGCGCGCCTGCATCGCCGACAACGCCGAGCGCCAACACCAGCACCAGCAGCACAACCATCGTCAAGTACAGCCACAGCGATAGGCCGCCCAGCGTGCGATAATCGACCGACGCTAGAAACACCATGACGCCGAGGCCGATCACGGCATACAGCACTTGGTCGGACACACGCGTGCGCAGTTCGTCGTCGATGGCGTCGAACGTGGCGCTGCGAATCATGAACAGCCCGATGACGATCAGCAGGCCGACCGCAGCGAGCAGCACATAATCGAAATTTCGCCAAAGGCTTTGGGAGCGCATCACCGTCACCCGAACATCCGGACGGATGGGGGCATTATAGGTCGGCGGCGCCTAAGATAACACCCTTGCAACCCTGCGCTTGCGCACCGCCTTACGCGTCGAGATCGTCGTCGTCGTTGTCTTCCAGCGCCCCACGCGGGGTGCTCAGAGTCTTTGCGAACGGCACTTCGGCGATGAGCAGGTTGATGTCCCCCTCACTGGGCTTGAGCGCGATGTCAATCGACTCTCCGGCGACCTGCACATACTTGGAGATCACCTGCAAGATCTCCTCCTTCATCGCCGTCATCAAGTCCGGGGGAAGGTTAATCCGGTCGTGGACGAGGACGAACTGGAGGCGCCGCTTTGCCGCTTGTGCACTGGACTCTTCTTTGCTGCGCCCAAACAGGCGTCCTAGAAAGTTCGACATGACCGGCTCTCCCTGTCCACCCCGACCCTGTTACCGACCACCGAACAGCCGGCCCAAGCGCCCTAACAGCCCGCTTTGCGCATCAAGCTGCAAGAAAGGTACGTCCTCGCCGCACAACCGGCGCGCGATATTGCGAAATGCCTGACCGGAACGCGAGTTGTCTTGAAGCGTTACCGGGGTTCCGCTGTTCGACGCCGACACTACCGCTTCGTCGTCGGGCACAATGCCGATCAGCTTGACCGCCAGAATGTCGGTCACGTCGTCCGCCGAAAGCATATCGCCCTTGCGCACCAAGTCCATCTTAACCCGATTCAGAATCAGCCGCGCCGGGCCTTTGTTCTCAGCCTCAATCAACCCGATCACCCGGTCGGCATCACGCACAGCGGATACTTCGGGGTTCGTCACGATCAGGATGTCGTCGGCCGGCGCCATGGCATTACGGAAACCGCGTTCGATGCCGGCCGGACTATCGATCAGGATGAAGTCGAACTCCTTGCGCAAGTCGTTGCACAACTGCACCATGTCCGCCGGACTCACGGCGCTCTTGTCGCGCGTCTGCGCCGCCGGGATCAAGTACAGGTCGGGGAACTGCTTGTGCTTAATCATGGCCTGCTTGACCTTCGCGCGGCCCTCGACCACATCGACGAGGTCGTACACGATCCGGTTTTCGAGGCCCATCACAATATCGAGGTTGCGCAAACCGATGTCCGCGTCAATCACCACGACTCGCTTGTCCAGCCGGGCAAGCGCGAGGCCAAGATTAGCGGTTGTGGTCGTTTTCCCGACGCCGCCCTTTCCCGACGTGACAGTGACAACCCTGCCCCCCATGCGCTGCTAATCCTTTCGTGCCGTGCGCTGCCACGGCTCCACCACGATGAAATCCCCTTCGATGCGCGCCATCTCTGGCCGCGTGCGCCGCCAGCGCCCTTTGTCTTGCGGCGCGATGCTGTAGCGGTCAGCGATGCGAAGCTGCGTCGGCGCCATTTCGAGCGCGCATACACGGGCGGTCACGTCCCCGATTGCGCCGGCATGAACCGTGCCGCGCAGCACCCCCCAGATCACGATGTCGCCCGCCGCGATAATCTCCGCGCCGGCGTTGACATCACCCAGTACCACGACATGCCCATCGCTGCGAACCGACCGTCCCGAACGAAGCGTGCGCGGCACGAGCAGCCCCACCACCGTGTCTTCGTTGGGGTCGAAGGGCTGCGTCCGGTAACGCTGGGTCGCGCCCATGTCGTCCGATTCCGGCGCGACCGACGCGGGGCCGGTGCGCAGATCCAGCGATTCGGCCGCGTCGGTCGTAGTCGGGCTGTCCGACATGATCTTCGACAGCGCGAGCTTACGATTATCGAGCGCCGCCTTCAAGGACGACAAACCGTGGCGTGTCACGGGCCGCGAGCCGAGGTTGATCGTCAGTTTCGCGCCGGCGAAGAACGCCGCCTGCTTGTCGAGTTTCTCCACCAGTTCACCGACCGCGGACATCCACTCGCTGTTCTCGTCGATGAGAATCAGCAAGCCGTCGCGCACGCCTTTGATATCGATTTTCGCGTCGGTCATTCCGTGCTTCCGCTTGCGGAGGAGCTTTGACAATAACCGACCAGTATAACGTAACTCTACCGGTTATGCAGGCGGCTGTATGGTGTGTTCAGCGAGCATGAGTTCAAGCGTTCACGGCCATGACTCCTGTCATGCTGTGTCATGCGAGTTCTATCGTATACTAGTTGCAACATGGATGTGCTTCGCGCTATTTTCTCGTAAACGAGTTTTTGGCAAGCGAGGTCAATGATGTTATTGCGTCGCGCCAACAAACCCGCGGCAAGGCCGCACCTCGACCTTGTGATCGATCAAGACCTCTGTTATTCGTGCGGCGCGTGCGTCGCCGTCTGCCCACCAGACGCACTGTTCCTGCGCGATATCCGCCTCACCGTCGACCAAGCGACCTGCACTGACTGCAACCGCTGCGTGGCGATGTGTCCCGTGCACGCGCTGTCGCTGATCCCCCACGAGGGCCGGATTGCGTCGTGAACGCGAGCTATGACGTCGTGGTGGTTGGCGCAGGCCCCGCCGGATCGGCAGCGGCGATTCGCGCGTCAGAGGCGGGCCTGCGGACTCTGCTGGTCGAAAAGCGGCAGGAGATCGGCGTGCCGGTGCGCTGCGGTGAAGCTACCGATACGCAAACGCCGCTGCGGTTCATGCCGTTCGATGCGCGGTGGCTCTGCAATCCCATTGAGAAGTACGCCGTCCACAATGCACAGGGCGAATGCGTCGTTGTCCCCCCCAGCGCCGAGACGATGATCGTCGACCGCCGTGTGTTCGATCAGGCGCTGGCGAATCACGCGTCGCGCGTCGGCGCTGACGTGCAGGCCAGCACGACCGCCACCTCTCTGCTGCACACCGATGGCCGTGTGAGCGGTGTCCGGCTCAAGCAGTTCGGGCGCGAACGCAATGTGCACGCCAAGCTCGTCATCGCGGCGGACGGCACGGAGTCTCAGGTCGCGCGCTGGGCGGGGCTAAAGACTATCCCGCCGATGAGCGACTATTACACCGGCATTCAGTTTCTGCTGGGGGACATGCGCGGCAGGATGAACCCGCGCTATTGTGAGTATCACATCGGCATGGAATCAATCGCGCCGGCGGGATACGCGTGGGTGTTCCCCAAGTCCGAGGACACCGCCAACGTCGGCCTCGTCGTCGCCGCAGACAGAGCCTATCCCGTCAGCGCGCGCGAGTGGCTTGAACTGTTTGTCGCGCAGCGGTACCCCGGCAGCAGCATTCTGAGCGTCATGGCCGGCGGAATCCCGATCACCGGCGCGATCAAGCGCATGGTCACGGACGGCCTGATGGTCGTTGGGGACGCCGCGCATCAAGCCGATCCAATGCTGGCCGGCGGAATCGGCTTAGGCATGATGGGCGCGGAGATGGCGATCGCGGTGGCGGTCGAGGCGATTCAAAGCGGAGACGTCAGCGCGAAACGGCTTCAGTCCTACGAACAGTTGTGGCGCGCCGAGTTCGGCCAGATGCATGCGGCCCTCTACAGCATCCGTAAGATCATCACACGGATGCCTGAGGCGCAGTTCGATTCGCTCATCCGAACAGCGGCGAGCCTCCCCCTAGAGACGATGAGTCAGGCTGAGATCATCCTCGCCCTGCTGCGGCATCACCCCGGCCTGCTGCTGGAAGCCCGAACCCTCATCACCACCGGCCTCGTCCTCAAGTAGACGCGCGCTAACTCCCGGCTTCAGGCGTTGGATCCAACCCACGGAACCCCTGCGGATAACCGGGCACAGGCAGGGTCGCGTTCGGGTCGAGTGTAGGCGTGGCCGTCGCGGTCGGCGTGATAGTCGTCACCGGCGCAGCGGTCGGCGGCGCCAGCGCCAGCGTGAACGTATGTTTGGCCGACATCGACACGCCGCCTTGCAAATCGCGCGACTTGACTTTGACCCAATACGAGCCATCGGCCAGCGGCGTGGGAAGCTGCGCGGTACATGCCGCCGTACACTGCGCCTGACTGAACGTGAGCTTGACCTTTTCCTTCGTCACGGTGTTCTTGATGGTGACGACATAATCCGATGCCGTCGGCCGCGATGTCCACGTGAACTGCGGCTGGACGGAGAGCGCCTGCCCTTCTTCCGGCAGCAGGATATCGACCGGGCCGGGCAAGTCCGGAATAAACGAGCGCGTCACCGAGAAGGTCGTCCCGTACGCATTCGTCGCACGCACATTCCAATACACGCGGACGCCGTCCCGCATCTGTAGGCCGAAGGCCGCCGTATCGACAACGCACGTATCGTTCGCGCAGGCCGACGTGTGCGACTTTGGCGCGTTCCCGGACGCCAGCACGCCACCCAACGCATCGCTCATCACCAAACTGGTCGACTTCGCTAGTCCGCTGGGGTGATACGAAAGCTCGATCGACGTGTCGGTGACGACCACCCCGTCCGGCGGGCCGATCAGCTGCGGCGGTTCGGGCGGAATCGGCAGGCGGGCGCGGTCGCTGCCGAGGATTTGATAGTCCAGCTTATGCACCTTCGAGATGCCGGTCGGCCCGTCGTACAGCATCGAGGTCATGTTCTTGCCGGAGACGATCTTCAACACGCCGTTCTTGCGGTTGACGTGCCAGATGTCCGGCGTGCCGTCGCGGTTGTAGTCGGTGACGATCCAGCTAAACCGGTGGATATCCGAGCGCTGTGGGGACAACGGCAGCACATCCTGCTCAAGCACGTTCTGGAAGTTGTTGCCTTCCAGAATCGTGACACGGGTCTTGCCGTCGGCGCGGGCGTGCGGCTCGATCACCCACAGGTCGGCTTTGCCGTCACGGTCGTAATCGGCCAGCGCGAAGCTGACGTCGGTGTAATCGCTCGGAGCTTCGATGCTCGCCGTGCGGTCACCGATCATCGCCATCGGATCGAGGCCGTTGACGACGCGCACGCGCACGGTATCGGCCGCGTAGTCCGGAATAATCGCGTACAGGTCGAGGTTGCCGTCGCGGTCGTAGTCAGCCACGGCAAAGCGAACCTCATCGCCGAGATAACCGAACGCCGTCGGGGAGTCTTCAATCAGATACTGCGGGTCGGCGCCGCTGAGGATGCGCAGCGCGGTCGCTCCGCTGCTGTCCAAGCGCCGGTGAACGACCCAGAGGTCAGGCGTGCCGTCGCCGTCGTGATCGCCTGCGGCGAACGCCGTGTTGAGCGACTCCGGCTGTGGCGGCAGGCTGCTGCGCGGCACGGACAGCGCCGAAGTCGGCCCACTGCCGTCGTACACCGTGAGAATCACCGGGCCTCCGTCATCCGGCCGCAGATCGACCACCCACAGGTCGGCCCGCGTGTCGCGGTTCCAGTCGTAGCGCAGGTCGGAGATGACCGGCAGCACACCTTCGCCATGTAGGACGGCGGCATACGGCGTGCAGACCTCGTAGCCGTCCGAAATCCGGCGCATACAGCCGCTGTAAGTATGATCGCCGTCACGCACGACCCACCCCGAAAGCTCGGTTCCGCCGATGTCGAGCCGGCTGTCGTAATAGCGCAGCGAGAAATGGACGTGCGGGCCGGTCGTGTAGCCGCCGCACCCCACCCCCATGCCCTCGTTGGCAAGCGGATCGCCGCGCAGGACGTTCTGGCCGTTCTGCACGCGCTCGTTGACGACGTGGTAATAGCCAGTGCGATAGCCGCCGGCATGATCGACGCGGATGAAGTTCGGGCAGTCCGAGCTGCGCCATACGACACCGCTTTCCGCCGCGCGCACCAGCCCGACGCCGGGCCCCCACGCGAAATCGAGCGCGCTCCACGGCCGCGCCGACCCGACACCGCTGTCCGGATGCGGGCCGCCGGTCATCGTCCATGTTTGGCCGGGTTCCCACGGCAGCGCGAAATACAAGCCCGGCGCCGCCGCTTCCCCACGGGCCACCTGCGCCGCTTCGATCAACAGATCGCGCGCGCCCTGCGGTATCAATCCACTGGGGATCTGCTCGATATAACTGTAAAACGCCGGCGTGTATTCGATGGCCGCGTCGATCTGGCCGGTCGACTCGTCGCGGCGCGTGATGAACAGCTTGAGATCCGGCTCGGCGTGAATCCCCTCCGGCGCACGCGTCACCAACAGACCGAACGACCACGGGCCGCTGACCACGACATCGCTGACGAGCGGCTCGGTTACGGGAAAAGCCGGATCGACCGTTTGCGCGGCGAACACGGCGGCTTCGGCCTTTACCGCCTCTGAAATCTCGGCGATCTCCCGGTTATGCTGTACGGCCGGCAGGCCGATCAGCAGGCCGGCGGCCGCAGCAGCGATGAGACCCACCGCAGCAATCGTTAAGCCCATCCGGCGGCGTTGGCGCATGGTTTATGTTCCTCTCGCCGGTCGCGCACGGCTTCCGGCTGTACACTAACAACGCTCTCCCACTAGTATAATGTGCGACGGCCAGACCACCATGAACGACGCTGGCCGAACATAACAGTTTCGTTATTTACGCGCCAGCGCACACGGAGGATCAACGATGGAACCCACGCAGATCATGCGCATTTTGCTGCGGCGCTGGTGGCTGGTGCTTCTTCCGGTCATTGTCGCCGGTGTGTTCGTCGTGCCTGATCTTCTGGCGCGGCCCTCTGGCAGCACGGGCTTCAACGTCACGATCCGCTATACCGCCGCGCAGGTCTTAGAGGCGATCCCGCAGCGCGATGGCGATTATCAGGACGTGTGGCTGGCCTCGGAGCTGACCGTCAACGCGTTCACCGACTGGATCGGCGGCAGCCGGTTCTTGGCGGCCGTCCGCGACGCGCTCGCCGCGCAGGGCGCAACCTTCCCGACCGATGGCTTGGGCTTTGGCGCTGACGCCGAAAAGAGCGTCGGCCGCATCGATATCGGCTGGCACGACCCGGATGAGCTGACGGCGATCACAACCGCCGTCGTCAACGTGCTGACCGGGCAGAACGGCGCGGTGTTCCCGCAGTTGGGCGGCGTCAACGCGCAGGTTCAACTGCTCGATACCCCGCAGGTCGTGCCTGCCCCGCCGCCGCTCACCAGCCGGATCGGGCCGGTGCTGCGCCTGTTCGTCGCTTTGGCCGGCGGCGTGCTGCTTGCGATTGCGTTCGATTCGCTCGATCCGGTCATCCGCCGGCGCGATCAGATCAACCGCCAGATGCTGCGCGTGTTGGGAACCGTGCCGCGTCAGAGTTAGGCCGGGCCGTCATCGTACTGGCTCGCCGCGCGGGCCGACTGTCGCGTGAAATACAGCGCCGCGATGATCGTGACAATAGCGAGCACCGCGCCAAGCGGCACGCCGTAGACGACCGCCAGCAGCGGATCGGCGTTGTTGTTGGTCGCCAGCACGAGGCTCATGGCGATGGCACACAGCGCCGTGCCGACCGCGGCGACGCGCCACGGTGGCCCCCACTGCCGGCGGATGCCGAGGTAGCAGTAAACCATCGCGACGGCCAAACCTGCGAAGAACAGAAGTGACGGTGTGCTCATGGGCTGCGCGGAGCCTTTCCAAACAGACGTTGAGGGCGCCAATGCACCCATTATAGAGGCTTGTGGCAATCCCCTGCGTAAAGCTCGCCTTTCCCATTGACACACTCCGGCGGTGATCGTACAATGCGCGGACGCTGTCGAGGCTTGAACCCGTCGTAACGGTCATGCTATACTTTCGAGCGAAGGCCGCCGTAGCTCAACGGTAGAGCACCGCTCTTGTAAAGCGACGGTTATGGGTTCAAATCCCATCGGCGGCTATGGGCGAAAGCCCGGTTAACAAGATGCGGGTCGGTGTCCCGAGTGGCAAAGGGGGCTGACTGTAAATCAGCTGCGTACAGCGCTTCGCAGGTTCGAGTCCTGCCCGGCCCACACCGATACTTCACGTATCGCCCGCATGCCATTGTAGCTCAGGGGCAGAGCATTCCCTTGGTAAGGGAAAGGTCATGGGTTCAAATCCCATCAATGGCTTTTTGGTGTTAACCTCGACGATCACTGTTTGGGCAGGGTGAGATGGCTAAGAAGAGTAAGGGAAACCGGATCCTCATCAAGCTCCGCAGCACGGAAAGCGGCCATATGTATGTGACGTTCAAAAACCGTCGCAACGACGCGAACCGGCTGGAGCTGAAGAAGTACGATCCGTTGGTCCGTAAGCACGTACTGTACCGCGAGACCAAGTAGGTCACGGGCAGTTCGCCGCCGTAGGGGCATGGTGTCAACGGCAGCACAGCGGTCTCCAAAACCGTTAGTGGGGGTTCGAATCCCTCTGCCCCTGTTGTAGCCAAGCACCGTCCCTCTGGACGGTGTTTTTATGAGTGAAGGAAACCGAGTTATGACGACAGATACGCCGCGTTCCGGCCGCCGCCGCCCAGCCGCAAAACCGGCTGAGATCGTGGCCGAGGAAGTTGTAGAAGAATCCAAAGGCGTTACCGCCGCCAAGGGCCGCGCGACACCCGGCCGCCGTCAAGTCGATGCGGTGACGGAAACGCACCGTGGCCCGCTCGGCCGCCTGCGCGACTACCTCGACGGCGTTCGCAGCGAGCTGGATAAAGTCGTTTGGCCGACCCGTACAGAGACCATCGGGCTGTTTCGCGTCGTCCTGTTCGTGACGATCGCTTCGGCTGTTGTGCTTGGGCTGATCGCCGTCGTGTTCAACGAACTGTTCGCGGTTGGCTTGCGGCAGCCTATCGTGTTCGTGATCGTTGGCGCGGCTGTGGCAGCGATTACCTTCGTCGTCTTGCGGGGCAATCGCGGCGGCGCCGCATCCCCCCGATAACCACGAGACAAAGGACGCCGGACGATGGCAAAAAAGAAGCAGTTGGAGACTCAGGACTACGATCCTGAACCCGTAACCATCGAAAGCGGCGGCGATCTGGAAGATGGCAGCGTGCTTGACGTTCGGGTTCCGCTCGAAGGCGAGCGCGACCCGGAACGCCGCTGGTATGTCGTGCACTGCTACAGCGGTCACGAAAACAAGGTGAAGCACGCCGTGCTTCAGCGTATCCAGACAATGGGTATGCAGGATAAGATCTTCGACGTGCTGATCCCGACCGCCGAGGAAATCGAGGTCAAGGAAGGCAAGCAGCGCAAGGTCGAAAAGCGCGTGTTCCCCGGCTACATCCTCGTCGAAATGAAGATGGATGAGGACTCGTGGTACGTCGTGCGTAACACCACCGGCGTAACCGGCTTCGTTGGCATGGGCACCGAACCTACCCCGCTCAGCGAAGAAGAAGTCAAGAAGATCATGCGCCAGATGGAAAGTGAAGTGCCGGTCGTCAAGGTCAACTTCAAGCTGGGCGACAAGGTGCGCATCGTCAGCGGCCCGTTCAACGACATCATCGGTGTCGTGTCGGACATCTACCCTGACCGCAACAAGGTCAAGGTCTTGGTGAGCTTCTTCGGGCGCGAGACGCCTGTCGAGGTCGACTTCCTAGAAGTCGAAAAGTCATAAGTTCGTTACTCCACGCTTCGGAGTTAGCACAAAGGCAGCAGCACAATGGCAAAGAAAATCAAGGCAGTCGTCAAGCTGGCGATCAACGCCGGCAAGGCCACCCCAGCCCCCCCGATTGGCCCCGCGCTCGCGCAGCACGGCATCAACCTGATGGGCTTCTGCAAGGAATACAACGCCCGTACCGCCAACCGTATGGGCGAGATCGTCCCGGCTGAGATCACCATCTTCCAAGACGGGTCGTTCAAGTTCGTCCTGAAGTCCCCGCCGACCTCGTTCCTCATCAAGAAGGCCGCCGGCGTCGACAAGGGCGCGGCAAACCCGCTGACCCAAAAGGTCGGCAAGCTGTCGCGCAAGCAGCTTCAGGAGATCGCCGAGGTCAAGAAGGACGACCTCAACGCGCTCGACATCGAAGCCGCCATGCGCCAGATCGCCGGCACCGCCCGCCAAATGGGCATCGAAGTCGAACAATAGCGGACAGAAATCCGTTGTCAGAGGTCAGCGTGCTGACGGCTTGATCCACACACATCAGTAGAGAAGCACGTGGGAGAGGCGGAACGCCTCGGCTGCACCACTAAGGAGACACACACAATGGCAGGTAAGCGTTTCACGGCGGCGGTCAAGCAAATCGACCGTCAGAAGAATTATCCACTCAACGACGCGCTCGCGCTGGTGAAGAAATTCGCCACGGATGAAGCGACCAAGCACAAGTTCGACGAGACCATCGAGCTGCACTTCCGGCTCGGCATCGATCCCCGCCACAGCGATCAACAGGTCCGCAGCACCGTGCTGCTGCCCGCGGGCCTCGGTAAGAAAGTTCGCGTGCTGGTCTTTGCCGAAGGAGATGACGCCCGCGCTGCTGAAGCGGCAGGCGCGGACATCGTCGCCGACGATCAGATCGTCAACAAGATTGCGACGGAAGGCTGGACGGACTTCGACGCTACGCTGGCGACCCCGGCCATGATGAAGAAGATCGGCCGTATCGCCCGTGTGCTTGGCCCGCGCGGCCTCATGCCGAACCCGAAGGCCGGCACCGTCGTCGAAGCCGATGACCTCGCCCGTGCCGTGGAAGAACTCAAGGCAGGCCGTGTCGAGTTCCGCAATGACAAGACCGGCAACGTGCATGTGCCCATCGGCAAGGCCAGCTTCACCCTCGAACAGCTTCAGCAGAACGCCGAAGCGGTTTTCGCGGCCATAGAAGCGCAGAAGCCGTCAGCGACGAAGGGCATCTATATGAAGCGCGCCGTCGTGTGCTCCACGATGTCGCCGGGCCTGCGCCTTGAGCTATCGTCTTCGGCGGTGACAGCCAAGTAGCGACAGCCGCTACTCACGTCTTACGTTTGTCACAGCAAAAGAGGCCACGGGAAAACCGCGGCCTCTTTCTATTTCCCGGACTTCCGCGCTAGTTCAGCGATGGGCACTCGCGGCCGGTCTGCTGCCGCACGTTGTCCTCACGCACCCAGCCCTGTACCTCGACGGTATCGACCTGCGCGCGAACGAAGTACCAGACCCGGCTGTCATCCGGCCCACGCTGCTGCTGAATGACCGTCAGCGGTTGCAGGAATTGGAGCGAGCCAGTCTGGGGCGCGCCGGTGGTCGGCCGTGAACGGATACGCGTGCCGGCCTCGTTGGTCACGACCAGTTCGCACAGAATGGCGGGGGTCGGCGTGATGCTGGGCGTCAGCGTTTGCGTCGGCGTATCGGTCGGCGTGGCGGTCGGGGTCGAGGTCGCGGTGGCGGTCGGCGTCGCGCTTGCCGTGGGCGTGCTGGTTGGCGTATCCGTCGCCGTGGGCGTGTAGGACGCCGTCGGCGTGTGAGTCGCGGTCGCCGTATCGGTTGGCGTGAATGTCTGGCTCGGGGTGAGCGTCGTCGACGGCGTCGGCGTGACGGTCGGCGGCGGCGGGAAAAACACCGGCATCCACGTATCCCGCGTGAGCGCGCCGGTCACGCCGACAATCGTCAGGATGCCGGCGATCACAAGGCCGATGCGAAGCCGGTTGCCGCGCCGCTGCCGCCGGATGATCGACTCGATGCGCTGCACTTCGGCCCGCCGTCCGAGGATGCGAAACGGCTCGTCGCGCACGGTGTTAAGCCACGTCTCTGCCTCCGCGATGTCGCCGTCCTCAAGGGCAAATTCGGCGCGTTCGATATACCGGGCCAGCAGGTCGCTGACCACCGCCCGGTACCGGTCGTCCTGTGCGTAATCGCGCAGATCGGCCAGCAGCGTGCGAGCCTGCGCGAGGTCGTTGTCGAAATTCTGCGCGATCATCGCCGCGCTGCGCTCGATGGTCTGGCGCGCGCGCTGTGCGTTGGCAGTCATCGTCTGCGCTTCGATCTTCAACTCGCTCAGGCGGGCGTCGGACGGGTCAAGGTCACTGCCGACTTCCAGCAGCTTGAACGCCTCGTTGCCGAGCGTCAGGCGTTCATCGACGCTCGTCGCGGACTGTGCGCGGGTAAGCGCCGCCTGCGCTTGATCGGTTACCTGCGCCTTGATCCCCGCGAACTTTGCGCTCGCCTCTTGTACCAGCCCGGACACCCGCTGGCTGTTGGGCAGCAGCTGACGCACGCGCGATAGAATCGCCTGCACGTTGCGGATTTGGCCGGCCTGCTCGCTCAACGTGCCGCTGAGGGTCGTGAGCTGCACGCTGGCCTGTTCGGTATCGTTCTGGACGCGCCGCGCGGTCTCAAGGCGTTCGTCAATCTGCGGGTCGTTCGGCACAACCGCCAGCGCGCCCTGATACTTGCGCACCGCCTCGGCCCAGTTATCAGCGGCGAGGAAACGGTCGCCTTCGCTCATCAACTCACGGGCAAGCGCCAAGTCTTGGATGTCGAGCAGCGCCTGTTCGGCGTCCTTCCAGCTCAGGATTCCGCTGCGCTCGGCCAAGTCGCGCGCTTCGCGGTAGAGCCGCCCCGCTTCCTCGTAATTGCCGGCGCGTTCCAGAGACTTGGCGCGGTTGTACGAAACACGCGCGTCAAACGGGATCCGGTGATCCGGCACGACGCCGCGAATCAGGTTGTCCTCGGCCTTCTGGCGATACTCCAACGCGGTCGCGTTTCCGGGCTGCGCCTGCAAGATACGGTTGGCCGTCTCGACGGTGATCTGATAGTCGCCGGCGTAATAGCTCTGCGACAGGTCGCTGATGAGGTCTTCGAGGTCAGCTGGTGACGCGCCAGCCGCTATGTTCAACGGGGGCGGCTTGCGCTGGCCGGGCGTGCGCGCGCCGGACTCTGGCGGCATATACCCCGGCGACGATGAGAAGCGCGGCGGGGGCGGCGGCTCGTCGGCGTCCGGAGCAGGCGTTGGCGGCGCGGGCGGCGTCTCGCTGTCAGGCTCCGGGGTTTGAGCGACCGGCTGAACCGTTTGAGTCTGTGTGCTGCGCACGGTCTGATACGTGTTGGTCGAGCGCGGCGGATCGGGCGCTTCGACCTTACGATTCACGGCGTAGCGCGCGAACAGGTCGTTGACGCGCTGGGCTGCGTGCCCGCTGCGCCGTCCGGCCTGTTCCAACAGGTCGAGCAGTTCGGCATCCGCGCGGTCTTGCTGAAGCGCCTGCGCGAGGATGTCCAGCGCCGCATCAATGTCATCGTCGTCGCCGGCCACCTCGATGCGAATACGGGCGCGCCGCACCAGTCCGCGCACCGCCGCAGACACCGCACTCGGAACGGCGGCGGATGCTGTGCCCAAGCGCGCCACCTCCGCGAACATCGCCTGCACGGTGCTCTCGTACGTGGTGTTCTTGGCGTCGGTCAGCAGCGTGCGGGCGTTGGTCTCAATGTCACGCAGGATGCCGGGGTCGGGCGACGTGGCGGTTTTGTAGCCGTCGATCATGCGCCGCAGCGCATCGATCCTCGATTGTAGATCCATTAGGTACAATCCTACGCGGTTATCACGCGCTCAAATTACCCTACCTTGCGCGGTCGGGCAAGTGTCGTCTTGCCAACGGCCACGCTGAAGGAGAACTGTACCATGCTCTACGACATCACGCGCACCGTGCGCCCGACGACCGCCGTTTGGCCGGGGGACGCGCCGTATCGGGTTGACACCGCGGCCGACATGGAGGCCGGCTCGTCGGTCAACCTGACGACACTCTCCCTCAGCCCGCACACCGGCACCCACGCCGACGCCTACTTTCACTACACACGCGGCGGCGCATCCCCGTCCGACATGCCGCTGTCCGCGTATATCGGGCCAGCGCGGGTCGCTACCGTATCACGCCGTGACGGGCCACTATCACCGGACGACTTTGCGCCCGGCGCGCTCGCCGGCGTACAGCGTCTGCTCATCAAGAGTCATGTTAGCGGACTACCTGACGATCAATGGCCGTCTGAGTTTCCGTACCTCTCCGTCATGCTTATCAATGCGCTGGCGGCACACGGATGCGTGCTGATCGGGCTGGATTCACCGTCCGTCGACGCCTTCGACAGCACCGACCTTCCCTGCCATAATGCCATCCGCGACGCGGGCATGGTTAATCTCGAACTCTGCCAGCTTCGCGATGTCCCCGACGGAGACTACGAGCTGATCGCGCTGCCGCTGAAGTTGGACGCGGCATGTGGCAGCCCCGTCCGCGCCGTGCTGCGCAGCCTAAGCGAGTAGTTGAAAGCCGAGAGATTGGGTCTCCTGTGACGCCGTGTTCATTGAGCGATACAGTGCGGCATTTCCGCCCAACAGCCTATCCGTAACACAAAACCGGAGACCGGAACCGCATGACGTGCAGCTCAGTACGGCCCGTAGGAGTCGCCGTTGTCCAGCAGCAGGAACACCTGCGAGATCGTCACGTCGAGGATCAGCGTGCCGCCCTCGATGCGCTGCACGTTGAGATCGGCGGTCTGCTGCGGTGTGCGGGCATAGCCGAGCGCCTGCTGGAGCGTCGAATCGCTCGACCACAGGCCGAGGAACAACTCCGACGGCGCGCGCAGCCCCTCCGGCGGCGCGATATTGACCGGCGCAGGCAGCAGCGCGACGTTGGTGTACCAGAAGCGCCCCGGCCGCACCTGCCCCGGCTGAATCGCCCAGACCTCGCCCGTGTCCTGCCGGCGGTACATCACGCCGCGCTCGAACACCTGCACGTCCGCCGCGAAGCCGAATCGCTCTTGCAGCGCACAGCCGACGCGCCGTGAAATCGACGGATTCTCGCGCCAGACCGTGCCGAACACTGGATCGAACGGGATCGCGCAGGCGTCGGTCGTCTCGGTCACGTCAAGCGACGGTGTCGACGGCTGTTGGCGCGGCAGGTCGATGTCGATCTGCGCCTCACCGAGGAACACCCCAACGTAAGGCGTTCCGGTCGGGGTCACGGTCGGCGGCGCGAGTGTCGGTGTAGACGGGATCGCCTGCCGCGTCGCTTGGCGCTGGATCACGCTCAAGGTCGGCGGCAGGTCGACGGTCGCTAGACGCCGGACGAGCTGCACTGGCGGGTCTTCCGGCGTGACGGACGCCACGGCATCGGCGCACGCGCCAAGCAGCAGCGCACCGAGTGTGAGGATCAAGACAGTCGCAGATCGACGCACACTACTCCTCCGCGGGCTGGACAGTGAACTGAGCGCCAGCCGCGCGGCCATACACTTCTGGCAGATAGAACTCGCGCGCGGTGGTCGGGATCACATTGTACACGCCTTCGACCGTCGCACGCGCGAGATAGGTGAACGTGTAGGTTCCGGCAGGCACATAGTCGGCGCTGAGCACCACGCGGTCATCACGGTACTGCACGTCCGCCCACCACACACTGCCATAGCGCACGCCCTCGCGTTCGAACTCGGCATCGGTGTCCGTTTGCTGCGCGGTCTCCAAATTCGGATCAATCGGCTCGAGGCCCGCCGGCACATAGTCCTCCAGCACGATGAAGTCGAGGTCGGCCGGTGCGATCATCGTGACCTCGACCTTGACCAGATCGCCGATCCGCGCCGATGTCGTCGTCTCATCGCTGCCTTGCAGCCGGTATTGGCGCGAGAGTGTGAGGCCGCGGCTCGCTGCCTGCACATCCGGCACCGGCACGAAGGCGTTCAGGTAGGCCGTGTAGTACAGCGCGCCCTGTCCGTCCGTGCGGTCGATCTCGACGAGGTTGGCCGCGTCGTGCGACAGATCGGAGATCGGCACACTGACCGTCTCACGCGTTGTCGCGTCTGCCGGGGTGAGCGTGCGCGCGAGCAGTTCCGCATCGCTCACGCTCACGGTGAAGCTGTAGTCCGGTTGGGTCTCATGGGTGGCGATCATCCACTCGGTCAGCGCCAGCAGCGACCACGCGGTCTCCTGCGTCGTCTCCCACAGGTCGGCGCGGCGCGCGGTCATCAACCAGCGCACCACGTTTGGCAGCAGCGGTTCGTTCGGATCAACCGCCAGCAGCGCCCACAACGTCATCGCCGTCGTGCGCGTGTTGCTGTTCCAGTTGAGATAGTCGCGCTCGCCTTCCTCCCAATTCGCCCCGTTGGCCGACAGCACCGCCGTGCCGATCAGGTCGCTGCGCAGCGTGCTGATCTCGCGGCTGTAGTCGCGGTCAACGGTCGTCATTGTGCGCAGCAGCAGGGCGCGGCCATACACATCCAGCCGGTCGCGCAGATCGAACAGCTCAGACACGCGCGTTTCCGGCAAAACTACGCCGCTGCGCGACAGCGCATACAGCAGAAGCGCATGACGGTTCAAGCGGTACGACTGCGTGCTGCGATTGATCGATCTGAGGCTGTCGCTCAGGAACCGCCCGCCGCTCGAAATTGCCGCAGGCAGCACGGTGAAGCCGTTGTCCTGCGCTTCAGCCAGCGCGATCACCACCCACGATGTCACCAGCGGGCTGCTTTCGAGCGTCGGATACCAGCCCCAGCCACCGTCGACCTTCTGCTGCGCGATCAGCCGTTGAATCGCCAGCGCGCCCTGCTCGCGCAGTTCGGCCATCAGCTCGGAGTCGGTGCTGCCGGCCGCGTTGAGCATTCGCAGCGCGGTGACGTTCGCCAGCAGGCGCGACGCCACCGATTCGGTGCACTCACAGGCGTAGCTCTCGAATGCCCGCACCGCCTTCACCGCCGATACCGCCAGCGATGGCTCAAGGTCGATTGTCAGCGTGCCTTCGGCGACACGATAACGCGTCGGCAGCACGACCGCTTCGATGCGCGCGCCGGCCTCTCGCAGCACGCCGCCCGTGCCAACGAACTCCGGCACGACGTACCGGCGCACCGGAAGCAGGCGATCCTCGCCCTGCCCGAACTGCGGACGAGTCGCATCGCTGACGCCGCCGCCTTCCGCGCTGAACACCAGCTCGACCGCTTCGACATCCTCGACCGTCGCCCGCCACGACACACGCGCGCGGCCCTGCGCCGGCACGACAATCTGCTGTGTGTCCCCATCCGCCAGCGTCACGCCGTCGTGGAACAGGGTGACGTCCGCCGTGATGTCTGCGTCGGTGTTGTTGTTGAGAACGGCCCCCAGCATCACCTCGTCACCAACGACAAAGAAGCGCGGCGCCACCGGCCGCACGATCAACGGCTTGGTCGCGACGATGTCTTCACTTTGCTGGCCGACCTGCATCGGCGCATCCACGCCAACCGTGACGCCGAACACATTCATCCGCCACGTCGTCAGGTTGTCGGGCAAGCTGACTGTCACCTGCGCCACGCCGTCCGGCCCGGTCTCGATCTGGCCTTCCCAGAACGCCGTGTCGATGAACTCTTCGCGCAGTTCGAGCACGCCGAACTCACCGCCGCCGCCACCACCGCCGCCCTTGACGACATCACGCGTGTACTGCGTAATCAGATCGGTGTTGATCGTCAGAACGCTCGCCATCAGCACCGAAAGCGGCTGCGGGCCGTAGAAGAAGTCCAGTATGGGCAGGAAGCGCTCCTCGCCCAACGACAGCGCGGCGAGGTCGGTCAAGGCCGCGCTCAGCTCAGTCTGCACGGGCTGACCGGTGTGGTCGCGCACGGTGAACGTGAACGTCACATCATCGCGCGGGCCGGCGGTCTTGCGGTCGGGCTGAATGTCGATGTCCAGCTTGAACTGAGCGTTATCGACTTGCAGCGTAGCGTAACCGAAGCGCATGTCCGTGACCGGGTTGTTCTCATCGACGCCCTTGATGAGCACGACCGAGAAGTATATCGTCGGTGCGAAATCGGCCTCGATCGGCAGGTGATACACCGTGCTGTTGGTTGTCAGCGTCATGCGCTCGGAACGCAGCACGCCGTCCCGTTCCAGTGTGATGAGCGCCTCGGTCGGGCCGTTGAATGGCGACGTGATCAGGATTTCGGCCGTATCACCCACTTCATACTGCTGCCGGTCGGTGATGATCTCGGTGCTGGTCTGGTTGGTCTGCCGCCACGCGACGTACTCACCGCCCGAAACCCACACCATCCCCGAACTGGTGACGACGTTGCCCCCGGCATCCTTGCCCGTTGCGATCAGCTTGAAGACGCCGCCGTTGGGCGGGACGAACTCGAACGACGCTTTGCCGTCCCCGTCGGTCGTCACCGTGCCGGTCGCCACCTCGATCTCCTCGACCTCGGATCGCCACACGATGTCCGCCGAGTACGGGTTGAGTTCCTGCACCGAATTCCAGCGCCGCTCGACCACCTGAACGTCGAAGGTGGTGTTCGGCACAGGCTGGCTGTCCCAGTCGACCGTGATAAGATCAAACGACAGCGGCTGTCCGGCCGTGCCGACGAACGAGCCGGGCTGAACGCCGATGTAATACTGCCCTTGATGCGCGACGAGGGTCGCGCGGCCAGACACCGACTGCCCGCTTTCGTCGCTGGCGATGGCCTCCACCTCGAACGCAACACTGCGGCCGGTCGTCCCGATGGATGCCGGGAACTCGATGGTGAACATGCCGTTCTCGTCGGCGACCGCCATATCACTGCCGGAGTACGCCGTCATTTCCGCGGACGGGCCGCCATCCGGGTTGAAGTCGATGAACTGGAAGCGGCCGGGGCCGTCGTACGGGAAGGAGTACGACTGCGCGTTGATGTAGTACTCGATGTGGGCATTCGACACCGGCCCGCCGAAGAAGTAGCGCGTATCGACCACGGCGCGCGCGGTCTCGCCTTGCAGCACGTCCGATTGTTCCGGGGTCACGCTGACTTGAAACTCGGGCAGGCGGTACTCGGCGACATCGAAGTACACATATCCGGTGTTGTAACGCACAGTGTCGGGAACGGTCAGCGCCACCGTGATGGAGTACGGCCCAAGCCCGCCGTCTTCATCAATGGTGAACGTGCCGGATGCGGTACCATACGCGCTCAGCGGAATCGTCACGTTGTTGATAGGCTCGTACACCTCGTTACGCAAGGTGATGATCGCGTCGAGGCCGGCCGGCACGGTGTAGTCGTTATCGGACTTCTCGCGCACAAAGACCTTGTAATGCACCGGTTGACCGGGGCGATACACCGGGCGATCGGTGATGGCGTAGATTTGATACTGCGACGGATACGTGTCGACGCTGATGTCGAACTGATACGGGTACAGGCCGTCTGACCATTCGCCGGAGGTCACGCCGAAATGCCCGTCACTGTCGACCACAGCCGTATAGCGGGCGTAGAGGTCGTCGATCCGGTCGTGTGCAATGGTGGCGACGCCATCGGCATTGGTTACGCCCGATGCCGAACCGGCAGCACCGAACAGATCAACTGTGACGCCTGCGAGCGGCAGACCGGTGTGCATATCGGTTGCCCAGACCAGTGTGCTGCGCAGTCCGCGCTTGACCGTCAGTGCTGTGTCCGCCACGATCATGATGTGCCGCACATCGGTACGGTTCGGCCCCAGCGGGATGTCGGCATCGCCTAGCTCTTGCACATCCGCCGTCAGCAGATACACGCCTTCCGGCAGCGGCCCGCCGTCGAGCGCCAGCGGCACGGTGATCGCGCCGGCCTGCGCTTCACTCGTGATCTCGAAGAAGTACTCCCCGTTCAGCCCTTCAGCGATCCATGCGCGGCGCTCGTCGCGCAGAGTGATCTCCCACCACAGGATCCCGTCGGCGCATCGCGGCCCGCCCACAATTATGAACGCGTAGCCCTCGTACAGCAGGTCGATGATCTCGCCGTCCACCGGTGTTGCGCGGGCGCGCGTCGGCTCTGGCGTCGTGATGATCCGGCCCCGGTCGCCAACAGCCGCGCGCGACGGCATCGCGCCTTCGCACGGCGGGATGCTCACGCCGTTGACCTCGCCGCCGGCCGCGCCGACGTCGACCAGATCAAGCCGCCGGACGTTGCGCACCTCCGACCCCGGCAGCACCCATGCCCGAACCAGCGGATTATTCTGTTCGGCGATGTTATCGACTGTCCGGTAGTACTGCTCTCCGTTGAGCTGCGCGAAGAACGACGCCTTGTCGACCGTGTGCAGGTACAGGTTGACCTGCTCGACGTTGCGCTGCGTCACGAACAGCTCGGTTGCTTCGCGCTGGCTGTCGTACACGCCGATCCCCGCCCACGGGATGTTGAACGAAAGCTCCGGGTCTTCCTCGCCGGTGACAAAGCCGAACGTCAATTCGCTCTCGATGGCGTTGCCGTAGACGTCCTCCATCCCCGGCGCGATGGTGATGGTGTACTGCGCCGCGGCGACCATCGGGAATAGGATGTCGTAGCGGTTGTCGTATTCGCTGAAGAATCCGTCCAGCTCACCTTCCGGCGCCGGGTCGATCGTGACCCGATCCAGAATGGTTTCCGGGTTCATCTTCGACGCGAAGTAGAGTGAAACGCCCCCATACGGCTGAACACTCTCAGCGCCATCATGCGGATAGGTCGATACAATCGCCGGGAAAGGCACGGTGACAAATCGCGAGTCAAACGCCGGAAGCGCCGAACGACGACCGGCGTTGAACGCGGAGTCTGCGGACCAACCGATGTGGTATTCGGTGTCCAGCGCCAGACGTTCGCCCGGGGTGAACATGAAGCCCGTCAAGTCGTCGTTCCACTCGAACGTGCCGGCGACTTGCACCGGGGTCTCGGCGATCGTCAGCGCAAACGCACCCTCGACGCTGTCCACGTCCATCGGCTCGCTGAACGTCACCTGAACCGCCTGTGTCAGAGGCACGCCTTCCTCGTTATCGGCGGGCAAGCTGTTCGAGACCAGCGGCGGCCGGGTGTTGAAGTTCCAGCTGTACGCGGCTTCGAGTTCGGCCCCGTCAACGGCCGTCAAGCCCGCGACCGTGCCGACATACGTCATGCCGCCAGACAGTGACGTTGTGGGGGTGAACTGATACACCGACGTCCCCAGCCATTCGCCGACACCCGCGACCTCCGGCTGAAGCGTCAGCGGTTGGGGCAAACCCGCTTGTTCGTCGAGCGTGGTCAGCGGAACCACCGGACGGTCGAACACGACGACAATCGCCGAAGCGGTATCGATCTCGCCCGCGCCAGCCTGCGGCGTCGTCGAGATCACGCGCAGGTAGCCGCGAGCCTGCACCGGCAGCACGAAGCGCGCCGCCAGCCCGAAATCCCCCACGGCGCGAACGCCCGGCTCGACGGCGAGGTCAAGCGTTTCGCCCGGCGCGATCAACCCGGCGACATCCACCGCGAGATCGGCCCCGTCACACTCGGCCTCGACCGGCTCGCCCCCCAGCGTCACGCGGCCGTCGACCGTCGCGCAGTCCAGTGGGGCATCGAAACGGAGGATAACCGGCTGTCCCGGCAGCAGTTCTTCACCCACCTGCGGTGACGTCTCCACGATCCGCAGGACGCGCTGCGGCACATTGTCCTGCGCCAGCGCCCCAAGCGGCACGCACAGCGCCACCACCGCTGCGATCCAAACCCACTTCGTCAGGTGTCGCATGACTGTCCCCCACGTGTGTCGACTTGACTCTCTACGCTAAATTATACGTCATGGCGGCTTATCCCGCGCCTACGGCGGGAGTTCATCCGGGGGCCGGTGGGCGGTCGTCGGGCGTCGTATAGACGGAGGAGAGGTTCGATGGACTTTGCAGGGAAACGCGCGCTAGTGACCGGCGCCAGCCGGGGGATCGGCGCGGGGGTCGCGCGGATGCTGGCGGCACAAGGCGCGGTGGTCGCCGTGCATTACAACCACAGCGCGAGCGCCGCCGCAGAGGTGCTTTCACGGCTGACCGGCTCAGGTCACGCGCTCGTACAGGCGGATCTCTCGCAGCGCGACGCGGCGCGGGCGATGGTCGACGCGGCGGCCAGCGCGTTGGGCGGGCTGGACATCCTCATCAACAACGCCGGCATCTACACCGAACATCCCATCTTGAGCGCCAGCGACGATGATTGGCGGGCGCAGTGGGACGCCATCCTTCAGACCAACTTGATCGCCGCCGCGGACGCGATCTACTGGGCAGTGCGGGTGATGGCGGACGGCGGGGCCATCGTGAACGTCAGTTCGCGCGGCGCGTTTCGCGGCGAGCCGCTCAGCCCGGCCTACGGTGCAAGCAAGGCTGGCATGAACAGCATGGGCCAGTCGCTGGCGATCGCGCTCGCGCCGCGCCAAATCCACGTCATCAGCGTCGCGCCGGGCTGGGTCGATACCGACATGGCGACCGAACATCTCGACGGCCCCGCGGGTGATTCGATTCGCGCACAGTCGCCCTATGGCCGCGTCGCCACCGTCGAGGAGGTCGCAAACGCCGTGGTCTTCGCAGCCTCGGACAAGGCCAAATTCATGACCGGCGCGATCCTCGATGTCAACGGCGCGTCATATCTGCGAACCTAACCCGCTTCTAACCCTTCCCGTTCAACCGATGATGTATACTCAAGCGGCGGTATTGACTTCGACCTACAAGGAGAATTCACAGTATGCCAACCCGTAACGCGACAGCCGTCTGGCAGGGCACCTTCAAGGAAGGCACCGGCAAACTGAGCTACGGCTCGTTCGAACAAAATTACTCGGCCCCGTCCCGCTTTGAAGACGGCGCCGGCACGAACCCCGAAGAACTGCTGGGCGCAGCCCACGCAGGATGCTACGCGATGGCGTTGAACCTTACGCTGGAGCGCAACGGCACGCCCGCGAAGCGCGTCAGCACCACCGCGAAAGTTCACCTGACCAAAGGCGAGGCCGGCTTCGCCATCAGCAAAATCGACCTCGACGTAGAGGCGGAAGTCCCCGGGATCGATAACAGCAAGTTCCAAGAGATGGCCGAGGCGACCAAGACGGGATGTATCGTCTCGCGCGCGCTGTCGGCTGTGCCGATGACCGTGAACGCCAAGCTCGTCTAGCCCACCTCTAGGAAAATCGCCATGGCAGAAGTTCAGGTCGCCATCCTCGGTCTCGGTCGCGTCGGCACATCGGTCGGGTTGGCGCTCAAGCGTTACAACGCGCGCGCGCAATCCAAACACACGTTCATCGTGACCGGATTCAGCACCCGCCCCGACGACACGAAGGCGGCCCAGAAGCGCAGTGCGGTCGATTCCATCGCCAACCATCCGGCAGACGCGGCGCGCGGCAAGGATATCGTCGTGCTCGCCCTGCCCTATGCTGAGGTCAAGGCCGCTTATGAGTACTTCGCACCCGACCTGCGCCCCGGGGCTGTCGTCTTGGACTTCTCGCCTCTCAAGCAAGAACCGATCAAGTGGGCAGACAAACAGCTCAAGAATGACGCCCACATGATCGGCATGACCCCGCTGTTCAACCCGGCCGTATTGTTCGATCCGGTCGACACCGCCGACCGCGCCAGCGAAACGCTGTTCGACGAAGGGCTGATCCTGATCACACCGAGCGTGACCAGCATCCCTGAAGCAATCGAGCTTGCGGCCGACTTCAGCCACATCCTCGGCTCGCGCACGAAGTTCACCGATCCGGCCGAGCATGACGTCCTCATGGCGGCTACGGAAGTGCTGCCGGACGTGCTTGGTCTGGGCTACTACCTTGCGCTCAGCCGCGCGACCGGCTGGGGCGACGTGCAGCGCAACACCAACCCGACCTTCGGCGCGCTAACGCATTCGCTGTTCGACACGCACCCGGACGACCTCGCGGCGATCCTCCGCGATTCTGGCCCGGATGTCGTGCGCGTCCTCGACACGGTCATGGCGACCTTGCGCGACCTGCGGGCCGCCCTCGCCGCGCGCGATCACACGACGCTTGAGCCAGTGATCGCCTCCGCCGCCGAGACCTACGAGCAGTGGTATAACCGGCGTTATCACTGGAAGTTCGACGACGACGCCATCAAATCCGCCGAGCCACCCGGAATCATGAGCGCGCTGCTCGGTGGATGGGTCGGAAATAAGCTGCGCAACCGTGGCAGCAGTCAGGATGATGACCCATCATGATCGAAAACCTCGCCAAGCGCGCACATCCGGTCTTGTGGTTCAGCCCGATCCGCAAGCTGCGCCGGAACCATGCGCTCGAACACGCCACCGTATATATGCTTCAGCGCAAGATGTCGACGCTGCGGGTCTCCGGCGTGAGCCAGCCGTTCGGCTTCATCCTGCTGCATAACGCCAGCTCCGACGCCGTGGAGTCCGCCGTGCATGAGGCACTCAAGCGTATGAAGGCCGGTGAGCACAATCTCGCCGTTCACCCGAGCTGCGGCACGAACTTGATCGTGCAAGGCACGCTGGCCGCGCTGGTCGGCGTGTTCATGTTGTGGGGACGGCGCAAGCTCACAGGCCAGCACTTTTGGCGCACGGTGACGTTCATGGCGTTCGCCATCATGGCCGGTCAGCCGCTTGGCATGAGCGTGCAGAAGCACATCGTCACGGAAGGCGACCCCGGCGATCTGGCCGTGAAGTTCGTGCATTCCGACGAAATCCGCTTTCCGGCGTTTGGCCGCAAGGTCAACGTCACGCTTGTGATGACGGAGGGGGGATGACCCGCGACCGCATCGTCGCCCGTATGATGGCGCGCGCTGTCATGTTCGTCTTGTTCATCGGCGCAGGGATCAGCCTCGTGCTGGCGCTGATCGGAGCCAAGCAGTATTCGCTGCCGGTGTGCATCGGATCCGGAGTCGTCTCGCTGATCGTGCTGCTGGCCGGCAGTTTTGTGGTCGCCCGCGTCAAGGCATCGGAGGTTTAGTTCACCGTCAGGCTCGCGATATCGACTCCCCATTTGCCGCCGCACGTCCCCGCCTTGAATCTGAGCTTGACGGCCGTAACCGCCGCGTCGATGGTCAGGTTCCCCGCTGTCAACGTCCACTGCCGATCCGGCGTGGTAGGCAGCGCAAGCCTCAGCGTATCCTTGCCATCACCGAGCGCGCCCGCCGTGGGATCGTCGTAGACAAGCTTGAGAACCGCCCACGAGCATCCCGGCGTCGCATCCAGCGGCCGAACCATCACACCGACCGATACATCGGCGCCAGCCGCGAAATCAGCCGGTTGAAACGGTACGTTCTGCCGGATCGTCGTGCCGGGCTTGAGCTTAACCCAACACGTCCCATCGGCGCTTTTGGCGCTGTCGCATTTCAACGCGCCGACGACGCCTGACCACGTCCAGCCATCAGGGAGCGCGTTCGCGTCGATGTCGATCTCGAACGACGGGTTCAGCGGATAGGACGCCGGCGGGCCGCCGGGCGTCGGGATCGGCGTGAGGGTCGGGACGGGAGTCGGGATCGTGCTGCCGGCATCGTCCGACACGCGGTAGTTGGCAATCGGGTACTGCGTGTTCGCCAGCGACTGCACGTTGTCCTCACCGTTGACGCCCGGACGGCCCAGCGGTTTGCCGTTGTACGTCGCGTCCGGATCCGACCAGTACGCGATGGCCGGGCATGTCCCGGCGATGTAGCTCGACGGACATTCGCCGCCGGTGCTGTACGCCATCACCGTGACGAAATCGCCGTAATCGCCCGCGCCTTCGCTCTCATCTTGATAGCCGAACGCGTAGGAGTCAATCGCAACATAGCCGTTGGCGCGGTCGTGCGCCTTGCCCATGTTATGGCCGAGTTCGTGCGCGAACGTGATGTCGCTGATGCACAACGCCTCGGTAATGCTGAACGCCGATCCCGGCGCGGGCATGCCCAACGCGAGGTTGGCGATCCCGCAGTAATTGCGGTCGGCCACCGGCGTCCCGGCGATCAGCGCGACGAGGTCGGCCTTGTACTGATCGCGCCACTGATGAACGACGTCCATGTACCCGTCGGATGAACCCGCCAAGCGGCTGAGGTCGTTGTAGCCCTGCTCGACATAATCGACCTGCGCGACGTGCACGAGCCGGATACGGAACCCGACCCCGCTGTTCTGATAGGTCAGGTTGGTCAGCGCAGCGGTCGCCTCGATGGCCGCTCGGATCGCGGCCTCGCTGCCGAGGAACGCCTGAGCCGCTGGCGTGTACACCACCATCACGTCGATAACCGTGCCGTCGTCCGCGCGGATCGCTGTGCGCGCCCGTTCACCGTGCGCGATGTCCTCTGGCGTCGGCAGATACGGCACGGCGTCGTCGATGGGCCGGCCCTGCGCGTCGTGACGGCCGGCTGCCATGTCGATCTCGCTGATGCGCACGATATCCGCCCCGACCGGCTGGACGTGATACACCCGCCCCCCGATCACCACGCGCGCATCCAGCGCCGCGCCGTCACTGGCGACGACCACCGCCGACAAGTCCGCGCCGACGACCTGCCCCGTCCACAACGTTACGCGGGACGCCTGCCGGTTCACCGACGGTTGTACGCCACCGTGCGCGGTGATCGACACATCGTCGAACAGGTTGAACGCCAGCGTCGGCGCGCGCAGCGCATCCATGCCCACATTCAACGCCGCCAGCCGCCAGCGCAGTGTGCCGACTTGCAGCGGCGGCAGCGTAACCGCGGCACTTCGCGCCGGATCGACGTCACCGAACAGCGGCGCGCCCGGCACGGGAAGCGGCTGCGACGCCGCAAACCCGCCCAGAATCGCCACGATGCCCAAGACGATAACAGTCAGCAGCAGCCGGCGCATCAGGGGCCTCCTACCAATACGAACGGCGTCTTCAGGATCGAGGCGTCGTCCAGCCATGCCTTGCCCTGCCCCGATGCGCTGATCGTCACCTTGACTTTGTTGACCGTCCCGACCGCCTGTGCCGCCGCGCTCACGGTCTGCCATCCATCGGCCGCGGCGAAGCAGTCGGTCGTCGTTGCCGTGCTCTTTGCGACGTCGGCGTACTTCACGACAAGCTTGACCAGAACGCACGTATCGCCGTTGGTGAGCACACGAACCGACCCCGTCACCGTGTCCATCAACGAGACCGGCGGCGAAACGATCTTCGACTTGAGCTTTTTATCCGTGACGCCCTGCTTGAGCTTCACGACACAGCCGTTCGACCCCGCCGGCGCGTCACACGTCTGCTTGTCGCCCGGCTGCCAGCCCACCGCATTCCAAAAATCCGGCACGCTGTCGGCATCCGCATCCATCTCAAACCCGCCATTGATCGCCAGCTCGACCGCGCCAATCGTTCGCGAATCCGACTCGCGATAGTTGGCGACGGTGATGCGGTTGGCGTTGAGCGCGTCGATCTGCGGCGTGGTAAACGGCGGCAGCGCATCGACGCCGAGCGCGTGCGTCGTCCACCGGATCGCAGCCTGCGTCTCGATGTAGCGCATTTCGAGGATCATAAACCCGAGGTCGTCATCAAACGGCGGGACAGAATGCCCGTTGCCGTCATAGATGGCAAACCACGCGCCTGCGACTAGCACAACGATGTCCGCGGCGTAGGCGCTGCGCAGCGCGTGAACCTCGTCCAGCACGCCGTCTATCGTGCCGATCAGCGCGTTGAGGTCGGTGTTCGGATCGCCGTTGACCTGCTCAAGGAAGAATACCGGCTGATACCCGACGATCCGCACCTGCGTGTTGACGCCGGCCGTCGCATACCCCTGATTCACGCTGTCGAACGCCGCCTCGATAAATCCCACGGCCAGCTGATCGGTCCCGCCGGCTATCGCGCGCGCATTGTGACCGATCAGCACCAGCACGTCGATCTGGCTGCCGTCGTCAGGGCTGGCGCGCACGACGGACGTGAACCCCGCGATCATCACAATTACGGCCAACAGCCCTCGAAGCGCACGAACTCGCATCAGCCCCCCATTCCGTCCGCATCCATCATAGCACGAGCAGCGAATTCGTTCATCGCACCGGGCCTACGCCAACCTGACGCTCCGCGCCCGTCCCGGTCACAACGGTCAGCGGCCCATCGCCGGTCTGCGCGCCGTACAGCGCGATGCTGAGATACGCGCCGTCCAGCGATGCCACGCCGACCGGCTGCGTGATCGTGGCGCTCACACGCGAACCCAGCGGCCAGCACGTCGCGGGGACGGTCACGCCGTCGGCATTGTGGGGCTGCTGCGGTTCGCCAGCGACCGGATCGCCCGACACCGGCACGAGGATTGCCCCGATCCAATACGGTTCCGGCGCGCGCGCCAACACGTCAAACGTCAGGCGCACGGAAAGCCGTTCTCCGTCAGACGCGGCGTCCCATCCGGTCAAGTGCGCAAACGGCGTATCGTCCGCGCCCATAAAGACGGCATCGGCGGGCCGTGCTGCGCTCGCGGAATCCGGCGACGGCGACGGCGTGACGTCCAGACCCACCACCGGAAGCGACATCGCCAGCACGAGCATCAACAGCGCGTGCGCCGCGCCGAACACGGCGATCTGTTCCGCGCGCGGATTGACCCGCGTCAGCCCATCAGCGCCGGCCGCGAGCAGCAGCGGCGTGAACACCAGCCATACGCGCCCGGTCTCACCACGCGCCGTGCCGCTCAGCGTGACGATCAGCATGCCGATCAACAGCGCCGCGCTCAACGCGCCCAGCCCGCTGCGGTCACGCCAGCCGCGCACGGCGGACACCAGCGCCGGCACGATCAGCCCGACGCCGGCCCAGACGAGCCAGTCCCACGCGTGCATGACGACCCAGAACGCGTAGGGCCGGTCGAGGTCGAGGTGAAACGCGAACGACGCCCGGATGAGATCGAGCGGAGTCAGGCCAGCAGCGATCCAGAACAGCACCCACGGCACCGCAAATCCGACCGCAGCGAAGAGTCCGGTGCGGATCAGCGCGGCGAGCGTGCGCCGTTCGACGTGCAGGCCGAACGTCAGCGCGAACAGCCCCAAGATCAGCGGAAGCGGCGCGAATGCGAAATTGAAGAACAGCGCGATCCCCGTGACCAACCCGGCCCCGATCGCCGCAGCTGCCTGATAGCGCGCGCGTTTCGCTGAGATCGCCGCGGCCAGCAGGCTCACCGCCCACAGCGTCGCCAGCGGATACACGGTGTTCATGCTGCCGGCGAATGCAGCGAGCGCCGGTGTCAACGGCCATAAGGCGACCGCAAGATCGGCCGCCCGTTTGTCGGACAACCGGCGCATCAGCCGGTACAGCGGGATCGCGGCGAGGCCGGCCCACAGCGGCATGAGCATCCCGAACAGCGCCGCCGAGACCTGCCCCGGCGTGTACGCCAGCACGTCGAAGTTCTGGCATTGATACGGCCACAGCGCATCGCTGATCGGCCGGCTGATGGCGGGAAGCGCGTCACCCACGCCTGCCAGCAGTGCATACAGCATCGGCCAACCGGGCGGTAGGTTGCTCAAGTGTCCGCCCGCGGATTGCATTACGGCTGTCCAGTCGCGCCAGCCGCCGCCCGTCCAGTCGACGTGCGTACTTAGCCAGAACGGCCCCGTCCCGACTTTGCTGATCGTGCGCGCGAACAGCCCATATAACGCGTCACCCTCACGCGTCGCCGTGACCGCCAGCGCCAGCACGACCGCGCCGCCCGCCGACCACACGATCAGCGCACGGGAGTCGGTTCGCCCGTACAAGATCACCACGCCTATGCCGTACACCGTCACGACAGCGGCGGGGACGATCCACGCTGTCAGCGGCAGCGGATCATACGCCCAGCGCCATCCGAAACCGCCGCGCACCCACGGCGTCAGGTCGAACGCGAAGATCACGGCAATCGCGGCGACCAGCGCGGCCGTCGGCAGGATCCAGCGCGGCTTGCCCATCATGGGACTAAGCCGGTGTTCGTAAGTCGAGAGATTCGGTCTCCCATCCTGCACCGGTTAGTTGAGCTATACGGCGCGGCGTTTTCTCACCACTCATCACTCATCACTTTCAACTTCGTGCTTAGTTGACGAAGCGGTACTTGAAGAGAGTCCAGAGCGCCTTGGGCGCGTCATGCCACTTGATCTTCTTGCCTTCCGTCCACTCGCGGCCGTTATAGCTGATCGGCACTTCGTAGATGCGGATGCCCTGCTTAAGCACTTTCGCCGTCACTTCCGGCTCGAACTCGAAGCCGCGCGCACGAATCAGCATTCCGCGCACGACCTCGGCGCGAAAGCACTTGTAGCACGTCTCCATGTCGCTCAGGATGGCGTTGTAGAGGATGTTGGTCGCCAGCGTGAGCGCCTTGTTGGCGACCATGTTCCAGAAGTTCATCGCCTTGCGCGGCCCGCCGAGGAACCGCGAACCATAGACGACTTTGGCGATGCCTTCCTCAATCGGTTGTAACAGCGCGGGATAGTCGCGCGGGTCGTATTCAAAGTCAGCATCCTGAATGAGCAGCACGTCGCCGGTCGCTTCCGAAAAGCCGGTCACGAGCGCCGCGCCTTTCCCTTTGTTGACCGCATGGTACAGCACACGCACGCCCGGCAGCGCCTTCGCCTCAATCTCGGCCAGCACGTCGCGTGTGCCATCGGTCGAGCCATCATCAACGATGACGACCTCATCAGCGAGGCCCACCGCCATCACGCGCCGGAGCACCTCTTCGACGGTGTTCACCTCGTTGAAGCACGGGATGATAACAGTGAGCTTGAGCGTCTTTTCGAAATCAGGCGCGCGTTTGAGGGCATGAAGGACATCGGTCACGGCAGGCAGCTCCGTGCTAGGAAGAAGTTGGCCGGCATTATATCACGCCGCGCCCATCCGGCACCCCCGCGTCGGGAGAACGGGGGTCAAGCGCGCCACGCATCAGCCCGGCACACAGCCCGAACAGCGCGCCGGCAGCAGCCCCCGGCGGAACGCGAGCGATCATCGCGGCCAAGACACCGGGCGAAAAATCCGGAAACGGATGGGCATGCCGCACGTCTTTGAACAGCATCACCAGCACAGTGCACAGCGCCGCCCCGGCCCCGACCGCCGCGCCGAATACGATCCACAGCGCAGCGGCCCGCCATCCGCGAACGATTACCCCGCCGCGCCGGGACGCCCAATACGTGCCAATGGAGACTGCCGTCCACACGCCAAGCGCCGCCGCGCCGCCGATCCGCGTATCTTCCGGGCCTGACCACAACAAGACGAGCACGGCGCACAACACGGCGTTCCAGCGCAGCAGCAGCCCCGGACGCCGCCAATGCCAGATCACGACAGCGTGAACACCGCGCAATCACAGCGTGCCGGCGCGTCCACGGCAAATCCGGCCTGCGCCAGCGCGCGCTTGACCGCGCACAGCGGCAGCCCGACGACGTTGGTATAGCACCCGTCGATGCGCGCAACCGGGCTGAACCCGTTATGCTGAATCGCGTAGCCTCCGGCCTTGTCGAACGGATCGCCGGTGGCGATATAGGCGTCGATCTCGGCGTCGGAGTACGGGCGCATCGTCACGCGCGTCTCGACACGTTCGGCGTAAATCGGGCCAGAACCGCCACCCCGCATCAGCGCGAAGGCGGTATGCACCGTGTGAGGATGTTCGCGCAGAAGGCGGAGCATCGCACGGGCCTCAGCGGCGTCGGCAGGCTTGCCGAGCAGAGCGCCGTCACCGGTGGCTCCGGCCGTGTCCGCGGCCAGCACGATCGTGTCGGCGGCCAGCACGACGTCCGGTTCACCGAGGCTTGCGGCGACTGCGGCCGCCTTCTCACGGCTGAGCCGTTCGACGTATGCGATGGGGGACTCGTCCGGCCGGATGTCTTCGTTGATGTCCGGCCGAACGACCGTGAACGGAATCCCCAGCGACGCGATCAGATCGCGCCGCCGGGGGGAACTCGATGCGAGGATCAGCCGCATGTGCGCTTACGGGCAACCCGCGCGCCGCAGGCGGAACACGCTGCCCGTGAAGGTGTTGTTGCCCTCGTTCTCTTCGGTGATTTGACCGTTGACGTCCACAATCGCCACCAACCGGTAATCATCGCCGCCGAACTGCGTCAGCGTCAGCGGGGCCACGACGACGAAGTTCTGGCCGGGTGAAAGCGGCGGGAACGGGCCTTGTGTCGAGCCAGTGACCTGACCGGATGGCACGTGCACGGCGTTGACCTGCAAGATACCGCCGGACGCCGCCACCGCTGAGCCGATGTTGGTCACGTTGACCTGCACTTGGAACGGTTCGGCGCAGCGCGGCTCGGTGGGCACGGTGCCAATACCGTTGGCGATGATGTCGCCGGTGGCAGGGCGTGGGGTCGGGGTCGGCGTGGCAGGAACCGGCGGCGGGTCGATGCGCGGGACGTTGGCGAGGTTGCCGCTGACCGTCACAATCGTCGGTGAGATGAAGCCGCGCCGGCCGTTGTCGAGTTCAATGTAATACCAGCCCGACCCGGTGGTGCTGATGCCGAGGATCGCGGCTTGGAAGCCAACCGGCAGCGAGCCGATCACCGGATAGGCCGTCGAGTCGCCCGACCGCACGTTGGAGTCGACATTGGCTGTCACAATCGGATCGTTGCTGATCGACGTGGGGGTCGCCGCCAGCGTCGGACGAATAATCACGATCCCGCCCTGCGTCGGGGTCGATCCGGGCCGAATGATGATCGGGCCGCTGCCGCTGGACGTCGGCTCGGCGGTCGGCTCCGCCTGATCGATCACCACGAACGGCGGCGGGAAATTCTCGACGCGGATTGGAGACACCACGAAGTGCGTCGGCCCCTGCCGGCTGACGTTCGCCGTCAAACGAAGCTGATACAGCCCGTCCTCCAGCACGGTCGTATCCCATTCGGCGAGCACGTCGTCGATGACGATGCCGGTCGTCGGCAAGCTGGCCGGCAGGAACGGATCGTCCTCGGTCGCCGGCAGCAGCGTTTCAGGATCAAGCGGGCGGAACTCAAGGAAGTAGTTGGCGAGATTGGGCAAGTTCACCGTGCCGCGCACTTCGAACTGCCCACGCACCACATAGACCGGTGGGGGGAAGGAAATAACAACGTTGGGATTAACGGTCGTATCGGTTTGGGCGAACGCAGGCCCTGTCACACTGAGCAAGAGCGCGCTCAGTATCACCGTCAGCACTGCGAAAACCCGGGCCTTGGGGCGTTGAGTCATGATAAATCTCCTTACGGCAAATCGCGGTGGGTCTTCTGCCGTAAGGATACCACGAATTCCGGGGGCGCTGGTGCGCCGCGCGACGTGCTGACACCCTACGATGGCTATTCGGCTCGAAGCGCTCGTTCGGCGAACAGGAGCAGGATGAACGTCAGCGCGAGTGGGGCGGCGATCGGCAGCAGCCCGTCGATCAACAGGCGCGGGATCGGCTCGACATGGACGAGGCGCACCATGTTAATCAAGAGAAAGTAGAACCCCATTCCGGCCAGCGTCGTCGCCGCGGCCGCCCCTTTGCCGCGTGTCACCGCGCCGACGAACACGCCGAGCGCAGAGGTCATGAGCATTTCGCAGGGCAGGCGGATCAGCGATGCGGCGAACGCGGCGACTGTGATGAACTGCGCGCCAGCCCCATAGTCCTGCGGCGGGTACATATTCGCGTAAAGCAGAAACAACGTCGGCACCTGAGAGATGCTGGCAATCGCCATCAACAGCCCGAACGGCTCGGACTGCTTCCACAGCGCGCCGGCGATCTTCGACAGCAGGATCCGGCGCGTGGGGATCGGCGTCGCCAGCAGCAGCGGCAGCGTGTGATTTTCGACCTCGGAGACCATTTGCCGCGAGGCGTCGGCGGCGAGGTCATACAGGATGCGGCCGTAGTACACCAGCGCGCCGGGCAGCACCGACAGCGACGCCAGCACCAGCGGCAGCAGCACCGTGAACAAGAACGGCACCGGAACCGTGAGCAGAATGACGCCGGACTCGATCAGGAACCAGCGTATCACCGACTCGTACTGCGGCGGCATGATTCGCCAATACAGGCCGAGATGGCGTTTGACGATGGGATTATGGCGGCGCGCCCAAGCGGGCAACCCGTCATCGATTTGGTAGAGGTCGTTGACGAATGCACGCACCAAAGCGTCGCGGTTCACGTTAGTTACAGCCACGGAGTCTCGCGGTTCTTGATTGCTCACCGCCGTTACTCTACCGCTGATCGCAGGTTGTAAACATCATCCTAACCGAAATCCCAAATTTGCCGCGGATCAGCTGCCGGGCGCGACGGGCAGCCGCATGATGTCGCCATCGAACAGGCAGTACTGGGCCGCCAGCCATCCCGTTCGCTGCTCGTATTCGGTCATCACCCACAGCGCGTCGGCTGTACGGGCCACCGCGACGAGGGTTGTGTCGCGCGGAATACGATCAATCTCAGGGAAGTTCGGGCCGGGGCCAGACCGGAAGCGCATGTTGTAACGCAGCGCGACTTCAAGCGAGACGTGGTTCGGAACCGCGCCCGCCGTGCCGTCGATATAGGCCGAGTCCCAGTACACGCCGTTCGGATCGGCCTGCGCGACCTGTGTCGCGTACAGGAAGAGCGTCGCGCGTTCCCCGGTGGCGACAGCGCTCACGGCGCGGGCCGTCCACTTGTTGAGCGCCGTGGCCCACGGCGACCAGATCACGCTCGACGCATACGGATGACTGCCGCCGCTCACGTCGATGCCGACCCGTGCGACCGCGCGTTCGACGCCTTCGATGAACACCTGCGCGCCGGCGGCCAACGGTGTCCCCGGCCGCACCACCACTCGCTGATACAGCCACGCGGTGAACGTGCCATCGTCACAGTACATATGATAAGACCGCTGTCCACTCACGCGGCGGCCGCCGGCCGCGCCGACCGGCACCTTGTTGACCCACCGCATGGGCGACATACTGGTTAGTGCCCCGCCCTCCCACTCACGCGGGACGCGCATGACCGTGAAGCCATCGGCGCTCGTCACCGCAGGCACGAACAGGGTGTCCTCGAAATCGGCGTTACGTAACAGATTCATGGGCTGCAAACCGCGTGTGCGTGAAAAGGCTCAGGTCGTGCTCAGTTTTTCCGTCGATCGACCAATCCGCCAACATACTGCCGATGAGCGTCGTGAACTTGAAGCCGTGGCCGCTGCACGGGCTGGCGAACAGGATGTTCGCGTGGACTGGATGCTGGTCGATCACAAAGTGGTGGTCAGGCGTCATGCTGTACAGGCAGACGTGAGTTTCGCGGGCCGGCGCATCGGCCAAGTCCGGCAGCACGTCGCGCAGGAACGGGCGCAGCTTATCGACCGCGTCCGTGTCCGGCGCCCGGTTGACCTCATCCGCGCTGGCGACGGCCTCGCCACCGTGGAACGCCAGCTTGACACCCGCGCCGTCGTAATCCGGGATGCTGTACGGTACGTGTTCATAGGACTCGTACAGGTGCGAAATGAAGATCGGATAGCGACCGGGACGGTAATCGTCAGGATTGGGAGCTTGCAGGAACACGTACTGCACGCGCTCGACTTGCAGCGGAAGGTTGACTCCGAGCGGCGCGAGCAGCGGGGTCGTCCATGCCCCCGCCGTCACGATCAACCGTTCAGCTGCGTGCGTCCCCTGTGGCGTAACGACCTCGACGCCGCCATCGCGCACGTCGATCCGAATAACCGGCGCGTTCTCGACCACGACCGCGCCATGACGGGCCGCCAGCCGCACATGCGCCTTCACACACGCCGACGCGTTGAGCAGCCCGTAGTCGCGCTGATAGAGGATAGTCATGTCGTCATCGAAGCGGAACTGCGGATAACGCCGCATGCCTTCCGCCGATGTGAGCTGCTCGACGGCGATGCCGAACTGCTTGACGGCGTTCAACGTCGCTTCCAGCGTGGGCGCGCCGCGCCGGCCGAAGTCAAGGCCGCCGGTCTCGTAGAGCAGCCGTTCGCCCGCCTCGTCTTGCAGCGCGTACCACAGCGGATACGCCGCTTTCGCCATCCCAACATACGTGGCATGGTCGTACATGTAGCGGATGATGCGGCTGTTGCCGAAACTGCTGCCGTAGGGATGGTCGATAGCGAACTGCTCTAGCAGCAGCACCCGTTGGCCGCGCCGGGCCAAATAGTACGCCGCTGCGCTGCCGGCGCCGCCTGCGCCAAGCACAATTACGTCGGTTGTCATGCGCGCCGCCCCGTGGTAAACGCTGTGTAGAGTCTAGCGCGGCACGGGCAAACTGACCAACACCCGGCGTAGAGTTACTCGGTGTCAGGGCTGGCGATCAGGATGTCACGCGCGCCGATCCGGTTGTTGGCGACGGCGACGCCTTCGTGAATCAGGCCCGCCCAACACTGCTGCGGGTTCGTCGTCCGCACAATATCGGTGAGGCGCACAGCCCCCCACACCGCGCTGCGCTGGCCGGGTTCGAGATAGCTGTAGACGTTGCCGGTCGCCTCGTCTTCGACCCGCGTGAGCTGATCGGACGCGCCGACCGCCCAGCGGTACGGATAGCTTTCCTCGCTCGTCTCACACTGGATGCCCACCCGCCACACGCCGTCCTGTTCGATGCCCCCCAGCGCGGCCGCCACCTGCGTCTGCTGATACACCGTCCCCGGCTCTGGCCCGGCGGTGCGGATCGCGCTGCTGCCATAGTTCTCGACGTACAACATGAACACCAGCATATCGCCGACCGGCACGACCACCTGCCCGAGGCGGTAGGCAGTCGGGTCGTCCGGCGCTGAAATACGCGCGCCAAAGCCCGTGCTGTCGGAGTAATACGAGTCGTCGTAAGGCTGCGTGAGGAACACGACGTCGGCCCCCGACGCCTGTCCGAGGATCCCCGCGCGCGGCTTGCCCCCGTCGGCGATGGTCAGGTTTCCGCGCACCGATACGCGCTGACCGACCGCGTCCTGTGCCTCAACGACGACGACGTACTCGCCGTCGGGCGGCGGATCAGCGCCGATGTCGACGCCGCCTTCATAGTCGAACTGCTTCCAGCCCACGCCGTTCGGCTCGATCTCGGTCTGCCGTGGCGACAGGTACGCCGCAGCACCATCCGGCCCGATCAAGTAGCCGGTGACTTCGGCGGGCTTGTGTAGATATGCGTTGATCGCAACACGATCCGCGATGCCGTCCTGATTGGGCGTGAACACCGTCGGCGAGATGGTGAACCCGGTGAGTATGGGTAGATCGCTGTCCGCGTCTTGCACCGAAAGCGTCCCGGTCTGTTCGGCCTGTTCGCCCGATGCCGGATCGACCACAGTGAATTTCCACGTGTAGTCACCATCCGGCACGACGCGCCGTTCGACTTCGCCTTCGATGTCCTCGCCCGGCAGCACATAGCCCGCCACTACGCCGCTGAACGCCAGCACGGAGTCGCCAGCCGCGGCCGGCCGGTCATCGCGGATGACGTAGCGCGCCTCGCTATCCTCGAGCGTGAGCGTCACTCGCGCCGCCCGCGACACCGCAAAGCGAAAGTTCGTCACGTCCCCTTCGCCGTCGGCGTTCGGAGACAGCACGGTGTCGTCAAACGCGGCGGAGAGCAGCAGCGGCCGTGGCGGCGCGATCAGCAGGACAGCGCCCAACAGAAGCACCGCGCCAATGGCAATCGCCGCCGTGACGACCGCGGTCGGAGACACACGCATTAGCCGCCGTCCGTGGGTTCCGGGGTCGGCTGCGCGGTGGGTTCGTCGGTCGGCGCTGTCGTGGGTTCCGTTGTCGGCTCCGTCGTCGGTTCGACAGTGGGTTCAGCAGTCGATTCGCTCGCGGCTTCGCTGGTCGGTTCAGCAGTCGATTCGCTCGCGGCTTCGCTGGTCGGCTCTGGCGTCGCGCCGCTGCGCAGCGCAATCGCCGCGTCGATGTCCGCGTTGATCGTGTCGATGTCGAGTGATTCAACCAGCACGTCGTTCACCGCAACGGCCGGCGGCACAAGCGTCGTTGAACGCCCACCGGCATCCTGCTGCGCCGCCGCGAGGACATCGCGTTCCGGGTTCGCGCTGCGGCACTCACCGAACGCGGCCATATCCAATCCGAGGTTCTCTGCCCCCGTGACGAGGCGGTTATCGAGGAAGGCTTGGCCCTCGTAGGCGTCCGTCCATGCGTACAGCGCGTCGGCGTACTGGAAGAACTTGCCCTGCTTCGCCGCGCAGATGGCAGATCGCATCGCGCCGCTGAGGTTGCCGATCGACGATCCGTAGCCTAATGGCACGAACGTCAGCGAAATGTCGCCGGCACGCGCCCGGTCGAGCAGCGCGGGCAGCGTGTTGTTGTGGAAGGTCTGGCATTCTTCGCAGCCGAACGTGCTGAACACCGACACGCGCACGCCCTCGATGTCGCCCACGCGCGGATAGCCCTTCTCGGTGTTGAGCTGATTGAGGTCGGCGAAGCGGTCAACCGTCTCCGGGATCGGCGCCTCGGCCGGCATCCGCGTCATGACCAGCACCACGCCCGCCAGTATCACGACCGCTGCGGTGATGATCGCGGCGATCCGGATGCGCTGATTCCGCGCCTGTTTCTCGCGCTCGCGCTGACGCAGTTCGGTTCTGGCGCGCGCGGACGCGCTGGCTGCGGACTTCTTCTTAGAGCTGGACATGCGGACTCCTACGCATCGTCGATCATGCTCGACGCCGGGTCATTCTCCGCACGCATGCGGGCGACCAGCGCCGAGTCTTCCATCAAGTTTCCAAGTACGCCGTTCACGAACCGCGGCGACGAGTCCGAGCCGAACGCCTTGGCAAGACTGACGGCCTCGTCAATCGCCACGCCCATCGGCACGAGCTGCGCGATGACAAACTCGAAGATGGCGAGGCGCAGGACGTTGCGATCGACCACCGCCAGATGCTTGACGGGAAACTCCGGCGCGAAGGGCTGAATCGCGGCGTCAATACGAGCGCGATGCTTGGAAACACCGATCACCAAAACGCGCATCAGGCTCACGACATCAGCCGGGAGCGGTGTGTCGTATGCCGAGATCAGATGATCGATCACCTCGCCAACGGGATGGCCGGCGCTGTCGATTTCGTATATCGCCTGCAAGGCAAGCTGGCGTGCAAGGCTGTTGACATGAGTCGTCCACTGGTGAGGGACTTCTTCGACGCTGACTTCGTCTCCGGGTTCAAGATCGCCGAGGTCAGGCTGCGGCAGCGGCATCGCGAATACTTTCCAATTGGTCTCAACTACGCGTTACTTAGCGCGCAAGTCTACATGAAGCCTGTGCCGTTGCCTATATGCCATTACCCGCCGGTCACCGCTGGAAGAACACCGGCTCGGAGTAGCGCGCCCCTGCGGACGCGGCCCGTCCGTCCGGCCATGCCTGCGTGACCAGCGTCAGCCATACTGGGCTGGTGGTCGACTCAGGAAACACCGCATGCGGCAGGATCAAGCGCAAGGTCACCGACTGGTCGTCCGAGTCGATCGGCCGGACGCCCTGCACCGTCAGCTGATCGCCCACGCCGCGATACACGGCCGGGGCCTCCGGTGACGTGAGCGCCATCTGCGGCGAACGGAAGACCCACAGCGCGGCGCGCACTAACTGTCCGCTGCACCCCAGCGCGCGAACAGGGATGTCGGCGATCAGCACTTTCTGTCCCTCGATCGTGAACGGTTCGATGAACGTCGGACGATCCGACATCACCGTACATACTTCCGTCGGGGCGGTCTGCGGCGCGGACGCCATCAGGGCCGGTATCTGCGGGTCGAAGGCCGTGCTGGTCGCTGTCTCAGCCGGCGTCGGGGGCTGCCTGAACGCGAGCGCCATGACCACCGTCACCGCCAGCAGGATCCCGAACGCCGCCGCCGTGTGATGGCGCGCCCACTCGAAGACCGCGTACAGCCGCGGCCGGACGGCCATCGGCCGGCGAGCGACTGCGCCCCCCGGCGCCTGTGCTGGGCGTGCCGCGTTCATCATCTCGCGAAAGAGGCCGAGGCGAGGCTCCGCTGGACGGGCGGCCTGCGGCTGCGGACGATGCGGCGCGGCAGGCTCCGCCCCCCGGAAACGATGCACCCCCGCCACGTTCTGTCCGAACGGCGGCGCGTGGCGCTCACGGTTTAAGCGCGCCTGCCGGAACTCCTCTGTCTCGTGCGCACGGCTGTTACGCGGAATCGGATCGGCCATGAGTCGGACTCGGCAGCGTGGACAGTGTGATCGGCTTGGGAGGCTCCCCACCCAGCACCGGTTCGAGATCGCCACGCGCAAGCCGCCCCGTGGGCATACACGCTGCGCAGTCGGCGCGCCGGTCGTCCATGTGCAGCGACCGCATCGACTGGTCGTGCAAGAAGTAGTAGGTCAACCGCTGCGGCGCGCGATAGGCGGTGAACAGGTTCAAGAACTCGCCCACCGCCAGCGACGCCAGCGTTTGATTGAGAAATACGACAGCCGGCGCGGCGATGTCCTCAGTCGGGATATACCCGCGCGACTGGTGCAGCTTGCGTTGATCGTCCGGCAGAAGATCCTGCCCCGCCGCGACCGGATCAATCGCGCGCACGCAGTCAAGGCAGAAGCCGCCCGGCATCACCACCCGGTACTGGCCGCCGGACTCAGTGATCGTGCCGCTCTCGTCCGCGTTGATCCCGACGCCGAGGTCGATATACGGCAGCATGTACTGCACCGAGAACGCATTCAGCAGCAGACGGCTCCCGTGCGAATCGACACAGCCGAACAGCACATCAACGGTCTTGAGCGCGGCGGCCGATTCAGCGGTGGGGAACTTCGAGGCGTAGGTGCGCACCCGGGCGCGCGAGTCGATCGACCGGATCAGGTCGGCGACGATATCCACTTTCATGCGCTTGCGGGCCGCGTCGCGCGGGGTTCCGCCGATGAACCGGTTGAGGTTGTGGGTCTCCAACGCGTCCGCGTCGATCAGCACGAAATCACGCACGCCGAGCAGCGCGAGCTGCTGCGCGACGGCGCTGCCCATCCCACCGAGGCCGACGATACCGACGCGCGCCCCGGCGATCAGCGTCTGCCCGTCGTCCCCAAACGCCTGCGTCTGCCGGATCATACGCGCCGAATACGGATCGCGCCGCCGGTCTCGCGCGCCGCGATGTTCGCCAATCGCGAACCGCTTGAACGGATGCCCAAGAATCATCACGCCGCCGATCTGCCGCATCGACTTGTCGGTACGGTCATAGATCATGCCGTCGGCGCTGTCGATGCCGAACACAAGCATGACGTGATGGAAGGTGGCCGGCGTATGCTGGGCGAACCAGTCGAAACGCGGCTTGGCCTCGGCCGTATCAATCCCGCTGAAGCCGACGCGTTCGCGCGCGAAGGGATGCGAGTGAATCTCGATCAGGCTGAACGGCGAGTCCAGCGTGTACGACACCAGATTGCGCGCGGTCTCGGCGCTGACTTGCAGGTAGCCGCCGTTCTGGATATCGAAGTCAGTGCGTTCAAGCGGCAGGATGTGATGCACGAGCAGTTTGAGCCGGTCTGGCCCTTTGGCGGGAGCAGCGAACGCATACGCGGCCTGTTCGTCATCGTTGGGCTGAAACAGGTGCGCATGCAGCCATTCATACTGCTCGCCCGTGAACACAACTTCGACATGATGCGCCGTTTTCACGAATTCTTGCTGCCTTCCTTGCCGAGGATAGCAAGGCATAGGTGCAGGTAGGTCATCAAGTTGTCCCCCCGGCCGGGGCTGCTGGTCGTGCGCCATGCCGCGGAATTGATGTGCGGATTGGCGTGAGCGCAGTACCACTGCCAGCCCTGCTTGACGAGGTCTTGCTGAAGCTGCGGGAAATACTTATCGCGCCAGCCCAGCAGGTAGTGATTCTTGATGCGCAGATTCTGGTCGCAGTAGAAGCCGTCAGGCGGCACCTGCGGATAGTACGGAGGGACGAGCAGCAGCACATCCACAAGGCCGCTGCCATTACGAGTCAAAGGCAGCGGCACCGGCAGATTGCGCACGCACACCCACGTCCCCTCGGCCATGTCGTACGTGACGCGATCAGGCTCGGTGCCGTACTCCGGCGCGATGATCTGAAACACCTCGTCACGCACGCGGCGTAGTAAGGCGGACATGGAGCCAGTTCAGCCGTAGATGAATGACGGCAGGTCTTCAAACTTGTCGAATTCGCGCACGTCAACCCGCTGCCCGCGATCGACGATGGTGCGTTCACCGCGCGCGTTGACGGCCACCAGCGTTCGAGCAGGATCTTTGCCCGCTGCTTCGAGGATCTCCTGACCGGTCTTCTGGTCTTCGGACGTTTCGACGAACTGATCGCCGACCCAGTAACCGTTCTGACGTGCCATTCCCGCTCACCCCCACTCTCTTACCCAGATGGGGCCGGAATCGGCATCCCATCATACTGTAAATTGTACTGCGCTGTGGCGCTTCGGACAACGCGCCCGGTGGGCAAATCGCCCAGTTGTTGACGAATTGTAAGAACTTCGCCAAGAATTGGGCCACCGTTGATCGACTCGGCGAGAATTGGCGCAGTCTTGTCGACAGGTGTGAATATTGTAATCCCAAGTGTCCCGGCACCGAATATAATACCGCGTATAATCGTGTTACCGACCTAATCGAGGGTAGCAAGAAGGCACCATCAATGACGACGTGGATGATTGTAGAAGACGACCCTAACCTCTACGAACTCATGTGCGAGGCATTTGAGCGTTGGGAGATTGAAACCCTCTTGTTCGTCGAGGTGGAAGAGGCGCTCGAGTGGATCGATCTCGTCGATCAAGGGCATAACGTCGGTGGGCTGCCAGAACTCGCGATGCTCGATCTGCTGTTTCACCGCGTCAAGTTAGGCCATCTCGTCGGCCAGCGGTTGCGCGCCAGCCCGGTGCTGAACCGGCTTCCGATCGTGATCATGTCAGCGCATCGCGAAACGCCGGCAGAGCGCGAAGATTACCGTAAAACGTTCCAGCCGGACGACTATATCCGCAAGCCGCTGCCCCGGTGGGGCGAGCTGAAACGCCGTCTCGACGCGGTTGTGACCAAACGGAAGCGGCAGAATGCTTTGGCACGGGTTCCACGCGCTCCGAAGGCCTAAATGAAAAGCGTCTCAGGCGGTCGGGCGATCACCCGTCAGGCCTATCAATTCAGCGTGTTCGGATTTGGGGGCGTCGCCTTCGGACTCTTCTTGATCGTCCTCGGCGCTTTCCTCTCACGCGTTCCGCTAGCCGCGCCCGGTTCGGCGGACGCCGCAACCCTGCAAACGATCGTAAGCACCGCGCAGGTGATCGGTGTGATCGCCGTTATTCTCGGCATCGCCGCGATTGTGCGCGGCGTGACGTTCAAGCGCGAAAGCCCGCTGATCGAACGCGTGGCGGCGGTGCTGGCCGGCGCATTCGGCGACGAGTACGTGTTTTTTCGCGGCCTGAACACGCTGCGGCTCGGCTATATCGACGCAGTGCTGGTCGGCCCGCCCGGCGTGCTCGTGTTTCGTATCGTAGAGGGCAGCGGGACGTATCTCGTCGAGAACGACCGTTGGCTGCGGCCCGGCCGCGCTGGCGACTGGATACCGGCGAAGATCAACGCAACACAGGAATGTATGGTGGATATGCGTGCCGTCCGTAATCATCTCGTGCGGAGGAACGCTCCAACCGAGAACATTTTTGGCGTCGCGGTCGTCGTCGGCGACGCCCGCATCACCGAGAAATCGAGCGTGCTGCCGTCGGTGACGGTGGATCAACTCATCCCTCGCCTAGCCGCCGGCTATATGGCAAAGCAGCGTATCGACGCGTCAACGGCGAGCGCCATCATCGCACAGATCAACCCCGGCTAATCGCATGGAATTGTGGCGAAGTGAACCGGGCGGGGGCAAGACTCACGCCGTTATCGAACTCGTTCAGCAGGTGGCGTCACAGCACCCGCTCCAGCGAATCTGGGTCGTACTGCCGACCAGCCGCCAGCGCGCCGCCTTCCGCGACCGGCTGCTGCAAACCATCAAATCCCACCCTGCCCCGACGTTCAACGTCGAGCTGTTCAATTTCCACACCCTGACGCGCCGCGTCCTCAATTTGATCGGCGAACCGGTGCGCAGCCTGACACCCGCCGCGCGCCAGCACCTCCTGCGCCAGATCGCAGCGCATACCCCGCTCAACGCGCTCGCTGAAGGCGCGGCACAGCCGGGGTTCGCGGCCGCGCTCGGCAAGCTGATCGGCGAACTGAAAGCCGATCAGATCACACCAGAGGTTCTCCAAGCCGCTGCGCACGATCACGGCGCAGGCAAAGACCATGACATCGCCCGGCTGTATGCTGCGTATCAGGAGACGCTTCGGCGTAACGGACTGGTCGATACGGAGGGAGAGACGTGGCTGGCGCTCGCCCGCCTGTACGAGATCAACTGGAACCCGCATCTCGAATTACTCATCGTGGACGGATTCGACAACTTCACGCCCGTGCAAGCGGAGATGCTGCGCGCGATCGCGGCGCGGGCGGCGCGCTCGGTCGTTACGCTTTCCCATGTGGCCGGACGCGAGGACGGTATCGGCCGACGGTTCGAATCGGCCGCCGCGGCGCTCGGCCCTGTCGAGATACACCCGCTGCCGTCCAGCGCGCCCCGCACCGATCTCATCCAGCACATCATTCAGCATGGGTTCGCCCTCGATGGACAGCCGCACCGAGCCACGCATGACGCGGCGCGGTCGGCCCTGCTGATCGAGGCGCATTCGATCTCGGCAGAGGCGCGCGCCGTCATGCGGCACGTCAAGCGGCTCCTCATCGAGAAGCATGCGCCGGCGGACAGTATCATGATCGCGCTGCGCGATTGGCGGCGCTATGCCGAGCCATTGGAGGCAGCGGCATTCGAGTACGGGGTGCCGGTCGCGCTGCAATCTGGCACGGTGCTCGGCCGTCATCCGCTTTTCGCGCTCATTCGCACGGTGCTTACGCTTCCGCAGCAAGAGTTTCGCTTCAACACCGTCATCGACATCCTGCGCTCGCCGTACATCGCGCTCACCGGACTGGATCCGCAGTTGGTGACGAAACTTGAAGCCGTCGGCAGAGCGTTCACAGTCGTCCGCGGGCGCGACGTGTGGTTTGACGCGCTCGACTCAGCGCTCACACCACGCGACCGGGACGTTGAAGCCCTGCTCACCTACGACGAACGCGATCTGCTGTCCGACACGCTGCTCACGTTGTTCGATGCCGTGACGCCCGATCCGACGCCGACGAAAGTCTGGAATCACGTGCGCCGCATCGAGGACATCCTCGGGCCTGACCCAAACCCGCTGGAAGACGAATCGGCGTCGGGCTACAGCCTCGGCATTACGGAGGCGGCGCGCCGCGGCCCCACCAGCAGCAGCGACACGGGCGCGCTGCGGGCGGTGAAAGGCATCCTCCACGAGATGCTGCTGACCGAGGACTTGCTTGAGGCGGTGGACGTGCCGGGCGGCTCGCTGGTCACGTGGGACGAGTTTCTCCGCGACCTGTTCACGGCGGCCGAAGAGACGGTCATCGAGGTTGACCGTGACCGCAGTGGGCGCGTGCTGATCGCAACGACCGCCGAGTGTCGCGGCACGCCGCACGATCACGTGATCATCATGGGCTTATCAGAAGGGATCTTCCCGGCGCAGGTCTCCAGCGATCCGATCTACCTCGACAGTGAGCGCATCGCTCTAACGCAGGACGGAAGCCCACTGCTGCGGCCGGTCGCTGATCGCGCCGACGACGACAGCGTATTCTTGGAACTGGTGGCGCTCGCCGCATCGACCCTCACGCTGTCGCGGCCGACGACGCGCACGAACGGATCATGGCCGGCATCGGTGCTCTGGAACGGGATCCTCGACATCCTTCCTGACCCCGTCCCCGACGCGTGCCGGCTGATCGTGCGCTCTGGCGAGACCACAACCCCGCAGGATGCGGCGTCCCTGCATGAACTGATCGAGTCGCTGTACGTCCGATTCGGGGACTCCGCCACCGAAGTACTGCGCCGCGTATCCCACGTCGAGACGGCGCACATCCGGCGTGCGACCGGCGCGGAGATCGCCCGCCGCGACTTCGCACGCAACAATGCCGCAGACGCGACTCACCCGTATGCAGAACATATCGGCGACCTGCGCTTATACGCTGCGAGCAAGCCGTTCCCTCTTCAATGGGAGACGTACCGGTGGTCAGCATCACAGCTCGAATCACTGTATTCGAGCGCATACCGCGTGTTCGCGGCCAAGCAGCTTGGATTCAGCGAGCTTGAAGACCCGGAAGAAGGGATCGACACGGGAGTCGAAGGTACGCTGATGCACCAGATTCTGCGCGAGGTGTACAGCGCGTTCAATGGGCCATCGGCGCCAATTGTGCCCGAGGCGCTGGACGATGCGCTTCGCCTGCTTGACGACGCGGCAAACACGGCGTTCGCCGAGATATCGCGGCTTGGCGTGGCGCCGGGCGCGGCATGGAATCAGCAGCAGACGGTGATCCGCGAGTATCTGCGCCAATTCGTCACAGCCGACTTCAACGGCAAATCGCCGATGGCGCAGCGTGCGGGCAGCGACACACGCTGGACGGCAGCGACAGAGCTGAGTCTCCAGAAAGCCGACAGCGCCGCCGTCGTGACGTTCAACGGCGATGAAGAGCCGGTCAAAATCCACCTGATCGGGATGATCGACCGCATCGACTGCATCCAGCGCGCGGATCGCCTCGATCTCGTTATCGTGGACTACAAGCGCAGCACGACCTCCATATCCAGTTCAAAGATCGCGAGTGGGCAGAAGTCTCAGATGATCGTCTACAAGGCGGCGCTGCAAGCCATCTTGGACGATGCGTCCCGCCCGGAGCGTTCGACTCTGGGGCGCGCGGCGCGCGGTTTGCCCCTCGTGATCGCCGATGCAATGTACGTTTCGGTGCGATCGCGTAAACGCCTTGACACGGAAAATCCCGAGAGTGTCGAGGAAAGCGCACGCCGTGTGATTGCCAACATAGTCACCAGCGTGCGCAGCGGCGTGTTCATCCCCGCGCCCCGAAGCCCTGAAGGGGGCAAGTGTGACAAGTACTGCGTGTTCTCCGAACTGTGCCGGTTGTGCGAGTTATGCGTCTCTACGTGAACGGGGTACGACCTTGCAGCGCGCGCAGCAAGGTCACGGAGTCGACGTACTGCAAGTCACTACCGGTCGGAAGCCCGCGCGCCAGCCGTGTGAGTTTAACCCCGGAGTCCTTCAACTCGCGTGCGATGTAGAGCGCCGTCGCGTCTCCCTCCTGCCCCGGATTCGTCGCGACGATGACTTCCAGCACGCGCCCGTCCGCCACCCGCTGCGTCAGCTCCCGAATACGCAGATCGTCTGGCCCGATACCGTTGACCGGCGAAATCGCGCCGCCGAGCACGTGATACCGTCCTTGAAACGTCCCCGCCGACTCAAGCGCCAGCAGATCGAGCGGTTCCTCGACCACCGCGATCACCGATGCGTCGCGGCGGGGGTCGCTGCAAATCGCGCACGGGTCGTCGACTGTGATGTTCCCGCACACACTGCAGAAGCGCGTCAGCGTCTTGAGATCGCGCAGCGCATCGCTGAGCGTCTCACTCAATTCGTCGGGCGCACGCAGCAGGTAAAAGGTGAGACGTGACGCGGTCTTGCTGCCGATGCTCGGCAGGCGCGAGAACGCGTCGATCAAGCGCGCGACCGGCTCTGGAATCGCCTGTGAGGACATGCGTTAGCCGAGCAGGCCGCCCAGCCCCGGAATACTGCCCAAGCCGCCGGTGATCGACTCCATCTTTTCGGCGGCCATCGACTGGCTCTGTTCGATGCCCTGATTGACCGCAAGCACGAGCAGGTCTTGCAGATCGTTGACCCATTCGGGATCGCTGGTGTCGACGACATCCGGGTTGATCGTGATTGACTGGACGCGCTGATGGCCGGTGACGACCAACGTGATCGCGCCGCCCCCCACCGAGACTTCGACCGTCTCGTTGGCGAGTGCTTCCTGCGCGGCGAGCATATCCTGCTGCATCTTCTGAATTTGGCGCATCATGTTGCCGCCCGCGCCACCCCCACCGAAACCACCCATGCCACCCATACCGCGGCCTCCCTTGCCCTTCGACATTTGACCTGCTCCTCGCTGATTTGTTACGGGGACTCATCGCGGACAATTTTACCACAAGCGACGGTCATTTTTCGCGCCCCGGTCTGCACAGATCGCCGCCACGAAAAGCACGGCATCCGCCGCGAGTCTCTGAGCCGCCACGTTACACTGCGCCGATAATCGGCTAGAATGAGCGCCGCGCGCGATAACGCTGCGCCAGTTTGAGGACTCTGCCGCTATATGATCATGCAGCCACCACCGGGCGAGCGCCCCCCTACCCTACCGCGATGGGCAAAATGGATCGCGGCGCCGATCATGTGGGCTTTCGGCTGGAAGTACGGCGGCGGCCTGCCCAACATCCCGAAAATGGTGATTATCGGCGTGCCGCACACCACCAACTGGGACGGCTTCTGGTACCTCGTCATCACCGCCTATATGCGGCTGCGCACCAACGTCATTATGAAGGCCGAAATCGCCCGTACGCCGTTTGTCGGGTGGGTGTTCAAGAAGTTCGGCGGCATCCCGGTCGAGCGTTCGACCAGCAACAACCTCGTCACCCAAATGGCCGCCGAGATCGCCAAGCGCGAGACCATCGCAATCGTTATCGCGCCCGAAGGCACACGGAAGCGCGCCGAGTACTGGCACGCAGGGTTCTATTGGATCGCCCATCGCGCCCACATCCCCATCGTCCTCGCGGCAATCGACTATTCGATCAAATCGCTGGACTTCCTCGCAACCATTCAAACCACCGGCGACATCGACGCTGACTTCCGTGTAATTGCTTCTTTGTATGAGGGACATCTCAACGGGAAACGCCCTGAAAATATCGGGCCGATCCGGCCCAAGCCCGGTAAAGTACACAAGGAGACCGAATGAACCGCGTTCACCGAGCCGGCTTGGCGTTGGGGATGATATGCGCCGTCGGGTTGATGGCTGGCTGCGGCACGCCGGCGAATCAGGACGGCTTGCTGCCGACGGCCATCGTCAATCTGGACGCGGCGGCTACCGCGATGGTGATGACGCAGAACGCCCCACCCGGCCCCTTTCGTGAGGCCATCGCGTTCGAGTCGCTCGAGGACGGCCTGCGTGAACTCGATGGCTGGACGTATACCGCCGTCGCCGAGTTCGAGGGGACGTACTCCGGCACGTCGCGCCCTGCCTCCGCAACCACGACGGCTCAGGTCGCGTATCACTTACTGACGTCGGCTCGCCGCGTCGAGATCACCGCGGAAGGATCGCTGCTGACGGATGGCGATCCGATCTCAACCGAGGCGGTACGGATCGGGCGCGATGTATACCTCGTCGTGGAGGATCAATGCAGCGTCGTCACCGGAACCGATGCGGCGGTCGTCGCGGACGCCGGCGTGACCGAGCTGATCGGCGGTCTTTCGCGCGCTGTGCCAGCTGGCGAAACGGGTGTGATCAACGACGAGCCGGTGTACCGCTACACCTTCGACGCCAACGCGCTGGAGTTGGCCGCGGTGACTGGCGCTTCGTCGGTGTCGATTGCCGGCGCGGAGCTGTGGTTCAGCGCGGAACACAACGCCGTGATCCGGCTGTATCTGGTGCTCGACGTCGAGAACGCGGTGCTGTTCGGCTCCAGCGCGGCGGTGAGCGGCCGGCTTGTGATTCGGTATGATCTGACGGACATCGGCGTGGATCCGAACATCACGGTGCCGTTCGGATGTTGAGAATAGAAAAACCCCTGCCTGAAGCAGAGGTTTATGGTCGGGGCGACGGGATTCGAACCCATGACCTCGTCGACCCGAACGACGCGCGCTACCAACTGCGCTACGCCCCGACATACCTCTGAGTCTAGTGGACTTCAGAGGCATTGGCAAGAGGGAAATATGGCCGAGAACGCAAACCCTACCTCAGATTCCTCTGCAACTCCGGTTGACGCAGGCGGCATTGAGCTTCCCGCAAGCGCCGATGCGCACACGGATGCCCCGGTTCCCCCCGCACCGTCCGCCGCTGACCATCCCGAAAGCACACCCCCCAGCGAATCATCACCCCCGACCGGCCCCGCGCCGATTCCGCACCACGGCCTCGAACCAGCGCCGCCCCCTACCCCACTGGCAGAACCTGAGCCTGACGGCCCCCGCCGCAGATTCCCGTTCAACCTGTTGGGGCGCGCCCGCCGCGAGACCACAGCCGCACCAAACGGCGATCAGCCGCAGCCGCCCACCGTGACCGATCGCGCGCGCAAACTGACTCACGTGGTGCTGCACCCGGCGGGCGCGCTGCTGGTTCGCATCGGCGTGCATCCCGACCAGATCACCATCGCCGGCACGGTGCTCGTGTTCGTCGCCGCGGCGTTGATCGGCCTCGCGCATCTTCAACTCGGCGCGCTGCTGCTGCTGTTCGCGCTGCCGTTCGATGCGCTCGATGGGGCCGTCGCGCGCGCGATGGGCCGCACCGACAAGTTCGGCGCGCTGCTCGACTCGGCATCAGATCGCTATGCTGACGCTGCAATTTTCGCCGGATTGGGGTATCATTTCGCCGTTCTAAACCGGCTGGAACTGCTGCTGCTGGCCTTCGCGGCGCTGATGGGCACCCATGCTGTCAGCTATGTGAGGGCGCGTGCCGAAGGTCTCGGGGTCAACGTCAAGATCGGGCTGTTCACGCGGCTCGAACGACTCGCCATGATTCTGATCATGCTGTTCGTTCCCGATCTGCTGCCGATCGGCCTCGTCATCCTTGCAATCGGCACGAACTTCACCAGCGTCCAGCGGCTTGTCTATGTATACCGCGTACTCAAACAAAGAGAGGGTTAGCCGATGGAGTTCGGCCCACAAGCCATCCAGATTGGCAACATTCAAATCCGCTATTACGGCCTGATCATCGTTGCGGCGATCTTGATCGCGGCGATGGTGGCAGCCCGGTTAGCTAAGCGTAGTGGTAAAGATCCCGACCATGTGTGGGGCGCGATGTTCGGCGCGGTGATCCTCGGCATCATCGGCGCGCGCCTGTGGTACATCCTGTTCCCGCCGGTTTCGGCAGTCGCCGCCGGGCGTGACACCGCGTGGTACTTCGCCAACTTCTTCGACACGCAGCACGGCGCAATCGCGATCTGGAGCGGCGGCCTGCACATCTTCGGCGCGTTCGTCGGCGGGTTCCTCGGCGCCTACATTTATATCGTGCGCAACAAGCTCAAGCTGCTGGAATGGCTCGACATCGCGGCAGTCGCGCTGCCGCTGGCGCAGTTCATCGGCCGCTGGGCCAACTACATCAATCAGGAACTGTACGGCCTGCCCACCGGCGTGAACTGGTGGGGCATCAAGATCGAGTCGGCGTATCGTGTCGCGCCGTACACCAGCACGATCAACTTCCCGGTGGACGAAACGCTGTTCCACCCGCTCTTCCTCTATGAAGGGCTGTGGATGCTGCTCACGTTCTTCGTGCTGCTGCGCCTGTGGCAGACTCAGCGCGAAAACCTCAAGGCCGGCACGCTGTTCCTGCTGTACGTCACGTCGTACGCGTTCATCCGCTATCTGCTGGAGTTCCTGCGCATCGAGCTGAACCTGCTGCGCATCTACGACGGCGAGGGCAACGTGACCACCCGCATCAACGTCACGCAGGCGCTGTGTTTGGTTGCGTTCGTCGGCAGCGGATTCTTCCTGCTGCCGCGCCTCGGCTCGATCCAGTGGGGCAAGGTCTTCCGGCGCGGGAAGGGTCAGGGGGCCAGCTCAACCGCCGCCGAGCACTAGGCCCACACCCACCACCGCTGCACACTCATCCGTCCGGCTGTTCGTCTCAATGACAAGATAGCCGGGCGGATTTTCGTATCCCCTTCCATACACGCCTCCGCGCCGTGATCCACACGACACCCGTATCCGTTAATCCTTCGCAGCCCAACCTGATGCGATAATGGCTGTGATGTCCGCACAGGAGTGTGCCTCGTGATCGAAGTCCACGGCCTCACGAAGGTGTTCGATGGGTTCGTCGCCGTTGATGACGTTTCGCTGACAGTCGGCGCAGGAAAGGTGTTGGCGCTGCTCGGCCCGAACGGCGCAGGCAAGACGACCACCGTCCGCATGATGACCAGCATCCTCGCGCCGACACGCGGCACGGCAGCCATCGCCGGCTTCGACGTGGTCACGCAAGCCGAGCAGGTGCGCGCGCACGTCGGCGTGCTCACCGAACAGCACGGCCTCTATGAGCGCATGAAGGCGCTCGAATATCTGCGCTTTTTCGGGCAGGTGTATCACATGGACGCCAGCCTCACACAGTCGCGGGCGCTCGCGCTGATGGATCGCTTCGGCCTGTCCGACGCGCTCGACAAACGGCTTGGTGAATACTCGAAGGGCATGAAACAAAAGCTGGCACTGGTGCGGGCGCTGCTCCACAATCCGCCGGTGCTGCTGCTTGACGAGCCAACCAGCGCCATGGATCCGCTGTCGGCCAAGCAGGTGCGCGACGCGATCATCGACTTGCAGCGCGATCAGCGCACATTCCTCATCACCACACACAACCTCACCGAGGCACAAACGCTGGCGGACAGCATCGCGTTTATCCGCAAAGGCAAGCTGGTCGCCAACGGCACGTTCGACGCCTTGCGCCGGCAGTTCGTGGGTGAGCCGCGTATGGAACTGCGTATCGCAGGCCGCTTCAACGGCATGGTCGATGCCGTCCGCGACATCGTCACCGTGCGCGAGACCGGCGAGGACTGGATACGCTACACCACGCCCATCCCCGAACGTGACAACCCGAACCTGATCCGCGCCCTGACTGGCCTCGGCGTCGATGTCGTCACGCTGGCGCCGGTGACTCAAACGCTCGAAGATGTCTACTTGCAGGTCGTCAAAGAGGACGAAGGGGTCGCGACCGATGGCGCCACTGCTCAGTAACGCCCTGATCATCACGCGGCGTGAGGTGCGCGACAGCTTCCGTGATTGGCGCATCGTCGGGCCAATCGTCATCCTGACGTTCTTGTTTCCCGCGCTGGCGCAGTTCGTCGCGGCGCGTTTCAGCGCGTTCGTCGAAGGCTTCGGCGCGCCAGTCATCGGTGAGCGCACGATCCCGTTCCTGCTGATGATCGTCGGCTTCTTCCCGATCTCGATCTCACTGGTGATCGCGCTGGAGACATTCGTCGGCGAGAAAGAACGCCGGTCGCTTGAGCCGCTGCTCAGCACGCCGCTGAGCAACATCGAGCTGTACGTCGGCAAAACACTGGCCGCCATGATCCCGCCGCTGCTGGCGAGCTACGGTGGGATGGGCGTGTATCTGATCGGCCTGCTGTTCGGCGAGCTTCAATGGCGTCCGCCCGCGCTGCAAGTCGTCCAGATCATGCTGCTGACCGGCGTGCAGGCGCTGGTGATGGTCACCGGCGCGGTGGTCGTCAGCAGTCAGGCCACCAGCACGCGCGCCGCCAACCTGCTTGCGAGCTTCATCATCGTGCCGATGGCGTTCGTGATTCAAGGCGAGAGCGTCATCATGTTCCTCGCCGAAGACGCGCAGTCCCCGAACGGGATCGGCGCGCTGTGGGTCATCATCGTCGGTATGATCGTGGTCGCGCTGCTGCTACTGCGGGTCGGGGCCGCGATCTTCAACCGTGAGGAACTGCTGGGCCGCGCGATTGACACGGTAAATCTACGCGGAACGCTGCGCCGGGTTTGGGGCCACGTCCTCGCCGTTGACGACAGCGGCGCCCGCGCCCACAGCCTACGCGACTGGTACCGCCGCGCGATCCCGTACAGCCTCGCCAAACTGCGCGGGGCGGCGCTGGTGACGGTGCTGGTGTTCGCTGCGTTTTTCGTGTTTGGCTTCCTCGCCGGTTTCAACCCTGACTTCCGTCTGCCGCTTGAGCCGGGGACAATCAGCCGGGGCGTTGATGTCGGAGCGACGGTCTCGGCTATTCCGTTCGAGTCGACCAATACCGTCTCGTTCCTGTTTCAGCAGAACGGGCGCGTGCTGATCGCGTCGACTTTTCTTGCGGCGATCACGTTCGGAGTCGTGGCGCTGGTGTTGAACCCGATCACGTTCGCCGTGCTGGGCTTCTTGACGTGCCAGTTGATTATCACCGGTAACGACCCCGGCATCATCCTCGCGACGATTCTGCCGCACGGTTGGGTGGAGATCCCGGTCATCCTAATCGCAACGGCCGCCGCGGTGCGTCTCGGCGCGGTGGTGACGCGGCTTCCGCGCGGCAAGACGGTCGGTCAGGCGTGGATCGAAGCGCTGGGTGATACAATCAAGCTGGCGGTCGGGGTGGTCATCCCCGGCCTGCTGATCGCCGCGGTGCTTGAGGCGGTCTTGACCTCGGCGGTAGTGAGCTGGTATCTGGGAGTCTAACGACGCCTTGTCAGCGCGTAGCCGCCGACGATCAACGCCAGCACGGCCGGCGGGGCGCACATCGAGACGAACAGGCGGGGCGCGGCGTCCAGTCCGGCCGAGCCGAGGATCACGTACAGCACGATGAACATCCCGATCGCGAGGACGGCCAGCACGCCCCCGGCAACGACGGCATTCGTCATTTGTTTCTGGTTCACGCGCGACCCTCAATGGTTTGCACGATACACGCCGAAGTATACCAGAGGCCGCCGAATCTCCGGTACAGCCGATGCATCTATTCGCTGAAGTCTTCCCTATTGAACCCGCTGTCGTCGAGTCAATCGGCGCGTATACGGTACGCCTGAGCGAGGAGCGCGACCGCGACCGCACAGGTCGGCTGTTGGCGCGCCGTCTGCGCGAGGCACTGGCATCGGCGTGGTTGTGGTCGGGCGGACAGTTGGTGACGGCGGTCGCCCGCGGTGAAGTCGAGCTGATGATCGCGCTGGATATTCTGCGCGACGCCGAGCCGGAACGGTTCCATCACGTGCGGGCTATCGAAGCGGCGGACGCGCCAAGCCCGCGCCAATTGGCCGAGTTCTATGTCCTGACCCTGCCGCCGGCACTGCGAAACGCGCTCGATCACGCCTTGAAACGCGGTGGCGCGACGATCCCGACCGAGGATGGAACCATCGTGATCGACCGCGACATCCGTTTGCAACCGTGGGCCGTCGGCGGCGAACCGGCGCTGTCGATCAGCGTGACGTCGCGCATCAGGCACAGCCGCGATGCGGCGGCGCTGCTCGGCGATGGCCGCGATCTCACGGGTTTGCGCGTCTCCGGCCCGGCCGGCCTTTCCGCGCAGATCGTCTCGGTCGAGGGTTCGCTGCGCGCCGCCCGCGAGAAGCTCCTGCGCCAGCGAATCCCGGACTCCTTGCGCGAGGCGATCCGCGCCGCGCCCGCCGACTCGCCGGTGCTTCGGCTCAAGAACGAGCACGGGACGCTGCGCATGCCCGCCAACGGGCTTGGTTTGTCGCTGCGCTTGGAAGACCTCGCTAAGTTCGGCGTTGAAACCGAGCGCGCCGAGCAGGTCGTCCGCCTCGATCCGCCGACCCGCGCCGCGTTGATCCGTTCGCTCAGCGACGTGCTTAAGGACGCCAACCAGATCGGGCGCGCCTACGCCAGCCGTGAACGCGCCGCGTTGTTCGTCACGCCGACCGACGACGACATCCCCTATCTGCGTTTCGCCGACCGGCGCACGCGCCCGGCGATCCCCGGCCGGCTGGCAACTGACTTTCTGGCGTGCGGGCCGTATCGGCTGCGCGAAAAGTTCCAGAAGTCCCCAATCCGGGCGTGTATCGTCAACGCCCTGTCGATAAAGTCGGACGATTTCGTCGAGGCGATGCAGCGCCAGCTTCAACGCCTGATCGGCTTCCGGCTCGACATCGCCCGCGAACGGCAGGTGCGCATCTTGAAGGAGGACACACTCGATGCCGCGGTGCGGGTAGTTGAGAAGGAAGCGCCCGACATCGTGCTGCTGTTCCTGCCGGACGAAGCAGTCGCCGAACACGCTGACTACGCGAAGTCGCTGACGCTGGGCCGCGCACTGCCCGCGCAGATCGTCACCCAGCGCATGATCGACGATCCAGACGCGATGCCCGAGGTCATCGTCCAACTGCTTGCGCGCACCGGCAATACGCCTGCCGCGCTCGCGGATCCGATTGACGGGTTTCACGAAGTCGTCGGACTGGATCGTGTGCGGCGCACAACGGGCGACGTGACGACCGTACACGCCGTCGCCCGCATATACGGCGCAGATGGCACGTTCCGGCGCTACGTCGTGCGGTCGAGCGAACTCTCATCGCGGCATCCGCCCTACCTGCTCATGCGCGAGCTGTTCAGCCAGCGCGACACCAGCGGCAAACGGATCGTCGTGCATGTCAACGGGCGGCTTCCGGCGGACATGCGCGCGGCGATAAAGACGTGGGGACAGGCCATCAAGACGCACTTCGCGATTGTGGAGATCGTACGCCGGAACATCCCTCGCCTGTACGCGCTGGAGGACGGGCGCGTCGTCGCTCCGCCGGCCGGCTCACAGCTGATCCTGAGCGACAGCGAGGCGCTCGTCGTGCTGCCGTATGCCCTCACGCCGGCGCAAGCCCCCAATCTTCGGGGACGTGAGGCCATATCAGGCCGCGCTGGTGACAGAAATCACATATACTTAGGGTTGACGCCGCAACCGGTGCACGTCCTAACCGACGGCATCCCGTTGAGGCAGGCTGTGGAGAGTGTCACTCGCTGGTCGCTGCTGGATTACAGCGCCCGTCCAACCGGTGTTCCGGCGACGGTCGCAAACACCGACACGCTGGCGTACTGGTTGGAAAAAGGCGGAACCTTCACGCAGGACAGTGGAGACGTCCCGTTTTGGTTATAGGTTATAGGAGGCTCATCATGCCACGTCCCATTCGCGGTATCCTGTTCGCCACCTTCGTGATGATTGTCGGAGTCGTCGTCGCCCGTTGGATCTACGCGACGCGCTTGACGCCGGAGCAGCGCGAAAAGATGCGCGCCCGCGTTGATGAGGCGGTCGAAGCGGGCAAGCAGGCAGCTGAGCAGAAGCGCGAGCGCCTCGAAGACCGGCTGGAACAACTGGTCGGCGAGAATGGCAAGCACGCCTAGCTCACGCCGCATCAACCCAACAGACAGGCGTCCATTCGGGCGCCTGTTTGCGTTTCAGTCGGGGAGCGTCTGTATCGTCAGCGCGACGGAGATCGGCTCGGTCGTCATGTCGGCCAACGGCGTAACCGCAATCGCCACCTCGCGGGCATCCGGGGCGACTGCGACGTTAAGCCGTCCGCTGCCGTATACGCGCTGCCGGTCGACCCGCACGCCCAACCCGGTGCGCTGCATCACCTGAACCCATACCGACGCCTCGATGCGGTTGTCCGTCAGCACCCACCCTGCCGCAGACCAATCTCCAACGCCCTGCTCGGTGTCATCGTGGAACTCGATGGCGTCAACAGCGATGTCGTCCAGCGCGACACCCGGCTCGGTCAGCGCGTCGTCGGTGACGACCAACCAGCGCACCCGCACTCGCTGTCCCGCGTAGTTCTCCAACGAGACACGTTCAGTGCGCCATCCGCCGCTGTATCCCGTGAGCGCCGGCCCGTACGGGCTGTCCACGGCTGAATCAGGTTCGAGGACTTGCCATGTCGCGCCGCCGTCGGCCGTCGCAGTCAACAGCAAATAGTCATAGTTGTCTTCGAGGTCATACCACACATCAAACCGCAGTTCCGGCGTCGACGCGCTCGCCAGATCGAACTCTCGCGTGAGCGCGGCTGCGCTGTCGTCGGCGCGCAGCGGAACCCAGAAGTGATCGCCAGACGCCGGGGACGCGGGCAGCATCGGCACGGCGATATCCGCGTTCACGTCGACCGTCAGGACTCCAGCGCCGGCGGGATCGAGGGTGTAATACGCCGCCGCGTAGGGTGGCAGCGATGTCTTGATCGTCTCGCCCTGTTCGACCGGACGGGAGTCCGGCACGGGAAGCGTCACGCTGCGATAGCCATAAGCCGCCGATCCCTCCGCGCGCAGGAAGTTAGCAGCAGTCCAGTCGGCGATGACCGTCTCAGCGTCCAGCGTGGGATCGACCATCGTCAGCATGGCGCGCACCGGCGCGAGGCCGGGGCCTTCGCCTGTCGCCAGCGCGGTAACGCCATCACGCCCGAAACGATCCGCCACATAGGTCACGAACAAGCCCGCCGCGCCGTAGTGTGCGCCGCGATTCTCCTCAAGGCTCCAGTCCGTAAGCTGGATGCCCGGACTGCGTTGAAAGGTCGAAAACGCCCAATCCGAGGGCAGCAGGCCCAGCGCCAGTTCGGTATACGTCGACAAGCCTTCGTTCAACCACGTCTGAGGGCGTTCGCCGCGATGATCGCGAATCATGTGCTGGAACTCGTGCGCCAGTGTCGCGACGACCTGCGGCCGGTCGAGCCGGTTACCCACCAACGCGCTGCTGACGAAGAACAGATCCGCCTCACTGCTCAGCGGCACGATCTCGGACGGATAGCGGTCGCTGCTGGAATAGTACGCCGCCGTTCCCGACTCGACATCCTCCACGAACACGATCATCAGGCGCGGGTCGCCGTCGATGCCGGGTATATCCTCACTGCCCCACATCTCGCGAACGGCCGGATACACGACATCGTCAAACTGCTGAAGCAGCGACGCCGCCGCGTCCACGTCGATACTGTCCGGCGTCTCGGCCCACAGCGTTGCATGCGAGCCGGCAGCGATCATCTCGGCTTGCAGGCCGCGCCGTTCGCCCGACTCGATGTCCATCGCATAAAACGTCCGCCGGTCGCCAACCGTGGCGAGCGCGGGAGTTGGCAGCTCGGTGACGGTTACGCCAAGCAGTTCGCGGGCCAGCGCAGCACGATCACGCGGGGGAATCGCAGGCAGCGGATCAGTGGACTGGGCCAGCACGGTCGTCCACGCACACATTGCGATGACGGCGGCGATCATCCGACGGATCATCGATATCCTCATCTTGGCAGACTCTGAGCGAAGTATACATTCATCTGCTGGGCTTTTGCGGTATGCTAGTCACAACTTGAACCGGTTGGGGAGCGTCGGATTATGTCGAAAGTGGTCATCTCGCTGGGACAGATGCGCATTGCGGTCGGCGACGTGGGGCGCAACTACACCGCAGCAGAGCGGTTGATCGCGGAGGCGGCACGGCGCGGATCGCACCTCATCATGCTGCCGGAACTGTGGTCGACCGGCTATGCGCTTGAACGCGCCAACGAGCTTTCATCTGCGCTGAATGCCGGCATCTTCGCGCAGGTCGCCAAGCTCGCCAAAGACCACAACATCTGCGTGTGCGGGTCGATGCTCGAAAAGCGCGGCATGGAAGTCACCAACAGCGCGGTATTCTTCTCGCCCAAAGGCCAGTTGATGGGCGTGTACCGCAAGATTCACCTGTTCCGTCTGATGAACGAGCACGTCCACCTCAAGGCGGGGTCATCGCCGCTGGTAATGGATCTGCCGTGGGGGCCGACCGGCGTGGCGATCTGCTACGATCTGCGCTTCCCTGAGCTGTTCCGGCGCTACGCCGTCGAAGGGGCCAAGATGGTGATTATCCCGGCGGAGTGGCCGATTGAGCGCGCCGAACACTGGACGACTCTGCTCAAGGCGCGCGCCATCGAGAACCAGATGTATATCGTCGCCGTAAACAACGTCGGCGAGTCAGGCGGCACGACGTTTGCCGGCCAATCTATGATCGTCGATCCGTGGGGCAAGGTCGTGGTGGCGGGCGGCGAAGAGCCGGGGCTGTTCACGGCCGAGGTCGATTTCGACCGGGTGAACGCCATTCGCGAGAAGATCCCGGTATTTGAAGACCGCCGGCCCGATCTGTACGAGCCGCTGGACTTCCGCGTTTAGAACGGTTACGGCGAGTGACGCGGTGACACTGAGACGCGGAGCGTTAAAGCCGTGCGCTCAAGCGCGCTCAAGCGCACGGCTAATAGGCTCAGAACTTTGAAGGGGCTGGATGGCAGAGGCTTGCAGCCAACGCCTGCCAACTTTCACCTGACCACTGGAAGCTGACACCTGCCAACTTTCATCTGACCACTGGCAGCTGACACCTGCCAACTTTCATCTGACCACTTTCCCCTACAGCCCGTAGACCTCGCGGTACTTGGTCTGGAGGTAGTCGACGTAGGGCGATGGGTCGATCTGTCCGCCGGTGATGCGCGCGGTCAGTTCCTGCGACGTGAACTTGCGCCCGTGCCGGTGGATGTTCTCGACCAGCCACTTGCGCAGGGTGTCGAACTTGCCCACGGCGAACTCGTCATGCAGGTTCGGATGCTGTTTGAGCGCGGCGTTGAAATACTGCACGCTCAGCAAGTTGCCCAGCGCATAGGTCGGGAAATAGCCGATCATGCCGCCTGACCAGTGGACGTCTTGCAGCACGCCTTCTTTGTCGTTCGGCGGCGTGACGCCCAGATACGACTCGAACCGTCCGTTCCACTCACGCGGCAGGTCGTTGACCGCCACCTTGCCGCTGACCATGTCGCACTCCAGCTCGAACCGGAGCATGATGTGCAGGTTATAGGTCGCCTCGTCGGCCTCGACACGGATGAACTGCCGTTCGACGGTGTTGACCGCGCGCCAGAAGTCCTCGAGCGACACACTGCCCAACTGCGCCGGGAACGTTTGCTGCAAGCGCGGATAAGCCCACGACCAAAACGGCTTGCTGCGTCCGACGATGTTCTCCCACATGCGCGACTGCGACTCGTGCACGCCCAGCGACGTGCCACCCGCCAGCGGCAGCCCGTCGATCTCTGGCGCGCTCCCCTGCTCATACATGCCGTGACCGGACTCGTGCATCAAGCCGAACAGCGCGGGATTCAGGAAATCGTCGTGAAAGCGAGTCGTCAGCCGCACGTCATACCGCGAGAAGTTGGTGCAGAATGGATGCACCGACACGTCCTGCCGGCCGCGTTTGAAGTCGAAGCCGAACTGTTCGACCACCCACAACGCAAACTCGCGCTGTTTGCTCGTGTCGAAGTGCTGATGCACCGGCTTGTTCGACACCCGCCCCTCGACCTCGCCGATCTGCCCGATCAAGTCGATCAGCGCCGGCTTATGCGCGTCAAAAATACGCTTGACCTCGGCGGCCGTCATGCCGCGCTCGTAGGTGTTGATCAGCGCATCATACGGATGATCGGTGTAGCCGAGGTATTCGGCGCGGCGCATCGTCATCTCGAGGATGCGTTCGAGGTACGGCGCGAAGTGGCTGAAGTTGTCCTCGGCGCGCGCCTGCGCCCACACCTCATGCGACTCGGCCGTCAGCTTCGTGAACTCGGCGACGAAATCGGTCGGCAGACGGGTCGCTTCATCGAAGTCGTGGCGGGCGACACGCAGCAGCGCGGCATCGTCGCTGTCATAATCCGCGCCGGCCAGCTCGCGCTCGGCCGCGTCGATGAGCGTCCCCAATTCGTCGCTGGTCGCCATCTCGTGAGCAATGCGCGAGAGCGTCGAGAGCTGACGCGCGCGCGGCGCCGCCCCGCCCTCAGGCATCATCACTTCCAGATCCCAGTACAATACGGCCGCCGCGTTTTGGAGATCGGTGACCTGCTGCAAGTGCGACTTGAGTTTGGTCAGGGTTTCAGACACGTCCTGCCCTCCATTTGAAAAAATTTGACTGACCCAGTATAACGGAAATCGTTATCCTGTGGATAGCCCAGCGATTGCGACGATCACAGGCCGGCCGCTTGTCGCATCCCTACCCGGTTCGTTACACTGCGCACCGTATCGTGAGCGCCCCGGCCGGGGTGAGAGTGGCGGAGATGCCGTGATGTCAAACCGAGTCCTACGCGCTGTGGTCGTGACTGCACTACTGGCCGCCTTGCTGTCCGTCCCTGTCGCGGGGCAAGACAGCGAAGGCGGGCCGCACTGGTGGAACGAGCGCGTGTTCTACCAGATCTTCGTGCGCAGCTTCTACGACAGCGACGGCGACGGCACGGGTGATCTTCAAGGCATCATCGACAAGCTCGATTACCTGAACGATGGCGATCCGGCCACGCATGACGACCTCGCTGTGACCGGCTTGTGGTTGATGCCGATTCAACCCTCGCCCAGCGACCACGGATACGACGCGACCGACTACAAGGACGTTAATCCAGACTACGGCACGCTCGATGAGATGCGCGCGCTCGTCGCGGAGGCTCATGCGCGCGGGATCGCCGTCATCATCGACCTCGTGATTAATCATACGTCGGTCGAGCATCCATGGTTCATCGCGTCTGCTGCCGGCGACCCGCAGTACGCCGATTACTACATCTGGGCAGACGAGAATCCCGGCTTTCGCGGGCCGGGCGCGCAGACCGTGTGGCATGCGAAGGGCGACCGCTTCTACTACGCGCTGTTCTCACCGTCTCAACCGGACGTGAATCTCGCCAACCCTGACGTGACCGCCGAGATGATTGACGTTGCGCGCTTCTGGCTCGAAGACGTCGGCATTGACGGCTTTCGTGTCGATGCGGTGAAGTATCTCGTTGAAGAAGGGCGCGCGCTGGAGAACACGTCCTCAACCCACGCGTGGCTCGAAGCGTTTCACGCCGCCATTCGCCAGATCAAGCCGGACGCCGTGCTGGTCGGCGAGATTTGGGACGGGACGCCGCTGGTCGCGCCGTATGTCGGCGACGAGGTGGACATCGCCTTCGAGTTCGACCTCGCCGCCGGGCTGGTGCGATCGGCCAGCTTCGGCCTGCCGGGGACGCTGCTGCGCGCGCTTGATCCGGTGCTGCGCATGTATCCGCCGCTGCAATACGCCACGTTTATCACCAATCACGATCAAGACCGGTTCATCTCGCAGGCCAACGGCAGCATCGAGGCGGCCCGGCGCGGCGCGTACACGCTGCTCACGCTGCCCGGCGTGCCGTTCATCTACTACGGCGAGGAGATCGGTATGAGCGGACGGCGCACCCTGCCCAACACCGACAACGAGCGCCGTTCACCGATGCAGTGGGACGACTCCGCTCACGGTGGGTTCACGACGGGCGAGCCGTGGTTCCGCGTCAACCCGGAGTATCCTGACGTCAACGTGGCGGATGAGCAGGCCGATCCCGCGTCGGTGCTGAACGCCTACCGCACGCTCACGCAGCTTCGCGCACAATCGCCGGCCCTACAGCACGGGGATATGATCCTGTTTGAAAGCGCCGACAACCGCGTGCTGGCCTTCGCGCGCCACGCGCCGGAACAGACGCTGATCGTGTTGATCAACATGGACGACAAGCCGACGACTGATTACGCGCTGAGCGGCTCGCTGCCGAACGTCACGTTCGTCGAGGCGGTCAGCCTGCTTGACGGCGAGATCGTAGCCGCGCCTGAACTCGGCGGATACGGCACGATCACCGGCTATCAACCGGTGCCGGAACTGCCGGCGGACAGCATCATGGTGATTGAACTGGTGCCGTAATCGCCATGCGGCGAATCACGCGCGATGAGTCCGATCATGCGGTTTCACGCATCATCCGTCACATCGCCTTTTTCCCGTTTTTGGCCGCCTTGCCCAACACGACTTTGCCAGATTGGCCGTTAATCAGCGCGGGCCGCATATCGCCATCGCGCTCATAGATCGACACCGCCCAGACCGGCAGCAGCGCGAGGCGGAACGAAATCGGCCGCATGACCGTGCTCACCGAAAGCGTGACCTCGGTCGACGTGTCGATGTTGTGCTTCTCACGCATGGCCTGACCGACCACGGCGTAGGCTTCGAGCGACGCCGCGTCAAAGTCCATCGTGTAGATTTCGGCGCTGTGCTGCGCAATGACCTCCGGCGAGTACGCCAGCGCGCCGCTGAGTTCAAACTTGCCAAGCCGCGCCAGCATCCATGCCGGCGGCTGCGAGATCGCCGGAATCGGCACGCTGAGCGCCGCATCCGGGAACTGTTCGGTGAGGATTTGGCCGAGGCCGCCGGCCGAGAGCGGGCTGACCGCGGCGTTCGAGTCGTCCCGGATGCGGTACGACCGGGTGACATCCACAGCGGCGTCGAACACCCAGTACGGCAGATACACGCTCTCGACGCTAATGCGGTCGGTGCGCCGATCAGAGAATAACGCCTTGAGGCGCTCCATCCGTCCATCCAGCGAGTCCGCGATCAACTCGCGGGCGCGCGCCTCGTCGAAGTGGAACGGGACGACGACATCGGGCTGAGACAGCGACCCGACGGCATCCTGCGTGATGACGTTGCGCGACCCGCAGAACGGGCACGACTCCGACAACTGCTGCGCGGGCAGCGTGCGCTCCGCGCCGCAGCCATTACAGTGCAGGACGCGCTGATCGACCACCCAGACAACAGGCTGAGCGCGCTTCTTCAGCATCGCTCGCGCCATGTTGTGGGCCGCGCCGTCCCGCCGATTGGCGATGGTATGCCCGCACGAGCCGCAGCGCAGCACACCGGGCCGATCCGGATCATGAGTCAGTTTGGGGGCGCCGCAGCGCGGGCAGCGCGCAGCTTGGGCTTTCGCTTCTACGCTGTCCACCTGCGCCACGTCGGGCATCGTGAAGTCGTCGACAACGTCGTCGGCGTCCAGCTCACCGTCAAGGATCATCAGCTCGCGTAAGCCTTCGCTGTGCTGCATGTCGACGGCGAGCAGCGCCTTGAGGTGTTTACGGCGCTCCGACTCATCGGCCAACAGCCGGCTGAGCCACAGGTGCGCATCGGTGAATTCCGGCTCATTGTCGATCGCCCGGTACAGATGGCGGATCGCGCCTTCCCAATCCTTACGGCGCACGTGATCCATCGCCGTGCTGAAGATCGCCTCGGCATGCGCGGACACGCCGCCTTTGTGCTTGATGATGTACGACGGCCGGTACCGTTCGCGCCGCTGAGTCAGCAGTTCGTCCACGGCGGTCAGTGGTTCAGCGCTGCCGCCGCCGCCATCGCTGAACAGGGCGTCAAGTTCCTCGTCGGTGGGCGCGGCTTGGGCCGGCGGCTCGGGGCGGGCTACATATCCGCACCACACGCATGAGATGACACCGCCGCTCAACCGGAACGGTTTCACGGCGTCACAGTTCGGGCAGCGGTCGGGCGCAGAGCTGTTGGAAAGTGTCATGAGTCCCCCGTCGAAGATCAGCGACGCTCCTACCAGTTTAACCGATGTCCCCGCACGCCCAAGCCGTCAATTCTTGAGGGGGTGACCGTCACACCCTCAACACTCTGCCCCGGATCGCTTTACACGACGCGGCGCGTATGCCACAATCCACGCTAAGGACGTGAGACGTCGGGACAGGAGGCGGGCCATGACCGTCGTGTGCATGGGCGAACTGCTGATCGATTTCGTCGCCAACGAAACGGGCGTTGAGGTCGGGCAGGCATCGGGCTTCGTGAAAGCGCCGGGCGGCGCGCCGGCCAACGTCGCGGTTGCGGTCAAGCGGCTTGGCATGGACAGCGCGTTCATCGGCCAAGTCGGCGATGATGCGTTCGGGCATTATCTCGCCGGTGTGTTGATCGAGAACGGGGTCGATGCGTCCGGCCTGCGTTTCACCACGGAGGCGCGCACGCCGCTGGCGTTCGTCAGCTTGAAGGCGGACGGCGACCGCAGCTTCGTCTTTTACCGCCATCCCAGCGCCGATATGCTCATGACGCCGGACGACGTCAACTACGCGCTGATCGACCATGCGCAGGCGTTCCACTTCGGCAGCCTATCGCTGGTCGCCGAGCCGATGCGTTCGGCCACGATTGCAGCGGCCAGCTACGCGCTCGAAAAGGGCGCGCTGGTCAGCTACGACCCGAACCTGCGCCGCGACCTGTGGTCAAGCGAACAGACCGCCCGCGCCGAGATCATGAAGGCACTGGCCTATACCTCGATCCTCAAGGTCAGCGACGACGAGCTTGAGTTCCTCACCGGCGGTGACGTGTACAGCCTATGGCGCGAGTACACCCGGCTGATCGTCGTGACGCGCGGGCGGCACGGCTCGGCGGCGTATACCCGCGACGGCACCTTTCTGCTGGCCGAGGCGCAGGGCGTCCCGACGATAGACACCACCGGCGCGGGCGACTCATACGTTGGCGCACTGCTCGTCAAGCTGCTGTCATCCGGGGACTTGGACGGCCTGCTCGAAACCGCCACCAACCTCGGCGACGTACTGCACTTCGCCAACACGGTCGGGGCTATCACCACCACCAAGCGCGGCGCGATCCCGGCTCTGCCGTCAATGGCCGAGGTCGAGGCGCTGCTGCACAGCGCGGGATAAACGGTTAGCCCCCGACCTCCAGCACCACCACCGAGAACGCATCGACGTCGAGCGTGACGTAGCCATTCACGACGGTGTGCGCCGCGCCGCCGATCAGGTCAGTGAGCGCTGCCCCGTCCGCCACGCCCGCCGCGCGCACGTTAAGCTGAAACGCCTTATACGGCCCGTCGCCCCGATGCGCGATGACGATGACGTGCTGATCCGGCGATTGACGGCTGAAGGCATACGTGTTGCCCTCTGCGTGCAGGTCTTGAAAGCCGCCGGTCTTGAGCGCCGGGCTGCCGCGTCGCAGCGCGATGAACGCCTTGTAATACGCCAGCAGGTCGTGATCCCATCGGGACTCATCCCACGGCATCGGCCGTCGGTTATCCGGGTCTTTGCCGCCATCCAGCCCGATCTCGTCACCGTAGTAGACACACGGCACGCCGGGATACGTCATCAGCAGCGCGAGGCCGAGTTTGACCTTCGCCGTGCTGCCGCCGCAGATCGTCAGGAAGCGCATCGTGTCATGGCTGCATAACTGGTGAAACTGCTGGTTGGCGATAATCCACGGCACCGCCGCGCGGAAGCGCCGAAGCTGCTCGGCGAACGCATCGGTCGGCATCAGCGTCGGGTCTTTGCTGCCCTCGGCCCAGCTTCCGCCGTCGTATCCGGCGACCCAGCGCCAGATCGGCACGTTTAGTCCCTGATAGTCCATCACGGCGTCGAACTCGTTACCTTGCAGGTGCGGCGTGCTGTCGAAGAAGTGTTCGCCGATCAGATACGCTGTCGGGTTTTCCTCTTTGACCGCTGCGCGCATCCCCCGCCCGACCTTATGGCCGACCTGCACCGCGCCCTGCCGCCCCGCCATGTTCGCCACGTCGAGCCGCCAGCCGTCGATATTGAACGGCGGCCGCAGCCAGTAGCGCAGCACGCTGTCTTTGCCCGCATACATCTGATCGCGCAGCTTTTCGCTTTTGTAATTCAGCTTGGGCAGCGTCTTGACGCCGAGCCACGACTCGTAGCCATCGGGCCGGCTGTGGAACGTGTAGTAGTCAGCGGTCGGCGCGTTGGGGTCTTGGCGCGCCGCGATGAACCACGGATGCCGGTCGCCGGTGTGGTTATGCGTAACATCAAGCATCAGGTACATACCGCGCGCGCTCAACGCGTTACGCAGGTCGATCAGCGCCTGATCCCCGCCGAGGTACGGATCGACCGAATAGAAATCGTGGATGTTGTACCGGTGATTGCTGTAGCTGGGAAAGATCGGCGTCAGGTAAAGCGCGTTGACGCCGAGCGCCTGTAGATAATCGAGTTTTTCGCGGATGCCGATCAGGTCACCGCCGAAGAACTCGACCGCGCCCGACTCGCGCCACGGGCGCGGCGTATCGTCCCATGACCGGCGCGTGACCTTGATGCCGCCCTCGTCCCATGCGCCCTCCGGCGGTGTGATCGACGGATCGCCGTTGGCGAAGCGGTCAGGGAAGATCTGATAAAAGACGGTCTCGTGCACCCATTCCGGCGTCTGCAAGTCTGCCGCAAGGATGAAGTCGCCCCAATCCGGGCCGTCGTATCGCGCAAGCCCGCTCTGATACAGGTGGAACGCGCCGTGCGGCGTGAGGAGCTTGAACCGGTAGTTATTGCGCGGCTGATGCGCTTTCAGCGGGCCTTCCCAGAACACGCTCACGGCATCCTCGCGGGTGGGCGTCATCGCCGCGAAATGCGCCTCGCCGTCGGGTACCGTGCGGACGAACACAGCGGTCACAGGCGCATCTTTAGGTACGCGTACCGTGACGGTCACGACCTCACCCATGCGGGGGATCGGGTTGGAGACGTATACGGAAGAGCCGTCGTGATGCACGCCGGATGCCCAATGCGGGGCTGTCATGTCCACCTCCTAAGCGGTAGGGCCACGGCCTATGCTATCCGCTTGCCCGGACAAGCACAATGTGATGCCCCTCGCCGGCATACGGTAGAATGCACAAATCGCACACAGGAGCGCATCGCATGACCGAATCGGCCGACCCGCGGGTTGTCTTCATTACCGGCACGTCAAGTGGTGTCGGAGAGGCGTTGGCGCTGGCGTTCGCGGCGCGCGGCTGCGCCGTCGCTGGCACGGCGCGCGATGCCACACGGCTTGACGGTCTCGCGCAAAAGATCACAGCCGCGGGCGGGCGCTTTCTGCCGCTGGCGTGCGACGTGCGCGACCGGGAGTCCGTGGAACGCGCCATCGCGGAGACGTTCGCCGCGTATGGACGGCTAGATGTCGCCATCGCCAACGCCGGGATCGGTCACCGAGGCAGCACGATCGACGCCGACTGGGACGATCTCGAAACGGTGCTGCGCACGAACATCGACGGCGTGCTGCATACCGTCCGCGCCGCCGTTCCACATCTGCGACAGCGCGGCGGACACGTCGTCATCCTCTCATCAATCGTGTGGAATCTGGTATCGCCGTTCGCCGCGATCTACGCCGCCAGCAAAGCGTTCACCGCCAGCATTTCACGCTCCCTACGCCACGAACTGCGCGGGCAGAACATCCACCTGATCGAGGTGCGGCTGGGCCGGGTCGCCACCGAGTTCAACGCGCGTCGGCTGGGTGGCGGGAAGCGCACATCGGGCAGCTTCATCCCGGAGATGACGCCGGAGTTCGCCGCCAACGCAATCGTCCGCGCCGTACTCGACCGGCACGTCTACGTCGTCAACCCGCGCCTGATCGACCGCCTGATCGTCCTCGCCAATCGGCTCATGCCCGATCTCATCGCGCGGTTTGCGGCGCGCCAGTACAAATAGCGCGCTACTTCTTACCGTTAGGCTTCTTGGGCGGCTTGGGCGATGCCTTGCACTGCCGTTCCAATTCGAGCAGCAGACGGTCGCTGTTGAAGTAGTCCCCGCGCAGGATCAGCCACAAGAACACCATCAGGCCCGCCACGACCACCGCCGGAACCGGCGCGCCGGTGAGCGTCAGAAACGCGGCCACGAGAGGCGTTGCGATCAGCAGCTGGCGCTGGCGCTGCGGGTTCAGGCCATCCGGCGCGCTTCCGTAGATGGTCGTCTGCCCGCCCTCGCGCACGATCTGGCCCTCGATCCATGTCTGACGCCGGAATCCGAGCGCGACCGGGGCCTTCATGCCCAGCGTAAACGCGCCGGATTTCTCCGCCTTGCCGTCCATCTTCGGGCGCGACGCGGCGCCGGGCTGGGCGATACGTTCGTTCAGCGCCTTGACGCATTCAGCAACCGGGCGCTCGCTGTACAGGGTGTAACGCACCGTTGATCCTACAGCATCGGAACCGTCACGCCGCCGTCGACCACCATGACCTGCCCGGTCGTGTAGCTCGATGCCGGAGACGCGAGATACAGCGCCATGCCGGCGATCTCGTCCGGCTCGCCGATCCGGCGCGCTGGCGTCCGGGTTGTGACGGCTTCGAGGATGTCCGGGTTCGACCACAACGCCTCGGCGAACTTGGTCTTGATCAGGCCGGGGGCGATCGCGTTGACCTGAATGTTATCCGCCGCCAATTCCATCGCCAGCGTTTGCGTCAGGTTGATGACCGCCGCTTTGGTCGCGCTGTAGATGCCCTGCATCGTGCCGGGGCGCAGACCGTTGACCGAGGCGACATTGATGATCTTGCCGCCGCCGCGCTGCCGCATGACCGGGACAATGGCCTGCGCCAGCCACACCGGCCCCATGATGTTGACCTCCAGCGTCTTCTGCCACATCGAGTCGGGCGCGTCGAGGACTGGGCCAAAGTGCGGGTTGGTCGCGGCGTTGTTGACCAGCACATCTACGCCGCCATAACGCGCGACCACCGCCTCGACCATCGCCGTGAGCGCGGCCTTGTCGCCGTTGTGCGCGGCGATAGGCAGCACGTCAGCGCCTTTTGCGCGCAGTTCCTCAGCGACGGCGTCCAGTGCGTCCTGCTTGCGGCTGACCAGCGCGACTTTCATGCCGGCTTCGGCATAGCGCGTCGCAATCGCCTGCCCGATCCCGCGCGACGCGCCGGTGACAATCGCAACCTTACCCGTAACGTCAAACAATCCGGTCATAACGGTTTCTCCTGTGCCGGCTGCGATTATCCGACAGCAGTGAATGATATTCAACCGACGCAGCGCAGGTGCAGTGACCGCAAGGCAGACCGCGCGCACCCCTTGTTGAAGTGCGCGCGTTTCCCCTTACCCGCCCTCGCCGCATGGCGGACTGTCAGTGCCGTGGTGATGAGTTGTGCGCCTGTGCACATTGACTTGTGCCCCGTGCCCTGTGATTTGTCAGGGGTGTCGATTCGAACGACTACGGGGTTTCAGCCCATTCCAACCAAATGGAAAGCGGTAAATTTCGCCTCATACCGCAAACGAGGGGTCTCGGCACTCGCCCAGTCTGTCAAACGGCTACCGTCTGCCTTACTCGATCAGATCAATCTGCCAGTTGGCGCGCTGAATCGACAGATCCAGTTCACGCAGCGCACGCGCGGTCGAGTCGAGCGTCCGGCGCTGTTCGGCTACGTCGACCGTGGCTACCTGCTTGATCTCTGACCGCGAGTATCGAAAGTCGACCTGCGCCGCCGCCTTAATCAGTGCCTCACGTATGCGCTGTTCAGCCGCCAGCACGTCGCGTTCTGCCAGCGCGTCGGTCAGGGTGCGTCCGTCCTCAAGCCGCGATGCCGAGTTGGTACGGTTGATCTGCTGGATCACCGTACGGAAGGCATCAAGCGTCTCGCGCATTTCGCGCAGGATCGCGTCCGGGTTCTCGTAGGGTTGTTCGCCTTCCTGTACGCGGGCGCTTTGAGTCAGCCGCCCCTGAATCTCGGCAAGCCGGCGCTTCAGGTCGGCACGCTGCACCAGCGCTTCAGCCAATTTCATTGCTGACCTCCTGTTAAGTGTCTATCTGTTGAACTCTGGGGCCGGGCCACCCCTAGCAGTGTAGGGCAAAAATGAGCACCGTCAATTAGCCGGCGGCTTCTACCCTTACGGATTGGGGCTTCTTAGGCACGGCGAACCACAGCACCGCCGCCGCAATCGACTCGCTGACCAGCGCGACCCACGCCGCGCCGATCGGGCCGTGGATCGGGATCAGCACGAAGGCCGCGATCCCCTGCCCGGCCAATGCCAGCAGCGACACGGTGTTCACCCAGTCCTCACGCTTGTGGGCGTACCAGTACAGCCCGCGCAGGTACTTGAGCGACATCGGCAGCAGCGACCACGCGAGGATGCGCAGCACCTCGGCCGAATCGTTGAATTGCTCGCCGAAGAACGCGCCGATCAGCACGTATGCGAACAGCCACACCAGCGCACCGAACGACAGGCCATACGCGATCAGCCCCCGGCGCGCCCAGCGGAACATCTGCTGAAACCGCGCGGGTTCCGCCGCCATCAGCGTCAGGAACGGCAGCAGCGCGTCGAAAGCCGCCTGCGACACAAGCCGGCCGGCTTCGATGAACCGTGCCGATGCCGCATAGGTTCCCGCCGCCTCCTGCGATACCTGCTGTTCAAGGATGAGCAGGTTGACGCGCATTTGCAGCGCCGCGATCACCGCCGCGATGGCGAACGGCAGCGCGCGCAGGAGCAGATCGCGGGTCGGCACGACCTCGCCGGTCGGCGCCTCTGCGAACGCCACACGCCAGATCAGATATCCAGCGGCGAGCTGCGCGGCGCTCGTCAGCGTATTGACCCACAGCGCCGTCTCGACCCCGTACCCGGAGCCGAACACGATCGCGGTCAAGACGACCTGTGCGGTCAACATGCCGACGTTGAGCGCGGCCGCGGGGCGCATTCGCCGCTGCGACCGGAACACCGCCGTGAACGATGACACCAGCGGGTTGATGACGATCAGCGGCGCGGAGATGGCGATGCCGCGCGCCACCGCCTCGCTGCCCGCCAGCACCGGCGCGGCCAGCAGCACGGCCGCCAACAGCGGAAGGCCGATCAGCAGGCGCACGCGCAGTCCCGCCGCCAAGTACGCGCGGGTCGGTGGATTGTTACGATAGGCCAAGTCGCGGCTGATCAGCGTGCCGACGCCGGCGTCGACGAGCAGGCCCAGCGGGAACACCCACGCCACCGACGCCGCGTAGACGCCCAAGCCCGCCTCACCTGCTGCGCGGCCGATCAGCACGGATAGGCCGAACGCCAGCAGCGCGCCCAGCACGTTGCTGCTCATCAGGGTCGCGATCGACCCGCGCAGACCGCGCGGCGCAGCTTCAGTCATTGTCGAACAGCGAGGGTGCGTTCTTGCGCACGACGTCTTCCCCCAGCTTGTCGCTGAGCTTCTGGCGCAGTTTGGGCGTTTCTTCGGCCCACTTGCTTTTCAACTGCTCTTTCGTCGCGCCGCGCGAGTCGCCGGCGTGGGTCGCCATGCCACCGGATACCGCCGGAACAGTCGTTATGCGCTTAACCGGCGCGGCGAATCCGCACTTGGGGCAAGGCGGCGCAGCGGCGTTCATCGCGTGATGCGCTTCGAACAGATGCCCGCACTCCGGGCAGCGGTAATCATACAAGGGCATTCACATCCCCTCCGCACGTATTTCGGGTGCTGCAAGTGTGTGGTGCGATTATACCCGAAGTGCGCCGCTGCGACGGTCAAGCGCCGATCATGTGACGATTCGGCAACGTCACCTGACGTTCTGCGCAAGCAGTGATAGAATCCCGTCTGTACGCTAAACGACGAAACACCGATGAAACGACTGTTACTCCTCAGCCTGCTGCTGGTGACGGCGCTGGCAGGTTGCAATCTCGGCATGAGCGACGACGCCGGCCCGGCGACCATTCAGCCGCGACCGCAGATCACCGATCAGCCGCTGCCGACGCTGGGCTACAGCACGCAGATCCCGCAAACCGGTGGCACCCCTGCGCCAACGCCGATCTCGCAGATTTCCGGCGCACAGCTCTATACCCTGCTCAATCAGGTGACGGCCAACAGCCTGCTCAACACGATCACCACCCTACAGAACTTCAAGACACGCCACGTCAACAGCACGCAGTCGTCGGCGACCGAAGGAATCGGGGCGGCGGCCAACTGGTTGTACGGCGAGTTCCTCAAGATTCAAGACCAGTCGCGCGGGAATTTTCAAGCGTTTACCCATCCGTTCAAGGCGACATATAACGGGCAGACGACCGACCAGCGCAATATCGTCGGCATCATCAACGGCACACTTCCCAACACGCCGGCCATCGTGATCGGGGCGCACTACGACAGCCGCACCGACGACCTGACCGACGCTGCCGGCGTTGCTCCCGGCGCCGATGACAACGGATCGGGCGTCGCCGCCGTGCTGGAGATGGCGCGCGTCCTCAGCCAACTGCGCCCGCGCAGCACCATTATCCTCGTCCTGTTCTCGGCGGAGGAAGTCAATCGGCAGGGCAGCACGGCGTTTGTGCGCGACTACATCAAGTTCTACAATATCCCCGTGCGCGTGATGATCAACATCGACACGGTGGGCAGCACCAACGACCGCTTCGGCAACGTCAACGACCACGAACTGCGCATCTTCAGCGCCGGGCCGGACACGTCGCCCTCGCGTGACATGGCGCGCATGATCGACTTTATCACCGACAACCACAGCACCGACCTCAAGCTGATTTTCGTCGAGGACATCGACCGCGAGGGCCGCTTCGGCGACCACTTCTCGTTCAGCGAGGCCGGTATCCCCGCCGTCCGCATCATCGAGGCGCTTGAAGATCATACCAACCGTGAGGGCCGCGACTGGGTGCAGTACATCGAGCCGGATTATCTGCGTAAGAGCGTCCGCACGCTGACCACGATGGTATTGGCGCTCGCCGACGGCCTGCCCTATCCGCAAACCATCGTCGTACGCGATATGGGCGACGGTATGCGCCGGCTCGTCTGGGAGCAGGTCGAAGGCGCCACCGGCTATATCGTCGCGCTGCGGCGTGTGGGAGATGTCACCTTCGAGCAGCAGTTCAGCGCCGGAACGGGCACGACCGCGTTCGACTGCGACTGCTTCACATCCGACCGATTCCGTGGCATTTCCGTCGCCGCGATCAACGAGAACGGGATCATGGGGCCGCTGTCGCCCGAGGTCGTCGTCCCGTAGCATGGAGCATGCGTCATGGGCATACGCCTAGATTGGGAGTCCGATTCGGCGTCCGCGGGCAAGTCCGCCTACGTCGCCACGGAAGACCCCGCGCTCAAGCGCAAGCGGGCTGCGGCTCGCGCCAAGTTTCTGCTGGTGTTCACCGGCACGGCGATCGTGTTCGGCGTGCTTGCGCTGGTGGTTACATGGCGGCTAAACGAGGCCAACGCCTATATCGAATCGCTGCTGCGCGATACTGTCGAGGCCGAATTCGCCGCCTTACGCATCGGCGACTGGAACGCGTTCGGCAGCATTCAGCGCAGCGCGTCCGAGGAATGGCTGGCCGAGCAGCGCGCTCTCTTTGACGACGTGCAGATCGAGAAGACCAAAGGCACCGTCCAGCTTGACGGGGTGATTCGCAGTGTCGAGGTCGATGGCACGCGCGGACGTGTGCTGGTCGACTGGACACGCGACGGAGTCGCCATCACGCAAGCGTGGTTCTACTGGCGTTATGATGATGGCTGGCGACATGTGCCGTCCGACCTGACGTTCTGGGGCGAGCCGGCCGAACTGCGCGGCACACTCGTCACCATCGCGCACCGCACGGTCGATGCCGCGCTCGCGCAGACGATGGGCGTGCGCATCGAGTCGTGGATTTCGAGCACCTGCGGCCCAATCCTCGAATGTGGCGATCTTCCGCACATCACGCTCGAAATCCGGCCCGACTTCTACCTGACAACGCAGTGGGACACCCAACAACCGTGGCGGCTTCTCGTGCCGTCCCCGTATGTCGGCGGCGCATCGTCGACGGAGCCGTTCAGCGGCGTGCTGCTGGTCAACGTCGCGGATGCCATCGCCACCCGGCTTGTCGCGGTCTCGCTGGCGACGACTCAGCCGTATGATCCCGCTACCGACGCGGGCTACATCGCCAACGCCGTCCGTCAATGGCTCGTCGCGCGGTACGCCGGTTACGAGGCGGCAAGCTCGCCGATCGCCAGCCTCGCCGCGCAGCGAGGGACATCAGCGCTCGGCCACATGCTTCGCGCGCTCTCGCCGGACTCGTCGCTGCAGGTGATCCTCGACGCGATGGGCACCACCGGCCCCAACAGCGGCGAGATCGACTGGCGCGACCTCATCCGGTACCGGATCGTGCTGGAGGCGACGCTGGTCGCGCGCGGTGATCCGAACGTCTCGCGCCTATACATCGAGGAGATGCGGAGCCGCGCCACCGAACAGCGCATTGATCCGTCACAACCCGTCGACGTGCGGCTTGCTCAGGCCGTCACCGCGCCAGACGGCTCGCCCGCGCTGATCGCCTCGGTGATCGTCGGTGAAGGCGCAGACGCCCGCGAGGAGTCGGTGTACTACTACTGGCGCAGCGGGACATGGCTGCGCGCCAGCTAGCTCAAGGGCGGGGAAGAGCAGTGATGAGGGGAAAGGGGTCAGCTGCCAGTGGTCAGCGCTCGGCGGGCCGGCAGCAAAAACGGCCTACGTCGCGCGTAGGCCGTGCTGAAATGCTGGAAGCCGTTGTTAATCCGGACGGGTGATCCACAACTCCGTGGCGCGCTCGTAGCTGATGAGTTCGTCATCGCTGAACCAGATCGGCACTTCGCGCGCGGCGTCGTTGGCATCCGCCGATCCATGCACGATATTACGGCTGATATGGATCGCCAGATCGCCGCGAATCGTACCGGCCGGGGCCTCATTCGCGTGCGTATCACCAATGGTCAGGCGGCACGCTTTGATGGCATCCCAACCTTCCCACACCATCGCCACGACCGGCCCGGACGTCAGATACGATACTAGCCCAGGATAAAAACCTTTGTTGATGTGCGCTTCATAGTGCTTCGCGAGGATCGACTCGGTCGGCAGCATGAACTTCATCGCAACCAGTTTCAGGCCGCGGCGCTCGAACCGGCTGATGACTTCACCGATCAGCCCGCGCTGAACGCCATCGGGCTTCACCAGAATCAGGGTACGCTCAACCATGTTGACTCCTGTATCAGACAGCACAAACGGGCCTGTTCAGCCCGTTTGCATTCGGGTTCCAAACGGCAAAATTATAGCAGGTTGAGCGCGGCGCGATAAGTGTCGAGCGCCTGCTGCAGCTTGCCACGGCGCAGCAGCACATCGCCATACACGCGCAGAACGGCCGGGTTGCTCTTATGAACGGGATCGCGCGTGATCCGTTCGACATCGACCTCCACCTCTTCCAGCGCCACCTCGGAGCGAATTAGCCGCTCATACGCATCGAGCATCGCGTTGACATCGCCGAGTTTGAGGCTGGCGCGAGCCTGATTGATGACGTTGGCCGCCTCGGACAGCGGGATCGCCGCAAGCCGTTCAGCCGCCGGACGGCTTGGCTCGACACGGCGCGGCACAATCGGGCTGGGGGCCGGAACTGGCGCGATGATCGGTGATGGCTCGGCCGGCGCGGCATCTGCCGTCGGCTCCGGGTTGAGGATCTTGTACTCCTCTGTGCTGAGCGACTCGGACAGCCATGACGGCACCGCCCCGACTTCATCCGACTCGAGCTGTGCCTGCTTCAGCCAATCCGGCAGCTCGTCCTCGATATTGACCGGCGTGGGCGTCGCGGTCGACATCGCAGCGCCTTCGTCAATCGTCGTTTCATGCTCCATCCAACTGGGGATCGACTGCGGTTCGCCGGGCGGGAGTTCATCCTCGATCGGCAGGTCAGCCGTTTCCAACTGGACGGCCGGCGTCTCGACCGACGCCGATTCGGCAGATAACACCGGCTCGGTCGCTGCACGCGCCGCCTCGACTTCGTGCGCCGCCGAGTCATACCACGCCGCCAAGCGTCCGGTCTCGGTCAGGCGCTCCTCACGCTCAAGCTCGAACGCCTCGACCCACGGATCATCCATCTGGACGCGGATCGCGCCGGTGTCCAGCGGCACGACTTCAATATCGCTGAAGTCGAGTTCGGGCGCTTCCTCTGCCGGTGGATTGGCCTGCATCTGGTTGAACATCTCTTCAAATTCGGCGCTTTGTTCTTCGCTGACCGGCGCTGTCAGCCAATCCGGCAGATCGCCGGTCTCGGCCAGCTCGGCGTCGGTCGGCGGCAGGCCCACCTGTTCGATCAGCCAGCTCGGCAGTTCGTTTTGCACCAGAACGCCGTCCTCATCGAGCGCCCCGACGGCTTCCTCATCCTCGTCAGAGACATCATCGCGCCGAATCCCCTGATCGAGCAGCGCGCCCATCCACGCTTCGACGTCCTCGGCCGGCACATCAGCGCCGGTGTCGAGCGCATCGCTGACCTCGCCAAGGCCCGGCACTTCGATGGTGGGCAGCCCCGAACGCACGGCAATCCCGGCCTCGTGGTCGACATCGCTCGGTTCGTCATCGTCACGCACACCGAGGTCATCGTCGCCAATACGGTCGAAGAACGCATCGAGGTCATCACTGGCGTCAAGGACTTCCTTGCTGGCGGCGGCCTGTTCGGCCAACCGTTCCATCGACTGTGTGTCGGCGAAGTCGGAAAGCCAATCCATCGAATCGTTCAGAACGGCCGATACCGCCGAATCTTCGAGGATGTCGGAGTCCTCAAGCAGCATCTCCTCATCCATCTCCCCGATTGCATCCGCGTTGACGCCGATACCAAACTCGAGGTCTTCCTTGAGCGCTTCCGGCTCGTCGATGTCCGGTACGCTGACGAGGCTCTCAAGCCACTCCAGCTGATCGTCGGCAGCGGCGGCGGGTTCCAAGTCGCCCAAACCCTCCAGACTGCCGAAGTCGAGCGACTCCAACGCGCCGAGGTCTGGCGCGGCATCGAGGCTCGGCATCCAGTCGCCGGCGGCCTGCCCCTCATCGGACAAACTGCCCAGCGATGCCAGAAAATCGTCGGCTTCGAGTTCAGCGTCGACGGCGTCCCCACTAATCGCGGCAGGCAGCTCAAACTCGTCAGCATCGGATACGCCGCTCAGATCAGCAAGGAACTGCAGCGGGTTAGTCGCGCCGGACTCGGGTTGAAGATCGGCTTCGTGCTCTGCTTGCGGTTCGGGCGTTTCGCCTTTTTCAGAGCGCATCGCAGCGATTCGGGCGGCACGCGCCTCGTCCTCAACCGCCTTCTTCTGCGCCCAAACCTCCGGATCCATGCCATAGGGGATATAGCCCGGCTCGTCAATCTCGACCGAATTCGGGTCGATTTCAGGGACGTCCATATCGGCCGACGTGGTCAGACCTTCGGTCGCGCCTTGCCGCTTGGCGAGAGCCTCCATCCACGCCATCATCTCCTCTGGCGTCATAGAGTCGAAATCTGGCATGTTCTCCATCAAACGTTCCTCTCAGCGTCCCCGAACGCTAGTTCGTCTGGGCGTCGTCGTCGAAGCGCAGCCATTCTGGAAGCGCGTCATCGTCGTTATCCGCGGTGGCGACCGGGGTGCTGGTCTGCGTTTCATCACGCAGGCCACGCAGCCACACGGGCGGTTCGTCGAACGGGAACCGAATCGGCCTGCGCGACGGCGCACCGACCGTCGGCGGCGCCAGCTCCTCGTCGACGATATTGTTCAGCCAGCTAAAATCGCTCTTGCCTGCGTTGAAGAATTCGCCACTTTCATCGCCATCGGCATCCTCCAGTGCGCTGACGTTCACCTCCAGCCCCGGCACCATGGCATTCAGCCAGTCCGGCGAGTTGGTGGCGGATGCAGTCAGCGTCTCGTCCGCGGGCAGTTCCGGCTCAAGTAGGTCTGCGTCGTCCAAAATCTCCCCCGAAAGCTCCCTCTGCGCCTCAAGCTGACCGGAAGGCACGTCGGCGTCAAGCATCGCCGCGGCGGCCGCGCCAAGTTCGAGTTCGTTGTCCGGCTCCAGCTCGATAGTCTCCACCGCCTCGGTCGATTCTTCGCCTTCGAGGTAGCTCAATTCGTAGCTTGGTTCGCCCGCATCCGCCAAGTCAGGCTGGATGTTGGTGGCGTCGCCAATGACGTTCTGGCTGTCGTCCAACCATGCCAGATCACCTGACTCGGCGCCAGCTTCGTCGGTGGCTGGCTCTACGTCCTTCAACCAGTCAGGCGTCTCATCCGCCGGTTCGGCGGCCATACGGCCCGTATCGACCTCGGAGAACCAGTCAGGCTCCTGCGGAACAGGCACCGAATCGGCGACTTCCTCGTCTTTCTCCAGCCAGTCAAGCGCCTCGTCGGCGGCTTCCGAGGAAGCGACCTCGCCTGCGCCCGCCTCCGCGAGCCAATCCGGCAGGTCATCCGCTTCCGCCTCGATGTCTGCGGCATCAGCCGCCGGAACATCGGAGTCGGCTTCGTCGTCGGCATTCAGCCAGTCGAGCGAGTCGTCCACCGGTTCGACCGCTTCGCTGACGGCGTCGGCGGCCTCTTGTCCGGCCGAATTCAGAAACGCCATGAAATCGGCATCCGCAGCCTCATCCGGCGCCACGCTGTCAACGGCCGCGTCAACGGCCGTGCCTTGTGCGCTGCTCGTCCCGTCCTCTGCTTCGTTCAACGCGCTCAACCAATCGGGCGTTTCACCGGAATCGGCGTCGGCTGCCGCGGCGACCTCGGCGACCTCGGCGCTGCTCTCCGGTTGATCTTCATCCGGCGCGGCATCGCTCAGGGCAGCAGCCCCCGCAGCGACAAGGCCGGTCGCGCCGATCCAGTCGGCAAGCTCGGAAACGGCGTCGCCCACCTCAGCCGGCTGATCGGGCACGGCCTCGCCCTCGACTGACTCGGGTTGAATCGGCATCGGCTGAATATCCTCCGACGCCTCTACGTTTGGCTCGGCTTCGCTAAACAACCACTCGCCAGCCTCATCAGCCGTCTGCGCCTCAGGTGCGGGCGATTCGTCGCGCAGGGCCGCCATCCACTCCGGCACATCGCCACCTTCGACTTCGTCAGCGCCGGGATCCCACAGGTCAGAGACATTCGGGTCATCCGCTGCAGAAAGCGCCGCGGCCTCGGCCGAATCGACCGGGTTCGACACCGCCGCGAGCCAATCGGGAATCGCCGCGTCCGCGTCTTCCTCGGCGCCCGGCACGGCATCCCAGTCGATGTCATCGGCGCCAGATTCTTCCGCCGCCGCCATCCAGTCGAACTCCTCCCTAGCCTGCGGAGCCTCAGGCTGGACGCCGCTCGGTTCGCTTTCAGGCTCGTCGTGCGGCGTCTCGTGTTCGCTCATCGGGCTGTCTCCCTCTTGATCTTCGCCGTCCGCCTTGATAAAGGCAAGCAGTCCGGTCATTCCTGTCGATGTCGGTGTCGCGGGTTCCTCGTTCGTTTCTGGATGGCTGCGCGGCGCATCAGGGTCGACCAGCGCTTCCGTGCGCTTGTACGTAACCTCGACGACTTCATCCACCAACTCCAATCCGTCTTCCTTCGCCCAAGCAAGCGGATCGGCTTCCTGATCCTGTTCGGATTCGTCATCGACCGTGACGCCGGCTTCGTGCATCCATGCGAGCGGATCGGCGTCGGACGAGTCCAGCTCGACGCCGGCCTCGACATCCAGCGCATCCGACCAGCGCGGAGCTTGGCTCTCCGCATTTTCGACCATTTCGATGTCGTCATGTTCGCGCAACCACGCGAGGGGATCGGCGTCATCATCCTCGGCTCCGGCGGTCGCCGGTTCCATCGGCCCGTCAAGCTCGCGCGCGACATCGCCAGAGTACGCCTCGAACCCGCCAGTCGGGCTGAGCAGGTCGTCCAGCTCTGGCATCTCGTCCTCGCGCGCTTCCTCGGATGCATAGACTTCGTGATCCACCGTGCCGCTGCGCATCCACGCCAGCGGGTCTTCAGGGTCGATGTCTGCAGCCTCTGGCGGAATGTCGGACCCGCCCGCTGTCGCCAATAAGCCGGTCAAGCCGGTTCGCTCAGCCGAAAGATCGGGGCGCGGTTCTTCGGTATCCATGTCGCCAAAGGCGGTAAAGTTCCTCAAGAATTCATCGAAATCTTCAATCGGCTCGCCGTCTGTTTGCGCGTCAAGCGCCGACAAGTCCAACCATTCCTCGGCGGCCGGCGGGGTCACAGGCTCGGCAGCGGCCATCTCGGACGTCGTGCGATCTTGTTCCGCCTTCATCGTGGTCATCGACGGCAGCGTATCGCCTTCATCCGCCGCCTGATCTTCAATCCACTGCTCGACCTCAGGCGTCACATCCGGCGCTGCGCCCCATGCCGGCGCGTTGTCCACGGTCGACTCGTCCGGCGCCTCCGCCCACGACAAGTCGAGGTCCGCGTCGGCCACGGGTTCCTCGTCGATCCCCTCGTCGGAGGGCATCATCCAGTCAAGATTGAACTCCTCCGCCTCGTCGCTTGTGGGTTGGTCGGCGAGTACGGCCTCCAGCCCGAAGTCAGCGGGTTCAAGCGTGTCGAGCGTTTCGGCCGGCGCGGCAGGCTGCTCGTCAAAATCGAACTCCATCGGCTCTGCGGCGGCTTGATCCAACCAGCTCAGATCGTCCGGCATCCCGATGGCATCCGCCACCCAGCCGAATTCGTCACTATTATTCTCGTCAAGGACAGGTTCAGCGGCTTCGAGCCAATCCGCGGTGGATTCAGCGGCTTGGGCGGGTTCTATGCTGTCGGCGGCGTCGGTGACGTTCGAGATTGCGGCCAACCACTCCGGCTTCGCGGCGGTCGATGCCTTGTTCGAGACCGCGCGGAAGTCATATAACGGCAGCGTGAACGTTCCGTCAGGGGGCGGCCCGCCGGAGGCGATTTCATAAGCCAGAACCGGATCGGCGGACTCCACACGCGAGATGAATTTCTGCGCATCGCTCGACCGCCCCTGCCGCTTCCAGAACTCCGCCAGCATCCGGTTCGCTTCGATGCAGTCTGGCATCTTCTTCACAACGTCGGTCGCCGACCGTGCGGCGTCGATTTCCGCCCCGGACGACTGGTAAATCTGAGCGCGCAGCAGTTCGAGATCCGTGCGCCCCGGCGCGGCGTCCAGCGCGCTCTTGATCGTCGCCAACGCCTGATGAGTCAGGCCGCTGCGCCACTGCTGACGCGCGATCATGTAGGCGGTCTGCGGGAGTTTAGGGCTGTGCCGATCACGGAAGCTGCGATTGGCGTCGATCAGCAGTTGGATGACATCCTGATTGGCCGGATCATGTTCAAAGGCGCGTTCGAGCAGCGCAATCGCCCGTTCGCCGTCTCCACGCTGACGGGCCACCCAGCTCAGCCCCACATACGCATCCGTGCTGCGCGGATCCATACCGAGCACCTGCGTAAAAGTGCCCTCCGCATCGTTGTAATGACCGGCCTCGATCTGCGCCTTGCCCAGACGGATCAGCGCTTGCAGGTTGCGCGGGAATCGCGAGAGGATTTGGGTGGCGTGCGCTTCCGCTTCCTCGTAACTCCGCCTTCCCAGCAGATCATCCAAGTGGGCAATATAGGCTTTGAGCGTAATGTCCGCCATGAGTATGTATGATCCCGCTGGTTGAAAATCACACGGTGCGTTGAGTATAACACAGACATTCGCACACGGCTCACAACCTCTCAATGGTATGACAAGATTGTTTTCCCTCTCAATTCTAGGTCTCATGCTTGCCGTAGGTGGGCTTGCCGCGCAGCAGGCTCCACCTACGCTCGCGGACTTCTGGGACGGACGCGCGCAGTGGGAACAGGTTGCGGTCGATGTCGGGCTTCCGGTCGGCGAGTCCGACACGCTGCAACTGAGCAAAAGCCGGTTCCGGTCGTATCTCCATGCTAGCACACAGTCGGCCGGGGTCGTCGATCAATGCGGCGAGCCAGTCGCGTTTCCCGGTTGCTTGACGGTGTGGGAAAGCAGCGACGGCGGGATGAGTTTCAGCCTGCCAAACGCCGTGTGCCTGATGCCGTGCGGCGCTTGCCCGTGCGACGACGTGCGCGATCACACATCCAGCACGCGTGCGGCGCAGCAGTATCCGCGCGTGGTTTTCGACGGCGAGCAGTACCTGATGGCCTATGAGTGGCACGCCCAGATTATGCTGCGCCGGTCGCTTGATGGGTTGGTATGGTCGGACTGGTCATATCTTCTCACTCCCGGCGGCACGTTTCCGTCCAGTTTCGCGCCGTGCAGCGAGACCGAACGCATCGGCCCGCATCCAAACATCCGCGGCCAAGCCGACGACTGTCTGATCGGCGCGCCGCCCGGCCTGTACGTCGAAGGCGACACCGTGTACGTATTCGCATCGGCGGGTTCGGCCCCCGCTCATCTGCGCTGCTACAAAGGAGACCGGCGCGGCGACCTCTCGCAGCTTGCGCGGTGTGACACCGATCCGCTGTTCGGCGGCGCGCGCGAATACGGCCCGGTCGACCTGCTCGGCGCCGGCGCAAACGCCTATTTCGACTTTCGCTACATCTCGTCAGCCGATGTGCTTAAGGTCGGCGACCGCTACTACATGAGCTACGAGGGCATCCGGGGGCCGGAGTATCTCGAGGCGGGTATGGACACACAGTACGGCCTCGGGTTCGCGCGGTCGCTGACCGGCGAGATCGACGGCCCGTGGGAGACCTTCCCCGGCGCGCCCGTGCTGCAAGACCTCGGCTTCTGGGTCGGCATCGGCCACGCCGACCTGCTGATCGTGGACGGCGAGACGCGGATGTATACGCAAACCGGGCCGGATACGCGCGGGCTATACCGGCTCGTCTGGTTGTGACGGGTTGACGTACGGAAACGTCAGGTTCGGGTTCCGAAACGGGATGAGCGCCATCGTGACGGCGGGCGCATAGTAGTCGGCGCGGGTGATCGCGTCACCAGTCAGCAGGCCGATAGCGCCGTTCTGCTGCTTGCTGTTGCTGCGGCCGAACACCTGATCGTCCGCGTCGCCCATCTCCATCCCCTGATCGATCAACTGCGCGACCTCCAGCGGCACGAGGAACTGGCCGCTGCACGCCGTCCCGACGCGTCCGTCCTCGCTCACGACAGCGACCCATGCCATCGCGTACATCTGGCCGTTATGGCGTTCGACGCCCCCTTCGATACCCACCGCGAACGGGGCCTGTGGAACCGCGTAGTGCGCCTGCCATGCGCGGTTGAGCGCGCCGGTCAGCGTTTCTTCGATCCCGACCGGCTGATCCGACACGCCCGACGGCACGCTCAGCCCGACGGCATGCACCGTGCCGTACAGCGGCGCGAACCCCCGCACGACACTCTCCAATTTCACCGGGTTGGTTGACGCGACGACAATGTTCATCGTGTCATCCCACCAGCGTCAGCGCGCGGACGAGGAAGAATAGGCCGAGGCCGGCGTGGGCGAAGATCGACGCCCGTGTCGACCCGGTCACCGCGCGGACGGCGCCGATATAGACCCCGGCGAGCACCGGCAGGATCAGCGTATACCACCACGCGACCCAATCCGCGCCGCCCGGCGTCGAATACGCGACGAGGTGCAGGATGCCATACCACAGTGCCGTGATCATGAACCCTTGAACCGGGCCGAGCGCCGTACGCAATGCTGGATAGGCAACGCCTCTGAACACCAATCCTTCGGCTACGGGCTGAAACACGACCATCAGCAGGCCGGTCAGAATCCACGTCGGGATGGCGTCACCGCCGAATGGAAGCGGGGCCGGGTTAAACAGCGGCGTGAATTCGGCGATCACAGCCGGAGTACCGGTCGCAAGCAGGCTGACCAGATCCAGCGCCGCGCCCGCGCCGAAGCTCAACAGCACGATCAGCGGCCAGCGTCCGAGCGGCTGGGTCAGTCCGAGCGCCTCGCCGTCTTGCGGGGTGCGGTTACGCGCCAGCGTCACGTACAGCGCGATCAAGGTCAAGCCGATCACCCACGCGAGCACGACACGAAATGGCGACTGGTCGCCGAACAGCGTCACGATTGTCGTGCCGATAATCACCGCAGCGAACGCCCCGATCGTGATGAGCGCGGCATAGATCACCGACCACGGTGGCGGCTGCTGCGGCCGGGCAATCGCGGCCAAAATCTGACGAATCATCTCGTTCCCTCTACGCGTCTGTCACGCACGATAGCGTACCCGAACGATGGGCCACCTGCAATTGTGGTTACCGCCCGGATTCATCGCGGTGTGCTATCCTCAATCCTCTGCTCATGGCCCCCACGCGCCAACGGCGTGAAACAGCGGCGCAAGCACCGCAAAAGGAGTCGCGATGTTTGAACAACTGCCCGGCCTGTCCAGTTTGTCCCCGCAAGTCCGCGAGATCGTGCTTCGGGTGCTGGCCGTCGTCATCGTCATCATTCTGATCTACCTCTCGCGCCGCCTTGTGACCTTCGCCGTACTGGCCCCCTTCAAACGGCTGGCGGGACGCACGCACTCCCAGACGCCTGAAAAGCTCGCCGGTATCGTCGGCGGCCCGGTGCGCCTGCTGCTGATCGCCGCCGCCCTGCTCGTCACGGCGCGCATCGTCGTGCCGGGCGACGCTGTGTTCAACGGCCTTGCGCAGTCTATCTCGCGGATTTTCATCCTCATCGCGGTGCTGATGCTGGTCTATCGCTCGGTGGACATCATCCTGCCCACCAGCGCACAGCTCGCGTCGCTGACCGGCATCGTCATTCAAGATCGCCTGCTGCCGTTCATTCGCGTCGGGTTGAAGATCTTCATCGTCGCAATCGGCGGCGTCATCATCTTGCAAGAGTTCGGCTACGATGTCACCGGCCTGATCGCCGGCCTCGGCGTCGGCGGCTTGGCGCTGTCGCTCGCCGCGCAGGACACGGTGGCGAACTTGTTCGGGTTCGCGTCGATCATCGGCGACAGCCCGTTCTCGCTCGGTGATTACATCCGCACGCCGGACGTCGAAGGGACGGTCGAACACGTCGGCGTGCGATCCACCCGCGTGCGCCAATCCGATGAAACGTTGATTACGATCCCCAACAACGTGCTCGCCAACAGCGCCATCAGCAACTTTTCGCGGATGCCCCGCCGCCGCATCGACTTCACCGTGGGCGTGACGTACCGCACGACCGCCGCTCAGATGCGCGTGCTGCTCGACCGCCTGCGAACCCTGCTCAAAGCATGGCCCAGCGCCGACCCATCCACCGTGCAAGTCTACTTCTCGAAGTTCAATGACAGCTCGCTCGACATCCTCGTCCGCTGCTATGTGCGCAAGCTCACATGGGACGAGATGATGACTGAGAACGAGGCCATCATGCTGAACGTCATGGAGATCGTGGAAGAGCTTGGCCTGAGCATCGCGTTCCCGACGCGCTCGCTGGTGTTTGAGTCCGAGGCACACGTCATTACGGCGTCCGAACCCGTCGAGCCAGCCGGCGTGGATCGTCAGCGCGATGGCGATTAGCTGTCGTCGGAGATGAAGACCTGCCACGGCGACTGCTGCATCGCCGCCTCGCCCACGCCGTAATAGATCCGCAGCGTCCCGTCTGGCCCGCGCTGCGCGAGGTCGTAACGTGTATCGCCCTTGCTGTTGTAGCGGCGCACCAGCCCGACCTCGCCGGCCCACTGCACCGACTCCACGGTGACTGGCCCGGACTCGGTCTGCTTGATCGCATAGTGCCACAGCAGGCGTGATGAACTGCGCGTCACATTGCGCACGATGTTGCCGTTTCTGAGGTCGCGCATCGCATAATACAGGGTGCCGTCGCGCTCCTCGGACGAGACGATCTCGACACCAGCGCGCGGCGCCTCGATCAGCTCTTGCGCGGGCGCGGCGGGCGGCGTAATGACCAGCGCCGGCGTCTCGGTGGTGGCCGTCACGGCCGGCTGCTGTTCCTGCTCAGTTGCGCCGCGCAGCGCCAGCCCCTGCGTCACCAGCGTCACAATTTCGTCACGCCACGCGAGATCCGTCTCATCTTCGTCGCGGACGTAGATTTTGCTGTGCTCGATCGCATACGGGCGTTCCTCGCCAAACGGCACCTGAATGCGCACCACCGGCTTGCCCTGCGTCTCCTGCACGTCCATTTCGACGGTGATCTCCGGCGCGATGGCCTTGCGAATTTCGCGCTCCAACAGCTCCATCGCGGCCCGTGGATCGGAAACCCCCGCTGGGGCCTTCTTCTTGTCCGCGCTGACGCCGACATAGATCGTCCCGCCGTTGGTATTCGCGAACGCGCACACGTCCCGAATCACGGCCGCCAGCGCGCCGTTCTTGCGCTCGCAGGACTCGTGAAACGTCTGGATGACGCTCGGTCCTTCTTCACGCGCGAGCTGCACATAATCCTGCGGCTTGAGGTTCGGTTGATACGGGCGCGAACGCGAAAAGTCGGCGCTCTGAAACAGCGCCAGCAGCGCCGCAAAACTGCGCTCCGGCAGCAGATATTCGGTCACACGTTCGCCGATGCCCGGACTCGTGACACGGCCGCTGCGGTCGCGCACCGTGTCGAGCCGATGCGCGTCGCTGCTTTGAACACAGCGCATCTTGCGCGGATACTCGGCTTTCGTGCCGTCGAAGAACCGCGATGTCGCGCGCCGGTCGCGGCGGGTCAGATCGGTCACCTCCAGCGCGTGCAGGTTGCGATCCTGTGTGTACGCGATGCGCGTCTGCCCGCCGAAATCGAGGCCGACCATCGCCACGCCGTGCGCGCTGTTGACGTGCGCCGCGATGCACAATCCACCTGCTTCGTTGATGAGCCGATACGCGGTCAGCACATCGGATGACGCGCCGACCTCGCTGCTGCCGACGTCCATAGCGTGCGATGGCACGTTGAGCGCCAACAGCAGGTGTTCCAGCACGCGGATCGGCGTATCGGGCGAGAAGATGCCGAGGATGTGGAAGCCGAACGTAGCGGTGAACTCGAAGCCGGGCAGCACGAGCAGCCTCTCAAGAAGACGCCGGTACTCAGCCAACAGGCGCAGTTCGTCGGCCTGCGCGCGGCCCAGCGACTCGAGAAATTCAAGCTGTTCGACCTCGCGCAGCATCGCGGCGTAACCGGCAACGGTGTTGTGATCGGTGAGCGCGATGATGTCGAGTCCGAGTGCATCTGCACGCCGCAGGATGTCGATATAGCGGACGCCTTGCTCCTGATAGTCGGCGGACGCCGGCGTGTGGAGGTGCAGGTCGGCCCGGTACCACGTCTGCTGGCGCGACGCTTTGCGCGATGCCATACGCTTAGGCGCGCGGGGCCGCAGTGAGTCGTCTGAGCGCGACGATCAACTCGTCCGGCTCGAACGGCTTAAGAAGGAATTCGGTCGCGCCCGCCTTGCGTGCCTCCGGTTCAATATCCTTACCCGAAGCGACGAGCACCGGCGTCGAGGCCAAGTGTTCACGCTCGCGGAACTTCGAGATCAGTTCGAGACCGGTCATATCGTTGAGATGGAAGTCAACCATCACGACATCTGGCGCCTGCTGCTCCGTCAAGGCAAGTGCTGTCGCACCGTTCGGCGCAGATTCGACAGCGAATCCCTCCAACTCAAGCAGCATCTTGAGAAGCCGGGACATCTCGACTTCATCGTCCACTATGAGTACACGGTTCAATACGACACCCCTACATCTGGCGGTGCTGTTCCATAGGGCAGCACAGTCAATCACGGTGAAGTGTACACAAATCACTGCGTAGTGTCTATTCGCTAATTGTCGCTTGCCGTGCGGCCTAAGCGTCGGTTATGCTTTCCGCAAGCTGTGCTACGCAAGGGGGAACCATGACAATTCGGCGGGTTGCAGTTATGACCAGCGGCGGTGACGCACCGGGCATGAATGCTGCGATTCGCGGCGTCGTGCGGGCCGGGCTGTACAACGGTTGGGAGATGTTCGGCATCCGTGAAGGCTTCGCCGGGCTGATGGCTGGCGATTACCGGCCGCTGGGCGCGCGTGACGTGGGCGGGATCATCCAGCTCGGCGGCACTATGCTGGGAAGCGCGCGCGCGCCGGAGTTCAAGACGCCGGAAGGACAAGCACAGGCCGTCGCCCGATTGTCGCAGGCCGGGATCGACGCGGTCGCGGTGATCGGCGGCAACGGCTCGCAGACCGGAGCGCACGCCCTGAGTCAGCACGGCATCCCCGTGGTCGGCATCGCATCGACCATCGACAACGACCTCACCGGCTCGGACATCACCATCGGCGTCGACACGGCGCTCAACATCGCGTTAGAAGCCATCGACCGGCTCAAGACCACCGCGTCGTCGCATCGGCGCGCCTTTCTCGTCGAGGTCATGGGGCGCGACTGCGGATACCTCGCGCTGATGGCCGGTATCGCAGGCGGCGCGGAGGCGATTTGTATCCCCGAATTCCCGGTCACGAACGAAGAGATCGCGCAGGTGCTTCAGGACGCATACAAACGGGGCAAAACGCATGGCATGGTCGTCGTCGCGGAGGGCGCAACCAACGACGCCAACGAACTCGCCCAGTACTTGCATCAGCAATCGAATAACAACGGCGCTGGCTTCGAGGTTCGTGCGACGACGCTGGGTCATGTACAGCGCGGTGGCATCCCGACCGCATACGACCGTTTGCTCGGGTCGCGCCTTGCAGCCCACGCGATGGATTGCCTTGCCAAGGGCCAGTATAACGTCTTGGCCGGCCAACTGGGCGGGAAGATGGCCGCTACCCCGCTGGCCGAGGTCGCTGGCCGAACTAAGCCAATACCGACCGAGTTGTTCGAACTCGCCGAGGTGCTGGCGCGCTAGACAGGGCCGCGTGCTACTCCCATGTGCGCAGGTCGACGACCGTTCGGCCTGCCTCCAGCGTGCCAAGCGGCACGAACTCAATCGCGTCAACGCGCAGGCGCGCCGCATATTCGACGGCCTGCCGCACCGCGCCCTCTAACGCCTGCGCTCCCGTCGGGTCTTCGACCTCAAGCCGCAGCGTCACGACGTCGCGATTCTCTGGCCGGGTGATGACCGCCTGCCCGCCCTTGACGGTGTCCGCAAATCGGGCCAGCGCGAACTGGAACTGGTTAGGGTGCAGGAACATGCCGCGCACCTTGACCGCCTCGCCACTACGCCCGAACAAGCCGAGAAGCTGCTGCCGCCCGTTGGTGCGCGAGTCGGGTTCGGCCGCCAACGCGCCGAGATCGCCGGTGCCGAAACGAATCAGCGGGTAGGCCTTGTTGAACACGGTCACGACCAACTCGCCCACCTCTCCACCGGGAAGCGGCGCGCCGGTCTGCGGATCACACGCCTGCATATAGACCGAGTCCATGACGACAAACCCCTGCACGCCTTCCATCGTATACGCGACGAGGCCGATATCGGCGGTGCCGTATGCGCTGGTCGTCTTCATGCCGTATTCACCCTCGAAACGCGCCTTTTGGGTCGGCGTATACGGTTCGGCGCTGAACAACGCCTTCTTGATCGACACCTCGCTCTTGGCAAGGCCCATCTCCTCGCACTTGTCGAGGATCGTCATCAGATAACTGGGCTGGCCGACGAAGCCGGTCGCGCCGAGCCGTGTCATGGCGAGGATTTGCAGTTCCGTATTGCCCGGCCCGGTCGGGATGACCGTCGCCCCGACGGCGCTCAGCGCGTCATCGAGCAGGATGCCGGCCGGCACAAGGTGATACATGAAAGTGTTCAGCACGCGGTCGCCGCGCCCGAACCCGACGTACCGGAACGCCTCCAGCGACGCTTCCATGCCGTCCGGATTGATCGGCTGCGGGTCGAAGATCGGCCCCGGCGAGATGAAGATGCGGGGCAGGTCGTCCGGGTCGACGGCGAGCATGCCGCCGAACGGCGGATTGTTGTGATGCAGTTCGACGAGCTGATCCTTGCTTGTGACGGGGATCTTGCCAAGATCGGCCGCGCCGCGTATATCATCGGGCGTAATCCCGGCCGACTCGAACGTCAAGCGGACGGCCGGCGCATAGGCATACGCGTGCGTGACGAGATCGTGAATGCGTTCATCCAGCCGGGCCATGCTGCGTGCTCCTTCGTCTGTGCGTATTCGCCCCGGATTGAGAGGTTCAGCCGAGCCACCGTTTGCGGCGCTTATAATGCTTGACTTCGCGGTAGCTCTTGCGCTCGCCAAGCTGATTCAGCCCGAGGTAAAACTCTTTGATGTCCTCGTTCTCGCGCAGCTGCGCCGCCGGCCCGTCGAGCACGATACGGCCGTTCTCCATGACGTACCCGTGATCCGCAATCGCGAGCGCGGCGCGCGCGTTCTGCTCCACTAACAGCACCCCGACCCCGGATTCCTCGCGGATTTTGCGCACGATGGCGAAGATTTCCTCGACCAGCATCGGCGCAAGCCCAAGCGACGGCTCATCCAGCATAATCAGCTTCGGGTGTCCCATCAGGGCGCGGCCGATGACCAGCATCTGCCCTTCGCCGCCGGACAGATACCCGCTGACACGCTTGCGTAAATCCTTCAAACGCGGAAAAAAATGAAAGACCTGTTCGAGGTCGGTCTTGGCGTGGCGCGCGCCCTGATACGCCATCGCGCCGGTCATTAAGTTCTCTTCTACAGTGAGGTGGCGAAACAGCGGCCGCCCTTCGATCACCTGAATCACGCCGCGCCGCACGATGTCCTCGGCAGTCAGCACATTGAGCCGTTCGTCGTGCCACGTCACGCTGCCGCGCGTGATCTCGCCGTTCTCGCCGCGCAGCAGGCCGCTGATGGCCTTGAGCGTCGTCGACTTGCCGGCGCCGTTCGGCCCCAACAGGGACACGATCTGGCCGTCGCTCACGTTGAACGACACCCCGCGCAGGACGAGGATCACGCTGCTGTATATGACTTCTACGTTATTGACAGAAAGCATCAGTCGTTATTCTAAGGGTGTCTCATTGGCCGGAAAGTTGGGACTCCGGCCCGCCGAGTCGACGGGCCGGAGCGTGAAACAGAGCTTATGTTACTGACCGGGGCGCAGATCTGGCGCAGGAGCAAAGTCCTCAAGCGGGATCAGCAGCGGGACGAACAGCGTCGTGCCGTCGCCCGGGTCGATCTTCAGGGCGTCGTCGCCGCTGGTGGCCGGGCCGGTCATGTCGGCATTGGCGTAGCGGATCATCGCCATGCGATTGGCGCTGGTCGAACGCAGGCCATCCGGGTAGTTCAGATGGTACAGGTCAAGCGGATAGTAGTCGATCGTTTCGAGGATCGACTTCATCAGCGCGCCATCGACGGCTTCAAGGCTGCCGGCCTGATTGACGGCCTGCGCGTACAGTTCGACATAGGTGTCGACGAGCGCCCAGCCGAGCAGGTACGAAATGTTGCGCTGTGAAAGCTGACGTTCGTTCGCCTCGAACTGCGACACCACCAGCTGGATGCCGGGATGGTCAGGCTCGCTGTACCAGTGGAACGGCAGTGAACCCACCAAGCCGTTGACAGCGGGCAGGCCGTCGCTGCCGATTGCCGTGCGGCTGAGCAGCGCGACCGATGTGTCCAGCGCCCAGTTCACACCGGCCACCTGTACGTCGTCCTCCAAGCCGAGGTCAACGACCGTCTTGGCGACGATCACCGGGCCGCTGGCGAGCGAGTTGGTGTAGAGGATGTTGGCGCCGTTGTCCACCAGATTCTGGACGTTGGTGCTGATGTCGGTGGCCGACGGCAGGAAGTACTCCGGCGTATCAAGCACATCGACGCCCGCCGCTTCGCAGTACGCGATCGACTCAGGCTGGAAGGCCGCTTCGCCGAACGCGCCCGGCCACGAGATGTAGCCAATAACCGGATCCGGATACATCTCCGGGTTGGCGGCCACGAACTCGCAGAAGTCGCCGAACTGGTCAACGTAGATCGGGTTGCTGGCGAAGACCCAGCCGGGTTCATCCGCGTTTTCGCCGTACAGACCATCGACCGAGCCGGCCGAGATCATTACGGGGATTTCATCCTCGGCCAATTGGGTGCGCAGCAGTTCACTGTCGCCGCTGGCATACAGAACCAACACATCAGGCTTGATCTCACGACTGCTGAAGTCGTCATAAGCCGCCTGCGACTGCGCCGGATCGCCCGCCGTGTCGCGGTTGACCTGCTCGAACGTGGCGCCGCATGCGCCGCCACGTGCATTGTAGTAGGCAATCGCATCGGTCAAGCCCACCAACAGCGGTTGAGTGATAAACGCGTAGGAAGCGCTGATATCACCCAAGTGATAGATCGGAATCGTCTGCCCTGTCAGATCGACTTCACACGGCGTGTGCTTGATAAAGTCGGGCAGCCCTTCCTCTTGCGCGCCGACCGGCACGACGATCAGCACGGCAAGAAGAACCAACAGAAGTGCTTTGCGCATAGTTCCCTTTATCCTTTCAATACCTTCAAACTGCAGCGAAATGCTGCATGACCCTGATTGTAGCGTGGACGCTGGACGTCAACCAAATAACCCCGACATCTTCTGAAGTTCAGCGTCAATACGAAAACGGTCGGATCTTCCAACTGATCTTGAGAATCTCCCAGCGATACGCCAAACCCCTCGGCTCGACGATCAAGAAGATCATCAGCGCGAGGCCGAACAGCAGCGGATTGAGCGCCGCGAACACATTCACCGGGGCGAGGAACGGCAGCAGGCTGGGAAGCGCGCTGTAAAGCGCCGGGACAAGCGCCGGGATGACGTTCTGTGTCAGCAGAATGACGAACGCCACGCCGAACATCGGCCCCAGCGGGAACCCTGCCCCGCCGATAATTAGCATCGCCAGCAGTTCGATCGACACCTGCGGCGCGAAGAACTCAAGCGAGATGTTGTTGGTGTGAAACGCCATCAAGCAGCCCGCGATCCCAGCGTACACCGCGCTCACGAAGAACGCTTGCAGCTTGTAGCTGAACACGTTGATCCCGAGCAGCTCGGCGGCCAAGTCGTTATCGCGAATGCTGATCATCGCGCGGCCCGTGCGCGTCCGGCTGATGTTGCGCGCGGCCAGCGACAGCGCCATGACAAGCGGGATGACGATATAGTACATCGCGCCATCCGTGCCGAAGTTGATGCCGAACAGATCCGGTACGGGCACATCCAGCGGGCGTGATCCGTTCGAGATATGTTCGAGTGGATAGCGCAGCGTCCACGGGATGATGAACTGCGCCGCCAGCGTCGCCATGCTGAGATAAAACCCCTTCACACGCAAGGACGGCAAGCCGAACAGCAGGCCGATCACGCCGGTGAACAGCGCCGACGTTGGCAGCGCCAGCCAGAACGAAAACCCGAACTGCCGCGCGAGATACGCCCCACTGTACGCGCCGACCGCCATGAACGCCGCGTGGCCGAGCGAAACCTGTCCGGTGTATCCGGTCAAGATGTTGAGGCCTTGCACGGAGATCACAAGGATCGCGATTCGGATGATCGTGCCGACCAGCGACTGCGGAACCAGCGAGATGCCGAACGGCCCCTCCAGCGACAGCAGCGGGAGCAGCAGCAGCAGCGCCACGATGCCATACGAGACCGCTTTCTCGCCGCGCGTGCGGTTGAGGGCGATGTCGTCGCTGTATGTCGTGTCGAAAACGCCGGATGGGCGGATGTTCGAACTCATTGAGGGGTCTCCAAAGAACGGATGTCAGGTGTCAGGTGCAAGTAGTCAGCAAGTCGTCAGTGGTCAGGTTTTGATGAATAAGTCTAGGTTCAACATAAGTTCACAACTCGCTTTCTCCTGATGATCGGCCACGCGTTCCTACCATCTATCCCCTGATCCCTGACTACTGACTACTGACCCCTGACCACTAGATTCGCTCGATTCGCTTTTGCCCGAACAGGCCGTCCGGACGGATCACCAGCACGAGCATCAAGACCAGATACGGGGCCAGCTCGGTATCGACCTGAAGGCCGGGGAACAAGCGGCGGCTCATCTCCTGCACGAAGCCGACGACAATCCCGCCCACGAACGCCCCGCCAATCGATTCCAGTCCCCCCAGCAGCACGGCCGGGAAAGCATAGAACGCCAAGCCCGGCAGGTTCTGGCTCAGGCTGGTCGCGCCGCCCTGCGCGATGCCAGCAACGGCCGCCAGCAGCGCGGCGATCGCCCACGCCACGGCGAGAATCACGCGGACACGCAGGCCGACCGATTGGGCAAGCTGTTGATTCTCGGCGGTCGCGCGCATCGCAAGGCCGACGTTCGTGAAGCGAAAGAACAGCACGAAGGCGATAAACGCCAGCACCGCCAGCACGAACGCCACGACCAGTTCGAGGTTGAAGACGATCCGCGACACATCCAACCATGTATCGGCGCCGTCGATACTAAGTCGTTCTGGAAGCCCGATGCGCTTCAGCACGTCAAACACCGGAAGCGGAATTTCGACACTGCCCCAAACCATCTGTGTCAGCCCGTGCAGTACCTCACCTACGGCGAGTGTCATCATCACGGCGGTGAACAGCGGTTGGCCGATCAAGGGCCGGATCGTGAAGCGTTCGACTGCCAGCCCAAGCGCCGCCGCGCCCAGCCCACCACCGACGAATCCGCGGATCAACTGCCAGTCTTGGCCGGGCAGCATCAGCACGCCCGTGAGCAGCGCCGTGCCCACCGCACCGATCACAAGCCGACGCGGATCGCGCAGCATCCGCCACCCATTCAGCGTGACCAGCATGAACACGACGAACGCGCTGAACAAGAAGGCGGGTATCAAGGCCACCTGCGCGACGCTGAAGAAGGCGTGGAAGATCAGCCCACCGGCCAGCATCATATAGCCGTGGGCGAAGTTGAACACGCCCGACGCCTTGTTGATAATCACGATGCCGAGGGCCACCAGCGCATATACGCCGCCGACCAGCACCCCGCGTATGGCCGACTCCACTAACCGACCCGGTTTCTGCGCCATGCCATACGGCGCCAGCCAAATCAAGAAGACGACCAGAGCCACCGCGATCAGGAACCACTTGATGGCCCGGCGAGCGTCAAACGCCGCTGAGGACGCCGGATTTTGAGTCTGAGCGAACGAAGACATCAGCCGACATCCTCAATGTGTACAGCCGTCTCGACCCGCCCGGATCGACCATCTCGATACTTGACTTCTGCGGATACAGTCACGCTGTCCTTCCCGGAATACATCGCCTCGATCATGTCGGCATAACGCTGTTCAAGGGCGCCGCGCCGGAGCTTACGCGTGCGGGTCAGTTCGGCCTCATCCGCGTCGAACGCCTTGTGCAGGATCACGAAGCGCCGGATTTGCGCGGCGGCCGGCAGAGACGCATTAACGGCTTTCATCTCGTCGCGGATGATCTTATACACCTCCGGCTTTTGCGTGAGGTCGACATAGGTCGTGAAGTGAACCCGGTTCTTTTCCGCCCACCGGCTCACGTTCTCGAAGTCGATAATCACAATCGCCGTGACGTAGTCCTTGTCGCTCTCGCCAATCGCCATGATGTCCTGCACGTACTGGCAGAACTTGAGGCGGCCCTCGATGAACTGCGGGCTGAACTTTTCACCGCTTCTGAGCGTGATTAGATCCTTCACGCGATCGAGATAGATCAGGTGGCCGTCGTCGTCGAAATAACCGGCGTCGCCTGTCCTGAAGTAGCCGTCCTCGTCAAACGCCTCTTGCGTCTTGTCGGGCATCTTGTAGTAACCGGCGAACACGGTTCGACCGAACACGCGGATTTCGTTGTCCTCGGCGATCTTGATCAACATGCCGGGGTTCGGTTCGCCTACCGTCGCCAGCTTGACCCGCCCCACCAGATGCTGCGTCGCGCCCTGTATCTCGGTCGAGCCATAGAGACCGCGCAGCTCGACGCCGACCGCGCGGAAGAAGCGCAGCACCGACGGGCTAAGCGCCGCCCCCGACGTGAACGCGTGGCGCATCCGCGTCATACCGATCTTGTCGCGCAGCGGGCCAAGCACGGCGAGCCGGCCGACCCAGCGCAGGAATCGCAAATGCACGGGGATCGGCTTGCGCTCATCTTCGAGGTCGATCACCTTGTACGCAATCGGAAGAAAGAGGTGGAACAACGCACGGTTGATCCAAAAGCTGTCGTTGACGCGCATCTGCATTGTGCGCGCAAGCCCTTCCCACAAACGGCTCGGGAACAGCAGCGATGACGGCGCGATCTCACGGAGGTCGTGCTGCACCGTCTCCGGCCCTTCCGGAAAGTTCACTTTGAAGCCGTTGATCGCGTGCGCGCCCACGCCGAGCGACTGCTCAGTGATCCACGCCAGCGGGCTAAACGACACGTAATCGTCGTCGGCCGTGAACGGGGCTGTCTCGCGGGTTTGCCATGTCGCGTAAAGCAGGTTGCTGTGGCTGATCATCGCGCCCTTCGGAGCGCCCGACGTGCCGGAGGTGTAGCTGAAGATCGCGATATCCTGCGGACTGCCTTGCGCGAGCATCTCCTCGAACGCGCCGGGATGCTCTTGCCCGTACTTGTGCCCCAGCGCCAGCACATCCTCATAGCGCATCAACCACGGATCGTCCACGTTCCACATGCCGCGGTCGTCCCAATAGATGACCTTGCGGATATTCGGGAGCTGGTCACGCAGGGCCAGCGCCTTATCGACCTGCTCCTGATCGTGGGCGAACATTAACACGGAGTCGGAGTGCGTGACGATGTAGGTGAGTTCCTGCAAGTTCGCGTCGGTGAAGACGGCGATGCTGGTCGCGCCGGCGGCGTGAATCGCGTATTCGGCCCAGTAGAACTCCGGGTCGTTCTCACCGATGATGGACACTTTGTCACCGCGCCGAAGGCCAAGCGCCGTCAGGCCGAGGCACAGGTCAGTGACCGTCTTGAGGTTGTGCGACCATGTGTATTCCTGCCAGATGCCGTAACGCTTCTTGCGCATAGCAACGCGGTCGCCCATCTGCCGCGCCATGACGACGAATGCCTTCGCCGTCGTATTACGATCATCAGGTATCGGTTCAATCTTGTCGTACGGAACGGTAAAGTAAGGTTCTGTCTTGTGCGATTTTTCGACTGCGGCCATGCGCTTATCCGTTCTCCTGCCCTAAATATGCCCGGATAACCGCCTCGTTCTGGCTGATCTCAGCAGGCGGCCCCTCAGCGATCTTCTGGCCGAAATCGAGCGCGACGACGTGGTTCGAGATGTCCATGACCAGTCCGACGTCGTGCTCGATGAGCAAAATCGTGGTGCGGCGCTGTTCGTGGATATCGAGGATGAACCGCGCCATGTCCTCTTTCTCTTCTTGGTTCATGCCGGCCATCGGCTCGTCGAGCAGCAGCAGTTCCGGCTCAAGCGCCAGCGCACGCCCTAGCTCAACTCGTTTGCGCAGGCCGTAGCTCAGCGTGCCGACGATGGACTTACGGATCGCCTCCATTTCGAGGAACTCGATGATTTCCTCGACAATCACGCGGTGTTCGATCTCCTCGCGCTGGGCTGGCCCGATGAACAGCGCACCGGTCAGCATGTTGCTTTTCATGTGCAGGTGCCGCGCGGCCATCAGGTTATCGAGCGCGGTCATGTTGGTGTACAGCGCGATATTCTGAAACGTGCGGCTGATCCCAAGCTGAGCGCGCTTATACGGCGGCAGCTTCGTGATGTCTCGCCCGCCGAACAAAATGCGTCCGCTCTGCGGCTTGTAGAAGCCGTTGATACTGTTGATGAGGCTGGTTTTACCGGCGCCGTTAGGGCCGATCACCGATACGATCTCGCCTTCACGCACGTCGAAGCTGATGTGCTGAAGGGCTTTGATCCCGCCAAAAGAGAGCGAAACGTCATCGATATGCAGTTTGACAGAACTCATGTATGAATGAAGACCTCAAGATAACGATAATGCCCACTCTATCGCCGCAAACTATACCCACAATCATTCCGACACGGCAATAATGGGTGGGAGTGCCACCTGTTTCACTCAACTGCTCGCTCAAACTCAAGCCGTATCTGCGGGAACCGCTGCTGCCAGCAATCATCTTCAAACGCGTTCCCAAGCTGGGCGAATTCATACACACTGGTCGAGTATGGGGGTATCGAGACTGACTGAGCGTTAGCGTCAACGGCTGCAGTAACCAAGTCGTAACGTGTATCGAAATCAGACGCGTACGTTCGGATCGTCCTCCATTGGTCGATAATGTCCGGGATCTGAGCAATACAAAGCATGAAGAGTGCGCCGAACATAACCAAACGAAGACGCGGTTGGCTGCTAGAACGGGGCGGCACGACGCTGAGGCCAACGAGATAACTAAAGCCAAATACGAGGAGCGCCCAGACACCTTGGGGAATAATCCAAAGTCGCGGCTCAGGTAAGTTTCCAGTTGAAAGCGCAGCCGGAAACACCGCCGCAGCGGTTACTATCAATCCAGAAAACAACAGCAGTGGAAATCCCAGCCGACCGGCAGTTCGACTCCCTGCACGATAACGTAACGCATCGGGCCGGAACAACATCGCCGAACTCATGCCGAGCACTACGAGGATCACATTAGCCACGGGCGCTGTCATTCGAATCGTGCGCTCAACGATGATCAGAGAGTATAGGCCACTGTTCACCACGCTCTTTAGGAATGGCTGCCGATGTATCCCATACTCCGCGAGTGCTGTCTGCCGCAGCGCGTTACCCGGCGAAACCAGAATGATGAAAGCGGCAACAACAGCGCCGATCATCGCGACGCCGATGAGCACATTCAGGCGACGGCGTGACGAATCTCGCGCCCACATAAACGCGCCAAGCCAACCCGCAGCAAGCAGGAACAGAAGAAACGCCGCGTTTGTCGGAGAACACGCGCCGATAACAAACGACAACAATACAACAGCAAGCACATGCGAGCGCCGGATGCCTTGCCGAGCTGCCCGCAGCACAGTAGCGCCGAGGATCAGCGTCAAAGCAGCCGGAAGCGCATAAGCAAAGGTTCCGGTCAGCCAGTACAACGTCTGATACCGGTTGCCTGTCATGTCATTAACTGCGATGGCTAACGCAGTGCCAACAGCCAACTTCACCAGCAGAGGCACATTTATACGCAGAATTTTCGCCGACTCGTGCGCAAGCCAAACAAATCCGATCGCCCATATCGCCAGCAGCGCCCCCGGCCACCATCCATACCATCCCGTGGTTGTACCGACGGCCTGCAAAAGCAGTGAGGGCACATTACCAGTCCAGTTCCACCACGTCTGCTGAACATAGCCGATGACACCCACTCGATCCACCGTGGCGATAATGCACGAATCGTCTGCAAGAGGGCGATTCCAGATACCAAGCATTGCGTAGACGACAAGGACAGTGATAAGCAGTACACACGCGGCCAACCATCCGCGCTGGTCTAGCGGGTTAACAGTATCCTCGTTCATCATGATCCCGTTCGTGCGTCTAGCCACGCCGCGATCTCACTCAATACGTCAGCTTGTTCCGGCTCGTTGTGGACTTCGTGATAGGCCAGCGGAATCGTCGTCAGCGTCTTGTCCGTGCTGCCGACGTGTTCATAGAGATACTGACTCCCCTCAAGCGGCGTGACTCGATCCGCCTCGCCGTGGATGATCAGCACCGGCACAGTGATGCGGCCGACCAAGCTCCGTGCGCGCGGGACAGCTTCGGCGAACTGCACGACCATGCCGAGCTTGGTGGGTTGGATGACGTTGAGCGGATCGGCTTTGTACGCCGCAACCACCTGCGGATCCCTGCTCACCGCCGACGCGTCCAGCGGGATGAGCTTGGCGCGCGGGAACAACTTCGCGGCGGCTTTGAGGATCGACTGTACAACGCCGGGGAACGCCTTATCCACCCACAGCGGCGAGCCAGTCGTGATCCACCCCGCCACGTCCGCCCCGTTTTCCGCCACGTACAGCGTCGAAATCAACGATCCCATGCTGTGCCCGTAAACGAAGACCGGCACGCCCGGATGGCGCGACTTAACCGCGTCGATCCGCGCTTTGAGGTCGGCGACGGGCTGATTGAACGAGTCGAACATGACGCGCTCGCCCTCACTCTGGCCGTGTCCGCGGTGATCGTGGCCGTATACCGCGTAGCCCCGGCGATTGAGAAATTCGATGACGTGCGCATAGCGGCCAATGTGCTCGTTGATCCCGTGGACGAGGTAGACGACGCCTTTCGGGTTCTCGACCGGCGCGTCAAGCGTGTGAAGCGTGAGTCCGTCGGATGTGCGTGTAGTACCGGTCTGCATTGTCGGCCCCTTTGGGTGATGAGATTTACTCTAGCCGATCCGCCATGCAGTTGCCAATCACACGGCCCACGCGACATAATGGAGGCATGTTGAACAGTGCACGCACCCCTGAATACGATCCCTCGCTCGATGCCGTGGCCGCCCGCGTCGATAACGTGCTGCGCGCGCTCGGCGTCGATCCCGGCCTTGCGCGCCTGCCCGGTACGGACGCCTACAACATCGTCTGGCAGTTCCAGCGCGGTTCGGCATTCATCGAGGTGCAGCTCGTCAACGAAGGCGGCCGGCGTTACTTCCAAGTGTGCGCGCCGATCATGCACCTTCCGTCTGACAACCTCGTGCGCTTGTATCGGCGGCTGTTGGAGTACAACATGCAGTTAAGCGGCGCGGCATTCGCGGTGTACCGCGATGTGGTGTATGTCGTCAACGAACGCATGTTGGAAGGCTTGGACGACGCGGAAGCCAACGTGATGATTAGCAACGTGGCCGGCTTTGCCGATACGCTCGACGACAAGCTCGTGCGCGAATTCGGCGGTCGGCTGTACGGACAGGTGTAGCGTGCGCGCGCTTATCACCGTCCTGCTCGCCGCCGCGCTGCTCGTTGGCTGCCAACCCGCATCCGACGTCCGCCCGCTGCCGACGATCATGGCGCTGCCCACCGCCACCGCGACCCTTCCGGCCAGCGATACCCCGCCGCCCTCGCCGTCGTTCACTCCGACCCCGGAGATCACATTAGTTTCGCAGGTGACGGTCTCGCCAGCCGCGCCGACCGGGACGCCGACCGAAACCTCTACCGAACCCCCTGCCGCGACCTCCACATCCGGCGCGACGACCACGGCCACGACGAACGCCACCGCGACGCACACGTTCACGCCGTCGATCACCGTCACGCCGAGCTTGACGATCACCGACACGCCGACCCGCACCCCGACCCCGACCCCGTGGCCGACCGAGCCGCAGGGGCCGCTGCTGGCGCTGGCGATTCTCGCGCTGTCCTCAACACCTGCGCCGCCGGTCACACCCGTCGCGGCCACCGCAACCGGGTTCATGCCGCCGAATCCGAACACCACTCTGTGCCTGCCGCCGCCCGGTGGATTCGCGGCCGTGTACGCCGCCGACCCGGTGCTGGCTTCGCAGATCGGGTGCAGTGTGGGCGGCCCGCTGAGTTTTCCGGCGGCGGTGCAGCGATTCGAGCGCGGCATGATGATTTACGTGGGCGAGAGCTTGGCGGCGATCTACGTGCTCTACAACACCGGCAACTTCGCGCACTACAACGATACGTGGGTTGATGGCGTCGATCCGGTCAGCGGGGGTGAGTTCCCGCCGCCGGGGCTGTTCGAGCCGATCCGCGGATTCGGCAAGGTGTGGCGGTCGTTTCCGGACGTGCGCAGCGGCCTCGGCTGGGCAATCGAGAACGAAGCTGGCGTCAGCGCCACGGTTCTCGCGTTCAACGCAGGCAAAATGATCGCGCTGCCGACGCTCGGCCAGATCGCGGTGCTTGCCAACTCCGGCAACTATCGACTGCTCGCGGGGATGCCGTAACGCGTTTACGTCGGCGTCTGCTTGCGGGCGCGAGGCACACGGCGCTCTGACGAGGACGTGCCATCTGTCCGGCGAACACTGAGCAGCATCATCTGAGTGTGGCGCGCCTCTAGAATCAACATCGGATGTTCGGCGCTGTCCACCACCTGCGCCAGCATATTCAGAAGCCGCTGGTGGATTTCCGCCGGCACACTGGAGCTGTCACGCACGGCCGCCAACGCGCGCAGCGCCTCGCGCCGCAGCATCATGTCGCGCTCAGCCCGCAGCGGATCGACCTCGGCGGGTTCGTCGTCCAGCGGCGGCGGATACAGCGCAAGCTCCATCAGTGTCACGACCGCCTTGGTCGATTCCATCACGTCGTCACTGGTGCACAGCACGCTGTGACGGCGCACGTTCAGGAACAGGTCGACCATCGTGAGCTTGGCCTGCGCTCGGCGCGACTGGCTGAGCAAGTCTTCGGCCTTGTAGCTCAAGTCCTCGACCTCGCGGCGCTGCTCCTCGATGGCGTCTTGCAGGCGGCGTGCGCCCTCGTCGCGTTCGATGTCGCGCGCTTCCGCCAGCGCGATCTTGTTGAGCGCCTCGTTGACGCGCGCCTCGGTGCTGCGCGCTTCCTCACGATACTCCCGCACCCGTTCCGCCGAATGGGCGGCGTTGCGCTCGGCGCGTTCAGCTTTATCCGTCAGCTGCTCGACCGTACGGCGGTTCTGCTGGAAGATGTAGACCACGACGCCGAGCGCCAGCGGGAGAATCAGCGCGATGATCCCCAACACGACTTCGAGCAAGCTGAGGATGCGGTCGGCCTGATCGAGCGCCAGCGTCGCGCGCGCGTCCGCTGTGAGGCCCGGCGTAGTCTGGATCATCGGGGTCAGCCGGTCGATGCCCAGCATCAGCGCCACGATCAACACGAACACCACGTACACCGCCAGCACTACGATCAGCGAGATGCGCAGCACGCGCTGACTGCGGGTTTCGACAGTTCTGGTCGACTGGCTCATGGACTCAGGTCACTTTCTTGATTCGGTCGATGAGATCGACCGGCAGAAACGGCTTGGTGAGAAAGCTCACCTTGTTGCGGTACTTGCGCTCCTCTTCGCGAATACGTTCGCGGATGTTCGGGTCGCGCACGACCGACGTAAAGATGATCGGCACCTCGACTAATTTCAACGTGCCGCGAATCGTGCGATGCAAGCGCATCCCCGTTTCGACCGGGTTGGTGAACTCCTCGCGGTCGGCGGGGCCGCCGCTGCCGGGCATTAGCATATCGAGCACCAAGACGCGGAACGACTGGCCCTCGCGGCGGAGGATTTCCAGCGTTTCATCGACTGTCATGGTCTGCACGACGTCGTATTTTCGACGGCGCAGGGCATCCACGTTAGGTTGAGCGTACTCCGGCTCGTCATCCAGCACAAGCACTCTGACGACGGCCGATCCATCGTTCAGCATGTCAACAGACCTCCTAGTGGTCGGCTGCGTTTTGAGGCAGTAGGGGAAGCAGCACCGTGAACGTGGTATGCCAGTGACGCATCCCGCCGGTGGTTCGGCCGCGCCGCGACGGATTGGCCGTCAGTGTTCCGCCGTGCGTCTCGACGATCTCACGCGCCACGTACAGGCCGATGCCGGTTCCCGGCGCATGGCGCGCGGTCGCGCCATCGGAGCGGAAGCCGTACTCGAAGATGCGCTCGACATCGCGGGAAGTCAGTTCGATCCCCTCGTTGTGCACCTCGACCATCGCCATCTCGGCGTTGATTCCGCCCACGACGCGAATCTCGGTGCCGGGGAACGAGTACTTCACGGCGTTGTCGATCAGGTTGCCGATCGCATGCTTGAACAGGTTGTCGGTCGTGATGATCTTCAACCTGCCGTTCAGCGGCGCGAAGCTGTCGGTGTCGACGTTGAGCCGGCCGATCTTGCGAAGCTGCGCCGGGCCTTGAAAGTCGCGCGCGATCTCGATCATCAGCGCGGCCACGTCGCCGATGATGGCGTATTCCCAATCGACGTTCGACTGCGACTTCGGGCTGATCGCGGAACGCAGCAGGTTCGCGGCGAGCCGCGCGCCGTTGTTGGCGCTGTACATCACGTCGTCAACGCGGTCGACGAACCACTTCAGGTCGCCCGGTGTCCAGCGGCCGAACGACTCCGGATAGAACTCCTGAAGCTCATGCACGAACTCTTGAATGTTGGAGGCATGTCCACGCACCGTCCCGAACGCCTGCGTGAGCTGATGACTTACTTTCTCCAGCCATACGCGCTGCGTGTTGAGCGCATCCTTGCGCCGGTCGGCCAGTCTGCGGTTGTTGAAGGCCAACCCAATCGCCGCGGCGAACTGCTCCAGCATCGTCATTTCGATACGGCTGCCGTTGTCGATCTTGAAACCGCCCCCGGCGACGTCGTCGTCTTCGTTCATGAAGTACGCCAGCACGCCATGCTGCTCGCCGAGGCTCAGCTTGATCTTGAAGACCTTGTCGACGCGCTGCGCAAACGACGAGTCCCACTCCATGATGCTGCGATGAACCGCCCCCGGCCGTTCCGGATCGGCATGCACGACAGCGCCCTTCAGGCCCTGCATCTCGTCGACCGTCAGCGGGTCAAGCTCATACATGCGGCCCTGAAACTCAGCGGGCAGCCCGGAGATCACCACCGCGATATGCTTGTCGCGGCGCGCCCCACGTCCCGGCACCAGCACCATCCCCGCCATCGCGCCGATCAATACGCGCATCTTGTCGACCGCGCGCTCGGTGCGCGCCCAGAACTGATCCCACGAGATCGTGCTGTCGTTCAACTGCTCTGACGCGACGCGGATGATCTCGCTGGCCTTGAGCTGATGATGTTCGGTGCGCATGCGCTTCTGGTAGTCGAGCCGTTCCGCGCCCAAGTGCGACACCCAATCGGCGAGCTGCTTCACACGCGCGCTCTTGTCGTCCAGCTCGGCACGGCTGACCGTCCGGATGTGATCGACCTGCGAGGTCAGCGTGCCTTTGGGCATGCCCAGCTTCTCCTCAAGGTCGGCGGCGCGGCGCATCACCACGTCGTGGTCACCGGTATCACCCACCAGCACCTGCCCGAAGAACACCGTCGCCACCAGCTCGCCGCCGACCCGAATCGGCACGGCCACGTCGGTCAGGCCCGCGTGACATTTGTACAGCATGTGCGCCGATTGGTTGGTGCGAGCGCGGCGCGCCATCTCGGTATCGTGCTCGCGGCACAGCGCGTCACCCTCTGGATAGGCGCGTAGGGCGCTGCAAAAGCCGCAGAAACGCTCGCTCTCGATGGCGTTATAGAGATATTCGTGGGTGTCCGCCAGCAGCACGTCGTAAGCGCCTTCCCAACGACCAAGCGCGCCCTCCAGCATCAGCCGGAAGGCCTCGACATCGCCGATCAGTTCAACGAACCGCGACTGTGTTGTCTCAATCACGTCTGAAACCCCGTTGGAATTTCAACAATCATAGCATCGGACGCGCACAGCGGGTCAAACAATAACACCGGCCTTCCGGATTCGCTCAGTTCATGGGGGTGGCTGACGATCTCCCGATGAACTGCGCGTTTGACTTGGAACCACTCTACTGCATCCTGTACAATGCCGTCCCAATAGACGTTGAAGGACTCTTGCCGAGGAGACGAGATGAAATTGGCGCGTGTTCTTGCGGTTATGACGATGTGGCTGCTGGCGGTGAGTGCGGTGTGGGCGCAAGGGACGATCACGTCGGCGGTCGTTGCGACGAACGTTCGCAGCGGCCCCGGCACCGAGTGGCGTATTCTCGGCACTGCCGCCGCCGGCACCACCATCGCGCTGGACGGGCAGGCGTACGGCGGGAACTGGGTGCGCGGCATCACGTCCGGCGGCTTGGTGGGATGGATGTACCGCGAGAACCTCGCGATTGACGGCGGCGCGGCCGCGGCCTTGCCCCCGGTGTATCTCGAAACGCCGTTCAACCTGCCGGCCCCCGCGCAGCAGGGTGATGTCGGCGGGGGCGGCGGGTCGGTCTTCACCGCGACCGCGCGCCTGAACATCCGCAGCGGCCCCGGAACGCAGTGGCGTCTGATCGGCGGATTAGAGGTCGGCCAGCCGTTCAACGTCGATGGCAAGGACTTCAGCGGCACCTGGGTGCGCGGCATCGCGCCGGACGGCACGATCGGCTGGGCATTCGCCGAATACCTGACCGGCTCGATCGGCAGCTTGCGCGTGGTCAACCGCGACACGCCGTTTTCGCTGTCGGCCCCGGCGGGAGGCAGCGCCCCGGCCGAGAGCGCGCTCGCCGCGCCGGATGTCCCCGTCGTGAACACCGCCCCGGTGCGCGGCTTCAACCTCGGCGGGCACGTCCGCAACTTGAGCGAAAATACCGCCAACTGGATGCGCGTCGCCGGCATGTCATGGGTCAAGAAGCAGGTGGTTTGGGAACCGGGCAACGATCCGGGCGGCGTAAGCGGCCTGATTAACGAGGCGCACGGACAGGGCTTCCGCATCCTGCTCAGCATCGTCGGCAAGCCGGACAAGGTCAACGATCCCGGCTACTTTGAAGCCTACGCCGCGTATGTCGGCGGGGTAGCCGCCCTCGGCGCGGACGCCATCGAGGTGTGGAACGAGCCGAACATCGACCGCGAGTGGGCGGCGGGCAGCATCAACCCGGCGCACTACACCGAACTGCTGCGGCAGGCGTACAACGCGATCAAGGGCGCACGGCCGGAGACCATCGTCATCAGCGGCGCGCCGTCACCGACCGGCTACTACGGCGGCTGTTCGCCGTGGGGCTGCGACGACAAGCCGTTCGTCGAAGGCATGTACGCCGCCGGCGCAGGACGGTACATGGACTGCATCGGCATCCATTATAACGAAGGCACCCTGCCGCCAAACGCCACCAGCGGCGACTCACGCGGCAACCCGAACCACTACACGCGCTACTATCCGACCATGGTCAGCACCTACGTGAACGCGTTCCATGGGACGAAGCGGCTGTGCTTCACCGAGCTTGGTTACTTGACGCCGGAGGGCTTCGGCCAACTCCCCGACGGATTCCTGTGGGCCGCGGATACGTCGCTGGCCGAACAGGCGGCGTGGATCGATCAGGTCGTCAGCATCGCGGCGAACAGCGGGCGTGTGCTGCTGATGATTATCTGGAACGTCGACTTCGAGAACTACGGCGGGGGCGACCCGCAGGCAGGTTTTGCGCTCATCCGTCCGGGTGGGGATTGCCCTGCGTGCCGTGCGCTCTCACAATAATGGGCGAGTGCTGCGTGTCCTTGCACAAAGGAGGACTCATGCGTAAGCTGCGAATGTTGGGGATCGTGCTGGCGATGCTCGTCGCCGGCGCAGTGGCGGCTCAAGGCGCGCCGGAACAGATCCAAGACGCGCTGGCAGCGTTCAATCAGCGTCTCGGAACGGCGCTCACCCTGAACGACTTCTTCTGGACATGGGAGCAGTCCACGTTTCCAGACAGCGCGCTCGGCTGCCCTGCTGACGGTGTGCAGCCGGTCGCCGGCACGGTCGTCGGCTATCGCTTCCTGTTCACCTACGCCGACGTGACCTACGAGTACCGCGTGTCGGCCGACCGGACGGTGACGGCGTTCTGCGGCACCGTCAACCAATCGTCACAGACAGGCGGCGAAGACATCGCCGGCGTCATTGACGACGTGGCCGAGCTGTCGAACTCGCTTTGCCCCGCGCCGCAGCCCGGCAGCGCCTATCCGCGGACGCGGCTTGCACCGGGGATTCAGGCGCGGGTGATCGGCGGCACGCCGAATAACTTGCGCAGCGAGCCGAACATCAACGCGCAGCTGATCGGACAAATCCCGACCGGCGCGTCGTTCGACGTATTGGCCGGGCCGATCTGTGACCCGACTGGCATGCTGTGGGTGCAGGTAAACTTCAACGGCATGGTCGGCTACACCGCAGAGGCGTCCGGGCAAGACGTGTATCTTGAACCGCTGCCGCCGACGATCAGCGGCACGCCGATCCATGCCCTCACCGTGGCGAGCGCGCCGCAGTGGCGCGAATTCGCCAAGCTGCAAGGCAACTTCGGCCCCGGCCTGATGTGGTCGTCGACCGGCAAGTTGGCCGTCACCGGAGACGCTGGCGCGGAGGGGTTGTGGCTCTACGAACAGAGCGCGCTCGCCGCCGCCCCCCGCACGATCCGCTCGGTTGACCGGTTCGTTCGCGGCGTGTTCTCGGATCAGCGCGAAACGCTCGTGCTCGGCGCCGCCGACGGCAGCGTTCACATCTGGGATCTCAGCCCGTCGAGCAACCTGATCGAGCGCCTCGTGCTCAACGCTCACAATCAAGCGGTGTCGGCCGTGGCGATCAGCCCCGATCTGCGCCGCATCGCGACGTCGGGCGGTTATGCGTTTGCCACCGTGCAGCAGGACGACAATTTGTACGCGGTACTGGTGTGGGACATCACCAACGTGTCACAGGTGTATGCGCTGCGCGGGCACACCGGCGAAGTGACCGGCGTGGCTTTCAGCAGCGACGGCCGCTCGATCGCCACGTCGAGCCTCGACGGGTCGGTGCGGATATGGGACGCGGCATCCGGCCTACAAACGGCCCGCGTCGACAGTGACATCCCCGCTACCGCCATGGCGTACAGCCCCGACGACTCGGTGCTGGTCATCGGCTATCAGGACGGGGCGACACTGGCCTTGGCGCTGGTCGACAGCTTGAGCGCGGGGCCGGTCGTGCCGACGCACAGCGCGCCGATCACGGCGTTGACGTTCAGCAGCGATGGACTCCTGCTGGCGTCCGCCGCCTCGGACGGCTCAATCGGGATCCGCGCGAGCAATCAACTGCTGACGACCGAGCCGCCGGTCGTGCTGAGTGGGATCAACGCCGGGGCGATCTCGGCGCTGGCGTTCAGCCCGGATCGCACGCTGCTGGCGTCGCTTGGGGCAGATAACACGATCCGTCTGCTCGCCGCGCCATAAGGACACATAACGCGTGCAGGGTGATGAGCAGCGTTCACAAGTCCCCATCACCCTGCGCGATGCTCACGCTTCCCTCTTTAATCCTCACTCAATCGGCAGCGCGTCGTCATTGCCCCACTCTTTCCAACTGCCGTCGTAGATCGCGCCGCCGTCGAACCCGGCGAGGCGATACGCAAGCAGCGCGAGGCTGGCGCTGACGCCGCCGTTGCAGTACAGCACGACATCCTGATCGTCACTCTCGACGCCGGCTTCGCCAAACAGGGCGCGCAGAGTCTCAGGCGGCGGCATCCGACCGTCCGGGGTCGCAAGCGCTTCCTTGATCGGTAGGCTGACCGCGCCGGGGATATGCCCCTTGCGCTTGGCCCGCGCCGACTCGCCGCGATACTCCGCCGCCGAGCGCACGTCGATCAACGACGTATCGGTATGCAGCAGTTTCTCGACCGCGTGCCGATCACGCCGGATCGATGCGTCAAGCCGTGGCACGAACACACGCGGCGTCACCACCGGCACCCGTGCCGAAACGGGCCGCCCCTCGCTGACCCATGCGTTCCATCCGCCATCAAGGACGACAGCCCGCCGGTGGCCGTAATAGTGCAAGGCCCACCATAAGCGCGCCGCGAACATCCCGTTGGCGTCGTCATACGCGACCACCATGATGTCCTCGTCGATGCCAAGCGCCGACATCAACGCCGCGAATTTCTCAGGCGGCGCGACCTGATTTTGAATCGGGCCGTTCACAGTGATGTCCGTCACCCAATTCACGAATCGCGCGCCGGGGATATGCGACTCGGCATAGGCTTCATCATGCGCGAAGTAGTGCGGCGGCGGCTCAGACGCCGGGATGACGTGGCCGCGAATGTCGATCACAACGACGTTCGGATCGTCCAAATGCGCTTCGAGCCATGCCGTGCTGACCGTCAAGTGTGCCATCGCTTTTCTCTCCACCTCGCTTGGTTCTGCGTGGCAAGTGTGCCGGTTTGGGCTGAAATTCGCAATACCATGCCAAGATGTCACATAGAGTCAGGCCGTCCGCCGTGGTACAATTCACGGCATTAGCGACTTGGCGGATACAATGAAGAACAAGGAGCGCCCGATGCGCCCTAGCACGCGTGTACTTGGAGTGATCGCTCTTCTGATGCTGACGGCACTGCCGGCGCTGGCGCAGGAAGCTGAAGCGGCGGCGTCTGTCGATGCGCCTCAGGGCCTCGGCCTGCTGATGCTGCTGATCGGCTTGAGCGCCGTGGCTGTGATCGGGCTGTTGATGTCGCGTCGCGAGTCCTCCGGTTCCGACGACGATCTGGTCTAGGCTCTATGCCGGCCAAACTAAACTCGATGCGGGTGCTCGAACAGGCGAAAATCCCGTACGAGATCCTCGAATATCCCAATTCCATCAGAGACGCGGAAGAGGTAGCCGAGGCGCTCGGCATCCCGTACTGGATGGTGTATAAGACGCTCGTCGTGCAAGTCGAGGGACAGGCTAAGCCCATGCTGGCTGTCATCGCCAGCGAACGGCATCTCGACCTCAAGAAGCTAGCGGTCGCGTCCGGCGTCAAGAAGGTGCGCATGGCCGCGCACAAGGACGCTGAAGCGCTGACCGGCCTTAAAGTCGGCGGGATCAGTCCGCTGATGCTGCGCGACAAGAACTGGACGATCTACCTCGACCGTCACGTCGCCGACCTCGAACACATCGCCATCAGCGCCGGCCAGCGCGGCATGCAAGTGCGCGTGCCGGTCGTGCCGCTGTTGAACCTGCTGCGCGCGCGCCTAGCCGACATCACCACTGACGAGGACTCTGCTTAGAACGCTATGTCCACAGAACTTTTAGCCGCCCTGCTCGGCTTGGCGTCCGGCTTGCTATGGGGCACCGGCGACTTTTTTGGCGGGGTGGCGTCGCGCCGCATCTCGGCTTACACGGTCGTGTTCTACGGTCAGATCATCGGTACGGCGATGCTGCTCGTAATCGTGCTGCTGATCGGGCTGCCGCTGCCTTCGGCCGGCGATCTCGCGCTCGGAAGCGGCGCGGGCATCTTCGGCGCGGTGGGGCTGCTGTTCTTCTACCGCGCGCTCAGCACGTCCAAGATGAGCGCCGCTGCGCCCGTGACCGCGGTGATGGCCGCCGCCATTCCAGTCGTGTTCGGTTTCGCGCTGGAGGGCATGCCGCAGATCGTCCAGATCATCGGTATGGGGCTGGCCTTCGCCGCCATCGCGCTGATCGCCCGCGAAGGCGGGGGCCGCACGACCGCGTTCTCGGAACTGCGCTTGCCGCTGCTGGCCGGATTCGGCTTCGGCATGTATCTTGTGCTGATCGCGCGGGCAAGCGGAGACAGCGCGCTGTGGCCGATCGTCGCGGGGCGTTTCACGTCGATCACGATCGTCGGCGTGATCGGGTGGCGGTTAGGCAAGCTGCCCCGTCCGAACCGCGCGGAACTGCGCCTGATCGCCGCCTCGGGTGTGTTCGATACGCTTGGCAACACGCTGTACGGCCTGTCCGCGCAGGTTGGCCGTGACGCCGTGGCCGCCGTGCTGTCGTCGCTCTACCCCGCGGCGACCGTCACTTGGGCGTGGGTGCTGCTCAAGGAACGCCTGCGCAAACACCAGCTGATCGGCGTCGCGTTCGCGCTGGCTGCGGTCGTGCTCATCGCGCTGTAACGTCAGTCGTCGAAGTTCATCGGCGCATCAAGCCGGATCCACGTCCGGCCCACGCGGAACAACACGCCCGGCCGCAGCGCGACACGTCCCTTGATCGGCTCCTGCTGCTTCTCGACGAAGGTGCCGTTGCGGCTGCCTTGATCCTCAAGCCAGAACGTGATCGACTGCGGGGTTTCGGTGTCCTCGGTGTCGGTGCCGGCTTCGTGCTTGCAGATCAACTTGGCATGTAGGCGCGAGACTTGACTGTCAAACGGCAGATGGATTTCGCTGCCCTCGCGGCGGCCCATCGCCAGCGCGCGCTCCTCGCCGGGCGCAGGCTGCGTGAACGTCAGCGTTTTGCCATCCAACGGCCCCGACATATATGTGACCGAGACTTCGCGGCGGTAGCCCCGTCGTGGCGACTTATAACTCATTCAACCGCTCCTTGCTTGCCTGATGTCGGGGATCCGCTTGCAGCGCCGACCGGTAGCGCCGTTTCGCTCCCTCGATATCGCCCATACGCATCAACGCCTCACCATAGTTATACCAGAACCACGGATCGCCCGGCGCAAGCGTTGTCGCCTGTTCATAGCAGGCTAGCGCCTCGTCGTAGCGTTCGAGAGCGAACAAGCTCATCCCCTTGCCGTTCCATGCCCACGCGTAGCGCGGGTCGAGCAGCAGCGCGCGCTCATAGCTGCCGAGCGCGTCCTGATAACGATGCAAGCGGCGCAGCACCTGTCCGTGACGCGCCCACGCCACCGAGCTGTCGGCGGCGTAGTCGATCAGCGTGGTGGCGACTTGCAGCGCCTCGTGCGCCTTGCGCATGTCGAGCAGCAGATCAATCTGGTTGATGCGATACCACAGGTTGTTGGGGTCTTCGCGCACCGCGCGCTGATAGCTCAACAGTGCATCGTCGCGGCGGCGCAGTTCGCGCAAGGTCAGCGCCCGCCCGTTCCACGCCCACGCATATCCCGGCATGACCTGCACAGCCTTGTCGAACGCCACCAGCGCATCTTCCAGCTTACCGAGCTTGCGCAGCGCATGACCGCGCTTGGCCCAGCTCTCCGCATGATCGGGCCGTAAGGCGAGCGCACGCTGAAGGCTTTCGATCGCTTCGTGCGCGCGGTTCAACGCCAGCAGTTCCTCTGCGCGGTTGTACCACAGCCACGGATCGTCCTGATTCAGTTCAAGCGCGCGATCGAACGACTCCAATGCCTCGACATGCCGGCCGTACTCGCCGAGCGTCAAGCCATGTCCGCCCCACGCCCACGCATCACTTGGATCGAGGTCAATCGCCCGCGAATACGCGACCATCGCCTCGTCCAACCGGCGCAGACGGCGCAGCGCCTGTCCATATTTGCCCCACAGCTGGCCGTTGTTCGGGTCGCGCTGAAGCGCCTGTTCGAGCAGCTCGGCCGCGGTCTGGTTCTTCCCGATCTGGCTGAGCAGGTCGGTCTGCTTGGTCGTGTAGAACGGGTCGTCGCTCAGCTCAACCGCACGGCGGTAGGCGTCGAGCGCCTCGACGTTCTGCTCCATCGCCTCAAGCGTCGCGCCCAGCTCGCTCCACGCCGACGCCAGCTGATCGGCTAAACGAACCGCCGTGCGGCACGCATCGAGCGCGCGCTCATAATCACCCAACTGACGATACGCCTTGCCCAGCCGCGTCCAGAAGCGCGCGCTGGCCGGATCCATCTCGACCGACCGGCGCAGCGGCTCAATCGCCTCGGCGCTGCGATCCATCAGCAGCAGCACGTTGCCCTGATTGAACTGGTACCACACGTCGTCTGGCGCCTGCTCCGCCGCCTGCCGGTAGCACTCGAGCGCCTCGTCGTAGCGGCCGGTTTGTTCCAGCACAACGCCGCGCCCGTTGACCGCCCATGTCAGGCTGGGGTCGATAGACAATGCGCGATCATAGGCGCTGAGCGCCTCGTCGTATCGTTTGAGATAGCGCAGCACTTGGCCCAGCTTGGCCCAACTCAGCGCATAGTTCGGATCAAGTTCGGTGGCGCGCCGTGCCGGGTCGAGCGCGTCCTGTACCTGTCCGAGGTCGATATACATCTCGGTCAGGCTGTACCAGTGCATGACGACATTCGGCTGATAGCGCGTGGCGCGCAAGAAGCTGTTGAGCGCGTCGCGGGTGCGGCCCAGCATCTTCTGTGTCAGGCCGAGGCCATTGTGCGCCCACGCGTACGTTGGGTCGAGCTTGATGGCCTGCTCAAAGGCCCCAAGCGCCTCCTCAGGCCGGTCAAGCTGCCGGAGCACCTGCCCCAGCCGCGCCCAACTGGACGAATGCGCCGGGTCGATCTCGACCGCGCGGCGCAGGGCTGCTTCGGCGTCGGCCAACTGCCCAAGGTTGAGGTACGCGCTGCCCATGTTGTGGACGTACCAGACGTCTTGCGGGTGCATCTCCGAGGCCTGCTGGAAGCACGCCAGAGCCTCCTCGAAACGGCCCATGCGCTCCAAGATGACGCCCTTACCGCTGAGCGCCCACGCGTATGACGGCTGAATCTCCAGCGCGCGGTCATAACACGCCAGCGCATCCTCGTAGCGTTCGAGCAGGCGCAGCGTGCGCCCCTTACGCGCCCATGCGTAGCTCAGTCCGGGCTGCTTGGCGATGGCCTGATCGAACGCTTGCAGCGCCTGATCGTAGCGGCCAAGCTCGGTCAGCGAATAGCCTTTGTCGACCAGCTCGCGCGCGGCCAGCGGAACACCTTCCGGCTCGGGCGCTGGCTCGCTGCCTGTGATCTCAAGGATGATGTCACGCAGCACGCCGGCGATCTCATCCCATGTCTGCGGGCGTTCCGCGCGATCCTTCTCCAAACACCACAGCACCAGTGAGCGCAGCGACAGCGGGATCTTCTGCTCCATCGCTTCATCAAATTCAGGCTGTTCTTCGAGGTGCGCGCGCTTCAGCTCCGCCTTGTGGCGATACGGATACACGGTCTTTCCGACCAGCATCTCGTACAGCACACAGCCGAACGCATAGATGTCCGAGCGCAGGTCGAGCGACGGGTCGTTGACCCACTGCTCCGGTGACATATAGGCATACGTGCCGACGACGGCATCGGCGCGCGTGAGGCGGTCGCTCGGGTTGACGACCGGATCGCTGGTGATCGGCCCGTCGTCAGACACGCCGGCATCGCTCAACACCGAATACACCAGCCCAAAGTCGGTCACTTTGGCCGTGCCGTCATGCGTGACGAGGATGTTGGCCGGCTTGATGTCGCGGTGCACCATGCCGGGGAACTTGGCCGCCGCGTGCCGCATCGCGCGCGCGATCTGCAAGGCGAAGTCGACCGCGTTCTCCAGCGTGACGCGGCGGTGCTTGATCCAGTTGGACAGGTCAGGCCCGAGGTTCTCAGGCCCGCTGACGTGCTCAAGCACAATATGCGGCCGGCCGCCCACGGTATGCACACGGCGCGCCTGCACGATGTTCGGGTGCTTCTCAAGCTGGATCCACGTCAGGGCTTCCTTGTGGAAGCGCGTCTCGGCCCGTTTGTTGTTCCAAAACCGGCCCTGAAACGTCTTGACGGCGGCCGGCTCACCGCGCTCGTGGTCGTAGCACAGGTAGACGACGCCCATGCCGCCGTAGCGCACCGTCATTACCTCGCCGATGCCCTCAATGATCTCGCCCACGCCGAAGTCTCGCCCGAAATGCGCCTCAGGGGTGAGGTCGAGCGACGACGCCATGTGGCTGGAGGCGGAGGGCGGGATCGGGCTGGCTTCGGCGGTGTGCGACAGCGGCGAGTCGAAATTGCGCGGCGGCAGCATGTCCTGTGAGATCAGATGATCGATGCCGAGATCGACACGGGTCGCGTCTTCAACCTGCGTCGATGGCCGCAGTTCGCCACGCGTCTGCACCTGATAGCGGCGTTCGGCGGCCGTCACGCGGTCGCGGTAGATCGACAGCATGCGCTCGATGAGAGTCGCATCGACGATGTGCGATGCGTGCGGCCCATCCAACAGCGCCGCGGCCCATAACGCGACCGAGATATTACGCCGCGACGGGAACTGCAGCGCGGTCGCAACCGCCCAGTCCACAAACCGCGCCGCGGCCGATTCAGCGGCCGCGCGATCTTCCGGCGTCTCCGCGACCTGCTGCGCACGCCGGTAAGCGGTCAGCGCCTTCTCGGCATACGCCGCCGACATGTGCGCATCGTATGCGTTGAACGTCAGGGCTGCGCACGCATCGCCCAGCGCGAACACGTCGTCGATGTGGCTTCGACGCACCGCGACACGCCCCAACCGGCGCACGTTCGCGTCGGTATCGCAGACGAACGGGTCGCGCTCATCGGCCGGGTTCTCAGCATCGAGCGCGGCGGATAGTGCCGGATCCAGCGGAAGCGGGGATCGGCCAGAGGTCGGAACGTCCATCGCTTCACCCTCCTATGAGCGTGCTAGATTCGCAGCACGGTTTGGATGGCGAAGATGATGATGATGACGACCAGCGGGCTGATGTCCAAGCCCCCCATCGGCCCGACGAACTGGCGGATCGGCGCCAGCACCGGCTCGGTCACTTCGTAGATGAACCGCACGATCGGGTTATAGCGGTCAACCTGCGGGAACCAACTGAGCAGCACTCGCGCCAACAAAATCAACTGAAAGACATTGAGCAGAAGCCCAATCAACGAAAGGAAAGTATCCATCCCAGCGATCCTTTGAACTGTGAATACGACCGGTTAATGAGTGTCCGCTAACGCTCTCCAAAGATTGCGCGACCGACGCGGACAATCGTCGCACCCTCCTCGACCGCGACCTCGTAGTCGTTGGTCATGCCCATGCTGAGTTCGGGCAGCGCCATGCCCAAACGCTGTTCCAATGCGCCGCGCAGGCCGGCCAAGCTGCGGAACACCGGCCTGACGGCTTCGGCGTCGTCGACGATGGGCGCCATCGTCATCAGCCCGCGCAGCTCTAACCCCGGCAGCGCAGCCGCTTCCCGAAGCTGTGCCACCAGTGTATCCAAAACCGCCGATTCGCGCTCCCAGCCCTGTCCCTCAAAGCCGGACTTGCTGGCCTCGCCGCTGACGTTGACCTGCGCCAACCACGGCAGAGGCGCTTCACCGGTAAGCGAAACCGCGCGATCGAGCTTGGCCGCCAGCGGCGTGCCGTCGATCGAGTGCACCAACCCGAACAACCGCTGTCCCTGATAGGCGACCACGTCGCGCGCCTTACGGCTCTGGATGTGGCCGATCATGTGCCATATAGGCGCAGTGCCCAGTTCCGCGTTCACCGCGACGATCTTGGCGTTGGCTTCCTCGACGCGATTTTCGCCGAAATGACGAACTCCCGCGGCGTAGGCCTCGATGACCTGCGCAGCGGGCTTCGTCTTGCTCACCGCGACGAGCGTCACAGCGGCAGGATCGCGGCCCGCGCGTTTGCACGCGCGGATGATGGCGTTTTCGACTCGCCGTACGTTGTCTGAAATCATCCCACCCGCGCTGCCTATCCGGTTTGCAGCCTGACCGGAATTATGGCACTGCGCATGTGGACTGGCAAGGTGGGCCGTGGGCTAATCGCGTTCGGCCTGCAAGAGGGCGCGCTTGCGGTTGGGGCCCCACTTGTACCCGCTGATCGAGCCGTCGCTCTTGACGATGCGGTGGCACGGGATGATGATCGCCGCCTTGTTCGACGCGCACGCCGACGCGACCGCCCGCACCGCCTTCGGCTCGCCGATGGCCTCGGCGATTTGCGCGTAGCTGCGGGTTTCGCCGCGCGGCACGGCCTGAAGCGCGCGCCACACCCGCCACTGAAACGCCGTCGCCTGCACGTCCAGCGTGACATCGAGCGCCGCGCCGTGTTCGACGTGTTCGAGGATCGCCCGCACAACCGAACCCAACCCGGCGTCGGACTCATGCCGCGCGCGCGGGAACTCGGCGTGCAGCGCGTCCTGCGCCTCATGCGCGTCTTCGTACAGCCCGACCGCGCACACCCCGCGCTCGGTCGCGGCCACCAGCATCGTCCCCAACGGTGTCGCGACCGTCGTACTGCGAATCGTCACCCCAGCCCCTCCGCGTTTATAAGCCGCCGGCGCCATCCCAAGCGCGCGCGCTCCGCCTTCATACGTGCTGCTGGCCGAGACGAACCCGGCGTTCAACCCGGCATCCAGCACCGTCGCTCCACTGCGCAGGCCGGACTTGAACCGCGCGACCTTGAGCGCTTCGGCGTACTGTTTGGGCGTGACCCCCAGTACATCGCGGAACGTGCGCTGTACATGCTGCGGATCATAGGCGAACGCCGCGCCAAGCTCGGCCAATGTGGGTTCGCCGCCGCTGTCCAGATGCCCGGCGATGAAGTCGGCCACCTGCTGCGCCAACTGCGCCTGCGGGTCGATCACGCCGGCGTCACGCGGGTGACAGCGCTTGCAGGGGCGGAATCCGTGCTGCTCAGCCGCCGCCGGAACCGGGAAAAACGCGACGTTCTCGCGGCGGGGCTGGCGCGACTTGCACGACGGACGGCAGTACACGCCCGTTGTGGCGACAGCGTAGACGAAACTGCCATCCTGCGACCGGTCACGGTTGGCGACAGCCTCCCAGCACGCCTCGGGGTCAAGTGGTATCGTATACTCCATCGCACGGTTCCTTTGCCGTTTCATCGGATGTCCCCATTATCCGTCCGATCGCGGCGTCCACGCTTCCGGCAATTGGACGTGCAATTCACGCGGCCAACTGCGCCAAAGCCCAGCGCGCGTGCTCACGGATCAGCGGGTCGGCGTCATCCGCCAGCGCGCTCAACGGTGCGACAACCACCGTGCTGCCGCTGTTTCCTGCCGCGATACACGCGTTGCGCACCATGCGCGCGCGGCCGATTCGCTTCACCGGCGAGCCAGCGAACCGGCGCAGGAATTCCGCATCGTCCAGCGTCAACAGATCGACCAGCAGCGGCGCGGCGCGGTCGTGTGAATCCGGCGCGAACGCGGAAACATGCGTGATCGGCGCGAATCGCTGCCACGGGCACACCTCTTGACACACGTCGCAGCCGAAGATCCAGTTTCCCATCTTGCCGCGCAGTTCAACCGGGATTTCGCCCTTGTGTTCAATCGTAAGGTAGCTGATGCACAAGCGCGCATCGAGCACATACGGCTTGGGGAACGCCGAGGTCGGGCAGGCCGTGAGACAGCGCGTACACGAACCGCACCCCGCCGCCGACGCCGCCATCGGCTCGTCGTAGTGATCCGCCTCGGCGTCGGTCACGATCTCCCCGAGGAAGAACATGCTGCCCCGCCGTGGATGGATCAGCAGCGTGTTCTTGCCGATGAATCCGAAACCCGCCTGCTGTCCGTGGCTGCGTTCGAGGATCGCACCGGTGTCGACGTACCACTTGGTCGCGGGCGTCCCGCCGAACGCGCCCTGCTCCAGTTCAGCGGCGAATTGTTTGAGCGCCGCGCCCATGATATCGTGATAATCCTGCCCCCACGCATAAGCCGCGATCCGGCCGCGCAGCGGGTCACGAAGCACGTCCTGCGGCGGGCCGGCCGTCGTGTAATCCAGCCCGACGACGATCAGTGTGGACGCGCCGGGCACGATCACGTTCAGATCACGGCGACGCGCGACACGGTCAGGACGCGCCATGTAGCCCATCGTCCCGTGCATTCCAGCGTCGATCCATGCCAGATAGCCGTCCAGTGTCGGTGAGGGCGCCGCCGGCACAACACCGCAGAATGAAAACCCCAAGGTCCCGGCGCGCCGCTTGATGTCATCCGCCCGCAGCATCGCCGTCACGAATCGGAACCCGGCTCGCTGCCGGCCGCGTCGGCGATCACGTTGGCGGCGAAGCGCAGAGTCTCCACCTCCGGATCGTTTTCCGCCAAGAAGTTATCCGGCACGTTCAGGCCGCGCTCGCGCAGGAAGTCGATCACGTTATCGCGGGTGGGCGCTGTCGGGGCGTCCTCGAACTGTTCGCGCAGATCAGCGAGATTGCGCACCATCCACAAGAACAGGTCGGCCTCGGTGCGGTCGGGATATTCGTCCATGATGTGATACTTGCGCATCACGGTGACGACCGGCCGATAGACGTTGTCGTACCAGTCGGCCGCGGCTGTTTCAAGGCTCACCGGCGTCCCGCGCACGCGACCGAGGAAGCCGCGATGGATCTCGATCAGCCCCAACAGGTCGGGATAGCGCGACGCATCGCTCAAGCGCAGTGACTGATGATGGATGCGCGTGGTTGCCAAGCCGGTCTCGTCCCGAAACGCGGAATACGCAGCGATGTCGTCGATATCGCGGTCGGTCATGTCGGCGTGGAACGGCACCGGCGTCGAAAGCTCGGTTACATGCGCCTGAATCGTCTTTGCGCCGAGTTCCCTAGCGACCGACACCCGGTGGTTGCCGTCGCGAACGAAGTACACATCACCGACCTGATACACCTCAATCGGCGGAAGGCCGCGCTGTCCGCTCGCCATCGCATAGACCCGGCTCCAGCGATCCTGATCGACGCTCCTGCGCGGCAGAAACGACCGGTTGAAGTCGCGGTAACGCCCAACACTCCCCTTGATGTGATCGAGCGGGATGTCGTGCAGCCCCCGGTAACTCTCCTCGCGCAGGTGCAGCTTAGCGCGGATCTCGTCAAAGCTCAGAAGTTCAGCGGATTTCCCGCGGAGCAGGTGGAAGATGTCATGCCAGAACGCACGACTGCGCGCGTTGTGATATTTGTTGATACCGTCAACCAGATACAGTTGAAAGCTCTGATCTTCGGACATTCAGTCTCCTAAAGGCTAGAGACATCACTTAGAAGTGTATGCCGCATGCAGGACGCGGGCAATAGGCATTCGCCGGCCGATCACCACCGTCTGCCCCGGCGGTGTCCCACGATTCTCAACCGGCTGCCAGTCGAACAGCACGATCAGGGCGAGGCTGGTATAATCTTACGCAGTCGCTGTGAGCCGGGGGGAAGTGCTGTTTGGACGAAATGCCGGATTTCCCAGAGATTGAGTTGAAAGAACGCTGCCGCGAGTACTTGGCCGATGCCGCCAACGAAGCGAATCGTATGGCGCACGACTATATCGGGGTCGAGCATGTGTTTATCGCCATGACTCGTGGAGACACCAGCCTAGCGAGCAGTCATCTCATCAAGGCAAATCTCTCCCCGCGCGAGGTGCGCAACGCGATCAAGAGCGAAGTGCGCAACGGCGATGGGCCGACGGTCGGTGAACATAAACTGACGCCGCGCCTCAAGATGGTTCTGTCCATCGCGGTGATGCATGCCGAGCAGGCCGCCAAGTTCCACCCTTCCGATTATCACATGCTCACCGCGATCTTGCAGGAAGGCGAGAGCGTCGTCGTCCGCAAGCTGATCGAGATGGGCGTCGACGTGAACGCGATGCTGGCCGATCTCGTCGCCAACCCTGAGGAAGGCGACGACGAAGGCGGTGACGCCGGGACGATCCGCAGCCTGCTGCGCCGGTTCGGCCAAAGCGACGACGGTTACGATCCGTTCGACGGCCCCGACGACCTGTTCGGCGACGAAGATGTCGAGGAGTTGTTGGCCTCTGCATCGGCCAGCATCCGGTCGACTCCGACCCCGCTGCTTGACAAGTACGGCCGTGACCTGATCGCGCAGGCCCGCGCCGGCAAGATCGGCCCAGCGATCGCGCGTGAGGCCGAAATCCGCGCGATCGCGCGCACGCTCAGCCGCAGCAAGAAGAATAACCCGCTGCTGGTCGGCGATGCCGGCGTCGGCAAGACGGCCGTTGTCGAAGGACTCGCTTACGCGATCCAGTCGGGCAGCGCACCGGCTTCGCTGCTGGACTGGCGCATCGTACAGATCGAGATCGGCGCGCTGGTGGCCGGTACGAGCCTGCGCGGTCAGTTCGAGGAACGCCTGCTCGGAATCCTCGAAGAGGCCAACAACAGTGGCAACGTGATCCTGTTTATCGACGAGATTCATACGATCGTCGGCGCTGGCGAGACCGTCGACAGCAACCTCGACGCCGCCAATATCCTCAAGCCCGCGCTGGCTCGTGGCGAGCTGGTGTGCATCGGCGCGACGACTCATGAGGAGTACCGCCGCGCCATCGCCCGCGACCCGGCGCTTGAACGCCGCTTCCGCGTGATCGACATCGCAGAGCCGAGCATCGAGGACAGCATTCAGGTGTTGGTCGGCCAGCAGGCCCGCCTCGAAACGCATCACGGCGTGGTGATCCTCCCTGAAGCCATCGACGCCGCGGTCACGATGTCCGTGCGCTACCTCACCGACCGGCGGCTGCCCGACAAGGCGCTCGACCTGCTGGACGAGGCCTGCACGCGCGTCATCATCCGCACCCGCGACCCCGAGCTTGAGAGCAGCACGGTCAACGAGGTTCACGCCGACGATGTCGCCCACGTCCTCAGCGAGTGGACGGGCATCCCGCTGACCGAACTCACGCGGGACGAACGGCTGCGCCTCGCCCATCTCGAAGACGAGCTGCTGGAGCGCGTGATCGGCCAAGACAAGGCGGTGATCACCGTCGCCGACGCGATCAAGACCGCGCGCGCTGGCCTGAGTAACCCCAATCGACCCATCGGGGTATTCCTGTTCCTCGGCCCGTCTGGCGTCGGCAAAACCGAACTTGCGCGCGCGCTGGCGCTGGCGTTGTTCGGCAGCGAAGAGGCGATGCTGCGCCTCGACATGTCCGAGTTCCACGACGCGCACACGGCCGCGCGGCTGATCGGCTCGCCCCCCGGCTATAAAGACGCCAATCGGGGCGGACAGCTCACCGAAGGGCTGCGCCGGCGTCCGTTCTCGGTTGTGCTGCTGGACGAGATCGAGAAGGCCGCGCCGGAGGTCTTCGACCTGTTCTTGCAGGTATTCGACGAAGGGCGCTTGTCCGACGCACACGGCCGGCGTATCGACTGCCGCCACTCCGTGTTCATCATGACCAGCAATATCGGGACGCTCGAAGGCGCGCGCAGTGACCTCGGCTTCCGGTCGGGCGATCCGCAGCTCACGCGGGACTTTCGCACGTATCTGAGCAAGCACTTCCGGCCGGAGTTCATCAACCGGCTTGACGAGATCATCACGTTCAGCGCGCTCAGCCGCGACACGCTGCGCCGCATCCTCGACAAGCACCTGCACGACGTTCACGCCCGCATCAACCAGCAGAAGCTGTCGCTCGTGCTCACCGACGAGGCGAAAGAAGCGATACTCGACGCAGGGTATGATCCAGCGAACGGCGCACGCCCGCTGCAGCGCGCGATCGAGCGCATGATCACGCGCCCGTTGAGCAACTTCATCCTCGTCAACACGCTGGAGCCGGGGACGACGATTGTCGGGGAACCTGATGCGGACAACCCGCATCGGATCCGGTTTAGCGTCTCGCAGCCCGTCGACCCGACCGAGGACGAATCGCTCAAGGATGATGCTTCGGCGCCCGGCGGCTCCGGCGGAAGCTAGGCGTCACTCGCTGGGCAGGTCGAGTTCGAGGCCCTGCGACTGGACAAACGCTTCCAGTCCTTCCACGCCCAACGCTGGCACGCGGAACACGCGGTACTGCTCGTCGTTCAGCCACGGCGTGTCTTGGCGCGTGTCGACGATCCGGTCGTGTCCTTCAGGGAACCAGCGTTCGAGCAGCATCTTCGTGCCGGTGTCCTCCACCGCGTACATGAACATCAGGTCGCGGGTGGGGTCGAGCTTGAACTTGCCTTCGCGCAGCGCCGCGTCCCGGATGCGGGTCGGCACGTCGCGCGGCGGGATATCGCCGTTCGGGAACTCGCCGGGAACGAGGCCCGCATCCATCGCTACACCGCGATAATCGAAGAAGTTGGCGGCGGCGAGGATAAACGCGTTCCCCCACGCGCCGTCGCTCTCCGCGAATCCGCGCAGGAAGTGCCCGGCCTCGCGCTGGGGCGACCACGAGTTCTGGTAGAAGTCGTTGTACGGCCCGAACAACACGGTATTGGCCCAGCTCAAGCCGTTGAGCGCAAACAGGCCGATCACCACGACTGACAGCACGTTGGCGGATCCACGCGGCACGACCCGCCGCAGCGCGCTCGTGAGCGCGACCGCGCCGAACGCGGCGAACAGGTACGCGGTCGGCATCGCTCCACTGGCGCGTGTACTGCTCGGATTCTCGACCGGATTCGAGACCGCCACTGCCGAGGGCACCAGCATCAGAAGCAGCACGAGGATCAGAAACGCCGATGCGTATTCCTTCGACCGGATCGTCCACATAGCGAACGCCCCGACGCCGACGAGGAACAGCGCGCCGGTCAGCGGGTCGAAGGCGGGATAATTCGGCGCGTTGTGGAACCACGCCACGTCGCCGCGATAGGTGAACATGCCCATCGCGCGGACGAAATTGTCGCCTAACTGCGGCAGGTTTCCGACCAGCGCCGACGCGCGCTCGCCAATCGTGGCGCGGCGGTTGACGATGGTGCCGTCGTCCAGCGTCTCGGTGATGATCTCGTCGCCCAACAACCGTCCGGACGCGCGCCGCCAGAACTCCTCAGGATGTTCGTTGGAGTACCGGAACAGCGGGATGAAGAACGCGAACGACACGAACGCGATCACGATCAGGTTGAACGCCACCGCCCGCCGTTCGGCCCAACTGCGCGCGATCACCACCACGGTGAACGCCGCCGCGAACACCGCGACCACCGGCAGCATGCGCAGCGCCTGATACGCGTACAGGCCGATGCCGAGTGTCAGCCCGGCCAACACCGCGTCCTCGCGCCGATTGAAGCGCATCAGCCGGATCATAACCATGAGGAACACGGCCGTCACCATCGGGGTCAGGATGATGCGCAAGCTGACGCGCGTCACGGCGAGGTGCCAATACCCGACCGCGACGAACAACGCCGCCGCAAGCCCCAGCAGCGTGCCGAGCCGTTCGTCCTTCGCCCCGATCACAACCCGTCCCAGCAGGAAGAAAAGCGGAATGCTCAACAGGCTTTCAAGCGCGCTGGCGATCTTGAGATGCGCAAACCCCAGCGTCTGCCCGCTGATCGAGCCGAGCAGCGCGACGACGTACATCTGAATCGGTTCACGCCCGCCGTTGTTGGCGAAGAACACGTCGCGGCTGCCCTCCAGCACGCGCTGTGAATCGAGCAGTTTCTCAACGTGGTCGCTGGTCATCTCGGCGGGCAGCACGCTCAAGCCGTTGAACCGCGCGTAAACGCCGACGAGGACGATGATCGCCAGCAGCAGCGCAACCCACGGCTCGCGGCGCGGGAAATCGCGCACCGCCGCAAACCCACGGCGCAGCGCACCTAACGGCCGCGCATCGGGCGGCGTGAAGGCCCACGCTGCCGCTGCAATCGCCAATATCCAGCACAGCGCGCCGAATGTCGTGAACTGATTGTCGGGGTTGAGGAGATACGCGCCGAACATCAGCGGCAGCGACACGAGCAGCGGCGCGATGCGAACACCGGTCGCGGAACTGATCGGCATGACCGCATCGGCCCCCTCGGACGGCGGCTGGCCGATGCGCATCGCCGCCGCGCCGAGCGCGATCGCGGCGATCCACCACAGCAGCGCCGCCGCGGCCGGGATATCGCGCAGCAAGCCGAGCCGGAACGAGTCGTTGGGCTGATACACGGTCGACGTCCCGATGAACGCGAGGATGACCGCCGCGATCAGCATCCCGGCCCGGATGAGGTCGAGCCGTGCCGACGGGCTGAGGACGGCCTCACCCGCTTCCTGACGCGGGGTGCGCACCGCCACCCGCCGCGCGCGCGGTTCAGCGACACGCGCCTCGGGGTTGGCGACCGCGGCGAGATTGCGCGCCGTTGCGCGTGGACGCCGAATCAAGTCACCCAGCGCCTCCGACAGAGTCAAGTCCTCGAAGTCGCGTTCGGGCTGCTGTGGGGTGTTGGGTTCGGGCTGACTCATCGTGCATCCTTCAGCGAATTCGCAGCCGCACAGCCTCTATGAGGTAGGCGGCTTACGTGCTTTCAAAGCGAGGTTCACGGTCGAACGGCCGGGCGGTTCGTCCAGTACGTTGCCACGGTCGAACCAGTTAAACGCCGCGAGGCCCATTCGGATCGGGTTATACCACGGCGCGTCCGGCTGATCGAACTGCGTGCGGTCGGCGGTCTGGGCCATCGCCTTGGGCAGCGCGCCGCGCTCAAGCAGCGGTTTGCCGAATCCGTAGACAAGGTTGTGAATGAACGGGAAGCTGTGATGCGTGAACGCGCGCTCGCGCTCAACCTCGAAGCCCGCGCCAATCGCCGCGCTGCGCAGCTGCTCAGGCGTATACAGCCGCACATGATTCGCCCATATCCCGGCGAACGGCCCGTGCTGGATATGGGTCTTGAACACCGATTCGAGCGTCTTGTTGATCGGATCCCACCAGAACGGGTAATTGGCGTGCGGCACCGTGATGACCGCCACGCCGCCCGGCTTGAGCACCCGCAGCGCCTCTTTCAAGCCGCCCACGTCGTCGTCAATGTGTTCGAGGACTTCGGACAGGATCACGGCGTCGAACGTCCCGTCCGGGAACGGCAGGTCGTAGATGTTGGCGCGCACCAGCGAGATGCCCGGCAGGTGGCCGATGTTGCGCCGCGCCTTCTCGATCACCTCGGCATCAAGGTCGGCGCCGACCAGCCGCGCCTTACTGACGTAGCGCAGCATGTTGAGGTAGAAACCGCGCCCACACGGCATGTCGAGGATCGTCATATCGTCACGCGGTTCGACCCACTCGAACACCGTTTCGACGCGCTTCTTGAAGGCCATATCGGCCTCGTTGCGCGTCATATAGCGGATGACGTCTTTATCGACCATCGACCGCGTACTCCCAGAATGTCTGCTCATACCGGTTGACGGTCTCCTCAAACGAGAAGACCGCGCTGATTTCATCATGCGGCTTGGTGAACGACTCCGGATGCGCCAGCACGCGGTTGATCGCCTTGCCGAACGCCTGTGGATCACCCTTCGGCGCCAGCAGACCCATCCCCGTCGCGCTGACCGGCACGCGCCCGCCCGGCGTGTCGGTCATCACCACCGGCGTGCCGCATAGCATGGCCTCGACCTGCACCAGCGCGAAACACTCCGAGTCGCTCGGCAGGGCCAGCACGTCGATAGCCGCGAAGAAATCGGCCATGAACTGCATGTCGTCTTTGAGGCCGAGGAAGATCAGGTGATCGCGGTATTTGTCCACTATCGGCTTATACAGCTCCCATGTACTCTCGTACGGGATGTCGTATTGACCGGCGAACACGATACGCGCGTTCGGGTGTTCCTTGTGGATCTCGTCCAGCGCGCGGATCAGCACGTCCGGGCGCTTCTCCTGAACGAACCGGCCCGCGTATCCGATCAGCGGCGCGCCGTCCGGCGACCACTCGGCGCGAAGCTGCGCGGCACGCTCAGGGTTCGGCCGCGGCATCGTGATCGGCGGATAGATCGGCCGCACCTTCTTACGCACCGGCCCGAGGTAATACGAGTGGTCGGCATAGTCCTCAGAGTACGCGATCACGGCCGGCGCGCGCCATACCATGAAGCGATACATCACAAACATGATGGCGGTGATGACACGGTTAAACAGGCCGGCAGGCAGGATCAAGTCACCGTGGTGAGTCGGCACGATACGGCGGCCGGTCAACATGCCGAGGGCGCTCAACAGCGCGGTCTCCAGCATCGGCGTGTGGATGCTGACGACGTCGTGCTGGCGCATCAGCTTATAGGCCGCCCACGGATACGCCGGCATGTACATTCCACGGCTGACGGCGAACGGCAGCGGCGTCAGGCGCACGATGCGCACACCGTTGATCGTCTCGTCGCGCTGGAGTTCGGGTTTGTGACGGGCGCACAGCACCGTGACGTGATGCCCGCGCCGCACCAATTCCTCGGCGATGCGCTGGATATACAGCTGCATCCCAGTCCGGTGCGGCAGGTAATACAGAAGGCAAATGAGGACATTGAGTTTGCGTTCGTTCATGCCACTTCCGTGGGGGGTGGGGCTTCCTGCTCTGCCCGCTGTGTGATCTGTTCAAGCGACACGCCCTCGGCCAGCATGCCGATGATTCCGAGGCCGCCGTTGACGCCCAGATTGGTCGCGTGGACGATAAGCGCGAAGGCCGTCCCCGCTGCGAGGCCCTCCGGCGTCGCGGTATACCCAAGCGCGCTCAACGCCAGCAGGATCGAGCCTTCGTATGGCCCGACGTTCCCCGGCACGGCGGGCAGCGCCACCGCGAACGATGCCGATGCGATGAACAGCAGCGTCGCCACAGCATCCGCCTGCGGATAGATCACCAGCATCAACGCCATCCCGGTCAGGAACGACAGCCCCCAGCTGATCGCCGTCCACAACAGCGCCGACGCCAGCGAGCCGATTTGCGCGATGGGCTGCAACCCGTCGAGCAGATGGTCGAACATCGTGCGCAGGCGTGGGCGGAGCGGGCTGGCCTTCACGACGGGCAGCCGGCTCGTCACCGCTTCGAACAGCGCCGTCGCCCAGCCGCGCTTCGCCGCCATCAGCACCAAGAACAAGAATCCGCCCAGCGCAAGCACGGTGGTGATCACGCCGGTCGTGCGCAGCGCGTCCGGCACCGGCCCGACCGCGAGGCCAATCGCTAAGAACACGGCGACGGCCAGCAGGTCGAGCAGGCGTTCGACCACGATCGTGCTGGCGGTGTGGAAGAACGGCACGCCATCCTCGCCACGGCTCGCCAGCCACGCCCGCGCGACCTCGCCCAAGCGCATCGGCAGCACGGCGTTCAGCATGTACGCGATGTTCATCACGTGGAACGTGCGCGACATACCCAATCCGCCGCCAAGCAGCACACGCCAGCGGATCGCCCGCGTGTAAAGGCCCAACGCGGCGAGCAGCGCGGCGGGGATCACCCACGCGTAATTGGCCGTCCGCAGCGACTCCCACAACAGCGCGAGGTCGATCTGCCGCGCGATCAACACGATGACGACGCCGCTGACCAGCGCGCCCAGCGCCAACACGCGCCAATGTCGTCTCAAGGGGACACTCCTCACCGAAAACCGCGCTATTATAGCATGCGTGCGCAACCAAAGGTCTACACGCCGTGACGCCGAAATCCTCACTCCTGTTCGTGCTGCTGCTGCTGGCCGCCACCGCTTGCGGCCCGCGCCCACAAGCCGCGCCCACGGACACGCCTGACGTGCCGATCCCGACCGCAGCGTTCACATCCACCGCGACCGCTTCCCCTACCCCCACACGAACATCGACGCCCGCTATCGTGATCGCGCCGCTGCGCTCGGCCACTGCGGTACGGTTCTCGGCGACGGTCGCGCCTGCACCGGTGTGTCAGGATACGCCGCGCTCGCGCATGATCGTGCAGGCGCGCGGTCAAGTAACGTCGGAAGACCCCAGCCCGCTCAACGTGCGCGATTCGGCCAGCATCCGCGCCGAGGTGCTCACGCAGCTGCAAGCGCGCAGCCTGTTTTACGTGCTGGACGGGCCGCGCTGTGCCGACGGATATACGTGGTTTCGCATCCGGGCACGCGGTGTCGAGGGGTGGGTCGCCGAGGGTGACAGCGAGGACTACTACATCGAGCCGATCCTACCGTGACGCTTCACCGTCTTGCCGAAGCGCGCGCCTTACGAGTACAATGCACACGCAGGGGGTTGTGGTGAAATGGCAGACACAGCTGACTTAAAATCAGCCGCCGAAAGGCATGTGGGTTCGAGTCCCACCAACCCTACACAGGTTTCGAGGGGTGCATTTCAAGTTAGGGGCAAAAGGTTAAAATAGGAGAGAAGCTCAAAATACAGCGAGGCACTGCAACGATGTCAGCATCTAGTGATGAATTGAGA
>JAANMW010000009.1_pt1 | contig 182743 bp, 158 predicted proteins | sample 7279671 | NCBI WGS metagenome assembly JAANMW01 (sample SAMN14094541, study PRJNA606508) | bioreactor metagenome | isolation source: A lab-scale SPAN reactor treating ammonium-rich wastewater day 247 | place: Ireland: Galway | collected 2017-09-19 | reverse complement strand
GGAAGGCCGTCGGCTGGCGCTGCAAGAGCGCCACATTGTTGGCGTGGCAGACGATACAGTTGGCGGCCTCGACTCCTTTGACGGATGTGTGGCACGCGGCGCAGTTGTGTTCCAGAAACTTGTGGCCCTGGGAGAGCGCACCGGGGCTGGCCATGCGCTGCCAGGCCGTTTTGTTCAGCACCCCGGCGCGCTCGCCTCCGGGATGAGATCGCAGGAAGTAAAACGCCGCAAACAACGTCACGAACAGCGCCAACGCGATGAATGAAGCTCGCCACAGTTTCATGATGACCACCTCAATCCGAAATGGATCCCGGCCCAGATGTGCAGCCCGAGCAGCACGTAGAGGAGCACGGAGAGAACGATATGCACCTTCAGAGCCCGGCTGAACCAGCGTTTGAATAACTCGTGCGTGCGCACCGCGTACTCCAGGTCCGCCACGGATTCGGCAAGGCGGGTGACCTCACCGGCCGGGCCGCCGGCGGTTGAGAGGCCGATACCCAGCGATGCCAGCCCGGCCGCGAGGAGGCGCGACTTTGGCAGCGCTTTCGCTTCGACCGGGGAGTTTTCGAGCACTCCCCATGCACTGTCCAGATCGCCCCGGGCCGTCTGGAGCAGGAGTAATTTGTCTTTAATCTCCTGGTTAACGTAGGTGAGCAGATAGCGAACTGCGAACCCGCTCACGACCACGAGCAACATCACGGCCGTCAGCGTGATTCCCAGCCAGCTCTCGAATTTGTGGCCGGTGTGAATGATCGCGAGCAAAGGGCCGAAGATGCCGGAGTAAACATGCACGGTCAGCAACGTCTGCATCGAAACGTGCTTGGTGAGCCGTGCGTTGATCGCGGGGATGCGCTTGACGATTGGATACGCGAGCGGGATGAGCATGAGCACGGCGCCCGCGATGCCGAACACCGCGCCGATTCCGCTCCCCGCAAAGCTCGGCGAGCGGTGGACGAGGAAACCGAGCCAACCCAGCAGCAAGACGCTGAGGACGCCGGTGAGGACGATGCCTTCACGTTCTTTCATAATTATGCCTCCACTGTGATGTCGCCCTTCGGCTTGGCCTGGCAGGCGAGAATGATGCCGTTGGTTTTGTCGTCCGCATCGAGAGCATCCTGCACCGCCTGATCCACCTCACCGGAAGTCATCTTCACCTTGCACACCCCGCAGGTGCCGATGCGGCAGGAGTTCTCGATTCCGATGCCGAGTTCTTCGGAGAGTTCGAGGACGGTCTGACCTTCGCGGATTTTGGACGCCTTGTTGTTCTTGGAAAAGGTGACCAGCGGGCCAGTGGCAGCGGCAGTCGCTTTGGCCGTGGTTCCGGCAGGGGCGACGGCGGGTTTGGTCGCGCCGAAAAGCTCCATCTTCACCTGCCCTGGCGGCACTCCCAACTCGATGAGCAGCGCATTGGTCGCGTCCATCATTACCGCCGGCCCGCAGATATGAATTCTCCGTTTCGTCAGCTCGGGCACCGTCGCGGTGAGCAATTCCTTGGTGATGCGTCCGCGCGGGCCTTTCCAGCCTGTCCCTTCCGCTTTCGTCATCGTGATAGCGACGTGCAACTTCGGGTTCCGTCGCTCCAGCGCAGCGACTTCATCCCCGAAAATAAAATCAGCCGGAGTGCGGCAGCTATAAACAAAGAAGATGTCGCCGGGCCAGGAGCGCTCCGTGAGATAACGGGTGATGCTGACCATCGGCGTGATTCCCACGCCAGCAGAGATGAGGACGATGTTCTCCGCTTCGGTTCCATCAAATGTGAATTTCCCAACCGGGCCTCCCGCTTCGATCAGGTCGCCCACCTTGAGCAGATCAACAATGTGACGGGAGACCGCGCCGCGTGGCTCGCGCTTCACGGTCACCTCGACGTATTCGCGCTGGCTCGGCGAGGAAGAGATGGAGTAGGAGCGATTCATTCGCGCACCGCCAATCGAGAACGCGACGTTGAGGAACTGGCCGGGCACGAAGGTGAAAGGCATTGGGCCGTCGCTGGCCGCAGGCAGGAGGCGAAACGTTTTCACGCCCGGCGTTTCCGTAACGATGCTCCCAACGCGGAGCCACCCTCGCCAATTCGCAGTTACAGGCGGCCCGGCTTCTTGGGGAGTTGGATTGCTCATATTGATGTGACCTCGATCATGCAGCGGCAGGTTTGTCATCAGGAGCAGCCGGCTTGTCGCCCGCCGGCGCTTTTTTTACGTCGGGCGGTTTCCCTCCGGCCAGCGGCGGTGCCGATCCCGGCGGCGGCGATTTCTTATCGGCCTCGATGCGCCCAAAGAGGGCCGCCGCGCGGCGCATCTTGAAAAAATACATGGCGACCATCGCCAGCGCGAACGTGACGAGCAGCACCATCGTGAAGAGGTGAAACGGCGTGACGCCGAGGAGAGTGCGTGGCTCGGCACCCGGAAGCGGCAGGAGATTCATATCACGCTTGAACCAGGTGAGCGCCACGTTGCGCGGGGCTTTGCCTTCGGCCAGCGCCCGTTGCGCGGCCAGCCCGCTCTCGAACCGCGCGAGACCTTCGCGCAGACTCGCAGCGCCCGCTTGCATGGCGGTGTAATTCTGTTGCTCCGTGGCTTGGAGAAGGTAGTCGAGGCCTTCGTTCATCAAGGCCACGCCGGACTGCATTCGCTCGCCCGCCTGTTGCTCAACTTCGAGGCGCTTGGTCAGCGGGATGTCCGGCAGGTCCATGAGTGTTGGATAGAAGTCTTTCGGTTTGGGCGCGCCCATGTTCTTCATCATGTCGCCCATGCCCCCGCCCCCCATCATGCCGCCCGCACCTGCTGGCGGACCTCCGCCGACACCTTCCGGCGGGCCAGCCTTTCCCGGCCCTCCTCCCATGCCGCCGCCCATGCCACCTCCGCCGGGCGCAGCGCTGGCTCCACCGGCTGGCATCGCGCCGCCCGCCTGACCGGGATGATGGCTGGCGTGCTCATCGGGCGACTGCGCACGGAGACCGGATGCCCAGAGCAGCGCGACGAGCAGACCAAATGTTGCGGAGAGGCGGATGAAGCATCGCCGGTTGATTGTTTGGAATGTTGATTTCATAATTGTCTGTGGAAATGTCCGACTCTGCCGGACGACTCTCGAATTGGTTAAGCCCTTCATCATTTTGATTCCCCCTCTTTGCCGTCGGGTAGCAGCCAGACCGGGTCGTGACAGCCACAGATGCCCGCCGTGAGTTTTTCGGCTTCGGACGGTCCCCAGGTGCCAGGTTCGTAAATAGGCACGGGCGTCACCGATCCCAAGATAGGTTGAACGACCGCCCACGCGGCCTCGACGCCGTCCTTTCCGGCGAAGAGGGTGCCATCGCCGACTATGGCGTCGCCCAGGAGACGCTCGTAAGCGCCCATCTCATCGCCGGGCGGATGATTGACCACTTGGAGTTCCGTCAGATCGCCAATCAATTCCTCACCGGGCCGCTTCACCCGCGCACCAATGGCAATCGTCACGTCGGGACTTAGCCGGAAGCGCACATAGTTCGCCTGGCCGGGGCAAAGTTTGCCAAGTGCGGGCGGTTTGAGCATGACCAGCACTTCGGTCATCGTCGTCGGAAGACACTTGCCCGCCCGAATGAAGAAAGGCACGCCATCCCAGCGCGGAGAGTCAATGTGAAGCCGGGCGGCAGCGAAGGTTTCGACCTCCGAGTCGCGAGCGACGCCTTCCTCCTCACGGTAGCCACGGAATTGGCCGCGCACCACGTCCTCGGGGCCGAGCGGGCAGATCATCTTGAACACTTTCACCTGCTCGTCGCGGATCGCCTCATGGTTCGTCCCCTTCGGCGATTCCATCGCGAGAAATCCCACGACTTGAAGCAGGTGATTCTGGATCACGTCACGAATCGCGCCGGACTCTTCGTAGAAACCCCCGCGCCCCTCGACGCCGAACTTCTCGGCCATCGTGATCTGCACGCTCTCGACAAAGTTGTGGTTCCAAAATGGTTCGAGAAAGGTGTTCGCGAAGCGGAAGACCAGAAGGTTCTGCACCGATTCCTTGCCGAGGTAATGGTCAATGCGGAAGATGCTGGATTCGTCGAAGACCGTGTGGAGCGTCGCGCTCAACGTCTGCGCGGACGGAAGGTCACGGCCAAACGGCTTCTCCAAAATAACGCGCGCGCCACGAGCGCAGCCTGACTGGCCCAGCGCTTCAATCACCTTCTCGAACACGCTGGGTGGGATGGCAAGATAGTGCAGCGGATGGGCGGCATCGCCGAGTTCCTTGCGGAGCGCGGCATGGGTGGCCGGAGCGCCGTAGTCGCCGCTGATGTAGCGAAGCCGCTCCGCAAATTTCGCGAAGACCGCCTCGTCAAAGCCGTCCTGCTTCTCAATGCTCGCGCGGGCGCGCGCCCGAAATTTCTCGATGGTCCAGTCCGACCTCGCTACTCCGATGACGGGCACCTGAAGATGTCCCCGCCGTTCCATCGCATAGAGGGCGGGAAAAATCTTCTTGTAGATGAGGTCGCCAGTGGCCCCGAAGAAAACGAGGGCGTCGGAGTGAGAAACACCGGGTTTGTCAGCAGCTTTGACAAGTTTGTCAGCCGCAGCGCCAAGTTTGTCAGCGGCGGCGGCAATTTTGTCGGCAGCCGCGGCAATCTTGTTATCAGCGGCAGCAGGCTTGTCGGGGAGATTCATGTGTGGTTCCTTATTTCGCGGATTTCTCCAGATGGCCGCCGAACCCATAGCGCATCGCCGAGAGCACCTTGCCCTGGAAATCCGCCGCGCCGCGCGAAGCGAATCGCGCATAGAGCGCCGTGGTGAGCACCGGCACCGGCACACCTTCATCAATGGCGGCTTTGATCGTCCATCGGCCTTCGCCGGAGTCCGACACCCGGCCCTCGAATTGCGCGAGCTTGGAATCCTTGGCGAACGCATCCGCCGTCAAGTCCAGCAGCCACGATGCAATGACGCTGCCGCGCCGCCACACTTCGGTGATCTCGCCAAGATCGAGGTCGTATTGATAATGCTCGGGATCACGCAGAGGTGTCGTCTCCGCGTCGGGGTTGTCCGCTTGCTTGCCGATATTGGCGTTGCGCAAAACGCTTAACCCTTCGGCATAGGCGGCCATCAGGCCATACTCAATGCCGTTGTGAACCATCTTGACGAAATGGCCAGCGCCGTTCGGCCCGCAATGCAGATAACCCTGCTCCGCAGTGCCGCTGGACTTCTTGCGCCCGGCCGTGCGCGGAATGTCGCCGATGCCCGGCGCGAGCGTGGTGAAGATGGGATCGAGATACTGCACCACTTTTTTCTCCCCGCCGATCATCAGGCAGTAGCCCCGCTTCAATCCCCAAACACCGCCGCTCGTGCCCACGTCCACATAATGAATTTTCTTTGGCGCAAGTTCCTTCGAGCGCCGGATGTCGTCCACGTAACAGGAATTGCCGCCGTCAATCAGAATGTCGCCAGGCTCCAGCAGCGGCAGCAGCTCGGCGATGAACTTGTCCACGACTGCGGCGGGCACCATCAACCAAACTGCCCGTGGCTTCTGAAGTTTCTTCACGAGGTCGGCGAGCGAGAAGGTGCCGATGGCCTTCTCCTTGACCAAGGCCTTTACCTTTTCCGGCGAGCGATTGAAGACCACGCATTGCACGCCGCCCTTGATGAGCCTTCGCACCATGTTGGAGCCCATCCGGCCCAGCCCTACCATCCCGAGTTGCTTAGTTGTTTTCTTTTTCATAAACAGAATTTGCGATTGATTGAGGTTAATCGGTTGCTTTGTCGGCCTTGGCCCACAGCCGGAATCCGCCGATGAATGCTTTGGCGTTGTCGCCACTGCGACAACCGGGAGGCAGCTTCTTCAGATTGTTCACGTTGCCTCCGCCCAGAACCACGTCGGTGGGTTCGAGGGCGGCGATCAGGCGTGCCACTACGTCCGCGACTTGTCGCCGCCATCTTTTTTTGCCGCGCTTCTTCAGCCCGCGAACTCCCACGTAATCCTCGTAGGTTCCCTTCTTGTAAGGCAGGTGAGCCAATTCCATGGGCACGACGATGCCATCCACAATCATGGCTGAGCCGAGGCCGGTTCCCAGACCCAGGAAGAGCATCTTGCCGCGCTTGTAGCTCCCCAAGGCTTGCATGGCGGCATCATTGATGACCTTCACCGGGCGCTTGAACGCGGCGGCGAAATTGAATCCGATCCAACCCGGCGCGAGGTTGTGCGGTTCCAAAAGGGGTCGCCCGTGAACGACGAGTCCCGGATAGCCAATCGAAACCACGTCATACTTCCAATCGCCGGCCAATTTCTTGACGGCAGCGACCATCCGCCCGGCTGTGAGCGTCGGCCCGGACGAAAACTCCCGATGGGTCTTCTCTCCCGTGGCAAGGATTTTGACGTGAGTTCCGCCGGTATCAATCGCGAGCACATTCATGACTGGATTCTCCACATTTGTTCATATCGTTTTTTGGGTTTGAGTTGATACAGCAATTTCGATTTGAAAATCTTTTCCTTCCCATCCCTCTTGCCACAAGAATGTGAAGACGATGCGGTCACCGGCCTTGAGCCGGTCTGATGGCAAATCTCCGAACCAGCAACCGAATCCTACATCACGCGTTACCAAGTCATTGGCCGTCGTCCAGCCATCGAAGCTCCAATGGATCGTTGCCGCTTTTTCGGTGATGATGCGAAGTGTTTTCCCTTGGGCGATCCGTTGCGGCTGGTGAGCGAGCGTCCACATTTCAATCTTGCTGCCCGTCTTAGCCTTGGCGTAGCGCTGATAAACCGGCTCGATGCGGTCGAAACACACGCCGTCTTTGTGACTGCGCACCAGGGTCACATACTCCGCGTGCGACCAACACAGCGGCATGGCCGAGCCGGTCGGTCCGCCGCGCTTCATCTTTCCATCTGGCAAATCGTCCGCGTCCCAGAGTTGTTCCGGCAACATGCCGCCCTCGTTGGCGAATTTTTCCATCGCTTCGATGAACGGCATCGGATCGCGTCCGGCAGCCAGTTCGTAATGACCGCGTTCGCCCGTCAGAATTGGCCAGCAGCGGCCTTCACCCGTCCCGTCGTAGGCGTCACCGTCGGGCTTCTGGCCATAGCCATCATAATTGTAGCGCCGCCAACATGGCCCTTGAGGCAGATCACGTTTCAGCACTTGATCAATCACCGCGAGCGAATCCACGATCACCGGGTCATTCGCAGCACGAACTCCCAGCCGCACAAGGTGAAGAAAATCGCCTCCGACAATGTTGCGTGCCGGATGTTTGCCGCCGCCGTTCGCCAGAAAAATTTCCGCCTCATCCGGGTTCGGCGAGGCCACGGGTTGTTTCGGATCGGCGGGCGTGATGCGAACGTAGTGTCGCGGTATGCCCTTCACGAGTTCGCCGCGACTGGTGACCATCCATTCTTCCAGGTGCGCCGAAAGCCAGTCCGCATAATCGAGCAAAAAGTCCGCCGCGAGTTTGTCTTTTCTGTCGCGCGCAAATTCCGCCGCGCACACCAGACTGGCGATGATGGTCGCCAGCGTCGAAGGCGAGTAACCGGAATTTTCCTCCCACCGTTCCTGCGCTGTCACCGGCCCGTGCAGAATCAAATAGCGCGCGGCGCGCGAAACCAGCGTCCAGGGATTGAAGTCCCGGAGCGCGTCCGCCTGTTGCAATCGCCAGGCGAGCAGAATCGGCACGGCCACTTCATCCAATTGAATTCCTTTCCAATAAGCCTCGCCACTAATCGAACTGTTTTGCGGCAAGCTGCCATCGGCCGACTGAACACACGCCAGCCAGATCAGCGCACGCAACGGCGACTCCGTTTGCCCGCAGGCCAGCAGCGCCGTGGCGGTCTGCACCATGTCGCGCGTCCAGACCAGATGATACCCGCCGCGGTCACTGTCGTCCTTCGTATCGCCCCATGGAATGCTCAGCGACGCCACGAACGCGCCTTGGAAAATCTTGTCTTCATGCGCGAGCAACACGCACTGGCTCAAGCGCAGCATCGAGCCGCCGTCTTTGGTGTGCGCGCTCAAATCAACCTTGGCGCGAGTGCGCTGCCATTGGCTCACATACTTCTCGCGCTGGTCGGCAAATGGAGTGGCGAACGCTTGCAGGAGGTGGGCGCAAGCGCTCTGCGGCGTGCGCCCGAAGCCCACGCCCAGCGTGAATTGCATTCCGCCCGACAAATCTATCTCGCCTATCAAAGCGATGTTTCCGTCCACGGCCTCGTCGAATTCCCAATCCATTTTGAAGTTCTGCAAGTCCTGCCAGCCATCGCTGAATCCGACGTAGCCGACGGAGCGCCGCGTGAAATCCGGCGCGCAACCGAACGACATATCAATGTCCTCGCGTTGCGCCTCGATGAGTTTCCGCCCACCCACGCCACACAACCAGGCCGAATTATTTTTGCCCGTGCCTTTCATGTGTGGCGCAAGCAGTGCATAGAGTCGCAGTTTGCCGCGCAACTTCGCGTCCAGAATTTCCAGCCGCGTGTGCATCAACAAAACCGACGAGTGCGGATCAACGACGATTTCTTTGACGAGCCGATAGCGGCCCTCGCGGTCGGTATTGGTAAGCCGGTAAAACAACGAATTTTGCTCCGGGTATTCGACTTTGTGTTCCATGTCGCGCCGTTCCTCGTGGCAGAACGATTCGCCATCGGTGATGAGGAACTGCAAATCGCGCGTGTTGGGCGAATCCACATGGGGAAAGTAAATCTCGTTGATGATCCCGTGGCTCAGCGTGAACCAGATGCAGGACGCACTGTGATATGCAGTGCCGATGCCGTCCTTGGCGCTGGAAGTCCAGCGCGGCTCAATCCCTGGCGCCCCAAAGGCGATGGAGTTTTTATTCATAAGTTCATTTGGCCGCCTCGCGGCTTTGACCGGAGTCTGCCTCCATCCTGCGATCGCCAGCGCGCATCGAGAAGTCGCCATAGCGGGCGGCGAGGATGATTCCGACCGCCAGCATCGCGAGTGTCAGGACCACCGCCGTCAAGCTTGCTCGCGGCGGAGACGCTGTGGCGGAGGCGGGCGGCTCGTGCTTCGCCGCCCATCCCGTGCTTTAGCCCACGCTTCACGAGCCACCAATTCACTGGGTATGTCATCAGTGTGCCGACCACGAACGCGAGCGCCATGGTTCCCCAAAAGCGGATCGAACTCGGTTCCATCGCGCTCATGTCTCGCGACATCAGGATGACCATGACCGGGATCATCCCGGCCATCAGTGCATTCATCGAAAGCGTCTCGGCGAGCAAAGTGCTCTTCACCGCGCGCCAGTAGCTGCCATCGAAGCTCGGCTTCATGCAGAGCGCCTGAAATACGAACAGCCCCACGGCGAACCCGGCGGCATATTCGACCATGACTTCCAGGCTCATCGGCAACTGCAGCGAGATCGTGACGACCGCGGCGATGAGAATGCCCGTGGCGTCGCCAGCCACGCAGTGGATTGTTGATTCGACGGATTGTTCCCAGAGCGGCGGTGCGGACGGCTCGGGCGACTTCCGTGCGGGCGCGCGGTGCAGGAACCAGTAAACAATGAAGCCGAACGGGCCAGTATAAAGCGTGAGCAGCACCCAGCCCCAACTCATCGTCTTCATCGCCAGCGAATTCTCCTTCTGCTCCGGCCCGCCTTTGAATTGATCGTAAGCGACGTAGGCGACCGCGAGAGCGGTGAGCGCAAACCAAATCCACAAAACGACGTCGGTAAGTGGGTGACCGCTCGAAGGTGTTTCCATCATCGCGCTCCTTTCATCGCCACGAACTTCAGAGCTGGTGAAGGCACGAAGTCGCAAATTTCGTTCGAGACCGCGTTCCACAAGACGATGGCGGACTCTTCGGCGAGGTTATGCTCGTAACCCAGAACGCTGAGTGACGCGGTGCTGAGAAGGAAATGCTGTGCTTGCCCCACCGGCAATCCGATCCAACGCGCGGCCAGGACGCGCCCGAAGTGGCCGTGGGAGAAGATAGCGACATTACCTTCCAGCGGGCGGAGACGGGCGATCACCCGGTCAGCGCGTTCGGAAACCTGGACGGGCGATTCACCGCGGGGACATCCGTCTTGAAAGAGATTCCAGTCCGGTCGCCCAATGCGAATGTCGATTGATCGCTGGCCCTCGTAGTCGCCGTAGTCCCACTCCGCCAAGTCTGGTTCGAGTTCGGCAACTGCACCCAGTCCCACCAGTTCATATGTTCGCCGGGCGCGCTGTCGCGGACTCGTGAAGACGCGGCTGAACCTCACCGCGCGAAGTCGCATGGCCAGATCGCGGGCGTCCTGTTCGCCTTGTTCGGTCAGCGGAATGTCGGTTCGACCCGTGTGCTGGCCGGAGAGCGACCAGTCCGTTTGGCCGTGTCGGATAAGATAAAGGCGTGAGTCCATAGTCGGTGTGCCGCTCATTTCTTTGCGCCCCATTGCCAGTTTCGGATTTCCGGCATGTCCTCGCCGTATTCGGCGATGTAGCGCTTGTGTTCGATGAGCTTGTCGCGGATGGCCTGCTTCACATAGGCCGCGCGCGGGCCAAGTTGGGGCACGCGATCAATCACGTCGGCCACGAGATGAAAGCGGTCCAGGTCGTTCATCACCGTCATGTCGAATGGAGTGGTGGTCGTCCCTTCTTCTTTGTAGCCGCGCACGTGAATGTTCCCGTGATTGGTGCGGCGATAGGTGAGCCGATGAATCAGCGTCGGATAGCCGTGGTAGGCGAAGATGATCGGCTTGTCGGTCGTGAAGAGCACGTCGAAATCCTTGTCGCTCAAACCGTGAGGATGTTCGCTCTTTGGTTGGAGCTTCATGAGGTCAACCACGTTGATCACCCGGACTTTCAACTGGGGGAAATGCTTCCGCAGCAACTCAACGGCAGCCAGGGTTTCCAGCGTGGGCACGTCGCCGCAGCACGCCATGACCACGTCCGGTTCGCCGCCCTGGTCGTTGCTCGCCCACGGCCAGATGCCGATGCCGGCGGTGCAATGTTTGATGGCGGCGTCCATGTCGAGCCACTGCGGCGAGGGTTGTTTGCCCGCGATGACGACGTTCACGTAGTTGCGGCTGCGCAAGCAGTGGTCCGTCACCGAGAGCAGCGTGTTCGCATCGGGCGGCAGATAGACGCGGATGACTTCCGCCTTCTTGTTTGCGACGAGATCAATGAAGCCTGGGTCTTGATGCGTGAAGCCGTTGTGATCCTGCCGCCAGACATGCGAGGTGAGCAGGTAGTTCAGCGATGCGATCGGGCGACGCCAGGGAATTTCCCGTGTCACCTTCAGCCACTTCGCGTGCTGGTTGAACATCGAATCAATGATGTGAATGAACGCTTCGTAGCAGGAGAAGAACCCGTGGCGACCCGTGAGCAGATAACCTTCCAACCAGCCCTCGCACTGGTGCTCGCTCAACATTTCCATCACGCGGCCATCGGGTGCGACGTGGTCGTCGGTCGGAATAATTTCCGCAGTCGAGCAGCGGTTCGTCATTTCAAATACGGCGCCCCAGCGGTTTGAGGTGGTTTCGTCCGGGCTGAACACGCGGAAGTTTTTCGGGTTCAGCTTTATCACGTCGCGGATGAACCCGCCCTGGACGCGCGTCGCTTCACCTTTCACCACGCCGGGCTTCGGCACCTTCACTGCGTAATTGCGGAAATCCGGCAGGCGCAGGTCATGCAACAGGAGACCGCCGTTGGCGTGCGGATTGGCGCTCATGCGGCGTTCTCCTTTCGGAGCAAGGTCTGCAAGTTCGGAACGCAGCTTGCCCGCCTTGTCGAACAACTCCTGCGGACGATAGCTCCGCATCCACTTCTCTAAAATCTTCACATGCCCCGGACGACTCATCTCGCCCATCGGCACTTGATGTGAACGCCACGAGCCTTCGGTCGGTTTGCCATCCACGGTCTTCGGGCCGGTCCAGCCTTTCGGTGAGCGGAGAATAATCATGGGCCAGCGCGGACGTGCCTTGAATCCTTTGGTGCGGGCCTCGCGTTGGATGCGCCGAATGTCGGCCACGACAACGTCGAGAGTCGCGGCCATGAGTTGGTGCATCTTCAGCGGGTCGTCGCCCTCGACAAAATGCGGCGTGTAACCGTAGCCGCGAAAGAGCGCTTCCAGTTCGTCATGCGGAATGCGCGCCAGCACGGTGGGACCGGCGATCTTGTAGCCGTTCAAATGCAGAATAGGCAGCACTGCGCCGTCATGGACCGGATTGAGAAATTTATTCGAGTGCCAGCTTGTGGCGAGCGGGCCGGTCTCCGCTTCGCCATCACCGACGACGCACGCGACGAGCAGGTCGGGATTGTCAAATGCCGCGCCGAAAGCGTGCGACAGCGAATACCCCAATTCACCGCCTTCGTGAATCGAACCCGGTGTCTCCGGCGCGACATGGCTCGGAATGCCGCCGGGAAAGGAGAACTGTTTGAACAGCCGCTTCATCCCGTCCTCGTCTTGCGCGATGTTCGGATAGACTTCGCTGTAGGTGCCTTCGAGATAGGCGTTCGCCACCAGGCCCGGCCCTCCATGTCCCGGCCCGGTGATGTTGATGACGTTCAAGTCGTGTTCCTTGATGGCACGGTTCAGATGGGCGTAGATAAAGTTCAGCCCCGGAGTCGTGCCCCAATGGCCGAGCAAGCGCGGCTTGATATGCGCGAGCGTGAGCGGCTTTTTCAGCAGCGGATTGTCGTAGAGATAAATCTGGCCGACCGAGAGGTAGTTTGCCGCGCGCCAGTAGGCGTCCAGCTTGCGCAGCAATTCCGGGTTCAGGGTCTTTGCGTTTGGTTTTGTTTTCATCCGTTGATTTTCTGTGCGCCAAGGCCGAGGACGCGGATGACTGACCTTGCGATCATGAGTTCTTCGTCGGTGCGAATGACACGCACGGCGACCTGACCGGCGTCGGTCGAAATCAGCGGTGCATTCTTCGCATTGCGCGGCTTGTTCAATTTAATGCCGAGGAAGCTCAGTCCCTCACAAATGCGGGCGCGGATGCGCGGCGCGTTTTCGCCGATGCCTCCTGAGAAGACGAGCGTGTCCAATCCGCCGAGCGCAGCGGCGAACGAGCCAATCCACTTTTTCGCCTGATAACAAAACAGCGCCAATGCATCCGCCGCGCGCGCATCACGGGCTTCGTGCGCGAGCAGATCGCGCACGTCGGAACTGGTGGCGGAAACGCCAAGCAACCCGGATTCGTGGTTCACCATTTTCTGAAATCGCGCCGCGCTCATCTGCTCGGTGCGTGCCAAATAGCTGACCAGCCCTGGGTCCAGGTCGCCTGTGCGAGTGCTCATCACCAACCCCGCCGTCGGTGTGAAGCCCATGCTGGTGTCAATGCTTTTGCCATCACGCACGGCGGCCAGGCTCGCGCCGTTACCGAGATGCGCGAGGATCACACGACCCTTCGTTGCCGCCCGGTCGCCGAGGCGCGCGAGTTCCCCCATCAGGAATTCATAAGACAAACCGTGGAAGCCATAACGGCGAACACCCGCTGCCGCGTAGCGTCGCGGAATCGGCAGCAGAGTGGCGACGCGCGGCATCGTGCGGTGAAACGCGGTGTCAAAGCACGCCACTTGGGGCAATGCAGGATGGCGTTGGCGGAACGCCTTGATCAACTCGATCTCCAGCGGCAGATGCTCCGGGTCATACGGCGTGAGGCGGCGCAATTCATTGAGCAACTTCGGCGTGATCCGCTCCGGTTCAGAATGCTTCATGCCATGCACCACCCGGTGTCCCACGGCTCTGACCGAAGCAAAACCCGGCTGCGTTTCGAGCCAATCCAATAAATAAGCGACCGCCGAATGGTGGTCGGCGGCTTTGATGGCGCGACTATCCTGTGGCTTTCCAGTAGAGTCCTTGAAGGTCAGATTCGTTCCGCTCAAACCGACGCGATCCAATTTCCCGTCGAGCAGCCGCCGCAGCGGTTCGCCCTCCTCATAAAACGCGAACCGGATGCTCGATGAGCCGCCGTTGATCGTCAGGACGGATGGTTGGGCTGGTTTCATGGATGGTTCTTTGAGCGCGCCGGGCCTTCCTGTTCCGCCTGTTCCGAATACTTTCCTTGAACCGCGAGACTGTTGCACTTGGCGCGGTGCAGAAGTGCCGCCTGCGCCTCCGCTACGTTGGCCGGAGATCCTTTCCACGTTTTCAACGCCGCATCCTGAAGCGCGCGCCCGAAAGAAAAACTCAACCTCCACGGAAGCCCGCTTTGTTGGCAGATGGCGTTCAACCGCTCCGTCGCCGCCACATCACTTTGCCCACCCGAAAGAAACACGATCCCAGGAAGTGCGGCCGGCACCGCGCGACGCAAGCAGCGGAGTGTGGCCTCGGCCACTTGTCGGACATCATCCTGCTGCGGACAGTCTTTGCCCGGCAGCACCATGCCTGTCTTCAGCAACATCGCCTCCAGCACGACGCGATGATCGAACAGCGCGGCAAACACCGTTTCCAAAGTGGCGTTCGTCACCTCCTCGCAGCGCGCGAGAGTGTGGTTGCCGTCCATCAAAACTTCCGGCTCCACGATTGGGACCAGCCCCGCTTCCTGACTCAGCGCCGCGAAAAGTGCGAGCGCCTGCGCATTTGCTTCGATGCAAGTCGTCGTCGGCAGGCGTTCGCCAATGGCGATCACCGCGCGCCACTTGGTGAAACGCGCACCAAGTTCCCGATACGCGGCGAGCTTTTCGCGCAGCCCGTCAAGCCCCCGGGTGATTTTTTCGCCAGCGAAGGCAGGCAACGCCATCGTTCCTAAATCCACTTTGATGCCTGGAATGATCGCTTGCCGGGCGAGAGCTTCCGGTATGGCGATGGGGACGCCGTGCGGCCTTAGCTGCCGGATCGTTTCGTCGAACAGAATCACGCCGCTGATGAAATCGCTCAATCCGGGAGTCGTGAATAGCATCTCGCGATAGGTGCCGCGGTTCTCCTCAGTTGACGAAATGTTGAGCGCCGTGAATCTCTTCTCGATAGTTGGAAAACTTTCATCCGCAGCTAGGATGCCTTTGCCAACAGCCATGAGCGCTGCGACGGTTGATTCCATCTCGTGGCTTGTAGTTTTCGACATAAAAATTCGTTCAGTTGAACTGCTCAATGGTGAGTGCCCGCCGCCAATTCCGGAGCGAGTTTAGCCTCGGCCTGCGCCTTGGCGGATGTTGTGACGGTTTCCCCGTTCTTCAGCGGCTTGTCATTTTTCAATCTCAGCATCCGTGCGTTGATGGCCACGACCACCGTGCTGCCGGCCATCAGCACCGCGCCGACGGCGGGAGTGAGCAGGATGCCCCACGCGTAAAGCGCTCCGGCCGCCAGCGGAATGGCGACGACGTTGTAACCCGTCGCCCAGAGAAGATTCTGAATCATCTTTCGATACGTGGCGCGGGAAAGCTGCACGATGGCCACGACATCCAGCGGATTGCTCCGCACCAGAATCACGTCGGCGGTTTCAACCGCCACATCGGAACCGGCTCCAATGGCGATGCCCACATCGGCCTGCGCCAGCGCCGGGGCATCGTTTACGCCGTCGCCAGTCATGGCGACGCGCTTGCCCCGGGATTGGACCTCTTTCACTTTGGCGGCTTTGTCCTGGGGCAAAACTTCGGCGAAGTATTCATCCAGTCCGACCTGGTCCGAAACCCATTTGGCCGTCGCTTTGTTATCGCCGGTGAGCATCAGGCACTGGATGTTCAGCGCCTTGAGGGTAGCGATGGCTTGCTTCGCCTCGGGCCGCACAATGTCGGCGAGGGCAATCGCTCCTTTCAACTGTCCGTCCACCAAGACAAACACGACAGTCTTGCCCTGGGCTTGCAGTGGCTCGACGCGCGGGTCGGCGAGCGCGATGTTCTGGTCGCGCAGGTAGCCGGGACTGACCACCTTGACGTCTTTGCCCTCGACCCGGCCTTCCGCGCCCTTGCCCGTGATGCTTTTGAAATTTTCGACGGGCAGCTTCTTTTCCGAAGAAGCGGCGATGGCCTTGGCGATGGGATGTTCGGAATTCGCATCAACGGAGGCCGCGTAGGTGCGCAGCGTTTCTTCGTTGATGTCCGACGAAATTATCAAGGTATCGGTGACACCAAAGCGGCCCTCGGTAAGCGTGCCGGTCTTGTCGAAAATGATGGCTTGGAGTTTTCGGGCGCCTTCGAAAGCAACGCGATTGCGAATGAGCAATCCGTTTTTCGCGGCCAGGGCCGTGGAGACGGCTACCACCAGCGGCACGGCAAGACCCAAGGCGTGCGGGCAGGCGATGACCATGACGGTGACGGTGCGCTCGATGGCGAACGCGAAATCCTTGCCCATGAAAGCCAGCCAAACAACGAGGGTAGTCACGCCGCCGCCCAACGCAACAATGGTGAGCCAGAGCGCCGCAGTATTGGCGAGGTCCTGGGTTTTTGATTTACTTTCCTGGGCCTGTTTGACGAGATCAATGACCTGCGACAGAAACGAATCCTTGCCGGTGCCCTTGACCTCGATGGTCAACGAACCTTCCCCGTTGATGGCCCCGCCGATGACTTTTGCGCCCGTCTTTTTGGCAGCGGGAGTTGATTCCCCGGTAAGCATCGCTTCATTGACCGAACTCTCGCCGGCCACGATGACACCGTCTGCGGGAATCTTCTCGCCGGGTTTGATCAGGACTTTGTCATTCACGGCGAGTTCGCCGAGCGGCACGTCCTTCACACTACCGTCGGGCATGAGCTTATGTGCGTCGGAGGGCATGAGTTTGGCCAACTCCTCCAAAGCCCGCGAAGCGCCCATCACGGACTTCATTTCAATCCAGTGCCCGAGCAACATGATGTCAACCAGGGTGGCCAGCTCCCAGAAGAACATCTTGCCGGCCAGGCCGAATACCACGGCGCTGCTGTAGATATACGCCGTGGCGACCGCGACGGAGATGAGCGTCATCATTCCGGGTCGGCGGGATTTGAGTTCCTCGAAAAATCCTTTGAGAAACGGCCAGCCGCCATACCAGAAGACTGCGGAAGCTAAACCGAACAACACGTAGAGGTCGCCGGGAAAACGAAGGGCTTCCTTCAGTCCCACGAGCGATTGAAGCATTGGCGAGAGGACGAGAATCGGCAGGGTGATAGCCAGCGAGATCCAGAATCGTTTCTGAAAATCCGCCGCCATGTGGGCGTGATGGTCCTTGTGCCCGCCGGCTGCGGGCGCGACGGGCTTGGTCCCAGGGGCAGCAACCGGCGCTTCCGATGGAGGTTTCGATGCAGCGGCTGCGGGTGTTGACGGCGCTGCTTTGTCCTTTTTCCCGTCACCTGCGGGAGCGGCGGGTTCGGGTGCCGCAGCCGAGGCGGGTTTCGGCGGGGCGGTTGTCGGCGCGGGTGTGGCGGCAGGCTTGGCGGGGGAAGGTTTCGGCGCATCGGGAACGGGGGTTGCAGACGGTGCGCCCGGTGCTTTGTGACCATCATGGCCTTCGTGACCGTCGCCCGCCGAAGCGGTCGCGGCGGGTGCGGGGGGCTGCGCGGCGGGGGGAGGTTTCGGCGCGGCGTCAACGGGTGTTGACGGCGACGCGTCCGGCGCTGCTTCGTCTCTTTTTCCGTCGCCTGCGGGAGCGGTGGGCGCGGGTGTTGACGAGGAGGCCGACCCCGCTTTCGGCGTTGGCGGGGATTCGCCTGGTGACTCATACCCGCTTTGGCGCACGGCCGACTTAATATCGGCGACCTGGAGTCGGGTTTCGTCGTAGCGCACGGTGGCGCTTTTCGCCGCGTAATTGACGGTAACGCTTTCGACGCCCGGTACCTTTCCAATCCGCTTTTCCACTTCATCCACGCTCCAGACCGACAGCATGTCATGCACTTCAATAACGCTCGTTTTCATGTTGTTTCCGTTGTTTAGTTTTCAATCTCCACAAACGGCGGGATCGGACAATCCAGCGTGTCGGCGATGGCGCGGAGCAATTCAGCTTCGCGTTCCTGGATCAAGCCGTCCGCACCGACGACCTGCACGCAGGCTTCAATCAAACTCTTTTTGATCTGCGGCGCGGCCAACGCGAGGCGGTCGAGCGCGGTGTCCAGTTGTGCCAGCCCACATTTTGCGCGCGACAGGAGTTGCAGCCCGTCGGCCTTCGCTCCCAGATGGGGCGCACCCGTCCGGAATGCCTTTTCGATTTCGCCCGCGTTGCGGCTGCTGACGTTCGCCAGCGCGGAGAGCACGACGCTGCAATCCCGCATGAGCGGTTTGAGCGTGTCGTATTGAATGGAGGCCGGGCGCGTTTCGCCCGACTGCGACGCGAGGTGGCGGCGAACGATTTTCTGAAGGACGAACTCAAAGATTTCAATCTGGTCGTCGCTCTCGATGAGCCATTGCAACGTCTGACTGAATTGCTCGAACTCGTCGGGCCGAAGCTGACGCAGCGCCGGCAGGGCAAGGTTCACGAGCGGCATCCGCGCGCGCGAGGCGATGGGCGCGACTTCCGGCCAGAGCGCGGCGGTTGTTTCGCCAACTCCCGGCGCGGCTCGCCTGGCCAGTTCCGTGAGTTGCTTCGCGCGCAAGACTGCGTCCGGGCTGAGGAGCATCGCGTAAACGAGCGCGGTGGCGTCGAGCGGTTCGCGGGCGGCGGACTGGACCTTTTCCGGGAATGAATTCCGCAACTCCTCGGCGTAGCGCAAGTGCAGCGGCGTCGGTTGGCCCAAGTTTGGCAGCACCGCTCCCATCAGGACGGCGTTGGTGGCGAATCCGGCGTCGCCAGTCCGCGCGCCGGGCATCCCGGGAATCGTTGGAAATGGAGATCGTGATGATGCTGGTTTCGCCGGCCCGCGCGAGGATTCTGTTTCAACTGCCTTGACGCTGGCGGTTTTGAATTTCCCGTCCCAGCCCGGATCAATGGCGCGGATGCGGGCGTCGAGCGGCGGGTGGGTGGCCAGCGCGCCGAGGAACGGTTTGCCCATGCCGTTGCCGAAGAACATGTGACTGGCTTCCCCGGCGTGAGCGGATTCGACTTGCGAGCCGGCACCGCCGATTTTTTGCAGCGCCCCGGAAAGCCCTGCCGGATTGCGGGTAAATTGGACTGCGGAGGCATCGGCCAGGAATTCGCGTTGCCGGCTGAGGGCGGCCTGGATGAGCCGGCCAAAGAACACGCCGATTGCGCCGATGACGATTAGGGCCAGCCCCAGCAGCATCAGCGGATTCCGGTCCTTGCCGCCGCGCGAGTAAATCAGGACCCGGCCAATCACCGCGAGGCACAGGATGCCAAAGATGATTCCCATGAGCCGCAGATTCAGACGCATGTCGCCATTGAGGATGTGGCTGAACTCGTGACCAATGACCCCCTGCAATTCATCACGGTTAAGCAAGGTCATGCAACCGCGCGTGACGCCGATGGCGGCGTCGCCCGGCGTGTGGCCGGCCGCAAAGGCGTTGATGCCCTTTTCGTCGTCGAGCACATAAATCTTGGGGACAGGCACGCCAGCGGCGATGGCCATTTCCTCGATCACGTTTCGCAGCTTGCGTTCATCGGGATGGGTCGTGTTGGGATTGACGAGCCGTCCGCCGAGCGATTCGGCGACGGCACTGCCGCCCTTGGCCAAGACGGCGGTTTTGTAGAGGCTGCCAATGATGACGACGCCCAGCGTGCCAAGCACGACGTAGAGGAAAAGCTTGGGATCCCACAGGACAAGTTCGGGCGGTGGGACGCCAGGCGGTTGCTTGGTGTTGACGCCGTAGAAAATCAGCAGACTGGCGATGTAAACCGACGCGATGATACACGCGACGGCGATCACGAAGTAAACCACCAGCACCTTCGTGTTCTTCCTGGCTTTGTCTTGATGTTCAAAGAAATCCATGAGCTAACCCTTTTCAAGCGAACGACACCTTCGTCGGCTCCCGTTGCTCCGGCTTCTCGATGGCGAACAACTCGGCGGCAGTGAAGTGGAACGTGCCGGCGATGACGCTGCTGGGGAAAACCTCCCGCTGTGTGTTGTAGGCCATCACCGAGTCGTTATACGCCTGACGGGAGAAGGAGACTTTGTTTTCCGTCGAGGTTAGTTCCTCCATCAGGCTCAGCATGGTCGTGTTCGCTTTGAGGTCGGGATACGCCTCGGAGAGCGCGAACAGGCGGCCGAGCGTGCCGGCGAGTGTGCCTTCGGCGCTGGCGAGTTGCTTCATCGCGGCGGGATCGCCGGGATTGGCGGCGGCGCCGGTGTTGGCGGACGCGGCGGCATTGCGCGCGGCGATGACGGCTTCGAGCGTGCCGCGTTCATGTTTGAGATAACCCTTCGCGGTCTCGACGAGATTCGGAATCAGGTCGTAGCGCCGCTTGAGCTGCACGTCAATTTGCGCATAGGCGTTTTTGAAACGGTTGCGCAACCCGACGAGTTTGTTGTAGATGCCGACCACGAACAGCGCGGCAACCAATACCAGCGCGGCCAGCACGATGAGGACAGTTTGCATGTTTAGTTCCTTTTGTTTTCTGTTTTTTTCAATTTTGGAAATGGACAGGCTAGGTGAGGCTAGGTGCGTAATAAAATCACAGCAAAGCGCACCTGCGAAAAAGGGTTTGTGAGTTATGCGTTGTCTTCATTTCGCGCACGCCACGATCCTCGCGCCGGTCGTGGGATTTGGAAAAAATGTTGCCCCGCTTTTGAGACTTGGGACTTGGGGTGGCGGCTTTGGGGTTCGCACCAGGTTTGTGGATTGCGGTTTTGGAAACAGGGGCTTTGTTCATAATTGGGTTCTTGCCGTAGCCAGCGTGGGAATACCCACGACAACGGCGAGGGCCAAAGCGAATAATATGGCGGCGTATTGTCATGGGATTTGTCACGTCGTTTCAGCAGGTGATGCACATTGTGCTTGCGACCTCAACCCTTCGCATTGCGCTTGAGCCAGGAGTTCCGCCTCGCCCTTCTCAACCGTCTTTTCCCGCTTCATCTCCATGGAAAGGAAGAAGTTCAGCCCCGTGCGGATCACGGCGACCGCGCCGAGTTTGCCGATCTGATCCCAACTCGGCGAAATCGCCGTGCCAAGAATGTCTGCGCCGAGCTCGAACTCCAATGCGAGGGAGAGATACCGCGCGAGGATCAGCCGGGTCGTGGTGAATTCAGCCAGCTTGCGCGCCGCGAGGGTGCGGATGAGTTGCGCAATTGCCACGCACACGCCGAGCGTCACCAGTCCCGCGCCGAAGACCTCGACGCCGAGCTTCACCCAGCGCACGACGACGATGATTGTCCCTTCGATGGAATCTGGCGTAAAGGTCATGGCTTCTCTGTTCTCCGGGTCAGTGGTATTTATATCAGCCCGCCGAGGATGGCTTCCGTGCAGCGCTGACGCGCCCGCACGGAGGTTTGGTTTCGGCGGCGTCCATGCTCAACTCACTTCCAGCACGCGGTTCATCGAGCCGAACTCGTTGGCGCAGCACTTCGGGCAGCCGTGGTATTCGTGCTCGCAACCCGGTTCGCAGCACCATTGCCCATCCACGATGAACTTGAATTCATGATGTCCGGGCGGAAGTTTCAGCGAACCTCGCCAATTGCCCGCCTGGTCCCGCACAAGAGGCGTGGCGTCGGACTTCCAATCGTTAAACGTACCCGCCACGAAGACCTGTTGCGCTTCGGGCGCGTGACACTTGAACTCCACAGACTGAATCTTTGCCGCGTTTGCTATCAGGTGCTTTGTCGCAATCATGATTTTCCTTTCTTCGATTGGTGTGTTCGAGGTTCACTCATGGCGCATTCCTCCGTGACCGCCCTGACCCATTCCAGGGCCATGGGCACCCATTTCAGACCACATGCGCCCGTGCATGCCCCCGGCTTTCCAGCCACGATTCATCTCAAAATTCTGGCGTCCGGTTGCAGCGCCAGAGTGGCTTAGCCATCCGTGATGAACCTTGCCGCCCCGCAGCCAATCCGCGCGTCCGTAAAACCGGCTGCAATAGCCGGGCGGATCGGTAGCCAGCGGGTGCGGCTCCAGTTGGATTTGATTCTCGTCTGCTCCCAACGTCATTGGTCTGGCGTGGACGGGGCGGGCTGACTTCAGATCATTGTCCCATGTATGAACCATGACTTCGCCGGAATCGGCATTGGCCAGCACTTCCGCGCTGGTCTTGCCATCGTTCAATGCCACTACGTCACCGCCATTGGGGCCAGCCTTGGCATTGTTGGAGCAGGATTGGACGAAGAACATTCCCACCGTCAGTGCGGCTGTCGCCACGATGGTTGGCCATGTTTTCGTAGATTCTTTTCGCTCCGCCGCGACGGAGACGGGATCGAGTGAGTGACAGGAGAGTTTGATCGGTTTGCTTTTCATGTTTTATCTCCGGGTGGGTTGTTCGCTCACATGTCCTTCATGCCCGGCCATTGGAGCCGCGGAAGGGGGCGGCGCAAAACCGGTGAGGCTTTTGCGTTGGTCATCGGTCAGTATTTGTGCGGCACCGCCGATGGCGCTGATGAACCGCAGGCGGGCATCGCCTTTGATTTTCTCGATCTCCGCAACCTTGGCTTCGATCTGGGTGTTGTCCGGTTGATCGGCGGCGGTGAGCGTCCAAAGGTCTTGCTCGGCTTCCTCCTCGCTTCGGCTGGCGCTCGCTTTGTCCAGTGCCGCCTGTTGCTTGATTTGATTGAGCCGCATCTGCTGTTCGGTGCTCAACGCGATGTGCTGCGGGTGGTCGAGGAAAAAGCCGGTCGCGCCCAAGTGATAAAGATGCGATGCGCCCGGAAAGCCCGGCAGCGCCGAAGGCATGGCCATGCTGGAACCGCCTTTGCCGCCCATGCCACCCATCCTGCCCATCATCTTTGCCATTTCCATTTTATCCATGTCCATCATTCCCATGCCACCGCCACTGGATAAGCCGCCACCCATGCTGCCCATCTCCATCTTGTCCATGCCCATCTTGTCGCCGCCGCCCTTGGACATCATTTTCTCCATCATCTTGTCCCTCATGCTCATCATGCCCATCTCCTCCCCCGAAGTTGATGCGCCACCGCCCATTCCATCCAGGTCGCCGGTCGGTTGCATCGCCCCTGGTGCGGCGGCGGAAGGCGAATTCCCCGCGTCCATGCCACTCATGCCGGGCATTTTTCCCTGCATCGGCTTCCTGCCCGAACCCATGCCGGGCTGGCCGCCCATCGGCAGCGCGCCGGACGATGACCCGGATTGCTGTTGTAGGGTGGTTTCCAATCGCTGCATTTTGCCGCGCAGTTCCGCCATCTGGTCGGCGACGGCTGGGCCGCGACCCATGCCGGCCATTTTTCCTTGCATCGGCTTCGCGCCTGACGCCATGCCGGGTATCGGCCTCATACGAGGGGGATTCCCTGCGCCCATCGGCATCGCGCCGGAAGCAGGGGATTGTCCGGGCTGCTGCTGGGCGAACTGCTGCTGGGCAGGCTGGTGCTGGGTGAGTTGCTGCTGGCCGGGCTGCTGCTGGATGATGGCCTCCAGTCGCTGAAGTCTGGCGAGGATTTCCGCCAACTGCGCCTCGACGTTCCCGCCCGCCTGGTTGGCGGCAGCGGCGACGTGAGCCGTATGTGCTGGGTCGGCGGCTGGCGATTGAGCCGCGAGGTTATTCTGTCCGACGCTCACGTATGTTGCCACGGCCAGCAGGCCGGCACCAATGAGAGAGGTTGTGATAATTGGGATTCGATTTTTCATATTCAGTTTGTGTGTGTTGTGGCGGTTCGCGCCTTGAGCCCGGACGCCGGACTGGTGTGGCAGCCGAATGCGGCGTCTCTCACACCAGCCCGGCACAGCCGGGATCGGCGCGGTCTGCTTACTTCTTCTCATGGTCCATGTCTTTCATGGCGCCGCTGCCGGGTTTGGTCGCGGTGCAAAACATGGCGTTATCACCGCACTTCGAGCAGACATGCTTCACTTCGGCATCCTTGCCTTTGCCTTTGCCAGTGGCGACGACTTCGACGTTGCCGCCGCAACTGCACTTAAGCTTTTCACCGACGGTCATCATTTTAACGTGTGCCTTGTCGGTGGTGACTTTCTGAACCATGACGTCCTTGCACTTGGTGCAGGTCATGGCCATTGAATCGCCGGGCTTCAATGCTTCCGCCTGGGCTTGGGTCGTGATGTGCTGCAAATGCAGCAGATGTTCCGCCCCTTTCATTTGCTCCGCTGCGCGGGCCGCGCCGGGCAACCACACCGCGAACGCCAAGGCGACCGCGAATCCCGAACGGAGACTGATTTTACTGAGGAAGTTGTGTTTCATTTTCATAACTATATTTGTCATTTTGCTGTGCTGTGTTTGTTTCTATTTCAGCGAACGAAGGGTTCGCAAATTCATCGTATCTTCACGCACCGCGCACAGCAGTGCGCGGTGCGGCCCTCGGTGTCATTTTACGGTGGAGGATGGCTCAGTGGGGGTGGCCGCTAGGACAACCCGTCACGACGAGAACGGTGGCGAGGATCGCCAACGTCATCAGCGCCGACCGGATCCATTTCGATTGCTGCATGGTGTTGATTTTACTGAGGAGGTTGTTTTTTATTTTCATGACTGTGTCTTTCTTTCTACTTGTTGAGGTTTTGTTTGTTGTTGGTGCGAACGTTGTGTTCGCAAATTCAATGCATTGTTTGTTATGCCAGGGCCGCCTGCCGAAAGAGGTTCACCGACAGTGGTGATTTGTATGTCATGCGTGGTGTTGGTTCAGGCGCAGCACGACTCACACGCGTTACTGATTTCGGTGATGAGGCTTGTTGGCGCGTGGCGGGTGAAGCACTTGCAGGGCGTGCCGCCACAGGTGACTTGCTCGCAGCAATCACCAGCACCGCGTTCGCCGTGCCGAACACATTCGGGATAAGCTCCGTCGCAGCCAGGTCGTCCACCCACTCTCCGTCCACCACGAACCGGTATTCGTAGCGTCCAGGCGGCAGCGCGAGTTCCTTCGCCCACTTTCCGTCATTCAGCCGGATCATCGGCGTGACGTTCGGATGCCAGTCATTGAACGAGCCGGCGATGCAGATTTGTTGCGCGTCGGGTCGCGTCAGTTCCAGGCACACGCACTGCGAGCCGCAGCAGGCGTCAGACTGTTTGGTTTTGTTTTTTGCGTTCATAACTTTGTCTTTCTTTCTGCTGGGGGAATTTCTGTGTGTTGTTGCTGCGAACGTCGTGTTCGCAAATTCACTGAACTACTTAATACGCCACGGAACCGAGAATCCCTCAGCGCGGCGACCGCAGGTGAAGCCGCCGCCAGGCGGCTCGTTCCTGTCGTTCAATTCCGTCATTTCAGAGTCTGCTTTCATAGTTACAGGGTGCTGTCGCATGAGAAGTCGGGGATTGGTTCAGGTCATCTGCAGCAACTGGCTAAGGCTCGCGCGGAGTTGTTGGCGCGCGCGATAAATGCGCACCTCCACCGCTTTGGCCGAGCAGCGCAGGATTGCGCCGATTTCCGCGTGCGACTTCTCCTCGTATTGCGAGAGGACCACCGGCACGCGCAGTTGTTCCGGCAACGCAGCCACGCCGCGGCGGATGGCTGCGGCTCGTTCGTGAGCCTGGACCGTTTCGCTCGGTAAGGGATTCTGGTCCGGGAGCGATGCAGCAAACTCATTACCCGTGGCTTCATTCTCGGCATCGAGCGAAACCTGCGGATGCCGTGTGCGCCAGCGATAGCGGTCGCGCACAAGGTTGCTGGCAATGGCGTAGAGCCAGGTGGAAAAGTTCCTGCCCGCGTCGAACTTCTTCCGGTTCTGATAAACGCGCACGAAAGTTTCCTGGGCCAGGTCCGCCGCGTCGTCCTCGTCCTGCACGGCGCGAACCAGGTAGTGAAAGAGCCTCTCGGCACGCCGCGCCATCAAGTCGTTTAGCGCTGCATTATGGCCGGCGGCAAGCCGGGCCATGTCCCGGCCGTCCTGTTCATCGCCAGCCGATGGCGTCGTGGACACGGCGCGCCCGTCCTCGCTCGTCGTCAAAAGCGCGTTGGCGCGGTCTTTCTTTCCCTTCAGTCTCGTTTCAAAACTTGCTGCATGTGCTGCCATAAATTGGCCTTCAGTCTTTGGGGTAGTGACACCTTCTCCGTCGCTGAACGGAGTTCCTTCGTGTGCGCAAAACGACACGAAGCCAGGGGGGGAGATTCGAATCAGGCGCGACGGTTGCCGCGCAGCGGATTCAAATCAGATGCAGACGGGCGGAGCGAGGCTGCGGAACGCCGGGCCAAGACACACCACAGGCGTGAAGACCCAATCGCGTGGTTTGGCTCGGCGCAAAGTCTCGCTTGGGGGAGCAGCGAACACATGTTGAGGCACCGCGCACAGGAGGGAAATGTTGAGCACCGGTTGTGAAATCGGATTCGGGATTATGAAGACCGGTGGCGTCTGCACAAACCCCTGAATGGTCGCCGAGCAACGACACTGGTCTTCGCAGCCGTCCTTGCCACAGTGATCTTGCGGCGCTTCTCCATCGTCCCGGTGGGAAGCCGTGGCGCGCTGGTGCGCCTCGGCGTCGTGGTGATGTTCTGCGTCGGGCGAGTGCCCCTGCTCATGCGGGGATACGGCGGCGTGCTCGTGAATCGGACTGGCATCGCCTGCGCAGGCTTCGCCGTGATCCGCGCAACTGCAAACGCACCCTATGCTGAAAACAGTGCCCACGAGCCACAGCAACGCGAATGTCCCCGCGACAATGCGGAACAAAGCACTGACTCTCGGTTGTCGAGAAACTCTCATCTTCAATCGTTAGCAAACTTGGCGCTCGGGCATTGGCATCCGGCTGACAGAGCGTTTGAGAAATCGGCTTCACCGCGATTTGCGCGGGTCCGAAGCCTGATATTACGCCGGCGCGAACGACTCCGCTATTAGGTATATCCCGTATGGTTGATCCCCCATCGAGAATCATCGAGTAACGATGCTGTTGCGTGATTGCCGAAGTCAATTTGATCAACCACTGGCGACGGTGTGCAATCATTCCATGACGTGGCGGGCCGGCGTGCTGGCATCAAGGAATGTTCCGCTGGGGCGATCCAATGCCCTTTTGAAGACGGACGCCAGCTCTGTCGCTGCTTGCGTGGGCGTCCACATTTCTCCAGCGTCTCGCATCTGTTCCAGAAACCTCAATGAGGGAAAACGTGGATCGCCAGCCTTATGGATCAATACTTCCTGCATTTCAGTATTCACGATCCAAGGCGCGACGGCGCTGAAGTGTGTCTTTGGGCGCTCTTTGGCATACAACGCTATCAACATGTTGAGCGCCGCTTTCGACAGACAATAGGCCGGAGTGCCGCGCGCAGCGTTGACAGCACCGTGGGACGAGACAGCGACAACTTGCGCAACTCGTGGACATAACTCAAAAAGGCAATCGAGGACGACTTTGTTCGCCGATACGTTCACCGTCATCACTTCATCCAACTCGGCTATGCTGGTTTCACTTATGTCGCTAAGTTTTCCGACGACGGCAGCATTCAGGATGGCCAGGTCAAATCCGGGATGAGCGGCAAGCAGTTCAGCGAGCGCGGAGCGGAGCTTTTCCAGTTGCGAGAGGTCCAACGATTTAAAGAGGAAATTAGGACGAGTCAGCAAGTCCGAAGGCGCGCGTCGGCTGACGCCGTAAACCTCATTCCCTTGGTTCAAATACATTTGCGCCAATGCATACCCGATCCCTGAACTGACACCGGTGATAAAGATTTTTCGTTTCATGGATAGCCTCCTGGCGGTAACGGCGGTTCAAGGTTCAAAAACGCGCACCCGGTAATATTTGACCGGCGAGTTGGTCACTGGTTCTGTGATGATGTTGATTCGATTTGAGGCGGAGAAACATGGCTGATTATCCGGGTGATTCAGCGGCGTCCAGGAAACCGGCGGCTGAAGGTTGGTCGCCGCCTGCACTTCGAAGCCGCGATTGGAAATCTGCAAAAACGAAATGCTGGCCAGGTCGTTGGAAAGATGAATCGCTGGCTTCCAACCATCGCCCGGGTTAAGTGGGTTGCCGCCCAGCAGGTATTCCATGTAGTTCGGATTCCCATCGCGATCCGGATCCGCATCAGAAACAGCTTCGGAAGACGTAGTGGATTCGAAATAGTTCATTTGCCACGTCCAGAGTGATCGGTACCCGGCGAGGTCGTTGGCAATCCAGTCTCTTACGAGGTTGATCGCTTCGGTATTCAGCAACCGCGTGGCAATGGGCGGCATGCGAAGACTCGCTGAATCCGAGATGCGCGTGAGCAACGCGGAGTAACACAGATTGCCTGGAGCCACGACGCGGTTGTTCGAATCGCCAAGGTTATTCATGAGCAGGCCATTGACGATATTCGCTTCGGACAAAGGCGTTGTGATTCGAGCGTCCCAATTGCCGCTTGCCGGTCCGCCCGGTTGATGGCATTGCGCGCAGTTGGCCGCGAGATAAGAACGGACGCGATACTCACGGCTATGCATGAAATTGGTCGCGTGCGCCAACGCCCTTAACAGGTGCAAGTCCGTAACCGGAGCATCGAGATAGCCGGCAGCATTCAGCGCATGAATCTGATTGGTGACGATGCCGTAGTCGAAGTCACGATTCAGTTGAGGCGTGTTGAATCCCAGCGCATATCCCCCCACTGCCGTGTGGCACGAGAGACATTCGCTGCGGCTTGGATAGTGCCATACCTGGGTGCGAACCATTCCTCCGTCGTTGATCAGGAAAGTCTCATCCATGCCTTCCTCGGGGACCACCACAGCGTTCGAGGTGGAAGTCCCCCACCGATATGCAACGCCATAGACGCCCGATGGATTCCTGACCAGAAACCGGGTTTCCAGCCGGCGAGCTGACTGCGGCACTCCGTTTGTCAGCTCCAACTCAAAATGTTTGATCCAAACGGTCCCGTTAGGAAGCGACCAATTGCCGTCTCGATTAAAAGTCATTTTCAGCGCCGGATCTGGAACAGAGAACCATCTCCATTTCTTCGCATTATCGGACCAAAAGGGAACGTTAAGCTCGTACGCGACGATTCCCGCGTGCGGCGTTAAAGCAGTTAAATCGTTGAACGCACCGGTATCCGCGAGCGTTTGTGGCAGGTTACCGGATGAAACGGGGTTGTAGTCCAGTTTGCGGATATTCCCAGTGCCATGATCCGCCAGCAACACATCCCCGTTGCGAGGATCAACGCCGAAACCGGCAACGTTGCCCACGTAGCCGATCCGTTCGAACGGCGTGGTGCTGACGCCGTCGTAGCGTAGCATCCAAAGATTGCCGGTGACGTAGTCGCAAAAGATATAAGCGCCATTCAAACCCGGGATCCTCTGGCCGCGATAAACCACCCCGCCAATGATGGCAAAGCCTTCATTGTTGCCCCAACCGTGCGCGATCTCCGCAATTGGCGGAATCAAATCTGCACCCGGGGCCGGATCGCCCTTCGGTCCGACTAGTGATCCCTGCCGGTACGCCCATCCATAATTGCCGCCCTTGGTTACGACGTTGATCTCCTCGCGATCCCATTGGCCCACATCGCCCGCGAAGAGAAATCCGGTTTCTGGATCAAAGGACATTCGCCAGACGTTGCGAAACCCCACCGCGTAAAACTCGGTTCTGACATTGGCCGGATTCACCGATGAACCATTGAAGCTGGTCGCTCCCACAAACGGATTGTCCGGAGGAATCGCGTAATGGTCCGTGGCGGCAGGATGGGAATTCGGCATCAAGCTGCCGGGCCGCTTGTCCACGTCTATGCGGAGTATGGCCGAGAAAAAGTCCTTATCAATGCGCTGGGCATTGTTGTATTCATCGCCGCCCGTCCCGCCGTCGCCTTCGTCACCAACCGCGCAATAGAGGTAACCGTCAGCGCCGAAGTGAAGGTCGTTCAGGTTGTGCCCGGCGCCTTCATCGAACTGATTGATGAGAATTAACTCTGAATTGGGCAAACCTTGATTTCGATCGGTCGCCGATCGTTCATAGCGGGCGAGTCGATTGAAATCCTGCCAATTGCCCGAAACATTGGTCCGGGCCGTATATGTGGCGTAGAAATGGCCATTCGTCGCATAGCCAGGGTGAAAAGTCATGCTGGACAAACCTTCCCGAAAGCCAAAGTCGTAATCGGATTGGACGCGATCCGCGATGTCCATAAAAACCGTTCGCGTCGGACTGGCAAGATTGGTAATGACGATGATTTTACCCGTCCTTTCCACGACAAACAGGCGATTAGTTTCTCCGGGTTCCCCTGCAAAATTGACTGGCCGGTCAAAAGCCAGTCCACCCATAGCCTCCGTGATCGAGTAGGTCACTTGCTGTTCCTGGGGATTCTGCGGCAGGTTTAGAGTCGTATTGGCTTGCCGGACAAGAGGATTACCGGCCTGGGTTGAGCTAACCATCATCCCAATCAGCAGAGTTATCGCATTTCCGGGAGGCTTCACGATTAAAGCGGCGGGGAAGATTGCTTGCACCCCGCTGGGAAGTACTGGCTTAAAACAGCTTTGCGCATGATTGTCATTAGGTATCCAACTTCACGAATTTTGCATTGGGTGTTGCCCGCCTCGACAACGGGGCAAATGCCCCAATGCTTCGATGATGTCGCCTGAACTCACAGCGCAAATGCCACTCCCTGCCATCATCCCGTAGGGGTGGCACGAAACATACTGGGGCGTCAAGGACACGGTGGACGCCATCGCCGCCGCCACATTTGGGAATGACTTCAAAGGTTCGCCGCTGGAGATTGTGCTTACCGCCATCACGGAGCAGAAGCAGGTGTTCAAGGGCGCGGCGCATCCATTTTACTGGAAACCCAAGCTGCGTATTCCAGATATTTACGAAAACCCGGCGAACAAGCAGAAGTTCGGTGCCTTTCTGCAAGCCTGCCTTACCGCGACTCGCGACGATCAGGTGTTCGCCGAGATGAGCCGTCTCGGTGCTGCACAAATCAAAGGCCTCGGCCCGGCAGTTGCGAGCGTCATCTATTTTTGCACCCGACGATTGTTCCACCGTTCAATACGGCGATGGTTAACGGCTTTAACGCGCTGTTCGCCGACAAAAAGAAACTCGGATCGTGGGCAAGCCCCGGCGAATCGCGCGGAACGCTTTCATCCGTTCCGCGCCGTTGATGAACCACGTGTTATAGACCGATTCGGAATCGTTCTTGTAGCGGTTGATCAACTCGATGAGGCCGGACTTTTCCATTTGTTATGAGCCAAAGTCTGATGGCGGTAAATACGCCTGTCCTGTTTGCGCACCGAAACGATTTGAGAATGACTGAGCGAGCAACAGTTGCAAAGGCGGGAGTTGCGTTCGACCAGTATCAGCACGTCGTTGCGGGAGCATCACCTTGGCTGCGGTAAGGCGTTTGCTCGCCCACATCAATTGCCAGTTCCTTGAGGTTGCGGGATTCCAGATATGGCTTCGCCACGGTTGCGAACGGTTCGGCGCCAATTCGTTCCAACACTTCTGACAACGATTCACTGGAACGGCGCTCGCGCTTGTAGAGCAGCACCACATCCGTGACACAATCGGGCACGCGCCGAGCGGGGACAATGCCAATGTCGTTTGCGAGACGCGGGTATTGCTGATGGCTACAACCCCCGAGCCAGAGGCGATACGCCGGAATCAGCGCGCCGTCGCGGCGTTGGGCGAGTCCCTCAAGACCGATGTCAGCGATGACATGGAGAGCGCAGCCGTTGGTGCAGCCGCTCACACGAATGCGCAACGGTTTGTCACCATTTGCGCCGCCGATTCCCGCGAGCTTCTGTGCAATCACTTGCGCCAGCGCCCGCGAGTTTGTGAATGCATTGGAACAGGCGTTCGAGCCAGGACAAGCCGTCAAGCGGTTCGGCGTATTTTCAGGCGCAAGCCCGGCTTCGAGCAACGCAGATTTGATTTCCGAAAGCTGGTCGGGTTGAATGTCGCGTAGCAGGAAGTCTTGTTCTGGCGTGATGCGCAAAGTCAGTGCGTGTCGTCCGACCGTGGCTGCGACCTGGCGGAGCTGGCTGCTATTAATATTCCCGCCGAGTACTGATGCGCGCACGGTGCATGACAACTCGGCTCGTGAGGGCCTGCCGGACAGGTTAAGCGAAGGCCAGTTCTTTCCGGCGGTATTGAGCGTGTCCCATTCTTTCAACACTTCCTCGCGCAACCGCTCCAAGCCTAGCGAATCAAGGAGGAACTTCACCCGCGATCGGCGGCGATTCTGTCGGTCGCCCAAGCGATTGAACATGCAAAGAAACGCCTCAGTAAAAATGACGATGTCATCCGCTGGAAGAAATTCGAGCAACTCTTTCGCGAGTCGAGGCAGGGCGCCCGCCCCTCCTCCGACCAGGACTCGGAAGCCGGGATGGCCCGAAACATTGGTGCGCGCCTGGAAGCCGAGGTCGTGGAGCGCGGTGTTTGTGCAATCGTCGGTGCAACAGGAGAAGCCGATTTTGATTTTGCGAGGAAGGGATTGGAAATCTGGATGCCGCAGAAAATGCCGATTCAGCAGCGCTGCGAATTCGGTCACGTCGAACGGTTCGCCGGCACCTTCGCCCGCGTGCGGGCATACCATAATTCCACGCACGGTGTTGCCGCCGCTTTCATGCGAAGAAAGCCCGACGGCCGCAAGGGAAGCGAGCGTTTCCAACGTTCCGTCGAGCGACAAGTTGTGGATTTCCATGCCCTGGCGCGTCGTCAAATGACATTCGCCGTCGGCGCAACGATCTGTCGTCTCGGCCAGCGCGTTCAATTGCGCAACCGTGAGAATACCGAGTGGCACGCGGAGGCGCACGAAGTAGCGGTCCGGCTTGCGCTGTGTGTAAACGCCCAAGTGGACAGTGTGGCCGCGAAACTCGGGTCGCGTGAGTTCGCCGCGTTGCAACCGGCCGATCAGCACGGCCAGCTCATTCAACTCTTGTTCGATGGGGATTTGCTCGCTCATCCGAATTGCGCCTTTCCTATTTGTTGCCGCCTTTTAGGACACGATAACTCTCGATCTTCGCCAGCCGCGCCATGTGAGGGCCGGGGTCATTTTCAAACGCCTCCATGCAGTGCGGACAGCACAGATTCACCATGGTTCCGCCATTATTGATTTTGGCGAAACCGCGATCACCCTGCACGTTCTTGCCGCACACCACGCACGCTGGCGTGTCGTCCTGCGAACCAATTGTGTCTTCGATGCTCATGTGACTCAAGATTTCAAGCCGCCGTATTTCTGTTTCAGCGCTTCAGCCGCCTCGGACTCGCTGCGGCCATTGCGCAACTGCTCCTGGATGAAGGCGCGTTCTGTCTGAGCGGTCTCGCAACTGCAAATGTCCAGCCGCTTCTCGCCGCACGTTCCGCAGGAGCAGGCGAACCGGGCAGCCACGCGAGCCACGGCCGGATCAAGGACAGAAGATGCCGTTGCGTTGAAACCTGAGAACGCCGCCGAATCGATATCCGGGTGGATATTCAGCGTCGCGTCGCGTCGAGAAGCAGAGTAGTCCGGATAGTGGCGAGGTTCGCGGTCGTGATTCCACACCAGCACGATCGTGCCGATGGTGATGACGCCGATAAAGAATCCGATGCCCAGCGGGGCGAAGAGACTGTTGTTCGGTTTGTTGTTCGGTTGCTTCGACATAATTCAGTTCGGGAGTTGTCTTGTTTCAATGCCCGTATTCGTGGTTGTGCTCCATGGGGAGGTTTTGCGGTACCACCGTCGAGCCGGGCCGAAATTCGGCGTGCCGGACTTCACCGCCGAGTTTGGCGATGAGCGCGCCAGTCATCAGACTCGCGACCGCCAGGGCGACCACGGGAATTCCGGCCAGCCTCAGCTTTGCCGGACGTTTCCAGACGACAGCAATACCAACCGCAGCCGCCAAAGCCGTGAGGTAGTAAAGCCAGGCCCAGCGGTCAGCCAGGAGCATGTGCTGTTTCAAGAGCGATGCGCTCTCGGAGTCCGAGATGGCCCGAATGCGGTTGTAGGCGGACTCGCCGGACTGGATCACCGGCCAGGCTGAAGCCGCCATCACCGCCACCAACACAAGGCTACCCAACACCGCGCCCCGGCTCCTGACAACCAGCGCAACGACGAGCGTCAACGCCGCGACTGCCAGGCCGACGATGGGCAGGTGGTTCAACAGGACGTGAAGGTATTCAGGTTTTTGCAGCAGGTCGTTCATATTCGGTTCCGCCGGAATTTAATGTGCGGGTTCAGGTTGCGTTGCGGCGGCAGTGTCAGGCGGCAGTTGGTTTTGACGCCGGATGGCTCGCGAGCGCCAAATGTAGAAGATGGCCGGATACACGATCAATTCCATGAGCAAGGAAGTGGCCACGCCGCCGATCATCGGCACCGCGATACGTTTCATCACGTCGGCGCCGGTGCCCGTGCTCCACATGATCGGGACCAGGGCAATGAAGGTGGTCGCGACGGTCATGACCTTCGGCCGGAGCCGCTTCACGGCCCCGTGATAGATGGCGTCGCGGAGGTCCGCGCCGTTGCGCATCCGGCCTTCCTTCTGCCCTTTTTCGTAGGCGATATCGAGGTAGAGCAGCATCACCATGCCGGTTTCGGCATCCAGACCCGCCAGCGCGATGAGTCCGATCCAAACCGCGACGCTCATGTTGTAATCGAGCAGGTAAATGAGCCAAAAGGCGCCCACCACCGAAAAGGGCACGGCCAGGAGCACGATCCCTGTTTTCACAAACGATCGGGTGCTGAGATAGATGAGCAACGCCACAATCAACAACGTCACCGGAACGACGAGCAGCAGCCGCTCTTTGGCCCGGAGCATGTATTCGTATTGGCCGCTCCAGAAGATGCTGTAGCCCTCGGGCAGCGTGATGGTGCCGTCGGCACTGGCTTGGTTGACGGCGCGCATGGCGGCCTGCACGTAGGTGCCAATGTCAATCCCCTTCACGTCCACGTAAATCCAGGCGTTGGGCACGGCGGCTTCGCTCTTGATGGCCATGGCCGCGTTGACCACTTTGATCGTCGCCAACTGGCCCATCGGCACCTGGGCGCCGGTGGGCGCGGGGACGATCAAATCGCGCAACGCTTGCAGGTCCTGGCGATAATCACGCTCATAGCGGAGGTTGATGGTGTAGCGTTCCAAGCCCTCGACCGTGGTGGTGATCGGCATGCCCCCGAGAGCCACGGCCAGCACCTCCTGCACTTCACCCAAGGTCAGACCGTAGCGGGCGATTTCGTCGCGGTTGATGTCGAATTCAAGATAACGGCCGCCAATCACCCGCTCGGAATAGGCGCTGGTCGTGCCCGGCACCTGTTTCACCACGGCCTCAACCTCGGAACCGATCCGCTCCAACTCCGCCAGACTGGGACCGGCGATTTTGATCCCCACCGGCGTCTTGATGCCCGTGGAGAGCATGTCAATGCGCGTCTTGATGGGCATGGTCCAGGCGTTGGCGAGACCCGGGAATTGGATGGCGCTGTTGAGCGCATCCACCAGTTCCTCAATCGTCCGGCGCCGATGCGCGATGACCTTGCCGCTGTCATCCTTGATGTCCACTTTGGGCCAATCCTTCTCTTCGTTCAGCATGATCGTGGTTTCGATCATGTCGAACGGCGCGGGGTCCGTGGCGGTTTCGGCGCGGCCGATTTTGCCAAAGACGTGATGCACCTCGGGAAAGGTCTTGATGATCTTGTCCGTTTGCTGGAGGAGCTCGCGGGCTTTGGTCGAGGAAATGCCGGGGAAGGTGGTCGGCATATAGAGCAGGTCGCCTTCGTAGAGCGGCGGCATGAATTCCGAACCGATGTTCTGATATGGAAACAGTTTGCCAACCTTTTGTGAGAATTCCCTCGTCCGGCCCTCGGGCAGGCGATTTGTCACCAGCGAGTTCCACGGAAAGAACACCCAGATGACAAGCACGACTGCGGCGGTGATCACGGACCAGCGCCATTTGATAACGAAGTCAATCACGGGATGGTAAATCCAGGTCAGAAACCGGCTGATGGGGTTCTTTTCCTCGGCCGGCGCTCGGCCCCGGATGAACAACCCCGCCAGCACGGGGGCGAGCGTGATTGCGAGGAAGGCCGCCGCCGCCATCGAATAGGTCTTGGTGAAGGCCAACGGTTTGAACAAGCGGCCTTCCTGTTCCTGCAAGGTGAACACCGGCAGGAACGAAACGGTCACCACCAGCAGCGCGAAAAAAATGGTCGGCCCCACCTCGACCGAAGCATCGCGGACGATTTCCCAGCGCGGCTTCCTGCCTTCATCCTGCTCGGAATGTTTGTGGACGTTCTCGACGAGAATGATGACGCCGTCCACCAGCACGCCAATGGCGATGGCAATGCCGCCCAGCGACATGATATTCATGCTGATGCCCTGGAGATGCATGACCAGAACCGAAACCAGCACCGCAACGGGCAGGATGACAATCGGCACCAGCGCGGTGCGGAAGTGGAGCAGGAAGACGATGATGACGAGCGCCACCACTATGCTTTCCTCCAGTAGCGTGTGCTGAAGCGTCTTGACGGCGCGATCAATCAACGCGCTGCGGTCGTAAGCGATGGTGTAGGTGACATCGGATGGCAGGGCCTTCATCGCGGTGTCGAGCTTTTGCTTTACCTCCTGGATGACTTTGCGCGCGTTCGCCCCGTAGCGGACCACGACGATGCCGCCGACCGTTTCGCCTTCACCGTTTAGTTCCGCGAGGCCGCGGCGCATTTCTCCGCCGAGTTGCACGGTCGCCACGTCGCGCAACAGTATGGGAACCCCGCTTTCGCCGACGCCCACGGCGACTTTCCGCAGCATCTCGACGTTTTCGATGTAGCCCTTGACGCGCACGATGAATTCCTTTTCGGCCATTTCAATGGAACGGCCCCCGACTTCACCGTTGCTCATCTCAATGGCCGTCTTCACCTGGGAAAGGGGCAGGTTATAGGCCCGCAATTTTACCGGGTCCACCGTCACCTGATATTGCTTTTCAAAGCCGCCGATGGAGGCGACTTCGGAAACCCCGTCCACGGCGGTGAGTTGATAGCGCAGATGCCAGTCCTGCATGGAGCGCAGTTCCTGGAGGCTGTGATTGGTGGAGTTGATGGCATACATGAAGGCCCAGCCCACGCCGGTCGCATCGGGACCGAGCGAGGGGGTCACCCCTTTGGGCATCTGAGTGCTGAGTTGGCTCAGATACTCCAACACCCGGCTGCGCGCCCAATAAGGATCGGTGCCATCCTCGAAGATGACATAGACAAACGAGTAGCCGTAAAACGAATAGCCGCGCACCACTTTCTTGAAGGGCACCGAAAGCATCTTGGTGGTGATGGGATAGGTCACCTGATCCTGGATGATCTGCGGCGCCTGGCCGGGATATTCCGTGTAGATGATGACCTGCACGTCGGAGAGGTCAGGAATGGCGTCAATCGGGATGTTTTTGACGGAATAAACGCCGCCCACCACCAGCGCCAATGCGCCCAGCAGGACGATGAACTTGTTCTTGAGCGAGAAATCTATGATGCCTTTGAGCATAAAAATGGTTTAGCGGGTGGAAGGAAAAATTTTGGTGCGTAGCGCAGGTTTCCAACCTGCCGTATCGCCGACTTCCAGTCGGCAGAGCGTTGAGAAGACCAGCGGCGTTGAAAATTCGCAGCGGCTGCGGATTGGAAATCCGCGATACAGCAGACTGGAAGTCTGCGCTATGGAGCGATGGTTCGTGGAGCAGTTACGGTTCATTTGCAGGCGTCGCTCAGTGCTGATGTTGCTGGGTAGTTGTCGCCGGATTCGGATGCTGTTTGCGCCAATGTTCCTCAGCCAGTTTGGCGTGCTTTACCTGACTGGTTTCAACCAGCTTCATCTCACACTCAGGACACTTGCCGGGCTTGTCAGAAACGATGTGGGCGTGGGACGCCATTGGACATGTGTAAAGCGGAGAAGGAACGGCCACTTGGGCGGACGTGCTGGAGGAAGCGTCTGGATGCTGTTTGCGCCAGTTGTCCTCGGCCAGTTTGGCGTGCTTCACCTGGCTGGTTTCCACCAGCTTCATTTCACACTTCGGGCATTGGCCCGGTTTGTCGGAAACCACGTCGGCGTGTTCCTCCATGGGACAGGTGTGGAGCGGCGAAGGCACTGGCGCTGCGGCGGCGTGTCCCGTGTGCGCGCTTGCGGGCAGGGCGGGTTTGGGCATCACGGGAATGAGTGTCATGCCGCACTTGGGGCACTTGCCCGGCTTGTCGAGTTTCACGTCGCTGTGCTCCGGCATCGGGCAGGTGTAATGCTCCACCTTGCCGCCGGGCTGCATTTTCGCCAGCGCCGCCGCCGAGACCGGAACCAAAGTCATCGCGCACAGCGGGCACTTGCCCGGATGTTGATACTCGATGGAAACGTGCTCGGGCATCGGGCAGACATAGGTGTGTGGTTCGGCGGCCGACGATGTTGCGGCAGACGCCGCTGTCGGAGTCGCGGATTTCATGTCGTGGTCCGCGTGCGCGGCAGCTTCGGCCGCGCCGGGCTTTTTGGGGTGCAGCATTTTTTGAATCGCCTCGCGCAACTGGCTTTCCGAATCGAGCATGAATTGCCCGGAAGTCACGACGCGCTCGCCATCCTTCAGGCCGCTCAAGACCTGATACATGTCGTCCTCCGCGCGCGGACCGAGCGTGACGGTGCGCGGATCGAACTTGCCACCGTCGAGCGCCACGAAGACGGTGTTTTTTTCGCCGCTGCGCAGGATGGCCATGTCCGGCACCAACAGCGCCGATGGTTCCAGTTCGGCCTTCAGTTCCACGCTGGCAAACATGCCCGGTTTGAGCAGATAGCCGGGGTTGTGAAATTCCATGCGCACGCGGGCCGTGCGGGTCTTTTCGTCCACGGTCGGGTAAACGTAAGTGACACGCCCGCGAAACTGGCGGTCCGACAGGTAAGAAAGGGTGACGAGCGCCTCCTGCCCCAGTTGAATGAATGGCAGGTCCTGTTCATACACTTCCGCGTAAACCCAAACCAAACCGAGATCCGCCAGCCGGTAAAGTTTCATGCCGGCTTCCGTCATCATCCCTTCCACCACCATTTTCTCGGTCACGAACCCGTCAATCGGCGCGGCCACGCGCAGGGTCTTGGTCGGTTGGCGGGTCTTCTCCAGTTCGGCGACTTGCTCGTCTGAGATGTCGAAGAACTTCAGTTTGAGCCGGGCGCTTTCCAGCAGCGCGTTCCGTCCCACCGGGTCCGTCGTCGGGGCGCCGCGGAGGGCCAGCAGGTATTCCGTCTGGGCGCTGTAGAGTTCCGGCGAATAGATTTCAAAGAGCGGGTCACCCTTCATTACCAACTGGCCGGTGGCGTCCACGTAGAGCTTCTCAATCCAGCCTTTGAATTTCGTGGTGACATCCGCCAGCGCGGGTTCGTTGTAGTCAATCGTGCCCACGGTTCGGATCACGCGGCGCAGCGGGCCGTTGGTGACGACGCCGGTGCGCATGCCCATGTTCTGGATCGTCACCGGGTCAATTGAGATGGTGGCGGCGTCTGCGGCGGCAGCCTCATCTTCATAGACGGGCACCATGTCCATGCCCATGCTGTCTTTGCCCGGGGTTTCGCGGACTTCGCCGGGGATCATCGTGGACTTGTAATACTTGAGCTTCCGCTCGCCGGAGCCAGCCGCCGGGGTGCCGCCAGTGGAGCGCTTGATGGGCGTGAGCTTCATCCCGCAAATCGGGCAGTTGCCCGGTTTGTCCTGGATCACGTTCGGGTGCATGCCGCAGGTGTAGAGCTGCTTGGCTTCCTGTGTGGCCGCGCCGTCGGTGGCAGCGTGCTTGTGGCCGGTCGAGCGGCCGATGAAGAATGCGCCGCCGACCGCGACAATGGCAATGATGATGAAGACAAGTTTGGATTTCATACGCAAATCAATGGGAGGAATGTGTTGTAGTGTTGGTTGAGGCCGGTTCGATTTCCGGCGGCGTGTCAGTCGTCCAACCAGGAATCGGCGGATGGCCGGGCGGCAATCGTCGTTCCGTCATGGGTGCGGTTGCGCTTTTGTCGGCGCAGCAGCCGGCATGGCCGGTCTTTGCCTCGCTTGCCGAAACCAGCGCCATGCCGCACTTGGGGCAATTGTCTGGCTTGGCGCTCACCACGTCAGGGTGCATGGGACAGGTGTATTGCTGCCCGGCCGCACTTTTCGCCGGCGCGTTCTGAAGGCGACCGGGCAAATCGAAATAGAGACCGGCCGCTGCGCCAACGAAAACGGTCAGGAGTAGAATGCCAATCAGTTGAATGTGTTTGCCGATGATTTTCATGCTTAGTGTTGAGTTGATTGGTTGGATGCCGGAACGGAAGTGCTCGTGGCCGGCGGCAGCAGCGGCGCACCTTCCGGCGCGATGCCGGCGATAATCAAGGACAAGTCCGCCAGAACGATTTCGCGGCGCGTGCGTGCTTCCACTTCCTGCAACTGGAAGTTCAGCAGCGTGCGTTCGGCATCCAGGAGGTCAAAGAAATCCACTTGCCCCGCCAGATAACCCGCCCGCGCCACGGCGAGCGACTGCCGGGCTTTCGGAATCAACTTGCCCTGCAAGAGCGCCAGGTTGCGCGTGATTTCGCGGTAGTCGTAACTCTTCATCGCGAAATCCACCGTCACCATGATTTGCTCGGAAGTGAGGCGGGCTTCAGCGGCGCGCTTGGTGGCCTGCGCCTGCGCGATTTGCGCCGCGATTTTGTCCCGCCAGATCGGCAGCGTCATGCCCGCTGACGGACGAAACATCGTGGGCGCGGCCTTGGCATCCGCCATCAACCCCAGGCTGAAGTCCGGCACTTTCGATTTGCGGGCCAGTGCGATGGCCGCTTCCGCCATGCGCACGTCGGCTTCCATAATCTTGAGCCGGGGATTGCGCGCGAAGGCCGTGTCGAGCAACTCATCACCATTGAGATTGAGCGGCGTGGATTCAAATCGAGACGGCTGCGGCGGATCGGCCTGATCGCGCCTCAGTCCGAGCGCGCCCTTGAGTTGCGCAATCAGCGGACGGCGTGAATCCTCGAGATTCTCGATTTCCGTCGTCAGTTGGTCCTGCTCGATTTGGGCGCGATAGACATCCTGCAACGTTACTTTACCCGCGGAGTTTTGCGCGCGGGCGATTTCTTCCAGTTCGGCCAGCAAGTCGAGCGTCTGGCGATTGATGCGGATGTTCTCATCCAGAAACCAAAGCTGGTAATAGGCGCGCTTGAGCGAGAAGGCCGTCTGCAACACGGAGGATTCAAACGCAAAATACTTCGTCCGGCTCTCGGCCGTGGCGACGTTGGCGGCAGCCTTGAGCTTGCCCGGGCCGGGAAACTCCTGCATCAATCCGGGCATCACCGTCATCACAATGTCCGCGATGTCCGACTCGAAGGAGAGCCTGGGATCGGGCAGCGACCGCTCGACGGTGATACGTTCCACTGAGGCCGCCCAATCGAAATACGCCGCCTCGACCGAGGGCTGAGAGAGCATGGCGAAGCGGAGATAATCACCGAGCGCAGAATCGTTGGTGAGCGCGGGCAGATTGCGCTCCGCCGGTTTCGGTCGAAACACATCGGTCACGCTCTGTAGGTCCTTTCGCGCCTCGCGTTCGCCCTTGGTCGAGATGCCTTTGCAGCCGGCAAGCAGCGCTACAACGAGCAACGCGCTTGCTGGCAGCACGAGCCAGCGAAAACTCAGGGGGTTGCTATTATTCTGCGAGTTCATGCGGTCAATCTTACAATGCGGGGATGGTTCGAGCAGGCTTAATGATGGGAATGCTGGTGACCGGAGGAATCCGAGTTCCGGGTGTCACTGCCGCTTTCGGTGGTCGCGCAGCCGGCAAACAAGAGCGTGCCCCCCAGCACGGCGACGAGCGCGAGCAGACTGAAGTTGATTCGTGAGAAGAGCCGTATCGGTTTCATGGTTGTCATTTTTTGTTTTGTCTTATTGCAATTGCGACTCCGCCACTTTGTTCTCGAAGCAGCGGAGTCGCAAAAATGTTCCGCTTCCTGTCTTTGGGAGCTTCTTTTTGCTCCACGTTGTTAAGTATTACTCCGCGCGCCGCTGAACCCCTCCATGTTTTTTCAGCTTCGTTTTCAGTGAACGGTCCGGTGCGTCTGCAAATAGAGATGCTGAATCGTCCACTGGCTGGAGTTGGTCCGGTAGTGAATGCGAACATTGTCTCTGGCCTGGAGGAAAGTGGGATCTACCCGAAGTCCGTTCGCCCAAAACCGGGAGCGCTCGTCCCAAACGAACACCACCGGCTCTCCAGATTTCAACGGTGAGACGGTGAGACGGTGCGTTGCGAGGTCGGCGGATTGAATCGTGCCATTGAATGATGGCCCATGCGGATTCTTCCAGGAAGCGCAGCCTTGCGCGAAAAACGCGACTGCGATGAAGCCAAGCAAGCATCCCGCTCGCATCAAGAACTTGTTCGCACCTTTGCTCATTGTTGTCTTGCAGACGTCGCTGAATCACACCGCGCCCCGCGCATCACTGTTTGCGGCCGTAAGCGATCTCAGGGACGGCGACCGTGCTCTGGCCCGCCGTGATGTTCCGCGTTTGCGACCAAGCCGAGCACTTGGCGGAGTCGCGCTTTGCGTTCGATTTGACAACGCTGGTTTCGGATGCTTTTGCGGCTTCCAACCGCGTGCTGGAGATGGAGTTCATGAGATCAGGACTCGGTCCGGCCCAACTGACGCCAGCCGGCGCAAGCAACAGCACGCTTCCAAGAAGGATGCCGTTCAAAGTGGTTTTCATAATCGTTTCTTTCGGTCTTCGGTTTTGGCGGCGGAATTGGCTGCCGCTTATTTCACCGGCGCAATCTGGAACGACTTCTCGCCGGCCTTGGCAGCGCCGCCGCGCGCGAGCCACGGGAACTGTTCAATCGCTCTGGGGCTGGCGGCGTATGCGCGGTTCTTGAGTTCCGTCGAGGCGATGGAACTTTCCGTGGATTTCCGCAACGGCTGCACGGGGCGGCCGAGTTCGGGGAATTGTTCCAACATTCTTGGACTGGCCGCAAGCGCGCGGTTCTTCTTCACCTCGGTCAAAGCGGTGCGCGTGTTCGCCGACTTCGCCGTCACGGCAGGTTTCGCGGTATCACGTGCGAGCCAGGGAAAAGCCTCTTTGGCGCGCGGGCTGGCCGCGATGGCGCGGTTGTTGGCCACGTCAGCAGAGTTGAACAGTTGTGCCGAAGCGGTCGTGACGCTCAGGGACAATGCTGCGGCACTCACCGCGAGCAGGTACATTTTGGTTTTCATAGCATTTTGATTTTGTTGCGGACGATTGAAAATCGGCCTTCGTGTTTCGTATTTTAATTTGCTTTCAAGTTGTGCCCGATTGAGCGGCATGCTGTCGGCCACACTCCTTATTACGCGCCGCCGCCCGAACCCCCTCACGGTTTCTTGGAATTGTTCGCTACTCGGAGCGGCGCGTTCTCAGGATTGTGTTGCGGGGCGGTTTCGCTGTTGCTTGGCGCGGTGTTGCTCCAGCGGAGTTCGCGCAAAACAAATCGCCCGACCTCTTTCCGGTAATAGCCCTGCACTGTGATTCCCACCTGCAACGTATCGGGAGTGAGTTTCTTACCGTCCTGCCGAAACCGGGTCGAATCGTTCCAAACGTAGGTGCGGCTTGTCTTCGTTTTCGGCTCGACCAACACCAGGGTTCGGTTCGCGTGGTCAATGCTTTCAATCACGCCGCGCGCCGCGTGTTGTCGAGGCGGCAGAGCCTGACTCTCAAAGCCGCTCGTCAGCAGTCCTATCAGCAGGAGCGCGCCGAACAGCTTGGATGTGCGTGACGATTTCATTGGTCGTGCGTGAAATGATTTGTGTGCCTGCGCCCCTTGCTGAGACTTCGCTGGAAATAATCGAAGGTTCATCGGGAGTGATCCATCAACAGGGTTGCGCCTTTTACCGGGTCACCGCTGCCCGTGTTCACCGAACGACTCACGTGGGTGGAGGAACACGATGTGGTGACGATGGCCAGCGCGATGGCGAGCCAGAGCGCGGGATGGAGCTTAACGACAGGTGGCAGTTGCATTTGAGTGTCGCAGTTGATGAGTCGTTTGGTTCTCGTCCGTTTCAATCGCATTCGGCTTGGGAATCGGGCGGGCGGCGGCGGAGCAAAGGCCCAGGCAAAAGAGCGCCGCCCACACGATCCAGACCATCAGGATGAAACCAGTTAGCATACGAGGTAGTGAATGTGAACGACGGAGAACCGCATCCGCTACTTGACCGGAGCTACCTCGAAGTTCAAGTCCTTCAGATTTCTCTTCTCCATGCCTTTGGTCGCCACGGTGCTGCCCTTTGTCGTGTTGCAGCACGCGAGGTTTTCCGCTCCACAACCCGTGCATTTGTGAGTGGCAACCGATTGCTTCGCCTTGCCGTGACCGACCACTTTCCAATCCGTCCCGCAGCCCTCGCAGAGATGCGTCACAACGCGGATGGTGGGCTTGTTTGCCCCGCGGGCGGTCATATCAACCCGCGTGGTCACCTTGTCTTTGCACTTCGGACAGGCCATCTGCGGGATCTCGACAGGCGCGGGAGCGGGAGAGTGGTTTCGCTTGTATTCATCGAGCCTCTCGCGAAGCCTTGGAGACGCAGCGATGCCGTCATCGCCCACGGCTTTGTATTGGGCTTGAACTGAACTGTTGAACGAGAACAAGGCGATGCCTGCCAGCATCGCAATCAGAGTCTTTGTTTTCATAATTTTCCTTTGTTGTTGGTGGTGCTCCGTCGCGGATTCGGTGAGGAGCGTTTGCTCCTACTTGAGCGGCGCTACCTTGATGTCCTTCTCCATGCCTTTGGTCGCGACCTCGCTGTCCTTTTTGGTGTTGCAGCAAGTGGCCACTTCAGAGCCGCACGAAGTGCATTTGTGAATGGCAACGGTAACCTTGGCCCTCCCGTGTCCGGTGGACTTCCACTCCACACCGCAGCCCTTGCATTCGTGGCTTGAAACGAGCTTGGTCGGGACTCCACCCGCCAGTTGAGCCCTGGCCGCCGCACCCTTGGTCGGCTCGTTGTCTTTCACAGTCCAGGTGAAGTCTTTGCACTTTGGACACGACATGGGCTGGTAGTTCGCGGGTTTGCTGACTGGTGGTCGGTGTTTCATCAGCAGCATCGCCCCGCCTTTGGCTGAACCTTTCTCCGGCACTTGGCCGAACGCGGCGGTGGCAGAGAACGCCAGCACAGCGATCAAACCAGCGACCGTGCTGAGGACGTTAACGCGTGATGTTTTCATATCTCGCCTTTCTGTTGTTGTCTGTTTGTTGCGATTCTTCTCGCATCACTCCTTGATACGCCGGCCCGCCACGGAACTCCTCGGCCATTCTTTGCCAAGGACTCACCATTTATTGCTCTGCGATGGAAGCGCCTGCTGCCATTTCACTCGGAGCAGCCAGGGCCGGGCGATCCCGTCAAAACCTCCGCTGAAACAATTGGAAACCCTTCTGTTCGTCGGACGGATTCTCCGTGGACTTGTCGGCGTTCGTGGTTGCGCAAGACGCGACCACCAAAGCGAGGAGGACTGCGGGGCAAAGGGGCAGTGCCAGTCCAATCGGACTGAATCGGTTGTGCGGACGAGAGTTTGCAGGCCGGAGCTTTATGCAAACCCACAGACTGGTTTCAGCGGCGGGGTCAGGGATGCACTGAACTGGCCCTCGACCGCGGAACGATTCATTCGAGCCGTAAGCCGTGCGGCACAGGGCAACTCAGAAGCGGAGGATTCCGGCACAGGCTGATCGAAAACTTTCACGAAGAAATCCATGCGCGCGGCTTTGGCCACAACGCTCAAGTCATTCTCAGCGGCAAGCGGCGCGCGGCTTGTTTCGCCGTTGGTTTTCAACAAAGCGACCAGCGCGCCATCGCTCTGTCCGCTTCGCGGCAGCCAACGGACGATCCACGCTTTGACAGCAGCAGGCAATTCCTCGGAAGCATGGACCGAACAAAAGATCATGTCGGCCTTGACCGCAGCGGCTGCGGCTTGCTCCAGCACGTAAGCCCGGCCAAGGTTGTCGAAGCTGAACCAGACGGAGTGAACCGTGAACGAGCGGCGAATCGGACGAACGACGCGTGAGCAAGCACTCATCGCGATCTGATACGTAAGCCGGTCGGCGTAGGCGATGACGATGTTGAGGGGCGGTTTGGACTTCGCAGCGAGATCACTGGCGGTCGGCAGTTTCAGTGGAGCTTTCATTGTGTCTCAGTGTTGCAGGTGCGGTTCGGTTTCATCTGCTTCGGCCAGCATCGCTTCCACCACCGCGCCCGAGCGCAGGCCGATGAAGCGCCGGCGCACGTTGCCGGCGCGATCAATGATGACGTTGGCCGGCAGTTCGAGGGCGCTGAAGCGGTGGCCGATGTTGCCCGTGGCATCCATCAAGACCGGGTAGGTGATTCCATTGCTTTGCACAAACTGCTCGACCTGGTGGCGAATGTGGCCGGAGTGAACGTGCGCGGCGTGTTCGCCGCCGTGAGAGTGTTCGGAGTGCCCGGAATGTTCGTCCTCATCCCCGCAGCCTTCGGTGTTGGCCAGCGGCGTGCCATCGAGACAAATGCCGAGAATGACAAACCGATCCGCGTTCCGGCTCTGAACTGCCGCGAGGTCTGACAGGAACGAGAAACCATTCGTCGTTGTGGTTGCCCAAATACTCAGGAGCACCGTTTTGCCTCGGAACGAGGAGAGGCGGACTTGATTGCCCGCCAAGTCCTCCAGCGAAAAGTCAGGCGTGGGCAGCCGCCACGACGATGAAGATGGTGGAAGTTCGATTTGTGACGCGACAAAATCCACCTGGTGTTCCTTCCACCAATCCATCCAGCGCACGACGCCTTGGGACAGCGCGGCGGTATCCGCGTTGGGGGTTGTTTCTCGTTTGAAGTCGGGCAGCGCGAGCGAGAGCTTGAAGCCGAAGTCGTTGCTGGTCCACTTGCCAAGCGCGTGTCCCGCTGCCGCCACGACGCGAGGATCGGGGTCGCTGAGGAACGGAGCGACGAGCGGGACAAGTTGCCGGTCGCCAGCTCGCGCCAATTGCTGCAAGCCCAACGCGCGGACTGCCGGATCAACGTCCCGCAATTGCTCCAAGGCAAGTGCGCGTAACTCAGGATGGCGGCGCGTGGCCAACACCATGAAGGCCAGGTCCTTCTCTTCAAGGTCGCCACTACGAGCTGCTTCCCGCAGAATGGCGACTTCCTCACCCCGAAGCGCGTTTCCGGAAGACCGGTGCGTTTGCAGAGAATTCAGTACCGCCAGACGGTGCGGAATTTTCTCCGTGCTCCACAACCGACTCAAGAGCGCACCGGAGTGTCCGTCTCGCGCGACCAATCCGTCCACAAGCGACTGAGCCGGCGCTTCCGCGCGCAGCACCAGCCAGATCAGCCAGCGTTGTTGAATCGGACGCCACAACACGGCGGCGGATACACCCAAAGCAGCGAGCGTCATAAGAAACCGCTTCTCTCGCAGTGTCGGTTTGAAACGCAGCTTAGACACGCGGGCAATGCCGGGCTGTTCCTGCGGCGGCACTTCATCAGCGGCGTGAGCCGGCGAGCCTTGTGGCGTTGGACTCGTCTGGTTCATGCAACCAACTCTGCCTGTCGTTCAGTTTGGATGCAGATGGCCCGGCAAACATCCAGCACGTAGATTTTTCCGTCACCGTTCTGCCCGGTGTGCGCCGCCTGTTCGATAGTCCAGACGACTTCGGACACCTGGTCATCCGCGCAGAGAATTTCGATTCTCGTGTAAGGGGCATAGTCCACGAGGTCTTGGACAATCGGCTCGGTCTTGGGGATTCGGTCGCTGCCGAATCCGCGCACTTCCGAGAAGCTCATGCCTGGCAGACCTTCGAGTTTATGAAGCGCCAGCGTGACAGCCGGCAGTTTGTTCGGTTTGACGTAGGCGACGATTTGTTTCATGTCTGATGCTCGTTCAATTCATACGCCGCGCGAGGCACGAACCCTCACCCGCCGACTTCCGCTCTGGCATCCGCAGCGAGTGGCGTGCTGAGATAACGCTCGCCCGTCGAGGCGGCGATGGTGACGATGGTCTTGCCTTTGTTCTCCGGACGTTTGGCTACTTCAATGGCGGCCCAGACATTTGCTCCGGACGAAATGCCGACCAGAATGCCTTCTTCCTTTGCGAGTCGCCGCGCCATATTGAACGCATCTTCGTTGGCGACCCCGATGCATTCGGTAATTTGGGCGCGGCCATTGGCGTCCTTCAGGCGCAGATTTTTTGGAACGAATCCAGCGCCCGTGCCTTGAATCTTGTGCGGGCCTGGCTTGAGCGGTTGCCCGGCCAATGTCTGCGAGATGACGGGCGAATCCTTCGGTTCAACGGCGATGGCCTGGAACGACGGTTTGCGCGGCTGGATGACTTCATAACAGCCGGTAATTGTCCCGCCCGTGCCGACCGCCGCGACGAGGATGTCCACCTCGCCGCCGGTGTCTTGCCAAATCTCCTCGGCCGTGGTTGTGCGATGGATTTCGGGGTTGGCTGGATTCTCGAACTGCTGGGGAATCCACGAATCCGGCGTCTCTTTGGCCAACTGCTCCGCGCGCGCAATCGCCCCTTTCATGCCCTCGCTGCCCGGCGTGAGCACCAGCTTCGCGCCAAGCATGGCGAGCAACGTGCGCCGTTCCACCGACATGGTTTCCGGCATCGTGAGAATGAGCTTGTAACCCTTGGCCGCGCAAACGAACGCCAGCGCGATGCCGGTGTTGCCGCTGGTGGGTTCGATGATGGTGGTGCTCTTCGTGATGAGACCCCGTTCCTCGGCGTCGCGAATCATGGACATGCCGATGCGGTCTTTGACGCTGCCCAGCGGGTTGAAGAACTCGCATTTCAGGAGAATCGTCGCGGGCAGGCCCGCCGCGACGCGGTTCAGTTTTACCAGCGGTGTGTTGCCAACGGTTTCAATGATGTTGTTATAGACTCGGCTCATAGCGATGGAAGAGAGCGCAGTCGCCGGGGCGTTGGAGGTGGGGGGCACTCCGGGGAGGGGAGAACGCCCGGCGCAGCGCGCTCAAAAGGTTTTTGTTCGACGATTCTGGTCGTTCTGGATTCTACGCGTGTTTCGGTTGTTCGCATCGCGGCGGGGGCGGAGTTGTCGGGCGAATGATTGGAAGTTTCGTGGTTTCCGAGCCTCCGCAGCAGCAATGAGACGAAGCGTTGGAAGATTCGCCTTTGCCGTCATTCTTGTTCTGTTCCGCTTCCGTCTCAGAACAACACGGAGAACTCGATTCTGTGGCAGGTTTCGTGGGCGCGCCCGCCTTTGGTGCAAACAACCCGAATACTTTGCTGAATGGATTTTTCATAGGTCTCTTAACGGTTGATTGTTCTTGTTTACTGGCCTCAGTTTTTCTTGCCGAACAGCGCGCCCCAATTCCGGTGGTTGCCGATTTGAATGAGAAACATTCGGTCGGCCTCGCGCGGGCCGGATGTCGGGAAGCTCATTCCCGCGCGCAATTGCCAGCCGCTGCGCGTGTGCCACAGCGTCAATCCCGGAATGAGCGACGTGCTGTGCTCACCAGCCTCGTCGCCCTGGAGGATTCTTTCCCCAATGAATTCGATCGAAGGCGCAAGCACCCACTTCTGCTCCGGCCGGGACGGCGCGATCTCTCCGAACTTCACACCGCGAATGAACGAGTAGGAAACGCCCACGCCGTACTCGAACCACGATTCCTTGTCCCCGGCCACGTTGCCGCCGACGCCGAGGTTCAGTCCCGCGCCCCAGTTGCCCACGGCTTTGTCGGCAAAGAGCAACTGGCTTAACGAAGTGTTCCCACTGCCCAAGCCGCGCGATTCACTGCCCGTGGGCAGACCGACGGCAGTGGCGGTGGACAACACAAAGTCGGGTTTCATCACGAGCGCGTACTTGAGCGGTCGCACCTCAATGTCGCCGATGCCCGTCGCACGTCCGTCGCCATCCGGGTCAGGCAGGCTGGAGAATGGCGCGAAGAGTTCAAAGCCGTACCGGAAATCTTTGCTGCCGTAAGCAAGTTCCAACTCGGTTTCGTAACCGGTTCGTTTGCGTCCCGCGCCGTCGCGAACGCCGCGCAGGACGAAGAAGTTCAGGCGCTGTTCATTTTCAATGTGCGCGTGATGGAGGATGGGCGGGTCAATAATCGCGCCGGAAAACGGCGCGCCATCCTCGTGGGCTTCGACTCGCGTCGCCAGCAGCAGGGCCGCTGAAACACCGGCCAGAGCCGCAACCTTAGTGCTGGTGGCCAGTTGGTGCATTGGGTTGCGCAGAGGTTGATGGTGCTGAGTTGACGGATGGCGGTACGCTGGCAGGAGCGGTGGCCGGCGCTGGCGCTGGTGCATAACCGCAACCGCCTCCGGCGAGGTGATGACAGCCGGTCAGGAACAGGACGCCAGTCCCGATACCGAGCGCGGCCAGAACGAACTTTGTGTTTGGTTTCATAGAGAATAGAGATGTTGTTTCAAACGCGCGTGCGCGGCAGTCGTAGCGCAGGTTTCCAACCTGCTGTATCGCCGAATTCCATTCGGCAAGGCGTCCGAAAAACCGATGGCGCTGGATGTTCGCGGCGCGTGCGGATTGGAAATCCGTCCCGCACCCGCGGGAGCAGACTGGAAGCCTCCGCTACGGGCACAGCGGCGCTCAGTGCGAGTGCTGGTGTTCCGCTGGCTTCTGGTCAGATGAGCCGTGTTCGTGCGAATCGCCAGAACTGCATCCGGTTAGCGCGAAGCCAACCAGGAGAACAGTCAGGACGGCAAGGGAACTGAGTAGTGTTCGTTTCATTTTCGTTTATTGGTTTCTGTTGTTTGTCGGCGGCGTTTGAGTTGAATGGTTATGAAATCGTTTTCACGCCCGGTTGCTCGGACCGAGTGCGTGTTGCGGCGCGTTCGCACTGCGGCAGATCCGTGATTTCACTTTCGCAAGGGTTCGCACTGGTATCACTGATTTGCGGCCAATAATCCGCGCACAGCCGTTCCGTGGAACGCACGCCGGCACGGACACCACCGAGTTCACGCAGCCAAACACGTTGGGCACGCTCTCGGTCGCCCGTGGATCAGCGACGCAACGACCATCCACCACGAACAGGTATTCGTGGCGGCCCGGCGGGAGGAACATGACGCGCAGCCATCGGCCTCCGACCATGCGGACCATGCGCGTGTTCGACACGTCCCAGTTGTTGAACGACCCGGCGATGGTCACCTCGCGGGCTGCGCCGCTGATGTATTCAAACCAAACCGGCTGTGGCTGTGCGGTCCTGGTCGGGATGGCCCGGCCGGCTTGAGCCGGCCAGGCTCGGGTCTTCCCGTTCATTCGCTCGTTACGCATCACCTTCTTTCGTTAAAATTGTTTGCGGCTTTCGTCCCGCGGAAAAGTTTCCAGCGCGTCAGCTCTCGATCTTGCCGCAGCGCGCCATGGATTTGCCGTAGTAGGGATTGCTGACGACCGTGCCGGTTTGCAGCCAGCGGCCGTTGGCCATCGAGCAGAAGACCTGCACGTAGTGGCCGCGATGCGCCTTGTTCGCACTCAGATATTTGATCAACGAGTCGCTCAGCGGCTTGAACGCTTCCCGCGCGGCTTTGATGTCACCAGCCTTGGCCAAAGCCTCGGCCTGCTGGGCAACGTCAGCGGGAAGCGCCTTCGTGGAATCGGATTGAACGGCTTTCGCAATGGCCGTTGCGTTCGCACTCACGCCTTGCAAGGAATCCTGGGCCAGCGCGGTTTGAATTTTGAGGTAGCTGTCGAAAGCCGTTTGCACGGGCTTCGGCAAAACAGCCGCGGGTTCTGTGCGCGCGTTCGGGGCGGGCTGATGCGCGCCATGACCGGCGTGGTTGTGTTGGGCAAATAGCGTGGGCGCGGCCAGGAGGCCGACGGCGGTGGCAATGAGGACAGGGATTCTTTTCATTTTCGTGTTTCGTTCGTTTTCAGTTTCTTGCTTCGAGGTTTCGGTTTCAGACCTCAAATTGGAGTTGCGTTCCGGCGCGGACTGAATTCGCCACGCGCCATCACGCTGACTCAGTTCATCACGCGGCGGCGACCGCCACGGCTTCAGCCTCCGGGGCGAACACCGGGGCAAACGGCGGCGCTGAATCCGCCAGGGCCACGTTGATGGCAGCAATCAATTCTCCGCGGCTCACCGGTTTTTGAAACAATGCCGCTGCGCCCCAGGCCGAGGCTGCCGCGCGGATGTCTTGCTCCACTTGGCCGGTCATGATGATGACTGGCAGCCACGGCGACTGTCCGCGAATCGTTCGCAACAATTCAATTCCATCCATGCGAGGCATTCGCACGTCGGTTACGACCGCGTCGAATTGCTCCAGGCCGAGCCACGCCACGGCTTCTTCGCCATTGGCAGCGGTCCTAGTTGTGAAGCCGGCGCTGGTCAGCGCTCGCGCCGTGAGTTGAAGGTTCAGGGGATCGTCGTCCACTACGAGAACCTTGGCAGTGTTGGTCGTCGAATTCATGATCTCTGCTCTCTCCATACGACGCTCGCGGCCTTACCCCTCACGACCCGGAGCAAATAGCTTGGCTTCATCGCGGGCGAATCGCGCCATTTACGCGACATCGCCAGGGATTCAAAAGACCTTCCAGTTCAGCGCGCAGCCGTTTGCGTCCGTGGTAAAGGCGCGTCTCGACGGCCTTGACGGTGCAGCCGAGCCGCGCGGCCACTTCTGCCTGCGAACAGCTATCGAGCGAAACCAGCAGCAGCGGCTCGCGTAATTGTTTTGGCATTCTGGCCAGCGCCTGTTCCAGGGCGTCCGTCCATTCGTCGCTCTCGGCCTGCTCGCGCGGCGTCGGCGTGGGATCAACCAGCGCATCGGAGTCCGCGTTGAAGCACCTGGCGGCGTCCTCCGGCTGCGGGGTAAACTCCGGATGCCGCGCGCGCCACCGGAGGAGGTTGATGGCGAGACGCGAGCCGATGACGTAGAGCCACGTCGAAAACCGCAACTCGAAGTTGAAGTCCAGCCGATGTTGGAAGACGCGGATGAACGCTTCTTGAACAAGTTCCGCCGCGTCGGCGCGGTTCTTCACGATCCGCTCCAAGTGCGCAAAGAGCCGCTTGGCGTGGCGTTGCATGAGCGAGTCCAGTCCCTGCTCGTCTCCGCTCGCCAGCCGCGCCATGTCATAATGGTCGCGTTCCCGCGCGACTGCGATTTGAAGCCCCGAAGCCGCAACGTAATTCCGGAGAACGCCATTGACCCCGCCGTTGACCCCGTGAGTGCCGCCAGTCGTTGCGCCTCGCTCCGTTGTCGCCGCCGCAGGTTGACGGGGGAAAGTAACGGTTGGTTGCTCCAGCACTGAAATCATTGCGTCTCGGTTCTTCAGGCGGCGGGGACAATCAGCAGCGCGTTTGCTCCGCCGTGGGGATTGGGCACGACTTCCTTCGCGCTCGGATCGTCCACCCATTTGCCGTCGGCGACGAAGCGGTATTCGTAGCGTCCGGGCGGCAGCGATAATTCAATGGCCCACTTGCCATCACCGACAAGTTTGAGCGGCGTCGCCGTGGACCGCCAGTCGTTGAACGAACCGGCAACGAACACCTCGCGCGCATGTGGCCGCGTCAGTTCGAGGCGAAAAGGTTGCGAACCGCTGAGTCGGGCGGTGGGTCTTGTCTTGTTCTTCTTGCTCAAGGAATCTCCTTTCTCTTTTGAGTTGCACCATCGCCCTCGCGACCGGAACGTCGAAATGGCTTTCGACCCAGCCACCAGTGGTGATGCGGATAGTTTTCATCGTTTGTCTCTGTTGCTTCTAATACGCGCGTCTGCGTTCGTCCCCCTTGGGCGTTTTTTGCTTTAACCTCACCGTTTTTTGCTCTCGCCACGAGTTCGCTGGCTTACTTGGCCTCGCTGATCTCGTTCGTGTCCATCTCCACGCCCGCAGGGGCAAAACGTCTGTGAGGGAATTCCGCGACTGAGGCGTAGCAGAGTCCGAACAAGAGCGGCTGAAGGCCGCGCAACTAACAAAGAAGAAATCAACACTATGAAAAACACACTACTACTCGCCGCCCTTATCGCTTTGGCTGGGGTCACCACCGCGTCCGCCGGAGAACCGCTCCAGTCGCCGCGCGGCAAAGAGAACCAGACTCGCTACGTCCGTGCCGAAGCACGCGCCCTCGGAGGCCGGGCAGACCGATCCAGGATACTGGCGTCTCCTCGACAGACAGAGCAGGCGTCGCTTCGCAAGGCGAAAACCGTCCGCGACATAATGCCGTCCTCAATGCCCGGAAAGAGCCTTGGCGGACGCAACAATCCGAACTAGCGCTCGCGAGCGCTTGCGGCCTGGTCGCAAGGGTGACGGCTCACGCCGTCGCCCTTGATGCTGTGCGAGGAAACGTGACAGGTTCGCTTTGCTGGGAATCTATCCGTGCCTCTTGGTCGCGAGCAGGTGGAGCATCCGGTTTATGGCCCGTGCGTCGGCTGACACGAAAACGGCGACTGCCTGCAAACCGAACATTCATGCCGGTAGCCGTCCGGTCCGGACGCGAGCGTAACAACGCCACGACAACCGCTGCACTCGTGCCTGGCGACCATCGCGGGCGGTCCGCCGCGCCATTCGCTACTCGAAGGAAACGGTCCAAGTGTTACCGTGCGACATTCCGGACAGACCAGCGCGGAATCAGTTGTCTTGACGGGCGATGATTTCGTTGAAGTGCAGCCAGTCGCTGCCAAGCTCAAGAGCAAGGCCAGCCATCCAAACGCGTTCATAATGGAGGGAGTTTTCATAATCGGTGTCTAGTCGGTCTTCGGTTAACGATTGCCAGTTTCAAAACGGGCTGGCGCGGCCCATCAGTTCCGCCGGAGGTTGCAGCGCGTCCTCCAACGAGCCCAGCGCGTTTTGGAGCTTCACTTTCGTCATCCAACTGCCGGGCGTTGGGCGTCGAGTCGGCAAGATAAGTCTCCTTTTCCGTCGCACTGAGGGCACGATCCGCGCCTTGCAGGCCATTGCGAATCGCTTTGGTGACCGTGAAGAAGGCGTCGTCGCCGGCGATGATTTTCCAGCGCGCTTCGATGCCCAGGTCCTGAAGAAGCAGCGCCTCCGAACGCAAGCTTTCTGCCACGCCGCACCCATAAGGCGGCGCGTTCAGGTGCAGCCCGCGGCAACGGCGGAGCGGCCGCGCCATGTTGCACAATTGTTCCACTGCTTTCGCGCTGACGCCCAATTCGTAGCCGGCCAGACAGAGCAGTCCAGTGTCGACGGTTTGGAGCATGGTTAAAGGATGTGGGTTGATGGTTGCATTTCATCACGCTGGGGTGTTAGAGGGAGGGACTGTGGTTGCCGCCGGGCTGGCACAGCAAGGGGCTGCTGCAAAGCATCCTCCAATGACCCAAGGGCGTTCTGAAGCTTTACTTGCGCCTCCATTTTGGCGAAACCGGCTGCCAGGAGTTGCAGCCGGAAGAGCAACTCTGGTTGGTCGGTGATTTCGGGTGCGAGTTGATCCTCCAGCCCGTTCTGTTTCTGAAGGATGGCGCCAACGAGCGCATCAATGCCGGCGACCTCCGCAGTCGTCATGCGATAAACCGCTGCGCTGCGCTCGACTTCGTCAATGATTTCCGACTGCAAGCTCAACAGGTGCGCGCCTGCCGCGATGCGGCGAGCCTCAGCCTTGCCGAGAGCCCTTCCGGCACGGCCCTCCGGCAATCCGAGATCCAGATTGATCACCCACTGATTCCGGTCCCGGTCCCACCGACAGCCGGGAGGAAACTCAAAGGCCAACCGCTTTTTCGCGATTTCGGCTCGAAGGCCGTTCTCGGCCTCGCGGTAGTCCGCCAGGGCTTGCAGAATGTCCGGGCGGCTTTGGAGCGCCCGCCATCGCAGCCCGGGGACGGTCAGGATGCCGGCAGCCACTTGCGAAAAGTCATAGGTGACTTCGATGTCGAACAAAGCGCTCACAGGAACGTTCAGTGAATGGGCCAAACGCTCGCGGGTGTCCATTTTTGCCAGACGCGTCTGGATGAGCACGAGCCGCACTTGGGCCAACTGAAGCCGCAACAGGGAGAGCTGCAAATGCGGCATTGAGTCTGCCGCGACGCGGTCCTCCTCTGCCTGCACCAGCTTCGCGTAGTTTGCTTCCAGTTCCTCCAGCAAAGATTCGCCGCGTTGCGCGGCCACGTAAGTCATCAGATTGGTGCGCACGTGAGCGCGAACCTGCCACGCGACGGCTTGCAGATGAAGGCGCAACGAGTCAGCCGAGTATTTCGCCTCTGCGGTCCGACGGAGTCGGTTGTCTGATGTATTACCTGGAGCGACCGTGGAGATGCGCGGTGGGGGTGATTCGCCACCAAACGCCCGTGCAATCGCTTGGCGAACCATTCCCGCTGAGAATTCAGAGAGCATTCCGTCCGGGAAGGAACGAATCCCCGGCGTCCCCAGCTTCACTCGTCCCGCTGCCTCGCCCCGGCTCACTTCCGCGCGCTCCCACTGGCTGCGAACTTCGTTGAGGCGGGGGTTGAAATACCATGCCGCCAAAGTCAGACTCGTATCGTCCCACGTGTCGAGCGGCCAATCCGCAAGCGGATGATTGAGTTGTTGCTCCATAAACCGCTTCAGGCCGGGATCCTCCAGGGCGTGAGCGTTGGCATTGGTCCCGCCTGGCTTGAGCAGCACGTGCTTTGCTGGAATGTTTGCGCAGCCTGCCGCGAAAAGGAACAACAGGATGCCAAGAATACCGACAACCAGTCTTCCGGTGTTCGTCGCGATCGGGCCGCCGCGTCGTTGTGCCGAACGCTTCATGATCGGCGGTTCGGCTGAAAGTCGTTCCGCCAGTCCAAAAGATTGATGTATTCCTTGACCTTCCGTCGTTCGTATCGGTGCTGTCGCGCCTTGGCGGGCCGGCTCTCAGCATTGTGGCAAGGGTGTCTGGGGGTGCGGACAATCTCGATGATGGCGTCTATTGTTTTTGTCATAAGCTACAGGTTTCGGGGTCCTGGCAGCGATTGTGCGTTTCAAACGAAATACGCCTTCATAACGTATTCCTGAACCATGCGCTGGGTGTTGAAGTGCGAAGCGTTGAGCGCGATGGCGTGTCGCATGATACGAAGCCAGTCGTCGCGCTGCTCGTAGAACGTCGGCAAGACGATCTGTCCGAGCTTCTCGTAAAGCGACTGAGCATCCCGTCGGCTGCGCTCGTCCGGGTTACCGTTTGTAGGGTTGGTGTCGCCAATCGCCCAGCCGGTGACGTGCTCGATGCAACCTTCGAGCCACCAGCCGTCGAGGACGCTCAAGCTGGGCACGCCATTGAGCGCGGCTTTCATTCCACTGGTGCCGCTCGCCTCCAAGGGTGATTCTGGTGTGTTCAGCCACACGTCCACGCCGGCAATCAGCAGTCGCGCGAGTTCCCAATTGTAGTTTTCGAGGTAAACCAATTTGATCTTGGGGCGCAGGGAAGCTTTGGCGTGAATGATTTGTTGAATGAGTTGTTTGCCTTGTTCATCGCGCGGGTGGGCCTTGCCGGCATAGACGATCTGGATTGGACCCTGTTGTGCGGCGAGGGTTTTCAGGCGCGCCGGGTCGGTGAGCAATAGATTCGCGCGTTTGTAGGTGGCTGCACGCCGGGCAAAGGCAAGCGTGAAGGTGTTGGCGTCTAAGTCCGCATCCGTCCGGCGGTTGATCTCTTCAATCAGTTGTTCCTTCGCCGTCGTGTGCGCCTGCCAAATCTCGTCCTTGGGAATGTTCAGCGCTCCGCGCAGACTCGCATTGTCCTCCCGCCAGCCGGGAACATGGCGGTCGAATAATTCCGCGAACGGGGGCAAGGCCCAGGTTGCCAGATGAACCCCGTTGGTGATGTGATCAATCTGATAGTGGTGGAAGGCGTCCTTCGGTTGGAGCAGCTCGCGGGACACTTCACCGTGCTTCTTGGCTACGCCGTTGACGTAGTGGCTCAGGTTGAGCGCCAGATAGGTCATGTTCAGTTCGCCCGCGCAGCAAAACACTTCATGCATGTCGAAGATGTCGTCGCGCCCAAGGACGCGCCGCACGTGGTCGAACGGGAACTTGTCATGGCCGGCCGGCACAGGCGTGTGCGTCGTGAACACGCATTGCTGGCGGATGGCCTGCACATCGTCGTGATCGAAGCGGGCGCGGTGAAACCAGCGCGCGCGTTCATCAAGCAACTCCAGTCCGAGCAGCGCCGCGTGGCCCTCGTTCATGTGGAAGCGGCGCACCTCGTGATAGCCCAGCGCCCGCAGCATTCGCACCCCGCCGATGCCGAGGATGACTTCCTGACAAAGCCGGTAGTGGGAATCGCCTCCGTAGAGATGATGTGTGAGGGCGCGGTCCCATTCAGAATTCTCCGCCAAGTCGGTATCGAGCAGGAACACGGGCACTTCGTGGCCGCTGATGCCTTTGAGCGTGTGTTGCCACGCGCGCATGTGAACCGTTCGCCCTTCAATCCCAACCTGGACCCGAGGCGGATGTTCGCGACAGAACCCGGCCACGTCCCAAGCGACCGGCGCTTCCGTCTGCCAGCCGTTGGCGTCGAGCTTTTGCGTGAAGTAGCCCTGGCGGTGCAACAACGTCACCGCGACCATCGGGAGCTTAAGATCGGCGGCGGAGCGAATGGTGTCGCCCGCGAGCATTCCCAGGCCGCCGCTGTAGGTCGGCATTCCCGGCTCCAAGGCGATCTCCATCGAGAAGTAGGCGATAATTTCAGGTTGCATAAATCTTTGGTTCTCTTGACTGCACCGTTTCAGGTGGATAACTCGGGGTGGATTCTCAGCAAGAATTCATCGAGGGATTTCTTGCGCGTGACGGCCTGCTCCAGCGGTGTGGCGCAGAGTTTGCCATTCACTTCACCAGCCAACACTCCGGTGGCACCTTGCTGAAACAGGTCCACCGCATAGGCGCCCAGCTTGGTGGCCAGCAACCGGTCAGCAGTCGTGGGTGCGCCACCGCGCTGCAGATGGCCGAGAATGACCACGCGATATTCGTTTTGACTGAGCCGCTTCAACTCCTCCGCCAGCTTGAACGCGCCGCCGGTCTCCTTGCCTTCGGCCACGACGATGATGCTGCTGGTCTTGCCCCGTTCGCGCGCCGCGCACAATTCGCGGCACAGGCCGCCTGCATCGAGCTGCCGCTCGGGCAGGATGATTCCCTCCGCACCCGAAGCGATGCCCACGTGGAGCGCGATGAAGCCGCTGTGCCGGCCCATCACCTCAATCAGGAAGAACCGCTCGTGGGCATCAGCCGTGTCACGAATTTTATCAATGGCCTCCAGCGCGGTCTGCAATGCGGTATCGTAGCCAATCGTGTAATCGGTGCCGAAGAGGTCGTTGTCTATGGTGCCGGGCAGGGCAATGATTTGGCCGGGCCAAAGTTTTGCCAAATCCATCCCGCCACGCAAAGTGCCATCGCCGCCAATCAGGACCAACCCGGCGATGTTGTGTCGTTCCAAAATCTCCCGGGCTTTCTGCTGGCCGGCGGTCGTCGCGAATTCCGCGCACCGCGCGGTTTTTAGAATGGTGCCGCCGCGCTGGATGACATTCGAGACGTCGCGTGGTCCCAAGGAAGAAAAGTCCTCGGCCAGCAAGCCGCGATAGCCGCGACGGATGCCGGCGACTTCTAATCCTCGCGCTAACCCCACGCGCACCAGGGCACGGATGGCGGCGTTCATACCGGGTGCATCACCACCGCTGGTGAGGACAGCCAGGCGTTTGTTTTGACTGTTGTTCAAGCTCATGCTTAACGATGGGCAATCGGACAAGAGAACGGAGACTGCTCGCAGATGGAGCACTTGTGCCGGAGCTTTCCTTCCTTGAAAAAGGTGGTCAGTGCTCCTTGGCAACCAGGACAGGAGTGTTTGGTCTCAGTCACCTCCTCTTCCCGAGGGGGCAGATTTCCGTCACCCTCGAACACTTGGATCGTGCGCGTGATGGTGACCTCCTTGCATTGTGGACACACCAGTGCTTGTTCTGTGCCCCGGCTGGTTGCGCAACCGGAGACCAGGGCCACAACGGACAGCAGGAGTGCACCCATCATGATTGGCTTCATTCGTTTCATGCGTTGTTCTTTTCTCAATCGGGGCGTCTTGATCGGGAATGAGTTTCCTACGAGACAAGATATTGCTGTGGACGTGCCTCGAATTTCGCCGCGCAGGACGCACAGCACACCAGATAGCTTGTGCCCCCGTGAAAGACTTTGACGTGGTCTTCTCCGGCACGGATTTGCTTCGTGCAGACTTTGCAGCGCCCCAGCGAACGCGCCGGATGCGCTTGGTCGGTTCGATTGTTTGATGTTGTCATATCAGTTTCCTACAGGTTGTTCGGCCGGCGTGGGCAGAATACCCGCGCCTCCGCGTCGAAGGCGGACTGTTCTGTCGCCGCGCGTCTGCTTTCCGCTTTTCAGCCAGCGCCGCGCATGGCGTCTGCCGCGCATGAGCGAAACGGATTCCAGCGCCTTCAACTCACTGCGCGAATGGAATTCTCGCCGCCGTAGGGATTCGCCGCTCGGAGCGTATTTTCGGGATCGTCGCGCCATTGGCCGTCCACGAGGAAACGGTAGTGATGCGTGCCGGGCGGGAGATTCACGCTGGCGGTCCACAGGCCGCCGGGGCGTTTGACCATGCTGATGGGTTTGTCCTGCCACTGTGTGAAGTCGCCCGCCAGCATCACGCTCGACGCGCCGGGCGCGGTGATGGAGAAGGTTTGCAGCCTGGTTTCCGTGTTCTTGGTTTGATTTCGTGCCATGACTTGTTTCTTTCGTTGCTCCGTTTTGGTGTTTGGATGCAGAGGGTTGGCCGTCTCAAGTTTCAACTTTGGAACTGGTCAGGTTTTGCAGTTCCTGCTGGAAGGTCCGCTTCGCCAGACGCTCCAAGTACGGTTTGGGATCTTTCTGATAAGCTTCGAGGCAGAGCGGGCAGCAGATTGGCAGTTTGCTGCCGCTGTTATGCATCGTGGCCAGGGCTTCGCCGGGTTTGAGCGCCTTGCCGCAAACGACGCAGATGTCGCCTTCGTGCCGATAATCAAGGGTGTCTCCAAAGCTCATGCGTTCTCCAATGTGTGTTTCATGTTCGTCCGTCTTGCTTTACCGGGTTGAGGCACAGCGCGGCGGCATGTCCCGCCGTCGAGGCTGCAGGACAAAACTGCGGGAATGTCCGTTGCCGTTTGCGTGTGGCACGACGAGAACAGAATTGTGACTGCCACGAGAACCGGATGATTCCAAGGCCATCGGGTCGGGCATCCAGTGTCCATCCACCACGAAGCAATATTCGTATCGTCCCGGCGGCAGCAGGAGTTCTTTCACCCACCGTCCGTTGCCCAGTGAAATCATCCAGGTCGCGCCGGGCCGCCAATCGTTGAACAACCCGGCGATGTTCACCTCGCGCGCCTGCGGATGGAAGAATTCCAAGCGGACCTGTTGAGTAGGATGCGAATGACTGCGCGTATTGTGATACGACCTCTTTCGCAAGTTCTTTCCTTCGCGACGGAACGCCGTGCGCACGACCGGCACGTCAAAGGAGGCGCAACGCGAATACGATGTTGTGATGTTGAGCAAGTTCATGATCTCGTTCTTACTACGCCGCCGCGCTACGCTACCCCTCATTCTTCTTCGTTGCGTATCTCCGGGCGACCCAACAGGCGCACGCTGATCTTCGTGGCAGTCTCTCGGCTTGAATTCCTCATTCGTTGATTCCCCAGTGGCTGTGGCCGCGTTCGGGATCGCTCGGCAAAGGAAACCAGCCGTTCAGCAGGGCGAAGGGCGACGGCGTTTGAGCGGGACGGCCGCAATCCCATTCGAACCGCTGGGCAAAGAACTCCAAGCCGGCCGCCTGTGCGAACCGGCACAGGTAAACTCGCGGAGGGGACTGCTCAACGGCGTAACCGGCCGGGCAGCGCAGCAACGCCACCAACGCGCCATCGGCTTTACCGTGACGCGCGGACCACGAGTCCGTCCAGGCCCTTACGGATGCTGGCAGAACTTTGCAAGCGTTCGTGGCGCACCAAATCATGTCCGCGTCGGCTGCGGCATGGGCTGCCGCTTCGCGCTCGCTCGCTGCCTGGAGCATGTCGAAGCTCCACCAGTCTGAGTGCAGCTTGCACACCACCGAGCAGTGTCGGGCCGTATTGCGCAACACGCTCATCGCCAGCGTGTGCGATGGCTGGTCCGCATACACGCCCACGATTTTCAACGGCGAATCCTTTTCGGGCGCGGCTCGCGCGCCGAAGTGAGATGTGATAAAGCGCGGCGCTTCCATAATCTGTTCCTCGTCAGTTCTCATTTGTTTGCTCCTTGCCGCGTTGGGATTGCGGGTTACTCCGAACGCCAGCCCACGACGTATCCGTTCGGTAGGCTCACCAGTTCCGATTTTGCGACTCCGCTGAAATCGTGCTCCGGTTCGCCATCCAAATGAATGGTCGTTGTGCGATGAGCTTCAATGAGCACCGGAACTTGCACCTTGCCGTGTTCGGCTGAATCAGCCTCCACGGTGTAGCGGCCCGGCGGCAGGGAAATGGAGGCCGGCTCGCGAAGAACCTTTGACTGCCAATTCCTGACCTTCCGGTAAACCGCGCCATCGCTCGACAGAATTGTGTAGTCTGAGTGCAACGAAGTGTCGGGATCGGTCATGTTCATCAAAGCCGACCATGCCGAATAAACCACGAGGTTGCCTTCGTTGCTTCTGGCCGACGCCGGTTCTCTCGACGGACCAACCCGGTCGAGAACCAGTGGCGGCGCAGAAGCGCAGCCAGTCAGCAAGAGAGCGAGGCCCAAACAATTTGCGGCGATGTGTATTTTCATAGTGAGGATGGTTGATTGTGATTACGTGTTTTCAGTGACCGGTTCTTCGTCGCGCGTTTCACCACGCGCGTTGCCAAAGGACAAACCCATCCTCTCCTGGCTCGCGAGAGTTGTCGGTTGACGCCCCGCGCCCAGCGGTGGACGCGCACGACGTCACCAGCGAAAGAAGCGTTGCCGCCAGAACGGTCAGCAGCGCAACGGCTCGGAGGTTCAAGGTTTTCATTGTTTGCGCGACAAGCCAACCCGGTCGCCAAACGGCGACCGGGTGACCCGCTCCGGTTCGGTTTCTCCACATCAATTTTCGTCGCACTGCATTTCAGTGTTCCTCCCGGCCGCTTGAGTGCCGCTTGTGCCGAGTGCTTTCAGATGTTACTACGGCTCGCCGCGGCCAATCCCTCACGGCGCGTTGGGCCGTTACGGGGATCAGTTGGCGAACTCTCGGAAGTCCAGAATCTTCCCGTGTTCCTCCCTTGTCAGACTGATGCGGATGCGCAGGTGATGCATGGTGATTCCCATTGGCATCACTGCGGGAAGAAACTTGGCAGACGTTATGGCCGCGCATGGAGCACTTGCTCCAAAGGGCCGGAAGGCGGCTCTGGTTTGTGGAACTTGATAATCAGCCATGCTGACATCAAGCCCAACGCCAACGGAGCGATGAAAACCAAGGCATCTCTCAGAATCTCACGGCAGTTCTCAGACATAAAATCCTTCCCCCGCCGGGAAAATCGGCCACCGCTCGCTCAATTGGCCGATTTCAGAAACTCCAGAATCTTTTTGTGTTCCTCGGCGGTCAAATTCGCCCGAATTCGCATATGGTGCATGGCCACCTCCCACTCGGCGTCGCTGTAAGTTGAAGGCGAACGGATGTTGTGACAGCGAACGCAGTTCTGCGCCCAAAGTTGCGCGCCGCCTTTGCCGGAGTCTGCAACTTGAGTGACCGCGCCCGGTTTGGCTGCCTCAGCGTGTTCTGTATGAGAGGTCCGGCAGCCGGCGACAAACAGTGCCGTGGCGAACAGTCCGAGTAGACTGCCCACGGCGATTCGTTGAATTTTGGTTTTGTTCATGGTCTTTCCTTTCGGGTTTTAGAATCCCATTGCGGCCTGGAACAGGAAGGCATTGACGTTCGCTCTGCCTTCGCCCGGCGTTGTGCGGTCGCCAAACTGATAGGCAGCCTTGATGACGGTGCTCGAACCGAGCCAGTAGTTCAGCCCGAGCGTCCAGCGTTTCTCGTCGAAGCCCGTTTCGGCGGGCGCGCCGCTCGGGTTGTTGATCATGTCCCAGCGGCAAACGCCCTCCAGTTTTTGGAGGAAGCTGTTCTTGAGCAGGGAGGGCCGGTAGGCGATTTGCGCGTAACCGCCGTCGCGCCGGTTGTCGAACATCAGCGGACCGAAGCCCAGCGAGCCGTCCGGGTCGAAAGTGAAGTCATCCACCTGCGACCAGACCCATTGGCCTTTGATGTCGATCGTGCCCTTGAGGAAGGCGCAGTCGCGCACGTAACCCAGGTCCACTGAGTGCAGGTAAGCGTTGACGCCGCCGCCCGCGCCGACGCGCGCGTATTGGAAGGAGTAGCCGAGTTCCAATTCCGGGATCGGCAGGAAACCGATGCGCGTGCCGACGGCTTTGCTGTTGTTGATGTCCGTGTTGTTGTCGAAGTGAAGCAAGCCCGCTTCTTCCGGCTCGTCTTCGCCCGTGTTCAAACGCGGGCCGTTGGAGACATAGACCGCGTAATTGAATTTCGTTGGCCCGGCGGGAAATCCTCCACTGGCTTGCAGGCCCAGATCAGAGGTGGGCGCAATGCCGGTGTGGCCGAACGGCAGCGGCGCGTCCGGCAGCTTGTTGATCCACCCCGGATGCAGCCGGTCGGCAAACGTGCCAAACGGCGACAGGAAGCGCCCGCCTTTGAGCGTGACGTAGTCGTTCAGGATGTAAGAAAGGTTGGCATACTCCAAATCAACCTCCGTCTCATTCCCTTCCAACTCGAACTCAAGCTCGCCCTCGAAGAAAAGGCGGTCGCTCAATTTCCAGAGGACAATGGGATTGAACGAGGCGCTGAAGCTGGAATTTTCGCCCTTGCGGTCAGCGAATCCCACGTCCGCCCAACCCGTGATGAGCGGCCTGGTCGTGCCCGGCTGCGCTGTGGTCGCCAGCGATTTGATTTGCTTCAACTGTTTGTCGAACTCGTCCTGGGTTTCTTCGGTTTCTTTGGCCGCAACGGCTTTTTGTTCGTCGTCGGTCTTGAGCCTGGCCTTGATGGCGTCCAGTTCCTTCAGGACTTTTTCGTGCTCTTCGCGCGTGACGTATTGGCCGGGGGCGTTGGTGTCCTGTCCCCAAGCCGCGCCGGTCAGCGTCACACTCAACACGGCAACGCAGAGCGCGGCGATTCTTAGCGGGCAACGGCACTTCTTTCTCTGTCGGGTTTTCATGGTTTTATGGTTTCCTTTGCTTGGTGGTTTACTTCGCTGGTTTGGGAGCGAGCGTCCGCAGGTAGTTGATGACGTGCCAGCGGTCTTCCTCGCTGAGCGTCTTTTCGTAGGACGCCATCGGCTTGTTGCCTTCGGTGATTTTCCAGAACAGCGCGCCGTCGCTTTGTTCCTGCGTCTTGGTTGAAGTCATGTCGCCGGGCTTTTTTTCCAGGTCTTTCACCGCCGACCCGTCGCCTTTGCCTTTGTCGCCGTGACAGGAGGCACATTCTTTCGCCCAAACCGCCTTGCCTTTAGCCAGCGACGCTTCGTTGACCTCGATGGGGTTTTTCTTTTTGGCGGCGCGCGCGGGAGCGACCCATTCTTCCGCGCCCGGCTTCGCGTCTTGCGCCAGCGCCGCCGTGATGGCCAGGCTGCCGGCCACAAGGCCGGCGATGAGCATTGGGGTTGTTCGTTTCATGCTTTGTTTCCTTTCGGTTTGAAGTGGATGAATTTCATGGCTTGTCTTTTTCTTTCGGTTTTTCTGCTTTCGGCTGGTTTTGGCGCGAACGTGCGGATGTAGTTAACCAACGGCCAACGTTCTTCGTCGCTCGTGATGAGTTTGAACGTCGGCATGGGCGTGTGTCCCTCGGTGATCTTCCAGAGCAACGCGCCATCGCTCTGCTCCCGCAATTTGGAATCGGCAAGGTTGCCAGGGTGCTTTTCCAAATGCGCCGCCGCAGGGCCATCCCCTTTTCCTTTCGCGCCATGGCAGCTAAGACAGTGGCGCTCATAAACGTTCTTGCCCAAAGCAATCGAGGTTTCGTTCGCAGCCACCGGATTCTTCCTGGCGGCGGCTCGCGCGGGAACAACCCATTCGTTCGTCTTGCCAGTTGAGTCCTGCGCCAGCGCCGCCGTGATAGACAGGCTGCCGGCCACCAGGCTGGCGACGAGTATTGGGGTTGTTCGTTTCATGCTTTGCTTCCCTTCTTGATGTGAATGAGCTGGGTTACGACATATGCATACGCGCCCCAGACCGTGCCCAACAAAACGACCAAAATACCGACCAACATGACCGGCGCGCGGGGCGACCACAACGCGCGCGGGAACGGCTCACTCTCCGGTTGAAACTTCAGCGCGCCGCCAAACCGCGCTTGGGTGCGAATCCCGGCGTATTGCTCGAGCGCTTTGATTTCCGCGCGCACGTTCAATTCGCCGGAAGGCCCGCCGGGCAGATCGCTCGGAAACGCGACCGCAGCCGTGCCGTCATCCAAAGTGGCATCCTGGCCGAGCAGCAATTGGCCGAACGTGCGTTCGACGGAGAGCGCGACCTTCACGTTTTCCAGCGGCTTGCCGTTGAGCTTGACGGTGGCGACGAGTGTCGGCTTGCCTTCTTCTTTGCTGACGGAGAGCGCGATTTCGGGTTTTGCCGCCGAATTGGTTTCGTCCGCCAGAGCGCGCGGCGCGCCGGCACTCAGGCCGAACAATAATCCCGCGAGCAGCACGGTGAGAGTTGTCGCGGAGACGGAGCGGGCAGCCGGAATATCTCTCGAAGAAGATTCGGTTGATTCATTTTGGTGGCCTTCCGTTTCCCAAATCGAAACGATCGGGACGACTTTCGCGAACAGGCAGTAGAAGAGATAGCAGCCCGCAAATGCGCCAATGGTGATGGCCCATTCCACCCAAGTGGGAACGTAGCCGAAGACCGTGCCGGGCGGGGATTTGTCGCCGATCCACGCCTCTTGAGGAAGGAGCGGCGACGAAAGTGTGGGCACGACGATGATGAATCGCTTGAGCCACATGCCGATATTGGCCAGCACCGAGGCGATGACGATGCCCCGCACGGTGCGCGTTTGCGGCAACGCCAGCATAATTCCCGGCACGACCAACCCGACGACGGCCATGGTCCAGAACTGACGGGCGTAAGCTCCCTTGAAGATCGCCTCGACCAACTCGCGCTCGGTTTGCGTGTAAATTGCGCCGATATATTCGTTGACGGTGAAGTAGGCATACGCCGCGCACAGCACCAGAAGCAACCAACCCAGTTTTCGGAAATGGTCCGCAGTCACGTAGTTCTCCAGCCGGAATTTCCACCGCGCCAGCGCCATGATGGTGAGCACGGCGGCCACGCCGGAGTAAAGCGCGCCGACCACAAAGTCCGGCCCGATGATCGTGCTGTGCCAGCCGGGCCGCAGCGTCATGCCGAACAACCACGCCGTCACCGTGTGGATGGAAATCGCAACCGGGATGATCACGATGGACATCACCATCACCGCGCGGTTGAGTCGTCGATGCTGCTCCGGCGTGCCCGTCCAACCCAACGCAAGCCAGCGATACAACTTCTGCCGCCACGGCGCGAACCGCGCGCCTTGATCGCGTAAAATCGCGAGGTCGGGAATCAACGGCAAATAGAGGAACAGGATGCTGCCGGTCAGATACGAGGACAGCGAGAAAACATCCCAAAGAATTGGCGATTGTAGCCGCCCGTAGCGCAGCACATAGAGGAAGCGGTCGGGCCGGCCCATGTCCACGACGATCATCAACGCGGCGGCAATCAGCGCGAACACCGTGATGCCCTCGGCCATCCGCGTAATCGGATGCCGCCAATTGGCGTTGGTGAGACGAAGAATGGCCGAGATCAACGACCCGGCCATGCTGATGCCGATGAAGAAGACGAAGTTGATGATGTAAACGCCCCACGAGAAGTAATCCGTCATGGCCGTGACCGCCAATCCATAGCGCAGTTGATAAACGTAGGCCACGACGCCCCAGGCCAGGAGCGCCGCCGCGATTACGAGCGTGCCTTTGGCCCGCCAGCCCTCATGGCCCAGCGTTGCCATGAGCCACTGCGCGCCTGAACTGAGCGGCGCGGTTGAAGCAGTCGCTGTTGCTTTCGCGGCGGAAGATTCCGGTTCAGGCTTTTTCATCTTTCACCTCCTTCGGCCCGGGATACATCCGGTTCTTGGGCGGGAGATAATAGAGGCGCGGCTTCGTGCCCAGTTCTTCCATGAAACGGTAGCCGGCGCGTTCTTCGAGCAGCTTGTGCAGGCGCACGGTTTCACCCACGCCGTTCGTCACGGCGTCTTCGTTTTCGTCGCCGTAATAAACCGCGCCCATGTGACACGTCGAAGTGCAAGGCGGCAGAATGCCCTTGGCCGCGAGGTCGGGGCAGAAATCGCACTTCTCCACCGTGCCGGTTTTGTGCGGAACTCCAGTTTCCGGCGAATACGTGTGCATGGCGGCATCCGGGTTTGCAGGCTCGTTGCCCCAATTGAAGTCGCGCGCCGAGTAAGGACAGGCGGCCATGCAATAGCGGCAACCAATGCAGCGTTCGTTATCAATCAACACGACGCCGTCCTGGCGCTTGTAGGTCGCGTCCACCGGGCAAACCTTGGTGCAGGGAGGTTCGTCGCATTGAAAACAGGGGCGCGGCATCCAGTACGGCGCGGTGTGCTGCGCGTCCTGCATTTTGAAAACTTTGATCCACGCCTTGCCGTCGGGGACGTGGTGCATTTTGTTGCACTGCACCGTGCAGCCACCGCAGCCGTCGCACTTGGCGAGGTCAATCACCATGATCCATTTGCGCCCTGGCACGCCGATGCGAACCGACGGGTCGTTGGGCGGCAGGTGCGGATGCGGCGGCGCGTTCGTGCCGGCATCGAGTTGGTCGAGCGTCGCGCCGCGCGCGAGTGCGATGAGGTCAAAGCCCATCGTCGAGCCGAGCATCGCCGCGCCCGTGGCGAGCAAGCCTTTGCGCAGAAAGTCGCGTCGTCCGCACGAGCAGCTTCCGCCCGAACCGGAACAGCCGCCGGGCCGCTCGTTCCTTTCGTTTAATTCCGTCATTTCAAAGTGTGCTTTCATTGTTACGTCGCGGTTGTTGGCATCCCTCAGCTTGCGTGGTTGGTCTTCTTGCATGAGAAGTCAGTGATTGGTTCATGTGGTTTGCAGCAACTGACTCAGGCTCACGCGCAGTTGCTGACGCGCGCGATAAATCCGCACCTCCACCGCTTTGGCCGAACAGCGCAGGATTGCGCCGATTTCCGCGTGCGACTTCTCCTCGTACTGCGAGAGGATCAGCGGCACGCGCAGTTGCTCCGGCAACGCCGCCACAGCGCGGCGGACGGCTGCGGCCCGTTCGTGGGCCTGGACCGTTTCGCTGGGTGAGGGATTCTGGTCCGGGAGCGATACACCAAAATCATTACCCGTGGCTTCATTCTCGGCATCGAGCGACACCTGCGGATGGCGCGTGCGCCAGCGATAGCGGTCGCGCACCAGATTGCTGGCGATGGCGTAGAGCCAGGTGGAAAATTTCTGGCGTGCGTCGAACTTGGCCCGGTTTCGATAAACGCGAACGAAGGTTTCCTGAGCCAGGTCCGCCGCATCGTCCTCGTTCTGCAATGCGCGAGCCAGATAGTGAAAGAGCCGCTCGGCGTGGCGCGCCATCAAATCGTCCAACGCGGCGCTCTGCCCGGCGGCCAGCCGGGTCATGTCCAAGCCGTCCTGTTCATCGCCAACCGAAGGCTTCGCGGACACGGCGCGCCCGTCCTCGCTCATCGTCAAAAGAGCGTCCGCGCGGTCTTTCGTTCCCTTCAATCCCGTTTCAAAATTTGCTGCATGTGCTGACATAAAATTGGCCTTCAGTTTTTTGGGTAGTGACACCTTCTCCGTCGTTGAACGGAGTTCCTTCGTGCGCGCCAAGCGACACGAAGCCAGAGGGAGACTTGAATCGGGCGCGACGAATGCCGTGCGGCGGATTCAAATCAGACGAAGGCGGGAGGAGCGTGGCTGCGATTCGCCGGACCAGTACACACTTCGGGCGTGAACACCCAATCGTGATTCGGTGGTGGGCGACCCGGGGCTTTTTCCAGAGCGATTAACGCCGTGGTCTGTGCTTGAAGCAGAGCGCAAAGAAGGGAAAGCGGATGGACAACGGGCGCGCTGATGATAATCGGCTGGCCGACGTACATAGCGCCTTGAAGCGTGGAGCAGCACGAACTGTCCCCATCGTCGTGATGGTGCGCGCCGTGCGAGTGGCCCTCGGCATCGTGCGAGTGGTGATTTTCGCCGTGGCTGTGCTCGGTGGCGTCCGCATGCGCGTGACCGTCATCGGCGGTGGACTCGTGGTGAGTATTTTCCTCCGAAGCCGTGGCCGTGCCGTGATGATCGAAGCCGAACAGGTGCTCGACACTGCAATACGAAGCCGCCAGCAGCCAGAACACCACGGTTACCGCCGCGCCGATGCGGAAGGCGACATGGATTTTTGGCTGCCGGGAAATCATACGTTCAGTTCATTGTTCGTTTTCCACCGTTGAGGCGCGCGTGGCCGATGCCGCCACGCGCCGCCTCCGGCGGCAATTGTGAGTCACTATTTCTCCATGCCGGGAGTTGGGCCGCTGCCCGGCTTGGTCGCGCAGCAGAAGGCCGAGTCGTCACCGCAAGCCGCGCAAGTATGCTTGAGTTCGGTAATGTCGCCTTTGGCGTGCCCAGTGACCGTCAGTTTGGAATTACAGCCGGCGCACGCATGAGTGCCGATCATTTCGGTGGGCTGGCCGTTGGCCATCAGAATCTCCGCGCCCTTCGTCCCTGGCTTGACGCGGGTGACCCAAACGGTTTTGCACTTGGTGCATACCATCGCGATGCTGTCGTCGGGTTTGAGCGCAGCGAGTTGTTGTGTCGTCTCGATCTTGTTATTGAGCATGAGCATGTGCTCGCCGCCCTTCATCGGCTTCATCTGACCGGCGGTGCTGGTGTTTGTCGCGCAACCGCTCATGAATGACACGGCAGCCACGAGGCCCGCGCTCAGGACGAGTTTGGTGATGATGTTTTTCGTTTTCATAGCTGTGTCTGCCTTTCCTTTCATTCTGATCTGGTGTTTTGTTTCACTGGGTATCGGCGCAAACCGTGCGGTCGCCTGAAATCTGTTTATGAATTCAAGGGCTGTCATCGTGCTGCGCGCCCGCATCCAGCACTTCGTGAATGGCAGCGATCATTTTCTCCGGGCCGTCCTGTTTGGCAACGAAGCTCGACGCACCCGCCGCGCGAGCAAGACGCTCGGTTCGGCGCACGTCGAACATGGTCGTGGCGATGACCGGCAGCGCCGGGGCGCGTTCGCGAAGCGTCTTAATCAGGTCCAGGCCGCTGGAAGACTTGAGCTGGATGTCCGTCAGCACGAGGTCGGGTTGCAACGACACGATAGCCGCCAACGCTTCATTCGCGTCTTCGGCCTGGCCGCAGACCGCCAGGTCCGGCTCGCGTTCGATGGCTTCGACAATGCTTCGGCGCATCAACATGTGGTCCTCGATGACAAAAACTCGGCGTTTCAGGCTTCGGCACTGGGCCGGAGCAGGCGCGGATGTGACTTCATTCATGTGGTTGAACGGCTTTCATCGGCCTCATCATCCGCGGCGGAACACCATTGACTTGCGCGGTGCGGATTGAAACCGCTTCGAACTTTCTTGCGTTCATGTGGATGAGATTACAGCCGACCAGAACGCCTGCCCATTGGCACGAAAGACATGCGTGCGTACGGCGGGATGGAAGTGGGGATAAAGAAAATGCTTATGCGGCAGGAATGATTGCGCCACGGTCAATCGTCGTCAGGACAAGATGATTGACGCAATTATGATCGTGCTCGTGGCCGCGAGGACTTGCGAGTGGCTCCCGTCGTCTTAATCGCGCGCGAGCCGGAATCGGTAAGGCACCTCTGCTTTGGAAGGCACCGGACGGTTGCCAAGGTACGCGGGGCGAAAGCGCGACTGGCGCTCCGCCGTAATCGCAGCCTCGTCCAGCAAGGGGAAGCCGGAACTCTCCTTGACTTCGATTTTATCCAGCCGACCGAGTGCGTTGATGTAAAGCGTGAGAACGACTGTTCCTTCCTGGTGCGACTTCTTGGCTTCGAGCGGATACCTGGCTTGGCCGCGCTTCACGTAATAGGGTTGGTTCAATACTTGGTATTCGCCGCCGCCATTTGGTTGATTGGCGACAGCACTGACGCCGGTAGCTTGCGCGCGATCAGTCGCTGGACTGGCTATGGCCGAATCCGGTGTTGAAGCCGTGGCGACTTGCTGAGGAGGTTCCGGTGGCGCCGGTGCAGGTTCTGCGGGCGGCGGCTCCGGCTTGAGGTCTTCCGGTTTGGGTCGTGGGACGACCGGCTCTGGCTGTGGCGGCTCCGGCTTCGGCGGCGGAGCTTCGGTTTCGGGTTTCGGTGTTGGCAGCGGTGCTGGTTGCGAAACTTGCGGTGCAGATTCGACTGCCGGCGCGGCGGATTCCAAGGCGGGCGGTGCAGCCGCCAGACTAACTTCAATGTAGACAGGCTCCGGAGATGTTAAGGCCGGGCGCAGCAGTGTCCCGGGAACGCCAAACAGCACGACCGCATGGCTGGCCAGCGCCAATCCAATACTGATGACAGACTCCCGACGCATGATTAGTCTTCGGACTTTGGCTTCGTTTCAATCGCCACTTTGGCAATTCCCAATCTGCGAATTTCATCCAGCACGGCAACGGCCTGACCGAAGTAAGCTTTGTCGTCGCCGTTGATGAAGACTTTCGGATCGGCCTGTTCCGCCTGAAGCCGGCGCAAGCGCGCGGGCAATTGCTCGAATTTGAGCGGTTCTTTGTTGAAGTAAAGTTCGCCATCTTTGGTGAGCGTGATGACTGAGTGCTCTTGGCGATCCTGCAGCGCGCCGGTGGCGGCGACCGGCAGATTCACCGGGATGCCTTTGTTCTTCACCATCGAGAGCGATACCATCACGAATGTCGCCAGCAAAAAGAAAATGATGTCGATCAGCGGAATGATTTCGATCCGTGCTTTGCGGCCGGTGCGAGGTGACGGAATGGTCATGGCTGGCTGGCGCGAAGCGCGCATTCCGGTTTGGAGGTTTTCACCAGCAGGAGTTCGAGATGCGTGGCGGCATCTTCGATTTCATGCCGGGCTTCCTCCAAACGGGCGTTCAGGTAGTTGAAGGGAATCAGCGCGGTGATCGCGATGCCGAGGCCGAACGCCGTGGCGATGAGCGCTTCGGCGACGCCGCCGGTGATGGCCGTCGGCGCGTCGAGTTCGCCGCCAATCAATCCGAACGCGTGAATCATCCCGGTGACCGTGCCCAGCAAACCGAGCAGCGGCGCGAGCGTGATGATCGTATCCAGCACGGCCAGTCCGCGATTAAAGCGTTTCAGTTCCAGATTGGCCGCTCGCAGCAGGGCGCTGGACAACGATTCCTCACGATGTTGCAGCGCGTAGAGAAGCGTCCGGGCCACAAAATCGGTCGAGCCTTCCGCCGCTTTCCCGGCATTGTCCACCTCGCCGCGCTCGACCAGGCTGAGGAAGTGTTCGACCACTTCAGGCTGTCGTTTACGCCGTTCCGTCCAGATGAACATGAGCCGCTCCAGTGCCGTGGCCAGGGCCGCGATGGAAGTCGCCAACAAGGGCCACATGATCGGCCCGCCTTTGAGAAAGATTTCAATCATAATAACTGCTGCCACAATTCCCTTTGAGTGTTGCTGGACCTGACCAAAGCAAGGCCGCGCGGAAGGGATGCCCCACCCGCGCGGAGTCTCGCATTGGGCAGGCCGTTTCAGCGGCTCAAGACCTTAAAATCATCAAACAACGTTTCGCTGTCTGCCTTCGTCCACAGGCCGGCCGCACCGGCTTCGGTGAACGTCTTGTCCTCCGACGTGAACAGTTCCTCGCCATTGAGCCAAACTTTGAACGTCGCGCCAGCGGCTTCGAGCTTCAAGGTGTGCCAGCGGCTGGCGGCAACCTCTTTCTTCACTCCACCGAACTGCGTTCGCTTGCCGTCCACGAACTTGTAGCTGCGGACGTTGCCTTCGAGGGCGTTGGCGCGGACGACATAATAGTTGCTCGCATCTTTCGCGCGCCAGACCAGCCCGGCAGCTTGGTCATCCTCGCCCTTCACCGGCTTGAACTTCACTTCCAGAGTGCCATCAGCGAAGGACACATTGGTGGCCAGACACACGGGATAGTCCGCATTGCCGGATTGCTTCAGCACCTGCGGCGCGCTCGGTGCGGTGGAATCCTTTTCGACCGTCCACTTTGCCGAGCCGTCACCGGTCTGTGCGGCAAGCCAGCCAGATGGAGGCGAGCCGGTCTGCGTGGTGTCGAAGTTGAATGAGGTTTCCGCGGCGTGCGCAAAAGCGACGCTGAAGCAGAGCGCGATAAGGAGGTGTCTTGGCTTCACGATTCTTTTATTGCTTAAAAGGAGAATGAAAGTCCCGCGTAATAGTTGCGCCCATAGGCCGGGTCAATGCCGTTGCTGCGAATGCGGGAGTAATAATCTTCATTGAAGAGGTTGTTGACCCCGGCGATGACACTCACCGCGTTCTTGTAAACCTTCACCTCAGCCGTCAAATCCCAAACCATGTAGGCGGGAATGCGAAAGTTGGCTGAGTTGGCATCGTCGGCAAAGTGTTCGCCAACGAACGTGCCCAGCATCGCGAGTTTCGCGCGGTCTTTCCAGCGGTAAATGCCGCCGGCTCGCACCAGGTAGTCGGGAGCGTATTGCGGAGTCGCACCTTCCAGCGGACCGGAGACGAACTCGGCATCGAGCAACTCCACGTTTCCATAAAGGCTGAATGACCCAAACGTCGCGCCATGCGTGGTCTTCGCGAATTCGTCATAGAGGCCAATCACATCCAGTTCAGCCGAGGCGTCCCAGCCCTTGTTGATCGAGCGGCCCACGTTTTGGAAATTGCTTCCCACCCGCCCGAATCGGTCGTCGTAATCAATCAGAAAGAGGCTCGTGTCGAACGTCAGCCATTTGCGCGGCGTGCCGCGTATGCCCACTTCGTAAGTCCACGTCTTGCCCGGCTCTAAGCTGCTGCTGATCGTGTCGTTGACTCCCAGCGGCACAGCGTCCGTGTAAGTCTTGGCCTTGTAACCCTGCGAAAAGTTTCCGTAAAGTTCGCTCTTCGCCCCGAGATCGTAGGCCAGACCCAGCCCGACCAATGGAACAACGTCCACGTAAGAATCCTTGGACAAGTTGGCCTTGGGGGTTGGCGTTTCGCCCGTGCCGAGGTTCAACTCTTCGTCAATGCTCTGGCTGATGTTCTCCAGCCGAACGGCGGGTGTGACGCTGAGACGGTCGAACGTGAATTTATTCTCCACGAATGCCGCCCCGTAGATGGTCTCGCGCCGGGCCTTTTGGCGAAGTTCCCCATCCTCGGCATTCGGGGCATTGCCGCGTCGCACTGTGAATGGCGAATCGGAGTAATAAGTGCTGAATCCCCCCGCCAGCGTGTGTTGTTCGCCCCAGGCATACCAATTGTGGCGGAGGCGAACGTCGCTGCCAAAGGTGTAAAACTCCTGCAACTGGATGAGGTTGTTATCCGCGCTCGCTCCGCTGGGCAACGTGCCGAATCCAGTGCCCTGTTGTCGCTTGCTGAAACGACTGAAATAACCGGCGTAAGCGGTGGCGCTCAGCAAGGTCTCGTCTGAAAAGTCGTGCTCGAAGGTCAGCGACGGCTGATAACGCTCCACGCGCACGCGATCAAACTGGTTCTGCGTCGCATTGCGGTTTGCGTTGTAATTGAGCGTGCCTGGGCCAGTCGCCAGCGTCAGCCCACCCGGCTCGCCGCTGTCCGCGCTGAAGGCGTCCATGTTGAAGATCCAGCGAGTTTCCTTCTGCGCGTCTATTACGATTTTGAAACTGCCGCCCAACGTTTCGTAATCGCTGTTGTTCTCGCGGAAGCTGTCGCCGGAGCGACGGCTGAAATAAGCCAGGTAGCCCAGCCGTCCTATCGTTCCATCAACGGCGGCGTAGGTCGAAAGCAGATTGTCCGAGCCAACGATTTGCTGCGCAGTGACCGCCCACTCCCGGTCGGTGCGCGGCATGTGCGTCACGTAATTCAGCGCACCGGCGGGTTGCGGCCCATAAAGCAAAGATGAACCTCCGCGGAAAAACTCCAGCCGGTCAACCGATTCAAATGGCGGCGCGTAATAAACGGTCGGATAGCCGAACAAATCCGCGACGAACGGGACTCCGTCCTTTGTGACCAGCAGATTTTGCGTCTCGTGCGGATCGCCGATGCCGCGCGAGCCGAGACTGAGCAGACTCGGATTTGAAAGCTCGCTGACCAGCAGTCCAGGAGTTTGCGAAAATGCCTGCCGGTAGTTGTCCGTCTGGATTTGCGGCATCGCGTCGAAATCAATCACCGTGGTCTTCTTGCCGGAGTAAATCTTGGTGCCAACGACTTCCGGCAAAAACGGTCCTTGGATTTTCCCCTCATAGCCGGCCTCAGCAGTCACGACGACTTCAGGCAGGCGGGTGGGAGCGTTTGTGGACAGGGGGGGCGTTGGCGAAGCAGGACGTTCCTCACCTTGGACGAGACTGTTTGCCGACAGGCTGTGCAAAGCGAGAATCATGATCGCGGCCCGCATCGAAAACTGGCTAGTCATTTTTGAGTGTGTGAGTTTGGGTTTCTTCATCTCGGCGCAGATTACCCACCGGGAGCAGGGTCTGCTGCCGGTGGATTGCCATTTTTTGATGGCGATTTGCGCTGGGGCGGCAACCACAAGGCCCAAGCATGGGCTCATCAGTTGACCATGTCGCCGCCCGTCCTCGGCACTCAGCATCACCATTCGGGCGACCTTGCACCTTTGCGGCGCCAAGCCTTGCGCGCGAGAAACACCAGGCCGTAAATCAATCCAAGAAGCGCCACGTTCACGGGACCGACCGGGAAATCGTATTTGAAGGCGATGGCAAAGCCCACCAAGGCTGTGGCGGTGCCGATGAGGGAAGCCGAAATGGCGAACTGCCGCATGGTGGCGGCAAACTGATACGCAATCAACGGCGGCAGCACCAGAAAACCGAACGAGACCAGCGGGCCGGCGCTCAACACGGAGATGGAAATCGCTGTGCCGATGAGAAGGTAAAGCAATCCGTCCCAAACGACGACACGCTTGTTCAGCGAAAGGGCCATCTCGCGGTCGTAGGAGACCAGGAGGAACTCGCGCCAGAAGAGGAGTAGCGCGAGAACGACAACCCCCAGGATCGCAACCGTCAGCAACAGGTCGAAATTGGAAATGGCGACGATTTCGCCCTGAAGCAAGTTCAACAATCCGCGCTCGGCCACCGGATTTTTCGCCAGTAGCAGGATACTCCACGCACCGGCCAGCAGATAGACGGTGCTGAGACGGCCTTCGACCCAACCGACTCCGCGCCGCTCCAAAACGGCAAGCAGGAGAATCGCCAGCAGCGTGAAGCTGAGCGAACCAAAGAGGGCGTAGAGTTGCTCGTCTCCCTCAAAGTGTCCAGCGTGCGAGTGGCCTACGACGCCCCAGGCCGGCAGGCAGAAAGCGAAGGCGATGCCAGCGGAAGATACTTGCGGCAACGCCACGCCGAGGAAGGCCAGTTTGCGCAGCACAAGGAAAACGCCGATCAGCGGGCACAAGGCGCCGATGAGCAGTAATTCGTAAACTGAGTTTCGCAGGAGAAAGTCAGGAGAGAGGATTTCAAGGATGGTGCTCATGGTCAGCTCAACTCCAATTCGAGGATTTCGTCAATCTTGCGCGGGTTCAGCAACTCGGCGACAGGGCCTTGGAGAACTTGGCCGTGATGCAACCAGATGACTCGTTCGACGAGTTGGCGAACGACCGGCAGGTCGTGGTTCACCATGATGATGCTCAGACCGCGTTCGTGATGAAGCTGGCGCAAGAGTTCGAGAATGGCCTGCGTAGCGGCGGTATCAATGCCGGCGGTCGGTTCGTCGAGCACCAGAATGTCGGGCCGTGTGACCAGGGCGCGGGCAATGAGCACACGCTGTTTCTGCCCACCGGAGAGTTGAGCAAATCGCTGCTTCTCCAATTCAGCGGCTCCGGTCTGGCGCAAACATTCGCGGGTCCATTCGCGTTCGGCGTGCCGCAACCACCGGCCGAGCGGAGCGCGCCCGTAACAGCCCATCAGGGCCACTTCGAAACCGGACAGCAGAAACATCGGGTCCAGGGATTCGCGCTGTGGGACGTAGCCTACCACAGGCCGCCGGCCGTTCACGGGTGAGAGTTCCACCCGGCCGGACACAGGTGGCAGCACGCCGATGAGGGTCTTCAGCAACGTGGTTTTGCCGGAGCCATTCGAGCCAAGCAGTCCGGTGAAGGAACCACACGGGATATCGAGCGAGATTTCGGTTACGATGGGGCGACCATTGTAACCAATGGCCACACGATCGAGAGTAATGAGGTTTTGATTCATATCGCTTCAGCGAGCATCCAGCGATTGCATCGGGCGCGGTGGACTGTCCACCGCGCCCGGTGCGTTGGGTTACTTCATGGCCTCCGACACAAGTTTGACCAAGTTGTCGATCAGCCCGACGTAGTCACTGGCTGCTTCGTCACCGCCGACCATTTGGGGCGCAAGCACCAGCTTCGTTCCAGTGGCTTGCGCGACGCAGTTAGGCGTTTTCTTCGGACGGTTGTGTTCGATCAACATGAGCTTTACACCTTCCTGTTTCATGCGCGGAATGAGCGCATTGATGTGCGTGGGCGATGGCTCGATGCCGGGCTTGGGTTCGATTGTGCCGGCCAGCACCAGACCAAAACGTTCGAGAAAGTGGTCGAACGACTTGTGGTAGGTAACAACTTTGGTGCCGCGCAGTGGCTCCAGCTTCTTCGTCCATTCAATGAGCTTTTGATCAATGCGCTCGCCAAACCGCCGGGCGTTGGCTTTGTAAAACTCGCCGTTCGCCGGATCAAGCGTCGCCAACTTCTCTGCGATGCTGGTAGCCACGATTTTCGCGTTCAGCGGGTCGAGCATGTAATGCGGATTGCCGCTGGGATGCACGTCGCCCTGCGAGCGGTCCACGGGGCCGACTGGAATGTCCAGCAGACGGACGCCGACGGCGGCATTCAAGTTGCCGGACGCGCCGGGCAGAATTTTGCTATTTCGCGCGTTGTTCGCCAAAGGTGGCAACCACCCCATCTCCAACTCCGCTCCGCCGTAAATAAGCAGATCCGCCTTGTTGAGCACCACTATGAGACTGGGCCGGGCGTCCACGAAATGCGGGTCTTCGCCCCCACGCGCGAGATTGGTGACCTTGATGCGGTCGCCGCCAACTTCCTCCGCTACGGAGCCGAAGTCGGGCAGAGTGGCAACGACATTGAGTTTGGCTTGAACAGCGGGCGTGATTAGTGCCATCGCCAATAGAATCGAGGGAAAGATTTTCATGTAAGATTTCCTTTCGTATTGCGAATGCATCGCGGATTAGAATTTGTGTGAGCCGTGCGAGCCGAGCAGGAACTCAAACTGCAGCCAGACGGAGTGGTCCACGCCAATGCCATTCCGATCATCGTAATTGTATTGCAGCCGAAACTTGGAGAATTCGGTGGGATACCATGTGAGGTTTGGCGAGATGCGCCAACGGTCGGCGCGCTGCGGGTCGGGACCGTAAACAGCCTCGTATTGGCCGGTGTCGCCACGCAGGTAATCTCCCCGCAGGCCAGCGACCCAATGCGGGCGGAAGCCCCAAAGGACTTGGGAATAGAAGCCCCAGTCGGTCAGCGTCTCGCGGGGCACGCTATCAATGATGCCGTCTTCGTTCAGGTCGGCATCAATGGTGCCGTCGCCATCGAAGTCTTCACTGAACGCGCCCGCCTGGTAGCGGCGCAGCATGGCTTCCGTTTGCCAGGAGACAAAGGGGAACCCTTTCGACTGCGTCGTGGGCCGCCATTTCCAGAACAGGTCCACGCCGTAAATTTGCGTGTCGGTGTCCGAGCCGGAACTGTTTGGGCCGAATGCGCCGGAAGCGCCGAGGACGAGTGTTTGTGAGTCAGTCAGATCGAACGACGCGACGTAGCGCGGGACGAACAGGAGGTCGCCGAACGATTTGACGGAGCCCTGGTCCACCAGGCGGCCGAACAAGGGTTCGCCTTCGTTGCCGTTGCGAAAACTGGCGGCGGTTTCGCCGTGGCTGTTCTGCACGCTCAGATACAACTCCGAATAGAACGGCGTCGGTGCGAGCCACGACACGCGGGCACCAGCATTACGCAAGCCGTCCGCGCCGAGGAAGCGGCCATTGACCAGTGGCTGGTCCACGAAGTCCCACGAATGCGGGTGGAACTGGTTCAGGCGGCCGAACTCGGTAAAATATTGGCCGGCCTTAACCTGAAGCCTGCCTGGCAACGACAGCGTCTCCAGATAAGCTTCTTCGACTTCCAGGAACGATTCACCTTCCGAGTCGATTTGATAGATGATGTTTGCTTGCCCGCGAAAATACGGGTCCACCATGCCGTCGAAGGTCAATTCGAGGTTTTGCACAGTGAAGCCGCGCTGGATCGGGTCATGTCCCCCGAGTTGGGTCCCGCCTTCGATGTCGGCGGCGGTGGAGGCTCCCGCACTGAACAAGCCATCAAACGAGATGTTCATGTAAGCGCGGTTATTGCCAAACACCCGAATGGGATCGCTGGGCTGCCAGTGGGAGCCGGCGGGCAACGTTGCCGGTGTCGTGGCGGTTGCCGGTGTCGGATTGGTCAACGTGGTTTCGACCGTCTGCTTGAGCTTGTCCTGCTCGGCAGTGACGTTGCTCTGTTTCCGCTCCAATGCTTCGAGTTGTTTCTGCATCGCTTCCATTTGTTGGCGTTGCTTCTCAAAGTTCTGCTGCATTTCCTGCAATTGCTTCTTGAGTGTCTCCACCGAATCGGTCTCTTGCGCCGCAAGCGGCATCGCGCTCACAGCGAGGGCCGAGACCAGGCCCATCCACTTCATTGCATTCTTTTTCATTTGTTCTTTCAAATTAGTTGAGGCGTGTGCGCATCACGCGAACACGCCGGGTTAGGATTTCAAACGACCAACAACAAACTAACGAACGAGAGAAGTGAAGAATGCGGGCGGGCGCGGCTGGGAGAGAAGCGGTAATGGGGAGCGGCAAGAACCAGAGGGGGAAGCGTGGGAAGAATGAATAAAAGCGCCAGCGGCGGACAAATCATGACTGCCGCAGAGTCCATCCCGATGATTTGCTGCTGCCCGATCAGGGTCGCCAGACAGACATGACCGGGAGTGGCCGCGTCGGAGTGTATGAATTTGTGGAAATGCGGACTGGCGGCCATGATGCTGGCCAGGACAAGCAGCAGTCCGGAGACAACGGCCAGCGTTGCCGCCACACGATTTCCAAGCGGGCCTGACCAAAGCAAACCCCAGCAAGTGGTGCTTGCATCTCGTGTCGGCGGACAGTTGTTCATGTGTTCCATGGCAACAGCCAGGTCAAACTCAGTCTGGGTGATATGGTCGCGGCGCGCCAGCGGGATTCTGCGCCAGGGTTTGGAGCACGGCGCTGCATTCCTGCACACAATGCCGGCACGCCTCCGCGGTGCGGCGGCAAGGCCCGAGGCCGAACCGGTCGCATTCCTTGGCGCACGCCTCGCACACCTCGCTGCAGAGCCGGCAGACCTGTGGAAGGAACTCCGAACCATGTTCCAGCAGCAACGCCGTTGTCTGGCAGAATAGCCCGCAGTCGCGATTCAAGATAATGCAGCGAAGCAGTTCCGATGCACACCTTGTTACAGTCGTTGCACGCGGTCTGGCAGTCCAGGCAAGCGCGAATACAGGACGAGAATTTTGTCGCGGATTCACTCATGTCAGTAATGGTTTTGCTCTTCGGACAGTCCTTGGTTGCCAGTGCTTATGCGCCTGGCTTCTCCTGAGAAGCCACCCACCTGATGGCGAAGCGCTGGAACTCCGGCGTCGTTTTGAAACCGAGCTTTTCTTTGATGTGCATCCGATGCACGTCCACGGTCTTGGGGCTGAGATGAAGACGCTGGGCGATTTCCTCGGTGCTCCAGCCTTCGCCATAGAGGCACAACACCTCCAATTCGCGATCCGTCAACTTGGCTTCCGGTCCTGTGCCCGTTTTGCCCGTTGGACCGACCATGGATTCCAGCATCTTCGCCGACATGCGCGGACTCAGCGCGACCTGGCCGTTCAACACGGTGCGGATCGCGGCGGCAAGTCGCTCCGGTGCTTCCTGCTTCATCACGTAGCCGCGCCCGCCCGCCCGTAACACGCGCGCGGCGTAAAGCGATTCGTCCTGCATGGACATCGCGAGGACGGGCAGGCCGGGATGGAGAGCTTGAATGTCCTTGATGAGTTCCAAGCCGTCTTTGTCCGGCAGCGCCATGTCCACCAAGACGAGGTCGGGCTTCAGTTTCGGGATGGCTTCCATCGCCTCGCGCGCCGTGCCGGCTTCGCCGCACACCATCAAATCCTGTTCCCGGCTCAAGAGGTCGGCCTGCCCGCGCCGCATCAGCGGATGGTCATCCACCAGCAGAATCCTTTTGAACCTCGGCGGGGATGCGGATTGTTCTTTGCGTGACATATTGGTGTGGTGAGTCGTCGTGGTTAAATCGTCCAATTCTCCCGGCTGCCATCTTTCCTTTCCAAGACGGCGTTGGGCACAAAGCAAGCCACTTCAACGCCGGGATGAGTTTGCACTTTCAACCGCCCGCCCATCAATCGCGCCCGCTGCTCCATCGTGTGAAGGCCAAGGCCGCGGGAATTGGGCTGGGGCGAGAAACCGATGCCGTTATCGCGCACTTTCAACTCCACGCCGGAAGGTTGACGGGCAAGTTCAATTTCAATGCGGGTGGCGCGGCTGTGCTTGAGCGCGTTATGCACCGCTTCCTGCGTGACGCGGTAAAGGTGGCTGGCCACGGCCTGGTTATGGATCAGGACGCTGTCGGCCGCGAACTCGCACGCCATGCCGTGTCCGGCTGCCACGCGCTCGGCCAGATTGTCCAGCGCCTGAACCAGTCCATCTGGTTGCGGCGGCACGGAATAGAGTTCGTGGGAAAGGTCGCGCGCCTGCGTGATCGCGGTGGCGAGTTCCTTGGAGAGTTGGCCGACGGTTTCTGCCTGCGGCACATTCGCCGACTGCAAGTCCCGATGCAGCCCGTTCATCAAAAAGAGCAGCCCGCCGAGTTGCTGTCCGAGACCGTCGTGCAATTCCCGCGCGATGCGCGCCCGCTCCTGTTCGGCGGCGGTCGCCACGGCCTGCTCCAGTTCCCGGCGCTCGGAAATATCGCGCACCAAAGCGGTGAACAGGCGGCGCTCGCCCAGGCGCACTTCGCCCACAGACAGGTCCATCGGGAATAGCGTGCCGTCCTTGCGCCGGGCCACGACCTCGCGCCCGATGCCAATGATTTTGGCCTGGCCGGTGCGGAGATAATTAGCGAGGTAACTGTCGTGCTTTTCCCGGTCGGGCGACGGCATGAGCATGCTGACGTTCCGGCCAATGACTTCCGCCGCACTATAGCCAAACATCTTTTCAGCCGCCGGATTGAGGGAGTCAATGATGCCGCGCTCGTTAATCGTGACAATGCCTTCGATGGCGGTTTGCATGATGGCCTCAGCCCGCCGCTGCCTTTCCTCCAATTCGCTGGTTCGTTCCGTGACGCGTTGCTCGAGCTGCGTCGTGAGTTCGCGGAGTTGCGCTTCGCTGTGTTCCCGCGCCGTGACTTCTTTCTGGAGGGCGGCGAGCGTTTCGCCGGACTGATGCGAACGCCGGCTGATGGCGACCGCGGCAAGCGCGGTCAGCCACAAAGCCAGCAAGCCCATCGCCCGGTTCGCCGCACCCCAGCCGAGCGACACGCCCGGAGGGGAGACAAAGAAACCCGCGACGGTGAGGGCGGTGCAAGTCGCCGCCAACGCCAGAATCATTTTGGGCCGGCCCAGCGGCGCGGTGGCGAGGATGGCCGGCACATACAGCGCCCACACCGCAATGCCCAGCGGCGTGAACAGGTCGGTGACAAATACCGCCAGCATCCAGCCGAGAGCAGCGAGCAGCAGGAAACGATTTCGCGGTTGTGGTGGCGAGTTCATCAGCTTCAAGTCATGCGAACCAATCTCTGCTACTGCGCTGCCAAATTCGCCGTGTATCCAGCGGCGGCAATTTGCTGCCGGATTTGTTCGGGCGTCGCCTTGTCTGGTTCGTGGTCCACGACAACCGCGCCGCTCGGCAAGTCCACCTGGACCGATGCAATGCCCGGCAATTGACGAATCGCCTTTTGAACCCGCTCGACACACGAGTTGCAGTTCATTCCTTGCACGACGAAACGGGCCGTTGTGGTGTTCTTCTTTCCAAGCAGGGACTGAAACATTCTTGGTATCTGCATAGGCGTTCAGTTGCTCCGTTATTTCTTCTCGACCAGCTTCATGCCGCACTTGGGACAGTCGCCGGGTTTGTCCTGCACGACTTCGGGGTGCATCGGGCAGGTGTATTTGGTCGCTGCCGCGCCGTGTTCGTGCCCGGGCTGTTCACCCGCTTCATGTTCGTGCTCGGACTTCTTGCAGCCGGTGACGCCGAGAACGGCGACGCCAAACGCCAGCGCCACCAGCCCCGGCAGTATCGTTTTCGTGTTTTTCATGTTTGTGGTTCTTTCGTTTTGGTTGTCTCAATCGGTCGCGTTCAAGGTCTGTGACGAAACGGGTGCGCTCGCACCTGCAAATTCTGCATCATGCCGTTGTCCTCATGTTCGAGGTTGTGGCAGTGGTGGACGTAATCGCCCCAGTAATCATCGAAGCGGATGAGCACACGAACGGTTTCGCCCGGCGCGACGAGCACGGTGTCTTTCCAGCCGGTGTCTTCCGCTGGCAGCATGTCCATGCCGTGGCGTTCGAGCACTTGCAGCAGCGCGCCGTGTGGGTGCATGGGATGGAATTCGTCGGAGTGGTTGACGTATTCCCACACTTCGAGTTCGCCGAACGGCACGGTGAAGTCGGTGCGGTTGATGTCGAACAGCCTGCCGTTGATGGGATGAAGCAAGCCGTCCACTTCCAAATTGAAAGTGCGCGTGCGTCGGGCGTGGGCAGGATTGTAGGCTTGGAAGTGCGCCAGCCGTTGCGGGATGACGCCGTGCCTTGCGGTTTCGCGGTCCACGTAGAAGGTCAGCACTTCCATTTCCGCGCCTTGGGGCGGCGTCTGCATTTCGCCATCCATGCCGGTGGTCGTTTCCCCGCCGCCGTGACCGCCGCCCTCGAAGGGATGACTCATCAGCATGAGGCTGTCGCCGACGTTGAGCGAACTGAAATCCACGAGAATCTCCGCGCGCTGGCCCGGCGCGAGCATGAGGGTCATGACCTCGATGGGCGCAGGCAACAGACCGGCGTCGTTGGCGATGAGGCGGAACGGACGCTCGTCCTCGAACCCAACACGAAACACGCGGGCATTTGAGCCATTCAACAATCGCAGACGGTAAAGCCCGCGATCCACCGAAAGCCACGGTTCGGGTGTGTTATTGACGAAGACCGCGTCGCCCAAGAAACCGGTGGCGATGTCCATTTCCTCCGGCTCGTAGGCGAGATTCATTTCGCCATGCGTGCGTTTGTCTTGAAGCAGCAGCGGCAGGTCGTGGTCGCCGCCCGGCAGGCGCAAGCGGCGTTCGGCGGGATCTTCGACAATGAAGAAACCGGCGAGGCCGAGATAAGCCTGTTTGGCCGTGAGCCGGTCCGTGTGGGCGTGATACCAGTAAGTGCCGGCCTGCTGACGAATGGGGAATTGCACATTGTAACTCTGGCCCGGACCGACGGCGTCGCGCGGATTGCCGTCCATGCTGGCGGGCGAGAGAATGCCGTGCCAGTGGAGCACAAACGGTTCGGCGAGTTGGTTGCGGACGTGCGCGTGGAAGTGTTGGCCACGCCGCACGCGGATGGTTGGCGCGGGAACAGAGCCGTTGATGGCCAGCAACGCGACGTTCTGCCCCGGCCAGACTTCGATTTCGGCCGGCGTGGCGATAAGTGGACGGCCGTCCCAGTCGGGCGGGAAGCGCACCGGATTACCCGGACGCGCGGTTTGCGCGAACAGAGAGTTAACCGGCTTTAGCAACGCGCCGGCAAGCAGCGCGCTCGTGGCACTGACAGACCGCCCCAAGAAGGAGCGGCGATTCATCGGGGTCGTTTTCATGGTTTTGGATTTTTCTGTTGTCTGTGATTTTCCCGCGCTGTCCGCCGTCCTGTCGCATTCCGCAGGTGGCGGGCTGACGGTCGCTGCCGCCAGCCCGCACGTTGAGAATTGTTAGCGGTTGTGCGTATGGGACAGTCGCGCGCGGTCCTCGCGTTTAGTGTTTGTGCTCTCCTGCCTCCGCCATCTTCATGCCGAACTGCGTGTGCAGCAACTTGAGGATGCCATCCAGTTTCTTGAGGTTGGCCTCCGTGCCGGCCTGGTTGCCCGCGTCGCCCGTCTTGTCGAGTTCCTCGGCGAGCTTGGCGATGTTCTTCACCGTGCCTTCGACCTGTGTTTTCTTGCTGGCTTCGGCTTTCGCCGGAAGCGCGTTGGCGAGGTCGCGAATCGCGAAGGCGTGATGATGCACCTCAGCCAGCTTTTTGCCTTTCACCACTTCCGCCAACTCATGGTGGTGCTTCTGGATTTCTTTGAAGATGCCTTCAACGGTGTCAGGGATTTTTATCTTGCCCCCGTGTTCCTCATGCTTCTCGCCTTCTTTGTGCTCGTGCTCTGCCGCGAACACGCGGGTGGTAGTGATACCAATCAAACCGATGGCGGCGCAAAGCCCCATCGCCAGTAATGTTTTTGTCTTCATAATTTGTCGTTTCTGTTTGGTTGCTGCTCTCCAACTCCAGACGTGACACCGACCTCAGCCGATCTGGCGGGGGCATCTTGTTTATGGGGTTGGAGAAATTTTTGGTTCTTCAAAATAGCTTTGTGCCTTTCATTCGGTTGTGGGCGCATCCAGAAGTTCCTGGATCACGTCATAGAGCGACATCAAAGTGAGGTCTGATGACTTGTTCAAAATCCGGTCCACGCCCGCTTCCCGGAATTGCTCCTCCACGTCGGGCGGCAGAGGCGATGCGAACACAATCATCTTGCCGGGGTAACCCATGCCGCGAAGCATGCAGATGCACTCCAGGCCGGTGAGTTCGGGCATGGAATAGTCGGCGATCAACAGGTCATAGAAGCCAGGCCGCTCTATCACCCTCGCAACGGCGTCGCAACCAGTGGTCACGGTTTCAATCTGATGCCCTTTGGCCGTCAAAAAGGAAGCGACATACCACGCGACCACTGCGTCGTCTTCTGCGTGCAGGATGCGCGCGCAGCGGGGCGGCCTGACTTCGTTTTGGGGAGTTGTCATACCAAGGATGGTTTCAAAGGGCATGTTCTCCTTGCTCCCCGGTTCGGATGCGGATGACTTCCTCCAACGCGGAAACGAAAATTTTCCCGTCGCCGATCTTGCCTGTGCGCGCGCTCTTGATGATTGCGGCTAAGGCGTCGTCCGCTTTCTCCTTCGGGAGCGCGATTTCGATTTTCACTTTCGGCAGGAAATGCACTTCGTATTCGCTGCCGCGATAGATTTCCGTGTGACCTTTTTGCCGGCCGAAGCCTTTCACCTCGGTGACGGTCATGCCCGTGACGCCGATACCGGTCAGTGCGTCTTTCACTTCTTCCAGCCGGAAGGGTTTGATGATGGCCTCGATTTTTTTCATTGGCTCAATTCCTCCTTCATTTCCTCAGCCTAAAAAACCGCGTTGCCGGATTGCGCAAGAGCGTGACGACTTGTTGATCGCCGGCGACTGCGGGGGCGTTCGTTACCGAGAGCCAGGTGTTTGAAGTGGTTAACTGGCCGGTTTCTTCCGGTCTGAAATTCGCCGCGGCCACTGGCCACGACAGCGTGACGGTTTCGTTGGAGCGTGCGATGTTCAACAGCGGCGGCGGGAGCGTGGCGTTGAAGGTGGTGACGCTCTGGTGCGGCAAGGTGGCGGTAAAGGTCGCGCCAGTGACGTTGATCGCTGGAAGCGAAGCCCAGTTTTCCGTGGCGCTGGTCCGCACTGGAATGACTGCGCTGATGGCAGGCAAGCCTGCGAGACTGAAAGAAACCGCTGGGTTGCCGCTGGCCGCGCTGTTGAACGCGACAATCGTGAGTTGAGGCCAGTCCAGATAGGCGGTCACTTTGATTGTGCTGTTCGTGGAGTCGGCGCGGATGCGGTATGCGCCCGGCGCGACGAATTTCGAATACTGCCCGGTGACGTAATATTCCTTGGTCAGCGTGTAGCCGGTGTAACTCTGTGCGCCAGTCGTGTCGTGATTGAGGATGACCAATTGGCTCTTGTTCTCCCATTGCCCGAAAAATCCCCACTGATAATCCACCGCGCTGACGTTGTACGTGCCGAGCAGTTCGTGAATCAGTCCGGCGTAATCAAACGGTCCATTGCCCAGGTTCACAGCCCCTGCCAGCGCGAGCGAAAACTCCGTCATCCACAACGGCAGGCCATACTGTTCGCTGAGCAAGCGCATCTTGGTTACGTTGGTCAGCGACTCGTCATAGAGATGCGTTGCCAACGCACCCACGTAGGAGCGGGCCACAGGGTCGGCCAGGATGATTTGTGTTTTTCCGGCAGCGTCGGAGGACCGCACATCGTCGGGCACGACTAAGAGCGTGGGCAGATTGGCCGCGCGCAGCTTCGGGCCAAGGATTTTAATGACATCGCGAACGAACGCACCGCTCAGAGTGTTGCGCGAGTAGGAAGGCTCGTTCGCCACCGACAAATACGGCAGCGGCACGCCGAGCGCCTGACACCGCAGCGCTTGCGCCAGCAGCCACTCCGCATATTCCGCCGCGTCGTTCGTCGTCGTCGTTCCCATCCAGGTCTCGCGATTGAGCGGCGAGAGAAACCAGGTGCTCACGCCGCGCTGTCGGGCGCGCGCGATGTATTCGATGTGCGCGTCGAGGCTCTTCCACGTGAAGTTGAACTTGGTGGGATCGCTGACGTTTGGATCGGTGTTGTCGTTTTGCGGTTCGATGCCCGCGCCCACAGCCGTGTCTGGACTGGCAGGACGCACGCGCGTCAGTCGTAAGTCAATATAGAGCCGGTCCAGCACCGCGTCCTGTTGGTTCGTGGACAGCACGGTCAGCGCGCGGGCCGTGGCGGGGTTGAAATTGTCAAAGACGTGCGGGTCATCGAATACGCGTTCGGAAGCACCAAAGCCATCCATGCGTTGAAAGACCGTTCGCGCATCAATGAGAATGTCGGCTGCTTGAGTCTCCACCACCGCGCAGACAAGCGCGACGGTTGCGCGCCCAAACAGCGATGCGCAGGAAATTCGTTTTCGCTTCGGTCTGTTCATTTGCTCCCTTTGATGGATTCAATCTCCTTGATGAATGGCTGAGGTCCGCCGGAAATATAGCCGGCTTTGCCGAGCGGTTTTCCCTCCGAATTAAGAACAACGATTGTAGGGAAGCCTTCGATTCCAGACTGCTCCTGCAATTGACGGTTTTGTTGGCGCAGTTCGTCGCTCTGCGGTTTGCCGTTTGGGAAATCAATTTCGACCAGCACCAAATTGTTCGTCGCGTATTTGGAAAAATCGGCAGTCTCGAAAACTTCCCGCCGCAATTTTACACACCAGCCGCACCAATCCGAGCCCGTGAAATCCAGCAAGACAGCCTTTTTCTCGCGGCTCGCTGTCTCCAAAGCCTTCTTGTAATCGGTCAACCAAACGGATTTCACGCCAGCAGCCGTGTTTTGAGGCGTGAACATTCTCAGTGCGAACAAACTTAAAACGACCAACGCGACTGCGAGTAATTTTTGTTTCATGCGTGGCTTTTGGTTTTCAGGAAAATCTTCAATCAAGCGGCCGGTTTCGGTGGCACATTGAGCACCGAATTAAATTCCCCGCAGGAATTGGAAATCTGTTCCGCTGCCGCCGGGTCGCATGTCCATCGCCCGTCCACAACGAGGCGGTATTCGTAGCGACCGGGCGGCAGCGCCAGTTCCTTGACCCATCGGTCATGGCTCATGTGCAGCATCGGCATCGCCGAAGGATGCCAGTCGTTGAATGAACCAGCGATGCAGACTATCTGGGCTTGTGCATCGTGGAATTCGATACTCACAGAATGCGGATGGCTCTTTTTTTGAGAGGCTTCATTTCCTCGTTTGTGTTTCATAGATTTCCTTTCATGTTTTCGATTCGACTGTGGATTCGTGGATTGAGTGTTGGGGAACATTTTTTGCGCTGCTGTCCGGCAAAGCCGGAATCGCATCCAGCGGGTCGGTTTGTTCGCGTTTGATGTACTTCTCCGCGGCTTTGCGTCCGAACTTGAAGAACACGGCCGGAGTCACGGCCATGTCGAGCAACGTGGCGGATGTGAGTCCGCCAAGAATGACCACCGCGACGGGATAAAGAATTTCCTTGCCCGGCTCGCCCGCGGCGAGCGCGAGCGGGATGAGCGCGAGGCCAGCCGTGAGCGCGGTCATCGTCACCGGCACGAGCCGTTCCAGCGAGCCGCGCACGATCATCTGCTCGGAGAATTGCTCCCCTTCGTGCTGCATGAGATGCAGGTAGTGGGAAATCATCATGATGGTGTTGCGCGAGGCGATGCCCGCCAGGCAGATCAGCCCGACCAGCGTGGCGACGCTCACTGTGCCGACCGTGAAGTAGGTCAGAACCAGTCCACCGATGAAGGCGAGCGGGATGTTCAGGAGGATTTGCGCGACAATCATGGTTGAGCGGAAATGTGAGTAGAGGACGAGGAACATGGCCGCGAGCGTGGCGATGGAAAGAATGCCGATGAGTCGCGTGGCTTCCTGCTGGCTCTGGAACTGGCCTTCGTAGCTGATGAAGAAGCCGCTCGGCAAGTGAACGTTCTCGTTCATCTTGCGCTGGATTTCCGCCACAACCGAGCCGAGGTCGCGTCCGGAGACGTTCGCCGACACGACGATGCGCCGCTGGACGTTTTCGCGGTTGATGATGTTCGGGCCTTTGCTGTCGCGCACCTCGGCCAGCAGCGAGAGCGGAACTTTCGTGGCGTTGCCCTGGCCGTTGCCCGTGTCCACGAGCATCTGCCGCATGTCCTCGACGTGATTGCGCGAGGGTTCATCGTAACGGACGAAAATGTCGTAGGTTTTCTGGCCCTCCAACACCTGCGCGACGGTGCGACCATTGAGGGCGGTTTCGAGCAGCTCGTTGAGTTCGGCGACCTGAACGCCGTAGAGCCGGGCTTTGTCGCGGTCCGGCTCGATGCGCACTTGCGGCATCAACACCTGCTTCTCGATTTGCAGGTCCACGATGCCTTCGACGGTCTTCATCTGCGTTTCGATTTCGGAGGCGGCAGTGCGGAGATAGTCGAGGTCCTGCCCGAACACTTTCACCGCGATTTGCGCGCGCACACCGGAGAGCAGGTGGTCGAGCCGGTGCGAAATCGGCTGGCCCACGTTCAGCACCGTGCCGGGAATCTGGCCGAGTTTCTCGCGAATCTCATCGAGGATTTGTTCGCGCTTGCGGCCGGTTTTGCGGAAATCCACGTCAATCTCGGTGTAATGAACGCCCTCGGCGTGTTCATCCAATTCCGCGCGGCCCGTGCGACGTCCGGTGGAAATCACTTCGGGCACGCTCAATAGAAGTTTCTCCGCAATTTCGCCGATGCGGTTGGACTGCTTGAGCGACGTGCCGGGCGCGGACAGGATGTTGATGGTCGCCGTGCCTTCGTTGAACTCCGGCAGGAATTCCTTGCCCATCATCGGATAAAGCGAGAACGCGCCAACGACGAGCACCAGCGTCGCGCCCATGACCACGAATGGATGGCGCAGCGTGTGTTTGAGGATGATGTGCTGGTCGAAGCTCTTAAGCTTGCGCACGAGCCAACTGTCCTTCTCGTGCGCCATGCGCTTCATTCGCGGCAACAAGTAGGAGCAAAGAGCCGGCGTGACCGTGAGCGACACGACCAGCGAGGCGAGAATCGCCGTGATGTAAGCGATACCGAGCGGGGCGAAGAGCCGCCCCTCGATGCCGCCCAAGGCAAAGAGCGGGACGAAGACGAGCACCACAAGAATGGTTGCGTAAACGATGGAGTTCCGCACTTCGCAGGAAGCGGCGTAAATGACGCGCAACGGCGGAAGAGGATTTGCCGCATGGCGGTTCTCGCGCAGGCGGCGAAAAACATTTTCGACGTCCACGATGGCATCATCCACCAGTTCCCCAATGGCCACAGCGAGGCCGCCCAGCGTCATCGTGTTGATCGAGATGTCCAGCCACTTGAAGACGAGTCCCGCGACGGCAAAGGACAGTGGAATGGCCGTGAGCGTAATGAACGTCGTTCGGAAATTGAGGAGGAAAAGAACCAGAATGATCAGCACCATGATTGCGCCGTCGCGGATCGCTTCCTCGACGTTGCCGATGGCGGCTTCGATGAAGTTCGCCTGCTTGAACAGCGGCGTGATTTTGATGTCGGCGGGCAAACCCTTCTGGATTTCGGCCAGCGCTTTCTCGACTTCGGCGGTCAGCTTGATGGTATCCACGCCGGGCTGTTTCTGGACGGACACGATGACGGCTGGCGCGCCGTTCACGCCCGCGTCGCCGCGCATCACCTGCTTGCCGAACTGCACCTCGGCCACGTCCTTCAGCAGGATGGGCACGCCGTTGCGGGACTCGACGACGGAGTTGGCGATGTCGTCGAGCAAGGTCGTGCGGCCGATATTGCGGACAAGTGCTTCCTGATTCGCGCCTTCGAGGAAACCGCCAGCGGTGTTCACTTGCGACTTTTCCGCAGCATCCGTGACCTGCTTCAGCGTGACGCCGTAAGCGGCCATTTTTTCCGGCGAGGCGAGCACTTGATATTGCTTCACACCCCCGCCAATCGGGATGACTTGCGAGACGCCGGGAATCGTCAGCAGCCGTTGCCGCACGGTCCAGTCGGCGATGGAGCGCACGTCCATCGGCGCGGTCTTGCCGCCTTCGCTCGACAAGCCAATCAACATGATTTCGCCCATGATGGAGGAAATCGGACCGAGCACCGGGGTGACGCCCTCCGGGAGTTTTTCCACGGCGAGTTGGAGACGTTCCTGAACCAGTTGGCGGGCGCGGTAGATGTCCATGCCCCAATCAAACTCAACGAAGAGAATCGAAAGCCCGATGCCGGAATTGGAGCGCACGCGTTTGACGCCGGGCGCGCCGTTGATCGAGGTTTCCATCGGCCAGGTGACGAGCGTCTCGACTTCCTCGGGCGCGAGGCCGGGCGCTTCGGTGAGAATCGTGACGGTGGGCCGATTCAAATCGGGGAAGACATCCACGGGCAGCTTGACCAGCGCGGTACCGCCATAGACGAGCAGCAAAGCCGCCGCAGCCAGAACGAACAGGCGGTTGCGGAGCGAGAATTCAATGAGGCGATTAAGCATACGCAGTGGTCCTCATTTCGCGGGAGCTTCGCGCGGCGCTGGCGCGGGATGGCCTCCAGCAGTCGGCGTAGTTGGGGTGTGAGTTGCGCCGGCAATGTCAGGTGTTGTCGCCGTGCTTGCAGCCGGGCTGCGCCTTTTGAAGAGCATAATGAAGGCGTTCACCAACAGCAGCGCCACGATGGCGATTCCCATCCAAAGCAATGGCGAAGTGGCGGCGCTCGCGTGGGAATGTTCGTGGCCGTCCTCAGCATCGCCGCTGGATTCCGTGTGTGCGGTCGCTGCGGGTGCGTTCGTGCCGCCCGATTCGCCAGGCTTTGGCGCAGGCTTGGTCGCGGCGACGTATTGAAGCTGATAGTTGCCATCCACGACGACTTTGTCGGTGGGGAACACGCCCTCGATGATTTCCGCGTAACGGTCGTCTTTCATGCCCACGACGACCGGCTTGCGCTCATAAATCAATTCGTCTGTGTCCGACTGCACAAACACGAAAAGGCTGCCCGCCTCTCCGAGCACCGCGCTGAGCGGCACGGTCACCACCGAGTCCGCCTGGGCGGTCACGATGTTGAGCCGCGCGCGCATGTTGGGCCGCAGCTTGAGGTCGGGATTTTTGATGCGCACCCACACCTTGAGCGTGCGCGTTTCCGCGTCGAGCGTGCCACTCAACAAATCCACTGTGCCGGTGAAGTCCGCTTTGGGATACGACTCGACCGAGACGCGAACCTTCTGGCCGTTCTTGATGGCCGCGACTTGTCCCTCGAAAATTCGCCCTTCGGCATAGACATCCGACAGGTCCACGATTTCCATCAAGTGTTTGTTCGGTTCGACGGAGTCGCCTTGCACGGCGTGGCGGTCAATGACGACGCCATCAATCGGCGCGTTGTATTGCACACGCGGCGGCGGGTCGCCGAGTTGCAGGCTCTCGACTTCCACCACGACCTGGCCTTTCTTCACCGACTCGCCGTCGCTGACTTTCACGTCCGTGACGCGGCCCGCGATGCGACTGCTTACAGCGGCGGAGTGATTGGGAATGACTTCGATTTGGCCGAAGACCAGCACGGTCTTGTCGAGCGTGCGCAACTCCGCTTCCTCGACTTTGAGCGCAAGGTTCTTTTTGGCTTCGGCAGTAATGGCGATCGGGCCGGAGGTCGGCGACTCGCCGCCTTCGCCGGGAGCTTTGTCGTGGCCTTCGTGCGGGAAAGCGGCGGGCGTGAGAGCCAACAGCGCGGCGAGTGTTGCTGATAAGTTCACAAAGTTTGATTTCATAATTCGTTCAGTCATGGATTTTCATTTCGCGGGTAATACAGCGGCGGTGGCCGTCTCCCAATCAGTCTTGGCGCGGATGAACTCGCCCAGTGCTTCAAGGTAGTTCTGGCGGAGTTCCGTCAACTGCTGCTGCGCCTGGATGACGGCGGTGATGGTGACGAGTCCATCGGCGTAGCCCTTTTGGAGGAGCACGATGTTTTCTTCGGCGAGGTTGATGGATTCCTCGCGATACTGGCGCAAGATGCCAAGCCAGCGGCGCATCTGGTTTTCGGCCGTCTGCGCTTCCGTGGCGATGCGCAGTTCAAGCGCCTTCAATTCGGCTTCGGCGCGCTGTTGCGTGGCGCGGGCTTCAGTGATGCGACCTTGGTTGCGATTCCAAAGCGGAAGCGGAATCGAGACGCTGAGGCCGATGAAGTTGTCCGTGTCATCAAGGCGGGTCGGTTCGCTGAAGATGGCCCGCTCGCGGCTGTAATCGAAGCCCACGGTCCAGTCCTCCCATTTCTCGGCTTTGGCCAGTTTGATTTCCGCTCCGGCGCGGTCTATGCCGAGCGCGACCAACTGCCGGTCGGGCCGGCGGGCAAGTGCTTGGCGTGAGACCTCAGCAACGGTGTTCGTGTCAAACTCCGCGCCGGCCACGCCGGACATCTGCAACGGAGATTTCGGCTCGCGGCCCAGCAAGCGATTCAGCGCGGTCGAGGCGATTTCCTCCTGATTGAGCAACGCCGCCTGCGCCAGCGTCAGTTTCTGCAATTCCAGTTTTGCCAGGTTCAGGTCGGCCTCGGAGACTTCCGCCACTTTCAAACGCTTTTCCGAAACTTCGATGAGCCGGCGAATGGTCGTTTGAAGTTCCTCGTTTGCCTTGAGCTTCTCCTGCGTGACGAGCAATTCGCGGCTGAGGCCGAGCGCGTCGCCCGCGAGCAGGCGCTCCTGATTGCGGACTTCGGCGGCGGCCTGCGCCACGTCCACCCGCGCGACCGCTTTCGCTTTCGCAAGGCGTCCCGTGATGGGGAAGCGTTGCTTGAAGCCGGTCGTGAAACCGTATTCGCCCTCGTTGGCAAAGGCGCGGTCGCTTTGCCGGCTCAGTTCAAATTCCGGGTTGGGCCAGAGGCCAGCCTGCTTGAGCCGGCCTTCCGCTTGCCGAATCGCGAAACGCGCGGCAGTCAGGTCGCGGTTCTCTGCCAGCGCAATCAATGCCGCGCTCTCCGGTGTGAGGTTGGTTGCCAGCGGTTGCGCGTTCGCGCCAAGGGTCGCCGCGAAGACCGCTGTATAAATTGACAATCGTTTGAACATAACTCGCCATCTGCAATTGGATTTTGGAACGCAATTTCCCCGTCAAAGGACAGAGCACTTCCCTGAGAGCCGCAGGGAACGGAGAGGAACTTGAATCAGAGCCGCGAAGCGTCGCGCGCTGAATTCAAGTTAGATGGCGAGGGGGAGCGTGGCTGCGGAACGCCGGGCCAAGACACACTTCGGGCGTGAACACCCATTGGCGGTCGGGCGATTGGCGCATCGCTGGGGCTTCGGGCTGAACGAATGTCAGCGTCTGAACCAGCCAGAGAAAACTGAGCGAGGGGAGTTTGCCGAGATCGGGCTTGAGCAGGACGAGGGAACTCCCGTGCTGAGGAGTGGCTTTGAACGAATCGCAGCAACTCTCCTCGTCGTGCCCATTCTTGTCGGAGTCATGCGGGTGACCTGACTCCTGGTGGGAATCGGCGGCAGCGTGGTTCGCGACTTGTCCGGCGTGGTGTTCCTCCGCTTCGGCATGGCCGATGAAAGACTCCAGCGAGCAATAGGACATGGCCGAAAGCCAAACCAAGACGGACAGCGCTGCGCAGAGACGCAATGCTGGTCTTAGTTTTGGCTGTCGCGAGTTCGCCATAATTGGATTGCTACTTAATCTGCGGAATCGGCTTCATCATGTCAACGGCGCGAAGCTTAGTCCTGTTTTCGGCGTTCTTGGTTCAAAAATTCTTCGCGGGCCGACTTCGGCATTGGAGAGAGCCGGAATTACGCGCGGCCCTCTCCGCGTTGTTCGCAAAAATCACTTCTTTTCTTCCATGCCTGCGGTTGGGCCAGTGCCTTTCTTCATCACGCAGCAAAAGGCATCGTTGCTGCCGCACTTCTTGCAGGTGTGCTGGACCTTCGTCGTTGCTTGCTTGCCTACTCCCTCAGTGACGAGTTTCGAGTCGCAGCCGGGGCACTCGTGTCGTGCCATCGTTTTTGTCTCCGTCACCCCAGCGCCCTTCATGGGCTTTTCCACAACGGTCACCCAGGTTTCCTTGCACTTGGGACACGCCATCACGACCGAATCGCCCGGTTCAACCTTTTCGACATCCGCGTTGGTGTCAATCCGCTTGAGTTGCATCAGTTTCGTCGCGCCCTTTTCCTGCGCCAGCGCCTGGCTCGGCAGCCACGCCACGGCGGCGAGCGCGAGCACAAGACAGGAACGCACCAGACAGTTGTACATTTGATTCTTCATCGTTTGCCTTTTTGTGAATGGTTAACTTGGCCGGGAGCGATTTTGCCCCGACCCCGCGCTCAGCTTGCGAAAAATGAGAGTCAACATGCAAGTAGCGACTTAGTGACTTGAACCCGGCGCGGCGCGATAATGCAGATCACTTCTTCTGCTTTTGCTCCGCCTCGTCGAGTTGTTTCAGATACTTGGCGGTGTCCTTATTGAAATCTTTGAGACAGCCTTTGCAGCAAAACTTGATCTCGCGATCTTTGTGGGCGTGAACATACGGCTCGCCCATGCCGCCGAGTTTTTCTCCTGAGACGACGCAGGTCTTCAGCGGATAGGGCTTGAGATTCTTTTGCGCGTCAGCGGAGAAACCCATGACAGGCAGAGCGACGACGGCGGTGGCAACGAGCAAATGTGCGTAGCGGTTGAATCGTTTCATAGTTTCCTGAACAAGCGGTTTGTTTTTATCAATCAATGGCAATGGCAAATAGCACGACGACTTCCTCACAAACGTTTCCTCCCGGCCAGCAACCTCTCTGGGCTGCTTTTGTCGGGAGGAGAATTGAGGACCGCGGCGATTACTTCACCGGCGCAATCTGGAACTGGCGCTCGGCATTGGCCCGCCATGCGGTTTCAAAGCGCGGGTCTTTCGGTGACAGCGTCGGACGCGGCGCGTGCGCGAGGTCAATCGAAGATCCAGTGCTGGGGACTGTGCGGAGGCTGCGAGCCAATTCCCAAGCTTTGGCGTTTCCGGCCGGCCTGATGGTCGCGAGGTTCACTTGATTGGGAACGGCGGGGACTTTCCGCAGCGAATCGGCCTGCTCTTTTGCTCTCGGCGAGAGCAACGGCTCGCCCGCTTGCGCCGAGAGGCTCACGCCGAGCGTCAGAACCGCAGCCGCCAGGAGATGATTGAGTGTTTTCATAGTATGTTCTTTAGTCGTTTGTGGCGGGCTGTTGACCGCCGTTGTTCGTTACCAACACCTGTTACTACGCCGCTCCGCCGCGAATCCCTCAAGTTTCTGGCCGGTAATTCGCAACCCGTTCATTCATAGCGGCTGGCGCAACGCGGGGTTGATTCCGGACACCTTCAAAAGGGGATACTGGCCTCATTTGAAGCTCATCTGCCCCCGCACTGTCCAATCAAGAAAGAGAACAAACGAAACACTCCGCTTTCTGTCAGGCGCGAGGGCGGGGCGATCCAAAACATGAAAACGATCAAATCATTTTGTCTGGTGATTCTGGCTGCGGCAGGACTGCTCGTCACGACTGGCTGCCATCATTTGCACCACGGGCACGGCGGGCACAGTGGTCACCACGGCTATTATGGCCATCATGCTCCGCACGGGCACTTCCAGCCAGGCCACCACTGATTAACTTCACGCGCTGAACACGGGTTCGCCGGCATGAATGACGCGTCGAGAGTGATCTGCTCTTTGTCCGAACGGACGGCTTGCAGAAAGTTTTGCGCCTGCAAAGCGGAGCGCTGTATAATTGCGTCATGTCAACCGTGTCCCGTTCTGCGTTGTGGGTGTGCGGCTTGTTGATGAGCTTTGCGGCCGGCGCGCAAGACCCGGCGCGAGACGATTTTGAGCGTGTGTCGCTGGGCGGAGATTGGACGCGGTTCAGCGGTTCTAACGCGGACATCGTCAATGGCAGCGATTTGGGAGTGCCGACCAATATCTGGCTGTTCGTCGGCTGGACCGTTTCCGCGTTTGCCGCCGACCAGTTCTGTGAAGCCGTCATCGCCGTTGGCAGGCCGGAGACATTGCTGACGCAGGTTTACGTTCGACGCCGGACAGACGACCTGGCGCGCTACGGCTTTCATTTCAACGACGAGAACGAGGACGGCACAGGCATTGCCAATCCGAGGTGGGAAATCAAATACGACGGCGTGCCCACCGCTCAAACCCGCATTCTTGCCAACGTGCCTGCCTCGATGCCGCAAGCAGGCGACACACTCCGCATCGAAGTGCGCGGCACGTCGCCTGTCTTGATCAAAGGATTTCATAACGGCGTCGAGGTCATTTCGGCCCAAGACTCGGCCCATCAGCGCATCACGACGGCGGGCGTGGTTGGCTTGGTATCGCGCTTGCGACGCGGCGGCTACACAGCGCCGCCCAACTCGCCCGTGTTCGCAAGCTGGCGCGGCGGGAGCTTGGGAGCGGAGTTGTCGCTTCAGCCCGTAAGTGGATCTGCGGAACTGACACTGTCATTCGGCACAGCCTCGAACCGGACCTACACGGTGCAGTGGGCTGAAAATCCTGCCCAACCGCAATGGACCACACTGACCTCGTTGGGAGGCGACGGAATGGAAAAATCGGTCACCATCACGAACTCGTCGCTACAACGGTTTTACCGCGTGCGGATGGATTGAGAACGAATCCCGGCATCGTCAGTCGGCCTGCTTCGCGCGAATGAAGAGGCGGGCGGAATCCGCGTCCAGCGCCTCGACAATCTGCGCGAATCCGTTGGAGTTGATTAAGGTCGTCCACGGCGTCCACGAATTAAGATCGGTGGACGTGTGAACGTCGTAGAGCCGGGTGGCCGGACCGGTCAGATTCAACCGCAATTCACCCGCAGTCGGGAGTGCAAGTTCAAGCGCGAATGGCGGTGGATTCGCCTCGTTGTCCAAAATCGCAATGGAGGCGTTGGTGGAAGGAAAAGCGTTGTATCCGGCGGTGTCATTCACGGACAGAATGACGACTTCACTGCCTTCGGCGGCCAAGTCATCTTGCGGCGTCACGATGATGTCGGCATTGGACGCGCCTGCCGGAATGACAACATAGTTCGAGAGAGCGGCGCAATCCGCGCCGTTGACCGCGCTTCCGTTGAGCGTAAAACCAACGGTGAGCGGCGCGTTGGCAGCACCGGTTCGCGAGATGCGGAACACGCCGGTGTCGCCGCCGCTTTCGCTCGCGTTGGCATCGAGTGCTGTCACCGAGACGCTGGGCAGCGAAGGACGCGGCCTCGGCGCAGGCGTAATGCGAACGATGCGGCCCACCGAAGGAATGTCATCCACCAGCGCACAGAGAATGTAGTAGCCCGCCAGCGCTCGAACGGGATCGCTCGGCACACTCGCCTCAATCAGCGAGCCGGTTTGCGTGAAGTCGAGCGAGAGATAGCGTTGCGGCCCGCTGTCCACCCAATGCGTCGTTGCGCGGGCGCTCACCAACACCAGTGCGGTCACGGCTTCGGTGAGGGAGACGCGCAGAGTGAAATTGCTTCCTTGAACGAGGTCGTTGGCCGAAAGCCAGTCAATGCGCGGACGCACGCCGCGAAAGAGATACGGCGGCTCATAGGCTTCAATGGAAGAATCGTCTCCGGCAAAGGAGCGGTTGGCAGTGAGGCCCGCGCCGCCGGTGGCAATCACGCGGCCATCCGGCGCGAGCACGGTCACGTTGTGGTAGTGAATGAAGCGGTTCATGTCCGACAGCGACCGCCAGGTGTTGCTTGCCGGGTCGTACAGGTCAGCAACCTTCGTGCAATTGGGTATTGTCCCGGCGTTCGCCAGCGGGACGGGCGCGGGAGTCGGCGCGCTGTATTGTCCGCCGAACGCGAGCACTTTGCCATCGGGGAGAACCAACGCTTCGGGCCGATTGCGCAAAGCGCGCGGGTTTGGGCCGAGTGCCCAAGTGTTGTTGGACGGGTTGTAGAATTCCACGAAACGCGGATCGGCGTTGGTGGACATCGGCGCGATGCCTACGGCCATGACGCGACCGTCAGGCAGATGAACGATTTCATGGTCCGCGTGGTCGCCGCCCGCCGCGCCATTGCGCGCTTGAATCATGTTCGCGGCCGGACGCCAAGTGCCGTTGCTGACGCTGTAGAGTTCGGGATAACGCCACGTCTTCAACACTTCGCCGTTCAACAACAAAACAGCCGGCGGAATCTCCGTGGGCAAGTCAAACGAGCCCGTAATCGTCCACGCGTTCGAGAGCGGATGATAAATCTCGCAGCCGTTGGTGCGGCCGTAGCCCGGCTCGTTCAACTCGCCGCCCAGCACGAGCAATCGCTCGTCCGGCAATCGCACCAAACCGGCATACCAGCGGCCCACGTTCATGTCCGCGTTGCGCACCCAGGCATTGGTGTTGCGCCAATACGTCTTGGCAATTTTTACGACCGGATCGAGCGGATTGCCGCCCATCGAACCCCCGGCAAAGAACAGGCCGCCGTCGGTGTTCAATGTCGTGATGTAGCAGCCTTGCTCCGTGAGCGAATCAGGCGGAAACCATTTCAGTCCGCTCAGCGAATCGAACACAATGGGATCGCGGGTGTCGTGGCAGAAAAACACTTCGCCGCTTGGCAGAAGCGTGCCTGAGCCGCTGCCATCGAGCAGTTCCGGCTCGGTGTCGCCGACGATGGTCCAGCGTCCGCCGTTGGTCTCCCCGCTTAGATTGAATGTTTCCGTAACGGTGACATTGGAAACCGTGACGGCGCGCTCCGAATACTCGTAGCCGGGCGCGGCGACTCCAATCCGATACGTCCCGAAGGCGACATAGTCGAACTGGAAACTTCCGTCGCCACTGCTGCGCTGTTCACGAAAGAACCGCAGATCGCTGGTGAACAACGTCACTCGCGCACCTGCGATTCCATTGCTGGAGGAACTGTCGCGCACCAAGCCACCCACCGGAACTGCGTGAATGCTCAAAGGAACGAGCAACACCGAGAAAAGCAGCGGCAGGACCGGGGATTTCATGCTCCGACGATAGTCGAAATGGGCGCGCGGAGCGAGCCGGAATTACCTTCGGCGACGCTCCTCTTGAACTGGCGTCATAGCCGCCAAGCCGTGTTGCGCGCCCGCATCACCCTGGACGCCGGTGTATGTGTTTAGCGCCGCCGCCCGCGCTCCATAACAACCATCAGATTTCAGGCGGACGCTCCCGACTTTTCCGCCACCACGACTTCCGTGGCTCGCCTGACTGCGGCAGTGACGTTCCCCAGACAGCACGAGCCTTGGGGATTGCGGATTTCACACGCGCAATTGCCGGCCTTTACTTCCGCAGTGATGCGCTGCGCGATGGCGCATTTGCCCGTTGCCCGAATTTCCTCGACCGCCATCGCCTCGGTAAAGCCGAAGCAATAGCAAATGGGGACGGGGTCTTCGGTTTCTTTCAGCCCAACGCGCTGGCGCACCTCGGCTTTGGTGAGCACAGTTCCGCGCTCATTGAAATACACCACGTCACACGTCGCCGTGCGGCAGAAGCTAAACGAGCCGGTTTCGACGGTATCCAAGTGCTTTGGCTTGACCTGATGTTTGAGCGTTTGCAGAGCGACTCGCCGTCCGGGCTGGCCGCAATGTGGGCAGAGGAGTTTGGCTTCCAAAGCGGATTGGCAACAGATTGCGCCATTGGTTGCTTTCATGTGTCTTCACTCGCTGGCCCGCGCCTGGCAACCTTCGTCCGCTGGACCGCCGCGCCCGGCAGTTTTGTCTTTTCGATCAGGTCACAAAACTCAGCACGGCAATTGCGGCGGCGGACTGTGCTGCGCTTCCACTCTGCCACAGCCTGCTTGAGCCGGTCGCGGAACTGCTGCAACTCGCGCAGCTTTTCCTCGGTGTCGCTCAGCGTGGCTTCGGCGATGGCGAGAACACAGCGGCAGGTTTCTGAGCCTTCACCGCGCAGACTGAGGATGCGCTTGATCTCGTCGAGCGAGAATCCGAGCGATTGCGCCTGCTTGATGAAGCGCAATTGTCTTAACGCAGCCTCATCATAGACCCGATAGCTCGTGGCGGTGCGTTCGGGCTTCGGCAGGAGACCCTGCCGCTCGTAGTAACGCACCGTGTCGGCTTTGACGCCGGCCAGCCTCGCCAACTGCCCGACGAGCAGTCTTTCGATTTTCTTTTCGGCGGTTGGGAAAATCATTTTCATGAGGCGGCGGAAGTTCAACTGACGACTTGGGCCTGATAGCCTGTCTTGCTGATGCGTTCCGCAATTGTGGCGGGCTCGAGCTTCGTGGCATCAAACAGCACTTCGACGCGTTGATTGCGGGCGTTCGCCCGAACCTGTCCCACGCTCGGCAGAGCTTTGAGCGCGTTTTGGACACGCTTTTCGCAACCTCCACAAGACAGTTTCTGGTCGCCGACAATCTCGAATGTAACAGTCTTAAACATGGCCTGAGTCTCCGGTCAATGTATCGCCTGAGCGAATGAATTGCCTCACTTGAGTATCTGCTTCTGCCGCTCTGGATGCAATCTGCGGCGCTTGTCCAACGGTCTTGAGCGCTTGGAAGAAATACGTGCCGCGACTCCACAGAGAATTGATGAAGATGGAAGTCACGCTCGCCGCCATTGCGACCATGCCCCAAATCGGATAAACGAGTCCCGTCGCCGCGGCGGGAATGCCAATGCCGTTGAACGTGAATGCAAGGAAGACGTTCTGCAGCATCTTGCCGTAACTGTAACGGCTGATCTCGTAAGCATCGAGCACAGCGCCGACCCGCTTGTTGAGAATAATCACATCGGCGGATTCAATCGCGATGTCCGCGCCGCTGCCAAAGGCGATGCCGACCTCGGCTTGCATCAGAGCCGGGGCGTCGTTAATGCCATCGCCGACCATTGCCACGCGCGCGTTCTCCTGAAGCTTGCGAATCATCGCCGCTTTCTCGGCTGGCAATACGCGCGCATGGACTTCTTCGATGCCGGCGGCACGGGCGAAGTGTCGCGCCGCCTGCTCATTATCGCCGGTGATCAGGCTGGTGCGGATGCCCATCGCGTGCAGTCGACGAACGGTCTCCGCCGCGTCAGGCCGAAGGGCATCGCCCAGCGCCAAAAGACCAATCAGCACGCCGTCCCGTGCCACAGCAATCACCGTCAGCCCTTGCGCTTCGAGTTCGCTGATTCGGGTTTGCTGAGCCGCGAGATTTACTTTTTGTGCCGCGAGAAAAGTCGGACTGCCAACCAGCAGCCCGGCGTCACCAATGCGTGCTTTCACACCTTGGCCCGTCACGGACTCGAATCCCTCCATTTCCGCCAGAGCGATGCCGCGCTTGAACGCCTCTTCCACGACCGCCCTGGCCAGCGGATGTTCTGAACCCGCCTCTACGGACGCTGCGAGCGCGAGTAATTCCGCCTCTGTGCCGACCACGGGGACAATCTCACGCAAAGCCGGGCGACCTTCGGTAAGCGTTCCGGTTTTGTCGAACACCACACGTTGCACGCGGCGCAGGGCTTGAAACGCTTCGCCGGTGCGCATGAGCACGCCGCGTTCAGCGGCTTCGCCCGCGCCACGCACGATGGACAGAGGCGCGGAAATTCCAACGGCACAGGGATAGCCCATGACAAGCACGCTCAGGCCGGCAAACATCGCCCGCTGCAAATCCGGTGAGCCTCCGGTGATCAGCGGAACGACAATCCAGAAGAGGGTCGCGCCAGCCGCCGTGAGCAGCACGATGGGCGTATAAACGCGGAGCACGCGGTCCACAAGGTGCAACAGGCCGGGCTTCAAGGCGCGAGCGTCCTCCACGCTTCGGATCACTTGCCGCAGAAAACTTTCTTCGCCGACCACAGAGACGCGCACGAGGAGCGTCCCATGACCGTTGAGCGAGCCGCTCACAATCCGGTCTCCCTTGCGCTTCTCGATGGGGAGCGGTTCGCCAGTGATGAGCGACTCGTCCATGTCGGATTCGCCCGACTCGACTTCACCGTCCACTGGCACTCGCCCGCCGGGACGGATGCGCACCAAGTCGCCGACACGCACCTCTTCGAGCGGCACTACCTGTTCTTGGCCGTTCCTGACGACGCGCGCCACGTCAGGCTCAAGATCCAAAAGCTTTTTGACCGCCTGCGAACTGCGAGTTTTCACAATCAGCGACAGCCACTCGGAAAAGACGTGATAGGTGAGCACCATCACCGCGACCGAGAAAAAGGCGGTCGTCGGATAATTCGGGGGCTGAAATGCCAGGCCGACTATCCCGCCCACAAGTCCAGCGAACGCACCAAACTCGACTAGCACATGCTGATTAAAGATGCCGCGCCACAGTGCCGTTGCCGCCATTTTCACGATATGTCCACCCACGCCAAAGATGAGCAACACAGCGAGCGTTCCGGCAAACCACGGAGTAGCCACGCCGAATGTCCCGCTCAATTGCAGCGCGTAGATACCCGCGCCAGCCGCGGCGAGAACAGCCGAGCCGGCAAACGCCAGGCCCAGACCATAGCTTCGCAGAACGACGAACGAGAACACTACAAGGCTCGCGATGGAAAACACGCACAGCCAGAACCACGCGCTGTTGACCGGGTATCCGGCCAATCCCATTGCAGCGATGCTCATGGCCAGTGCGGTCAGGAAACGCCCGCGCTCCCGCACCAGCGCGCGCTCTTCTTCCTCGAATGGACGCACTTTGCGCGGGTCGGAAACCGTGTAGCCAATGTCCTTGAGGGTTTGCAGCAGGTCCTCGGCTCGTGCCACGCTCGGATTGTATTCGATGAGCGCCTGTTCATGGGTCAGGCTCACGGCCACTTTGTCCACGCCGGGCCGCCTGCCCAGCGCTTTCTCGATCGTGCCAGTGCATAACGAACAATGCAGCCCGCCGATGTGCGCGCGGATTCGGCGTCGGCCTGGCAGTTTGGAGGGTTCTTCGCTCCAGAAACGCGGAGCTGATTCAACGGTCATCGCGGTATTCATAATTGGCCTTCTCGCTTGGTTGAAAGTTTAGACGTTTGGTCCGGTGACTCAGCGCAGCGACAGCACGCGCGTCTGATTCTCAGATTGACGAGCGAAGTTCCGACCAACACCGCCACGCCCGCCCACATCACCGCAGGCTCGGACCAGACGTAGCGTCCGGTGTAAACGGCGGTCGCACCGATCACCCCTGCTGGCAGAACCCACCAACGGCGATGGAATTTTGCCGCCCACGCGAGCGAGCCCACACTGACGAAGAGCAAGGCGATGAGCACGCCGTGCATTACTTGAGTGGCCACCGCACCCAGCCCGATGGCAGTCAGCAATGCGCCGAGTGCCGGAATGCAGACAGGACAGTGGATGCCCGCCATTGAAGACAGCACCGATGCGATGCCGCCCAGCCACTTGCTTCCAGTGCCGGCGTCACTCTTTTGGGGTTCGGCAGGTGTCGCAGTTTCAATCTTTCGGTTCTTCATACTGCGGCACTCTACGCCTTGGAGCTAAGTCCAAGGTCAAGGGAGAATTTGTGGGCCGCAAGGCCTCGTCAGTGATGGCCGCGATGAAAATCGTGATGCCAGCCCCCATGCCAGTGCCAGTCGTAATACCAATACGGCCACGGTGGCGGGTAGGAGTAATAGTAAGTGCGGTAACGCGGTGCGGGTTGCGGCGGATAAAACTGCGGTGTGGACAGCAGGTAATCAATTACAGCCTGGCTGACTTTGGCTTCCTGCAAATCCGTCACGTCCTGGCTGGTCAGCCGGTAAACCGCCCGCGACGCGCGCAATGCGCTCAGAGTGGTTTCGTCGCTGACGCCCTTGGTTGTCATCTCTTTGATTTGCGCCAGGGTCAGGGCGGGCGGCGCGGTGACAGCCGGCGGTTCGCGGTAAACGGTCTCGGTGGCGCAGCCGCTCACGAAGGCCGCTGCCACAATCAGAATCGCGGTGAAGAAACGGTTCATCGAACGTCACTCCTTCTCAATGCTTCTCCGTCCCGCGGTGGTGGAACAGCAGGTAACGCTGATAATCGGTTTCCTTCTTTAGTTTCTCCCGCGCCTCGGCGTGCTCGTGCATCCGGCCTTGCGCCTCCGCCGCTTCCATTTCCTCCAGCAGATGTTTGAGCAGGAAGGTGTAATTCAGCAAATCCTGATTGCGCGTGCTGCGCGCAAACTCGCGCGCTCGTCCATACCACTGAGCAAAGCCCATCAACGCCTGCTGGTAGCGCTGCCGGTCGAAGCCTTCGCCGCCTTCGGTCGCTGTTTCCAGCGCGCCAAGCAGGCCGCCGTAAATCTGAACTTCCTCGTTCGCCTCGGCTTTTTGGACCTTGTCGGTGGGAGCGAACTCGGCTTGTGCAGAAGCCGTGCGCGTCACGCGCTCGCCGGCTTGCGAGTCGTCGAAGGTCAGCTTCGCCGTGACGCGGACTGTGGCCTCAGGCTGATAATTCGCCGGCTTGAGCGCCAACATCACAATGCCGCGCTCGCCCGCCCGCAAGTTGCCGATGTTGATTTGGTGCGACGCAACCGGACGTTCCCGCAACTGGCCAAAGACTTTGGTGATCGTGCCCTGCTCGACGGCAATCTCCAGGCGCACGTTTTGCGCGACAACCTCCAGCAGGCCGCGCAGTTCTTCTTTGAAGGCATCCGGGATTTGCTCCGGCGAACGCACGTAGCTGTAGCGACCGCCTCCAGCGTCCGCTATTTCCGTCAGCAGTTTTTCATCGTAGTTCGTCCCGCAGCCGAGCGTGGAGAAGCCGACACCTTTGGCCCGCGCTTTCTCGACGGTGTTGCGCAGCGACGCGGTGCTGGTCACGCCGCGATTGGCTTTGCCATCGGTCAGCAGGAGCACCTGTTTGAGCTGGCCTTCGGCAGCCTGGCTGTTCACCTGGGCGATGCCTTCCAACAGACCGGCGCTCAAGTCGGTGTAACCTTCCGGCGCGATTTCTTCCAGGCGATGAAAGAGGAACTGTTTGTTGACCGCGCGACCCGCCGGCGAGAGCACCAACACCCGTTCGTTGAAGGCAATCAGCGAAATGGTGTCCCGGTCTGACAAATTTGCGATCACCTCGCGCGCCGCGTTGAGGGTGTAAGCGAACTTCTTGTCCTCGGCCATCGAGCCGGAGCGATCCAGCACCAACGCGATGTTGAGCGGCGGACGGCTCGCGGGTGCAACTGCTGCGGAAGCATAGTCCACTTTGAAAAGCAACTGCGTAGGTGTGGACTGGCTATAGGCAGAATGGCTGAAAGCCGCGCGCAAAGTGAGCGCGCCGCTTTCCGCTGGTGTAGCCGGCTTCGCCGCCTTGTCAGGCTGGGCAGCCGCAGGCTCGGTCGCCGCGACTGCCAGCGCGGTTGCAGATCCAGCAGCCCCCACCAGCACCAGCAACACCGGCAAGAGACGCAAGCCAACCCAATGAGCACGGTTCGTTTTCATTTCCTTGAACCATCGGGCTGAGCCGATTTAGGAGGTGGACCGCCGCGCCACGGCTGAGGAGTTTGTTCATCAGGCAATGCTTCCGGCGCTTCGCGGCTCGGCAACTCCATGCGCGGCATCGCGACGTCCGGGAAGCGCGTTTCTGTGGCAGACGAGTTGCCCGCTTGTGCTGTGGCGTAATCAGCCCGTGCTCCGTTCGTGCTGTAGAGCAAATTCGTCGAAGGATAAACCGGCACTTCGTAATACGCCGTCGAGGAATAATACGGGTAATCGTAGTACGGATAGCTGTAGTACGAAGGATACGAATAGTAATAGGGAGACGACCAACCGTAAAAGCCAAAGCCCACGAAACCGAAGTTGCCATGATGGCGGAAGCCGTGATGGCCGTCATAATGAAACCCGCCGAAGTGATGCGCGTTGCCGAAATGGCCGCCCGTCCAGTGAGCGGCGTCGAAATGATGACCACCGCTGCCGACAGTCGCATGGCGGACGCCAGCCGCGTGCGTTGCCACGGGCACGCGACTTGAATGCCCGCCGCCGCTGCTGAAAACGTGTGGCGCGTGGCCAACACTGGAATGCGTCGTCACAAATCGGCCTGCGTTCGGATGGCTCACACTGCCGTGACTGACACCATGAGAAAACCCTGAATGATTTACGCCAAAGTGCGCACCGCTTCCAGCGTGACCACCGTTATGCACCGCGCCCACATGAGCGCCGCCGGCATGTGTTCCGCCATGCCCACCACCACCAATATGGCCGCCGCCGCTTGCGTGCCCACCGCCACCACTATGACCGCCGCCATGTCCCCCGCCGTGTCCTCCGCCATGTTGCGCGTAAAGCGGATTCACAAAAAGAACACTCATGCACGCGGACAGGAAGACGCTCAACCAGAGCGTGACAACCCGTTGACGTCTGCCCGGAGCTATCCGGGCCTTTATGCCGGATTGCGGATTCACAAAACAACCTACGACCATTCAGAACAGGGTCAACATCTCCGCTCTCTCATTCTGCAAGTCGTATCTCCGTCCAATGATTAAACTTCCCGAAGCAGCGGCTGCAGCGTCTCGCGAAGATGTTTTCGCGCGCGGTAGATGCGGGTTTCGACCGCTTTCGCCGAGCAGCCGAGGATGAGACCAATCTCCGCCTGCGACTTTTCCTCCCATTCGGCGAGGATGAGGGGTTGCCGCAACTCTTCCGGCAAAGCGGCAACCGCTCGCCGCACGACTTCGGCCCGCTCGTTGAATTGGAGGCTTTCGCTGGGCGTGCCATTGGCGTCGGCCAGCCGATCCAAAAAGCCAGTGCCGGTTTCCTCGTTTTGCGCGTCGAGCGACACCTGCCGATGGCGGGTTCGCCAGCGGTAACGGTCACGAACCAGATTCGAGGCTATCGTGTAGAGCCAGGTGGAGAAGTTCTGCCGCGCATCGAATCGAGCGCGGCTTTGATACACCCGCACAAACGTCTCCTGAGCCAGATCGGCGGCATCTTCTTCGCTTTGCAGGGAACGGACGAGATAATGAAACAACTTCTCCCCGTGGCGCTTCATCAAATCGTTCAGCGCCGCGTCGTGCCCGGCCGCCAGGCGAGCCATGCTGATTCCGTCCTGGCAGTCATCCGAAGTTGAGCTCACTTCATTTCAGGCGAAGAGGCCGTTTGGGATTCGCCCGGCATCATCTGACTTGGTTTCAAGGTTTCCTGCCGAACCCAGGCGAGATAGCGTTTGCCCTGCTCCGGCGGCATGGTTTGCGCGACCTTGTAAAAGTGCTCCAGCATGGCCGCCTCGCATTCCGCGCGAATTGCGCCGGCATCGGCAAGGGCCTTTCGGATCTCCGGCGTGATGACGTTCGTCTCCGCCAGCAACTTTTGAATCTGCGCGTTCTTCTCGTCAATCATCTGGCACATGGCCATGCACTTCGGCTTGTAGGCGTCATGCACTTCGCACAGGCGGGTAAATTGCTCGTCATTGAGTTGATACTCCTGTTTCAGCCACGCCAGCGCCGGCTGGTCGCTGTTGTCCACTGCCCGTTGCGCCGACGTGCCGGCCAAAAACACACAGGCATACGCCGCGACCGCCAAGAACAGTCCTCCCAAAACCACGAACCATGCTCGCTTATTCATATTCAATTCCGCGGGACTTGATAGGGGTCAACGGATTGGACATAAGCGGTGCGCCAGCGCGCTTCCGCCTGGGCCGCCTTGTCCTGAACCCGTAAATAGCCGCTGGTCAGGCCGACGAAAAGCAAAACAGCCATGTAGGACACCGCCAGCGCCGGACGGTTGAAGGTGGACTCCACCCAATGGGTGAAGGCGTGCCAGAGATTCGGGCGGACCGGCGCACGCTCGATGCGCCGCCATACGCCATCCTGGAAACGCGGCGGCAGGGTGGCCTCCACTTTCCATTCGCGCAGCAACTCGCTCAGTTTTGCATCGTCTTCGTTTGACAGAATCGTATTCATCTTTTTTAGGACAGGCGTTGGTTTGGTCCGCCGCCCGTCGTATTGTTCATTCACCAATCATTCTTACGCCGCAGCGTTTCGAATCCCTTACGGGGGGGCTGACGATTACTTCAAGGGCGCAACCATGAACGTTCGTCCGCTCTCATTGAGTTGCTGTCGGAGTCTCGGAGAGGCTGTGATGCCGTCGTTACCCGTGGCGCGATAGCCAACCTTGGCGACGACTGTTCCGGGCGTGCTCTGCACACCCCGGCTGTCATTGATGATCTGCCGCAATCTCGGCGACGCCGTAATTCCGTCCACGCCAGTGGCCCGATACCCGACCGCAGCCACGGTGGCAGATGTAGTAGGCGCGCCTTTCACCATCCGTTTTCCGCTTTCGTTGAGGAACTGCCGATATTTCGGCGAGGCGGCAATTCCATCGTCTCCACCGGCGCGATATTGGGCGTTGGCGCTGTTGACCAGGCCAAACATTGCGGCAGAGGCCGCGATGGCCAGGATTCTGTTCAGGGATTTCATAGTGTGTTCTTTCAGTTTTTGGCGGGATCAGCCCACCGTTGTTATCCATTCTTGATTACACCGCGCGCGGCAAAACCCCGTGCGATTACTTCACCGGCGCGATCTGAAACTGTTTGACCGCGTTAGCCCGCCACGCGGCTTCAAAGCGCGGGTCTTTGGCGGACATCGTCGGGCGCGGGGCGTGCGCGAGGTCAATGTTTCGGCCGGTGCTCGGCACTTTGCGCAGCGAGTGCGCGAGTTCAAGCGCCCGGGGCGAACCCAGCTTGACCGAGCGGTCAATCATGTCGGGGGTCGTGCCCGGAACTTTTCTCAGGGAATACGCCTGTTCCTTCGCCCTGGGTGACATCAGCGGCTCACCAGCGTTTGCGCTGGCCGCGAAGCTGAACATTCCCGTAACGGCGACTGCGAGTAAGAGTGTCTTTTTCATAGTTGTCATGCCTTTCTTCCTGTGCTGCGGCTCGTCGCCGCTGTTTGCTCACGTCTTTGAATACGCCGCAGCGGCGCGAATCCCTCAGAATGCCAAGGAGAGAAAGGAAGACCGATCCGCCCAGTGCGCAGGAAGAAGCGGGAGAGAGAGAAGCTGGCGGAAGTCTAAGATGCGAAGGCTATTGCGCTGGGTCGCCCAAGATCAGGCGGCCAGCTTTTGCGTCAATCGTAACGCTGGAGAAGCTCGAAAGCAGGCCGTTGCCCAACAGCCCGGCTTCGCCAGGAAAAATCGCGGTGCGGTGAATGCCCGTCGGCACATCTCGAAACGTATGCCCGCCAAGGTCCACAGTCGTGCGACTCTGCGGGATGTTCAACTTGGTGAGGGCGATGGCCAGTTTGCTGGAGCACTTCCCCGGTCGCACGGTGCTGGTCACCCATTGCAACGGCGTGGCGCAGCCGGTATCCACACGCAGCCACTGTGGTTCGCCGCCGTTGACGCTGGCTTTCACACGCATCCCGCATGGCCGAACTTCCAGCGGCAATGAATTCGCCGACGCAAGGGTTTCATCGGAATTCAAAAGCAGAATCTTCTGCGCGGCGAAATCAATTTGAACGATTCTGCCCCGGAAGAAATCCGCGCCAATCAGCCCGTCCACCGACTGTTCGCAGGCGCGACTGAGCTTGGACAAATCCAGCGCAAGAAAACTGGAGGGTAGGACCACGTCGTTGGCCGTGGCACACAACGTCTGCGGCCAATAGCCAGTCATTGAAGTGTGAACGCCGCGCACGCTCACCTTCGGACCGAGTGTCAGCCCCAGCCGCTTGGCAGTATCCAGGTTGATGACGCTCACCTCCGCGCCGGTATCCAGCAGGAAACGCAGCGGTTCTTGACGTTCGGTCACGCGGACCTGAACCCAAAGCAGCCCCTCACGATACTCGAACGGGAACTCCGCAACGGGCGTTTCACCGCGAGCCAACACAACAGACGTGGCCAAAACAAAACACAACAGCGCGCGCACGGAGGCATAGGGGCAGGATGAGTGCCAGAGATTGGCGGACGTCCGGAACGCTCAGAAATAAAGGGTTTTTGCACAGTGGTCTCAGACCGCGACCATCCACGGCTGTTCCTTTCTGACCATGCAGTCGAAGAATTGCCATCGCAATACGGGTCGCTTACGTTGCCACATTCAAGATGTCATTCTCAAACATTGTCTGGGTCACAGGCGCTGCGTGGCTGGCCTGTGCCGTGCCCGCGACGGCGGGTTCAGAACTGGATGCAGTGCGGGCCAAGGTGCGTGCGAAGTATCCATCCGTTCAGCAATTTTCCACCGCCAAACTCGCGACATGGCTGGCTGATACGAACAGTCCGCTGCCCATCTTGCTGGACGTGCGCACCGAGGCGGAATACGCGGTGAGCCACTTGCCCCGCGCGCGAATGGTTGATCCGCGGTCCTCGGCGTCGCGCGTGGCTGACACGCTCGAATCCGGCCGGCCGGTCGTTACCTATTGCTCGGTGGGTTATCGCTCCTCGCAAATGGCGGAGCGTCTGCAAAAGGCGGGATTGACCAACGTGTTCAACCTCGATGGATCAATCTTCCAATGGGCGAACGAGGGCAGACCCTTGGAGCAGAAAGGCAACCCCACCAAACTGGTCCACCCGTATAACAAAACTTTCGGCAAGCTTGTGCTGGAGGAATATCGCGCGCATGTCCCGCCGGTGAAGGATTAGCGATGGACGACGCCCTGCACAACCTGAACCAATGGCGAAGCATCAGTTCGGTAACAGTGCTGACGCTGGAAACCACGTTGCATGCACTCCCTTCCTGAAGACATCCGACGGCTGCAGGCCAAGTACGACATCACGGCCTGGTTTTACGACATTCTGGATTTCCCCTGGGAACTCCAGTATCGCCGCTGGCGGCCTGTTCTGCTCGAAGACGTGCGGGGCAGCGTGTTGGAAGCCGGAGTCGGCACGGGCCGAAATCTGCGCTACTACCCTCCGGAAGCCACTGTGACGGGCGTTGATTTGTGCCAGGGGATGCTCCGCCGCGCCGCGAAAAGGGGACGCCACGCAGTGTGCCACTTTGTGCTCTGCCAGGAGGATGTCACCACGATGGCCTCGATTCCCTCCAACCAATTCGACTGGCTGATCTCGACCTTTCTCTGCTGTGTGATGCCCGATCATCTGCAGCCCCTGGCCCTTGCGCAGTTTGAGCGAATCCTCAAACCCGGAGGGCGGTTTCGTCTGCTGGAGATGGTTTACTCAAAAGACCCACGACTCAAGCGGCGGCAGGAGTTGTTCGCGCCTTTCGTCGAAAGAGTCTATGGAGCGCGCTTTGATCGAAACACCCTGGCGCATGTTCGCGCGGCCTCGAAGCTCAGGCTGCTGAGCACCCGCTTCATCAAGCACGACACCTATTTGGTCATCGAAGGCGAACGGACGGATTAGCGGGCGGGTGGTGTGCTGTCAACCTGCCAGTCCTCCGCCTCTTCCGCCTCGCCGTTCAACCTGGACGCGCATCAACAGGTCCTCGGCTCACTCTCAAAACCAGCCAGCCGCCTGCAACGAACAGGATCGCGCTGTAAGCGAACGCGACCTCCGTACCGAACGCCGTCCACAACGCGCCGACCGCGATGCTCGATACAAAATCACCCACGCCATTGACCGTCGCCAACGTCCCAAACGCCATGCCGTGATGTTCCTCACTCACGAGTTCGGCACAGAAAGAATCTTCCAGCGTTTCCTCAACCGCCACATACACTCCGCCCAGGATGAAAATCGCGCCAAGCGTCCAGAACGTGAGCGGGAGGACGATGATTGCCAACGCCATCACTGCCGCGAGCGCGTAGCCGGTCGCCAGCACGAGATTCTTGCGAAAGCGATCTGCCAGCCAGCCGGCGATGAATGCAAAGCCCGCGTAGAACACGTTGTGCAGCACGTAGAGTCCCACGGCGATGCTCGCCGCCTTGGCCGCGCCCAATTCCGGCGTGAGTGTCTGCGTCGCCAGCAGAATCAGAAGCGTGTGCGCAAAATCGCCCGCGCCGAACAGCCCGACGGCAACGAGAAACTTCCGGAAAGACGGCGGCAGCATCCGCAACCGCTCGCCGAATGAAACGTGCGGCACGGGTTTGCGTTCTTTCTCCCGCACCGCAAATGCGATCAGCGCCACAGCGATGAGGCTCGGAACAAGCGTCACTGCAAACAGCGTTGGATAGTGATGATTGAACGCGCCCAGCAGAAACAATGCGGTTGCCGGTCCGACAATCGCACCAAGTGTGTCCATCATCCGCTCGAAGCCGAACGCGCGACCGTAGGTCTCTCTCGTCACCGCGCCGGCCAGCAGTGCCTTGCGAACGGGTGTTCGCACGCCGCGACCCAGCCACGCGAAGGCCCGTGCCAGCAGGACATGCCACGCCGCCGTCGCCAGTCCGAAAGATGCCGTTCCCAGCGCCGTAACAAGATAACCGATGATCGCCACCGGCTTCCGGCGGCGCAACTTGTCGGTGTAATAACCGCTCGCCATCTTGGCGAAGCTCGACAGGCCATCGGAAACACCCTCGATCAGCCCCACCCAAAACGCGGCCACGCCCATCGTCGCGAGAAAGGCAGGCATCAGCGTCGTGGCGATTTCGTGTGACCAATCGCTGAACAGCGAGGCCAGCCCAATGCCGAGCACGGTGCGATTCAGCCAGCGGGCGCGTGGTTTGGTTTGTTCGCCGTTCATTTCCCCCGGCAGCTTATCGAGCTGGGGCTGGCGAGGAAATCACAGGTTCGGGGAATTCATGGCCTGAGCAACCGCAGCGCGTTGGCGATGACGACGAGGGTTGCTCCCGTGTCCGCTAAAATCGCCAACCAGAGGCTCGTGTGGCCGGTCAATGCCAGCGCGAGAAACACGGCTTTCACACCGAGGGCGAAGGCGATGTTCGCCTGAATGATGCGGACGGTGCGATGGCCAAGTTGAATGGCCTCGGCCACTTTGCTCAAATCATCCTGCATCAAGGCGATGTCCGCCGTTTCAATCGCGGTGTCCGTTCCCGCGCCGCCCATTGCGATGCCGACGCTTGCGGCAGCCATCGCAGGCGCGTCATTCACGCCGTCGCCGATCATGCCGACGTGCTTGTATTGCGCGAGCAATTCGCGGACGCGTTCAATTTTTTGGTCGGGCAACAAATCGCCTTTGGCCTCGTCAATGCCAACCTGTTTGGAAATCGCGTCCACCGTTCGTTGATTGTCGCCGCTGAGCATGACGACTTTTTCCACCCCGGCGGCGTGAAGCGCTTTGATGGCTTCGGCGGCGTTGGCGCGAATCGTGTCAGCGACCGCAAGAATGCCAAGCACTTCGCCTTTGCAATCCTGGTGCGGTTTGTGACCGACAATGACAACCGACATTGCCTGTGCCTCCAGTTCAGCGAGTTTCTTTTCCAGTTCATCCGAACAGACGGCGGATTCGTGGGCGAAGCGGTGGTTGCCGACAAAGTATGAATGTCCGTCAATCTGCGCCTCCGCTCCCCGCCCGGTTTTGGACTGATAGTTTTCACTGCGCGAGAATTGGATTTTCTTTTCCTCCGCATACTTCACGACGGCTTGCGCCAGTGGATGTTCCGAGTGCGTGTCAATTGCGGCGGCAACGCGCACGATTTCTTCCTCGGCTTTGCCGTTCCACGGAATCACCTGTTGGACGCGAGGCTTGCCTTCGGTGATCGTGCCGGTCTTGTCCACGGCGAGGGCTTTCAGTTTCCCGATTTCTTCAAGAAACACTCCACCTTTGATGAGCACGCCGCGCCGCGCCATTGCGGTCAAGCCGGAGACAATTGAAACCGGCGTGGAAATAACCAGCGCGCACGGACAGGCGATGACGAGCAAGACGAGAGCGCGATACGTCCACTCCAGCCATGCGCCATTGAAAAGCAACGGGCCGGACACCAGCACCAGAATGGCAACGACGAAAACCGCCGGTGTGTAAATCTTAGCGAAACGGTCAACGAACCGTTGCGAGGGCGCTTTCTGGCCCTGCGCCTCTCCGACGAGCTTGATGATTTTTGCCAGCGTGGTGTCGGTCGAAGCCTTGGTCACTTTCACTTCGAGTAAGCCTTCGCCGTTGATTGTTCCCGCGAACACGGTGTCGCCTGATTTCTTTTCGACCGGCATGGATTCGCCGGTGATGGGCGCTTGGTTGATCGCTGATTCGCCGGAAGTGACAACGCCGTCCAGCGGCACACGCGCTCCCGATTTGATTATGAGGATTTCATCCACTTTCACTTCTTCAACCCGCAACTCCTGAATCTGGTCGCCGCGTTTCACCAGCGCGGTATCCGGCGTGAGTTCAAGCAATGATTGAATTGCGCGGCGAGCGCGACCGACGCTGAATCCTTCCAGCAATTCCGACAACGCGAACAGAAACACGACTGCCGCTGCTTCCGTCCATTCGCCGATGCAACCCGCGCCGATTACGGCGACGCTCATCAGCACATTCATGTCGAGCGAGAAGTGGCGCAGGGCGCGAATCGCCTTTGGAAAAATAGACCAGCCTCCAGCGAGTATGGCGATGACGGCCGCGGCAGCTTTTCCGTAAGGCGCGAGAAGATTTTGCCATTGCAACAGGAGTGAAATTCCGGTGAAGACGCCAGAGACAATCACCAAGATCAGATGGACGCGGCTCGCATCGCCGCTGCGTTCATCCTCCGCTCCGTTTGCATCCATCGTTGAAGCCTTCAACCCTGCCGTGCCGATGGCTTGGATCAATTGTTCAGGCGTGACTTCTTTGTCATGAACAATCGTCGCCGTCCCCGCCATGAGGTTCACTTTGATTTCGCCCACCCCGGCGAGCGGTTTTAGCACGCGCTCAATCGCGGCGATCTCATCAGGACAATCCATCCCGGCAACTTTGAGCGTGGTTTGCGCATTGCTCTCAACTCCGGGATTCAGCACGGACTCGCGCGGGGCTTTGCCCTTATCAACGGTTGAGCCGCAGCCACAATCTTTGCATTTCTCAATCATGGTTGTTCTGATTCGTTTGGGGAATTAACGGCGGCACGGCAGGGAATGGGGCGTTGGTTCGTCCGCCGTGTTGGTGATGCTGATGGCGATGCGGCTTGTTCCAACGCGGAAGGACGTAGAAGACGAAATAGGCCGTGGTGCTTGTGACCATGAGCAAAACGACCCCGATCAGCATGAGACGGCTCTTGCGCGCTTCTTTGCGAAGCTGCTCCGCTTCTTTGGCGGCGCGCTCGGCTTGTTTGGCTGCGACTTGCGGTGACTTGAATCGGCTCACGGTAATCTCTACGCAATCAAGCGCCGTTGACCCAAACCACTTTTGTGACGAATGGCTTTCCGAAAAGCGGCGTGCGGTAATAAACGCAGGCCCGCCGTTCTTCTTTTAGAAGAGTTGAGTTGGCGAACTTCCAGTTGTGGATGAACTTTGTGTCGCGTTTCCACACCACGTTCAGCGGCTCGCCCTTCTTTTCGGGCAAGATCGTGAGCGTGTGTGCTGCGCGGTCAATCTTCTGGACCGCGCCGCACACTTCTCTCGCTCGGGGCGGTCTCGCCCAGCTATCCGCGCCGGAGAGCAGCATGAGGGCGATGGTGGTCAACCCGACTTTCAGCGAGGCTGGTTTTGTTTTCATAATTTCCTTTCCGGCAACCGGAATTTCGGCGGTTGCCTCTACTTAATGCTCGCACACGCACGCGTATTCAGCGCGCTTGCACTCGTTGCAGGTGTTCAGGTCCAACTTGAAGCGAATGTTCTGCGGCTTGGCTTCGGCAGTCTGCTTGAACTGGACGACGATGTTGTAACCGTCGCCTTCGGGCAGCTTGGTTTTGCTGACGAGCGAGTCACCTTTCTTCTCGAATTCCAGTTTGGCTTTGCCGTCCTTCGCGTCCGCTTGGACGGTCACGCTCTGCGTGGTGACAGCGACGGGTTTCATTTCCGCGTTGTAGAAGTTAATGGTGACGGTGCGGTCTTTCTCGACGACCAACTCGGCGTGAGGCTCGGTCTTTTCGAGGAGCTTCCCGCCTTTGGGAGTGACGAGATGTTTGTGGTCATGTTTCTCTTGGGCAACAGCCGGGAGCGCGAGTCCGACGCACAGGGAGGCGGCGAGGGTGAGGATACGGAGGTTTGTTTTCATGTGTTTTTTTGTTTATGCGGTTGGCGCGGGCGCGGTGTCGGGGGATGGCCCGCCTTCACCAGAAAGTTTTTCCACCGGCGCGTTGTCCGCAGGTTTCTTTTTTCGTTCCAGCCACTCGTAGAGAGTCGGGAGCAGAACGAGCGTGAGGAAAGTGGAGCTAAGGATGCCGCCGATGACGACGGTCGCCAGCGGGCGCTGGACTTCACCGCCCGCGCCACTGGCAATGGCCATCGGCACGAAACCGAGCGAAGCGACGAGCGCGGTCATCAGCACGGGGCGCAAACGCGTCATCGCACCTTCGCGCACACTGGTCGGAACATCACGGCCTTGCTCGCGCAAGAGGTTGAAGTAGCTAATCATCATCAGTCCGTTCAGCACGGCCACGCCGGAGAGAGCGATAAAACCCACGCCAGCCGAGATGCTGAAAGGCAGGCCGCGCGCCCACAGGGCGAAAATGCCGCCCGTCACGGCGAGCGGGATGCCGGTATAAACCAGCAGCGTCTGCCGCAAACTGCCGAGCGCCATGAACACGAGGATGAAGATGAGCGCCAGCGCGACGGGCACGACGACCATAAGGCGTTTCCGGGCTTCCTGGAGATTCTTGAACTGGCCGCCAAACTCGATGGAATAACCGTCGGGCAATTTGATTTGATCGGCAATCTTCTTCTGCGCCTCCAGCACGAAGCTTTCCACGTCGCGCCCGCGCAGGTTGATCATGATGGCGGCGCGGCGCTGGCTGAACTCGCGCGCAATGGCCGCGACCTGCTCGACCACCTTGAAGTCGGCGACTTGGCCGAGTGTCAGCAACCCGCCATCGTCCACGCGCACGGGCAGGCGCTTGAGGTCGTCAATCTTTTCGCGCAGCTCCTCGTTCAAGCGCACCACAATGTCAAAGCGGCGGTTGCCCTCAATGAGCTTGCCCACTTCCTGTCCGGCGAGCGCCGTGCCGACCACGCGGTTGAGTTCAGAGGCATGCAGGTTGTATTTGCCCATCGCCTCGCGTTTGGGAACGATTTCGAGCAACGGTGATTTGCCGAGCGCGTCGAATTCCACGTCTGCCGCGCCGGGGATTTTCTCCAGGATCTCGCGCGCCTCGCTCGCAATCTGTTCGATGACCTTGAAGTCCTCGCCGAAGACCTTCACCGCGATGTCGGCGCGCGTGCCTTCGAGGATTTCGTTGAAGCGCATCTCGATGGGCTGGCTGAACAGGTGGCCTTCGCCGGGAACGTGCTTGGCGAGTTCTTCGGTCATGAGGTTGGCCAGAGCTTCCTTGGCAATGGGTTTGCCGTCCACTTTGCGCCACTGGCCGGGCGGCTTGAGCATGAGGTAGGTGTCGGCCACGTTCACGCCCATCGGATCGGTGGCGACTTCCGCCGTGCCGAGCCGGCTGAACGTATACATGATTTCCGGGAATTTCTCCAAAAGCATCTTCTCGCCGCGCTTCTGCATCTCGGTGCTGGCATCAATACCAATGCTCGTCGTGCGAATCATGTGCGTGGCGAACGAGCCTTCGTCCAATTGCGGCACAAACTCCGCGCCGAGCCGGCTGAACACGAACACTGCGACCGCCAGCAACACGACCGCCGCACCGGTAAAACGCCAGCGGAAGCGAAGCGAAGAGTTCAGCAGTGGCGAGTAGAGCTTCTTCGCGAACTTCACGAGGAATGAATCTTTTTCGCTGATGTTCCCGCCGAGGAAATAGGAGCAGAGCGCGGGCATGAGCGTCAGCGCCAATACGAGCGCGCCGACCAGCGCGAAGATGACCGTCAGGGCCATCGGCTTGAACATTTTCCCCTCGATGCCGGTGAGCGCGAGAATCGGGAAATAGACCACCGTAATGATGATGACGCCGAAGAACATCGGGCTGGCGACCTCCTTGGCGGAAACAAGCACCTCGTGAGCGCGTTCCGTTGCCGTAAGTTTGCGTCCCAGCTTGTGCTGTTTTTCCGCAAGGTGGCGGATGATGTTTTCCACCATCACTACCGCGCCGTCAATGATGAGGCCGAAATCAATCGCCCCGAGACTCATCAGATTGCCGGAGACGCGGCCCTGCACCATGCCGGTCATGGCCATGAGCAGCGAGAGCGGGATGGCCGACGCGACGATGAGCGCCGCGCGCCAGTTGCCGAGCATGACGAGCAAGACGACCACGACGAGAATCGCGCCCTCAAACAGGCTGGTCTCGACCGTCCGAATCGTGCGGTCCACGAGGACTGTGCGGTCATACACCGGGATGATTTTTACGCCCGCCGGAAGTTTGGTCTGAATTTCCTTCAACTTTGCGTCCACCGCCTTGGCCACGAGGCGGCTGTTTTCGCCGGCGAGCATCAGGCTGACCCCCAGCACACATTCCTCGCCGTTGTAGGTGGCCGAACCGGTGCGGACGGCCTTGCCGATGCCCACGTCGGCCACGTCCCGCACCCGCATCGCCGTTGGGCGCGAGCCGAACTTGAGCGGAAGCTGTTCAATGTCCGCGACCGTTTGCACGCGGCCCGCCGCGCGCACGGCCAGTTGCTCGCCGCCGAGTTGAATCAGGCCGCCGCCTGCGTTCTCGACGTTTTCGCCGATGGCTTCGGCGACTTCGTTGAACGACATGCCGACGCTCTTGAGCTTGTCGGGATTGGGCTGGATGATGATTTGCTTCTCGTAGCCGCCCTGCGAGTTGACCTCGGCCACTCCCGGCGTCGAACGCAAACGGGGCTTCACCACGTAATCGTGGAGGAGCTTGAGCTCCATCAACTGCGCTTCGCGCGTCGCGGGTTTGTTCGTCGCGTCGGGCGCGTATTCAACGACGTAGTAATAAATCTCACCGAGACCGGTGCTGATGGGCGCGAGCTTCGGCGTGAGCCCGGGCGGAAGCGAGTCCATCACGGTCTGCAACCGTTCGCTCACCAACTGGCGCGAGCGGTAAAGGTCCGTGCCTTCCTCGAAGACGAGCGTGACCTGCGAGAGTCCGAACTTGGAGAGCGAGCGCAGTTCGGTGAGTCCGGGCACGCCCGACATCTCGTTCTCAATGGGGAACGTGACGAGCTTTTCAATTTCCTCCGGCGCGAGTGCGGGGACTTGGGTGTTGATCTGCACCTGGACGTTGGTGATGTCCGGCACAGCGTCAATCGGCAGCCGCAGCGCGGAGAAGACGCCGATGCCGACCATGACAACGGTGGCGAGCAGCACGAACACGCGCTGGCGGACGGAAAATTCAAGGAGACGATTGAGCATATTTTTTAATGGATGGCGCAGCGGACATTTCCCCGTTGTTTGGGTGGACACTTGACCGTTCCGTAGGAGCAGAAGACGCAGCAGTCGCCGGGTTTTGGCGTGAGCCGCGTCTCGCACCGCGGGCAGTCGTAGAAATGCAAGCACGCCTCGGTCAGCATCGTTTCCTCGACGCGGAAGCCGCAGTTCGGGCACTTCAAAATGGATTGGAGTTGGATGTTCAGTGAATTCATAGCCGTGCTTCAAAGGGCGCTGTCGCCTTTTTCTTCGGTGCGGATGCGGACGGCCTGCTCCAGGGGCAGGATGAAAATCTTTCCGTCGCCGATTTTGCCGGTGCGGGCGTTTTTGATGATAGCGGCGACAGCGGCATCAATCTTTTCGTCGGGCAGAACGATTTCCATTTTGAGTTTGGGCAGGAAATCCACGGTGTATTCGCTGCCGCGATATATCTCGGTGTGACCTTTCTGACGCCCGAAACCTTTGACTTCGGTGACGGTCATGCCCTCGACACCGACCTCGGCCAGTGCGTCTTTTACTTCTTCCAGCTTGAACGGTTTGATGATGGCTTCGATTTTTCTCATGACGCTCTCCTTGGCAGCGCTTCGACTGGCGGCGCGATGAGCACAGCATTCAGACCGCCGAACGGGTTGGGAACTTTCTCCGCCGCTGCCGGATCGCAAATCCACTGTCGATCCACGACCAGCCGATATTCGTAGCGACCGGGCGGCAGCGACAATTCCTTGACCCATCGGCCTTGGCCTAGAGAAATCATCGGCACTACGCCGGGCCGCCAATCGTTGAACGTTCCGGCGATGAAGACCGCCAGCGCGTGTTCGTCGTGGAATTCGATTCGCAGCGTGTGCGATTGGGGCTGCTTGCCTGTTGTTGGTTTTGATTTTGTTTTCATAAGCGTGTGCAGGTTACTTCGCATCGGGTTTGTCCTCCCAAACCACTTGCTTGAGCAGCGGGTTGCGAAAAGAAACTCTCTTGTAGTGGATCACGACAGACGTGCCCTGCTTGAGGTCTGTCGCCGTGACCGTTCCGCCGTTCTTGATGAACTGCGTGTCCTTGTTCCAATCGAGAACGAACGGCTTCGGTTCTTTGGTCGGCTGGCCTGGCTTGACCACGACCGTTTGCGTTTCGTGATCCACGAAAACGACGGTCGCCTCAATTTGAATGGGCTTCGGCAGTCGCGCCCAAGCGTCTGTCGCTGTGAAACAGAATGCCGCCAGCATGAGCATGCCGGTGAATTTGTGAAGAATGTGTGATTTCATTTGGTCTCCTGTGGTTGCAACAAGTCCTGGATGACGCGATGCAGGGAAGCGAAGTCGGACGACTTGTAGAGAATCCGACTCACGCCCAAGGCTTGGAATTGATTCGCCATCCCGTCCGGCAGCGAATCGGTAAAGACGAGGATCTTTCCACCAAAGCCTTTTTCGCGAAGAGCCTTGACGCACTCCAACCCATCGAGTTCGGGCATGGAATAATCCATGATGACCAGGTCGTGAACCGTTGGCTGCGCGAGGATTCTGGCCAACCCCTCCTTCCCGTTGGTTGCGCCTTCGACCTGATACCCTTTGGCCCTCAAGAACCGCGCGACCACGGCGGCGACCGTCTGGCTGTCTTCAACGTGGAGAATGCGTCCGCGTTGAATCGCAGCGTTTCCATAAGGTTGAGGCGTGTTTGTCATCTGTCAGTGAGAATGTCCGCCGCCCTTCGTCGCGCGCAGTTCGATGAGCCAGAGGGTTTGCACGGGCTTGGTCACGACCTGATCGCCGGCCAGCAGGCCGTCCGTGATTTCCACCATGCCGTCAGCTTCCGCGCCGGTTTTGACCGCCGTCCGGAAATACGCGTCGCCGTTGACGGCATAAACGAACGTGCCTTCGGAGGTGCGCAAGAGGGCCGCTTGCGGAATCGTCGCCACCACTTCGTCGCGCGGCAGATTGATGCGGGCTGGGATGAACTCGCCGGGCTTGAGTTCCGCCGTCGCGTTCGACACACCGATGACAACTTCGGATTCACCCAAGGCCAGCGCCTTTTGCACCGCGAGAACGACTCCGCCCAGGGGGCTGTTGGTGTTCTTGAAGATCTGCACCGGCTGACCGGCCTTGACCACGGCGGCGTTATCCGAAGAAAGGAACGCCGAGCCATGCACGTCGCAGCCGGAGTGGTCTTCCTGATTCAGCAGATGATGATGCTTCTCGCGGAACACCTGCACGGTGAAACGGACTTGGTTCGGCAGTTTCCGCTCGGTCACATCCGCGATTTCCAGGCCGAGAATCTTCCGGGTTTCCTCCGTCACGAGGACGCCTTTGCCGGGCTTGAAAGACGCGCCGGATGGCGCTTCTTCCTCGTGACCGTGTTCATCGGCTTTGCCCCCGGCTTTTTCCGCGCCGTGATCGTGGCCGTCGCCTGCGTCGTGCTTCTTACCGCACCCCGCGAGCACGAAACCCGCGAGTGCGAATGCGGCGACAAACGTTGCCAGTCGAAACGATTTCATTTCTGCTCCTCTTGCGCGGGTTTCTGTTCCGTGGCGCGCGCGAGCGACGGCGTCAGGCCCGTGAGCAGTTCGAGATTTTGCCCGGCTTCCAGCGCCTCCTGCTTCGTGTCGAGCAAGCTCTCGACCGCTTCGAGGTATTTGTTCTGCAACTCGACGTAGGTGGCGATGGGCACTGCGCCCAACCGGTAATGGCGGTCGGCCACTTCCGCTGCTTCCCGGAAATGCTGCACCGAGTCGGGCCGCCACCGGGACATCTCGCGGAGCTTGGTTTCATAATTCAGCGCGGCCTGGAGCACCTGCCGCTCGGTGTCGCGCTGTGTGACGTAATAAGAGGCTTCCGCCTGCATCTGCCGCGCTTCGGCGGTTTGAATGTTGCCCTGATTGCGATTCCACAATGGCAACGGCAGTGAGATGCCCACGCCAATGATGCGCTCACGGTCGCCCGCTTTTTCTTCCGAATAAGATGGGCCGACGCTCAACGTGGGAAACCGCTCATTCTTCGCCAGCGCCACGCGGAAACCTTGCTGGGCCAATTCCGTGGCGCGGAGGCGAAGGTCGAAGTTGTTCGTGTGCGCCAGCCCCAGCAGCGTTTCCGACGGGTCGAGCGGGCGGAACGTGAGGTCAGTTTGCGCAACTGCGAGCGGAGCGCCGGGCCGTTGGCCGCGCAGTTGGTTCAACTCCAGCAAGGCTGCCTGCGTGGCGAGCGCCGCAAGTGTAGCGGTGCGTTGCGAGGTCAACTCGCCCGCTTCGATGATGCGAAACTCCAGCAGCGGCGTCAGCCCGGCCGGCTCGCGCTGCACCAGCACTTCACGCAAAGCTTTGTAGCGATCGGCCACTTCTCGCGCGGCGGCGGCTCTCTCCTGCGCGGCGAAGAGTGTGTAACCCAGCACCCGCATTCGCGCTGCCAGCGCGACCTTGAACCGCCCGTAGCCGAGTTCGGCCAACTCGATGTCGCGATTCGCGATGGCCTTGCGCAGTCCGATTCGACCGGGCCACTCGAACGGTTGGGCCACGGTCACCGACCACGCCGTGCCTTCCGCCGACAGCCCTGAGCCGCGCACAGTCTTTTGGCCCACGCCGCCGCCGATTTCGGGATTCGGCCACAGCCCGGCGGTTTTACGTCCGCCTTTCGCAGCGCCGATTTCGGCTTCGTAGAATCGGCGTTCAGGATTCTTCTCCAACGCCTCGGCCACGAGCGCCTCCAGCGCCAAAGCAAAGTTGGTGGATACATTGGTCGAGGCTGCCTCCTGCGCTCGCGCAACGGGCGCGGCAAGAGTTGCGGCCAGCGTCGCCACGGCGAATTGGCGACGCCACTTCATCATCAAAGTCAATTGCTTCATTTGCTTCATAAATTCAAAAACGGGCACTGCACGAACACGGCAAACCAGAACGGAACAAGGCACACGGGCGCGAGGAAACGCCCAACGAACGGGAGAAAAGCCCTCAGCGGAAGCGAGGACTAATTACGAAGCGATGGAAGGCGCACGGGCCGGAAGGGCTGTGCGGGAAACGAACTGCCAGGTTGTGAGCAACTCCGGCGGCGGGTCAGACGAAGGACCGACCAAGAATTCAATCGGCCTATCAACCGTGAACTCCGCCAGAACGTTGACAAAGAGTAGAACGAAATTGAGATCGGAGTGGATTGACTGGTTCGCTGGTGCTCTGTAGGAAGAGGATTCCACCGAGCAGCAGCCTGGGTCGCAGTGCGAGCTTGGACTGGACTGAGTATTCCCAGCCGACGTGCAAGCCAGCCACTGGAAGCCGGGAATGGTTTCAATCTTGCAATGAGCAGACAGAGGCAACCAGGCAAACGCCAGGAGCACTATCAAAACTGTTTTTGCAAGTCGCACGCCTAATAGATGCCTCGAGGGCAAGAAATGTTCAACTTTATCTTTTCTCATCCACGGGATGTTCGGGTTGTTTGCGTCGGAAACTGGTGTAGAGCGTCGGCAAAACAAGGAGCGTGAGTAGCGTGTTGCTGACGATGCCGCCAATGACGACGGTTGCCAGCGGTCGTTGCACTTCCGCGCCGACGCCGGTGTTGATGGCCATTGGAATGAAGCCCACCGCCGCGACCAGTGCTGTCATGAGCACAGGTCGCAGCCGCACCTGGCAGCCTTCCCGCACTGCTGTCTCCAACGCGATCCCGGCCGCGAGCCGTTGTTTGATGAAGGTCACGAGCACCAGCCCGTTGAGGATGGCCACACCGCTCAGGGCAATGAAGCCAATACCGGCGCTGACGGTGAGCGGCATTCCGCGCAAAGCCAGAATCGCCACGCCGCCGACCGCGCCCAATGGAATGCCGGTGGCGACGACGAATACGTCGCGCACCGAGCCAAGGCTCATGTAGAGCAGGATGAAAATCAGCCCCAGCGCCATCGGCACGATAATCATGAGCCGGCGGTTGGCGCGCTCCATGTTCTCGAACTGGCCGCCCCACTCGACAGTGTAGCCTTCGGGCAGTTTCACCTGCTCGGCGATTTTCGCTTTGGCTTCCGTGACGAAGCTGGCGACATCGCGCCCGCGCGTGTTGCATTGCACGGTGATTCGTCGCCGACTCCACTCACGCTGAATCGTGGACGGCCCTTCGGTCTGCACGAGATGCGTCACCTGGTCCATTCGCACGACTGGGCCAGCGACTGTGGGGATGAGCGTCGCCGCCAGAGCTTCCGGGTCGGTGCGCTGGGCGTCCGGCAGGCGCACGGCCAGAGGGAATCGGCGTTGGCCTTCGCGGATTTCTCCGACCTTCCGGCTGCCGACGGCTTCGACCATATCCAGCACGTCGCGTGTCGGAATGCCGTAGCGGGCGATGGCATCGGAATCAACCTTCACTTGCAACACGGGCTGTCCGGTAATTTGTTCGCCGGAGATCTCGCCCGCGCCGCGAATGTCTTTAAGCACTTTCTGAACGTCGTCCGAGAGTAGCCGCAACGTTTCAAGGTCGTCGCCGTAAATCTTGATGCCGATGTCGGAGCGGATGCCGGCAATCATTTCGTTCATCCGCATCTCGATGGGTTGAGTGAGCACGGCGTTGATGCCGGGGAAATCTTTCACGACTTTTTCGATTTCTGCGGCGAGTTGCTGCTGCGTGCGCGCCCGCTTCCATTTGCCGCGCGGCTTGAGCGTCAGGAAAACGTCGGTCAATTCGATGCCCATCGGGTCGGTGGCGACTTCGGCTGTGCCGAGACGACTCCAGGCCCGTCCCACTTCGTCCGGGAAGTTTTCCAGAATCAGCCGTTCCAGTTTCGTGTTGGAAGCTGCCGCTTCGTCCACGTAAACGCCAGCGAGGCGGATGACGTTCACGACCAAAGTGCCTTCGCTCAATTTTGGCAGGAACTCTCCCCCCATTCGCAGTGCGATAACGAGCGCGATCGCGACCAGCGCAAGCGCACCGGCCAGTGTGCCCTTGCGAAATCGCAGCGCGAAATTCAGAGCGGGCGTGTAAAGGCGGTGCGCTAAACGCACAACCCACGGCTCTTCCTCTTTGATCCGTCTTGGCAATGCGATGCTCGCGAGCACAGGCATCAGCGTCAAAGAAAGGACGACCGAGCCGATTAGCGCGAAAATCATTGTCAGCGCCATCGGGCGGAACAGTTTTCCCTCGACTCCTTCCAACGTGAGAATGGGCAGGAAGACAATCATGATAATAAGTTCGCCGAACATGGTGGGTTTGCGCACCTCGATGGCTGCGTCGCGAATCGTCTCCATCCAAGGCTTGTCTTTCCGATGCGCGACGTGGCGCGCGCAGTTTTCAATCATGATGACCGAGCTATCCACGATGATGCCGAAATCAATTGCGCCAAGGCTCAACAAACTCGCGGCAATGCCGGCCTGAAGCATCAAACTGCCCGCGAAAAGCATTGAGAGAGGAATGGCCAGAGCCACGATCAGTCCGGCCCGCAGGTTGCCGAGAAAGAGAAACAGAACAACGATGACCAACAGCGCGCCCGCCAGGAGATTGTGCTCCACGGTGCGAATGACTTTGTCCACGAGGTCGGTGCGCTCGTAGAGGACTTCGACGCGCACGTCTTTCGGCAACGCCTTTTGCGCCTCGGCCAGTCGCTCGGCCAGTTTTCGGGTGACGACGTGGCTGTTCTCGCCCATCAGCATGAACCCAAGACCCAGCACGCGTTCGCCTTTGCCGTCCGCCGTCACCGCGCCGCGCCGAATTTCGTGGTCAATCTGGACGCGGCCCACGTCGTGGACGCGGACGGGCGTGCCGTCGTGTGTGGCCACAACGATATTCCCGATTTGCTCGATGGTCGTCGTGAGGCCGAGACCATGCACGAGCATCGCGTCGCCGCTCACGACCACCTGGCCGCCGCCCACGTTGCGATTGTTGGCTTGCAGCGCCTCGAATACGTCCTGCAACGTCAGGTGATATTTGATGAGCAGTTCCGGCTCGACGATGACGTGAAATTGTTTCTCGTAGCCGCCCCACGAGTTGACTTCCGCGACGCCCGGCACTTTGCGCAACTCCGGCTTGATGACCCAATCGTGAAGCTCGCGCAGTTCGGTGAGCGTGCGGTTGGTGTTGTCGGTTGTGACCAAATAATGAAAGACCTCGCCCAGGCCGGTCGCAATCGGCCCAAGCTGCGGGCGGTCGATGCCTTCGGGGAGTTCCACGCCGGAGAGTCGTTCGCTCACCAGTTGGCGCGCGAGATAGATGCCGGTGGAATCGTCGAACGTCGCGACGACTTGGGAAAAGCCGAATTTCGATACCGAGCGCACGTTCTGCAGGCCGGGCAGTCCGCCAATGGCCAATTCAACCGAAAGCGTAATCTGCTGTTCGATTTCCAACGGATTGAGCGACGGAGCGACTGTATTGATTTGCACCTGCACCGGCGTTGTATCCGGGAACGCATCAATCGGGAGGCGGCTCATGGCCGCGATTCCCAAACCCATGAGCACCGCCGAAAGCAGGCAAATCAGCAGCCGGTTACGCAACGAGAATTGAATGAGCCAGTTGAGCATGACAAAATGAAAAAGGGGTTAATCAACGCAACCCGCGCCGAGGCGGGAGATGAGGAATTGGGACTTGAGCGCGAAACTTCCCGCGACGACGACTTGTTCATTTGCCTTCAACCCCGTCACGATCTCCACGTTTCCGTTGTGCTTCGCGCCCAGTTGCACGGGCCGCGCCTCGAACACGTCCTCACTTGACTTGACGAAAACCACCGTCGTTCCCGAAACATTCTGCAACGCCGATTGCGGGACAATCACAGCCCGCTCGGAGTTGCTGGTCAGGATGCGCGCGCGCGCGAACATCTGCGCTTTGAGCCTGCCATCCGCATTGCTGACTTCCGCCCGCCCGCGCGCCATTCGCGTGCGGTCGTCCACCTTGGCAGACAGCCAGGTCAGTGTACCCGTGAAGGTTTGCCCCGGCAGCGATTCGACAGTCAGTTCCACCTTTTGGCCCACTTGAACTTTCGAGATTTGTGATTCGGGGATGTTCACCATCGCCCAAAGCGCCGTGGTGTCCGCGAGCGTGAACAACGGCTTGCCCATTTCCACCATCGCGCCCTGCACGGCGGTGCGCTCCACGATTTCACCGGCAAACGGCGCGCGGAGTTCCAGAACGCCCGGCGTGCCCTTCTGCTCGGCCAGCGCCTGAATCTGCTGTTCGTCGAATCCCAGCACCATCAACTGCTGCTTGCCTTGCTGGACAGCGGCCATCGCGGCCTCATGTGCCGCTTCGGCTTCCTGGAGGTCTTTTTCTGACGAGATGCGTTGCGCTCGCAGATTGCGCTCGCGTTCAACCGTCTTGTCGCGAAGACGGTCTTCCGCCAACGCTTTTACATACGCACTTTGCGCTTCGCCAATGGCCACAGACGTGACACGGGCCAACAGGTCGCCTGCGTTGACGCGGCTGCCCAAGTCCACTTCGACGCTCTTGACGATTCCACCGACGAGCGGTGTGATTTGCGCGAGCTTGTTCTGGTTGAAGGTCAGTTCGGCGAAGCACTCGATGCCTTGGCTCATCATGTCCACGCCAGGAGTGCTGACGACTACGCCCGCCTTTGCGGCGGACTCCATCGAAGGCAATCGCACTTTCAGTCCTTGGCCGGGTTGTTTCTGGCTCAACAGTTCAGGATGGCAAATGCCACATTCATTTTCCGGCACTCCGTGTTCCTTGCATATCAGTGCCGCCGCGACCGGTTTTGCTTGCCCTTCAATCGAAGCGCCCGATTTGCCCTCGGCAGGCCTGGCGTCCTTCTTCAACAACTCCGGGTGACAAAGAAAACACTCATCTTCATAGAGCGAGTGTTCTTTGCAATAGAGCCGGTTCTTGTCCTGCGCTTCGGGATGGCATTCCCAGCAGCGATCTTCGTAACGGTTGTGTTCCTTGCACCAGAGCCGGCCTTTCTCGCGCAAGCTGGCGTCGCAGATGAAGCACAGTTCCTTCGGCGCACCGTGAGCAGCGCATTTCGCTCCGTCGGCGGCAGCCTTCGCCTCAGCCGATGGTTTCGCATCGGCAGCGGGTCGCTCCGTCTGCTTGGAGCAGGCCGTGAGCAGTGCGGCCGTCGCAATGACGAATGCGACTGTGATTCCTGATCGCTTCAATTTTGTGGTATTCATGTTTATTTACTTGGATTTGCCATCCTTCGGCGCACCTGGCGTCGCGCCTGCGGACGGCTTGTCTTGCTTCTTCAGTTCGGGATGGCAGAGGAAACATTCGTCCTCGTAAAGGGAGTGTTCTTTACAGAACAGCCGCTTCTTGTCCTGCGCCTCGGGATGGCAGATCCAGCAGCGGTCCTCGTAGCGATCGTGTTCCTTGCACCACAGCCGCCCCTTCTCGCGCAACTTCGGATCGCAGATGAAGCAGTCCGCTTTCGCGACTTTGTGCGGTTTACAGAGCGCCACTTTGGAATCAGGTTGCTTTTTGTCGCTGTCCTTGTCCTGAGCCATGAGTGTTTGGCTTGTTGCGAGCGCAAGCAGCGTGGCCAGCGCGAGCAACGAGCCGTTCCGACGAATGTTTTTCAGTTTCATGCTTCCTTTCATTTTGTTGGTTGTTGATTTTGTTTTTGAGAGCGTCTGGTAAAATCCTTTGCGGATTCGTTGGGGACGCTGGCGAGCAACGCTTCGAGTTCCGCTTGGGCCACATTCAACTCCAGCAGTTTTTGTTGGTAGGCCAGTCGCGCCTCGGCGGTGGTGCGCTGCGTGTCCAGCAAGTCAATGAAACCAAACTTACCCTGCTCGAATCCTCCCCGCACAAGCTGCAACGCTTTCTCCGCCTTGGGCAGAATGCGTTCTCGATAGTTTGCAACTTGCTCGATGGCGGCGCGAAACCGCTGGCTGGCCGTGCCCCATTCGCGCAACAAGCGCTGTTCGATGCTCGTGAGTTCCGCCTCGGCGATCGCGACGTTGGCGCGTGCCTCCTGCTTCTTGCCCTTGGCGCGGTCAATGAACGGCAGCGGCAGGGAAACCCGGAACTCCACAATGGAACTTCTGTCCGAGTCGTTTTCGCGTCCGCTAGCCACGCCCACTTTCACATCGGGAAACGGCTCCAGCCTCGTCCGCCGCAATTCCAACTCTGCGCGATCCCGCGCGGTTCGCGCCCCCACGGAACTCGGATGCGTGGCCAGCCATCGCTCCGGTTCTTGGTCAAGCAGCGCTGTGTTTGGAGACTCGACGAGCGCGCCGGACAATCGAGCGTCCCGCAAGTCAGGCCGGCCCAGCAACGTGGCGAAGCCTTGCCGCGCCGCGACCGCCTCGCGCTGAAAACCAACGAGGTCGGTCTTCGCTTGCTCCAACTGAATTTCCGCGCGCAACTGCTCCTGGTCTGACGTCGCGCCGGCCTCGACGCGCTTGCGCGCCGTGTCGGCGGAAGATTCGGCAACCTTCACCAGTTCGCCCGCCGCTTCCACGAGCCGCTCGGCGGCGAGCACTTGGAAGAATCCCGCTTTGACATCGCGCACCAGCTCCACGCGACGCAGAGACAATTCTGCTTCACTGAACTTGACGCCGGCGCTGCCAATCTTCCGATCGAGGGATTTCTTCCCTGGAAACGGCAGCGTCTGGACGACGCCGATGGTTTGCTTGGCGTCGGAAATTGCACGCCCGCCGCGCGTCCGCCCGTCTTCCGTGCCCAATTCCAGTTCGGGATTGGACCAGAGCTTTGCCTGATATGCGCGACCGGCCGCTGCGTCCACTCGACTGCTGGAGGCGCGCAACTCTGGATTTTGCGCCAGCGCGATTTCAATGGCTGCGTCGAGCGTCAGGACATTTGTCGCGTTCGGCGTAGCATTTTCGGCGCGCGCCTGCGCGAATGCGAAACCAAACGCCAGCACGGCAGCCAACTTCCAAAAAGCATTTCGACTCATAAACAATTCAAACCGAATCAACCAAAAAGGGAAAACGAACGAGGTGTGCGGACACACCACGACTACGAAGCTCGTCCCGTGGTCAGGGACGAATCAGGAAAGGAAGGAAGGAGCGCGCGGCGAGAGCGCCGTGCGGAAGTAGAACTGCCAGGACTTGGGAATGTCAGGCGGCGACCGCTCTAGTGTGCTGTAACAGTGCTGGCTTTACAATGGTTCACCTTTTCTAAGATTTCGTCGACGCGCTTGGTCCAGACAAACGGCTTGGGATTTTGATTGTTGGTTTTCACGTAGGTTTGGATTGCTTCGATCAGTTCCTTGACACTCTTGAAAACGCCGCGGCGAATCCGTTTGCGGGTAATCTCACCAAACCACCGCTCGACCAAATTCAACCAGGAAGAACTGGTGGGAATGAAATGCAGGTGGAAGCGCTTGTGCAGGGCGATCCATTGTTTGACGTTCGGATGCTTGTGTGTGGAATAGTTGTCCACGATCAGATGCAGGTCCATTCCTTCCGGGGTGTCTCGATCCACCTGCCGGAGAAATTTTAGAAATTCTTCGTGTCGATGGCGCTCAAAACACGAGCCGATCACGGTGCCGTCCAAAACATTGAGCGCCGCAAACAGTGTGGTGGTTCCGTGTCGAACATAATCGTGGGTCAGGGTTCCACAGCGTCCTTTTTTCATCGGCAAACCTGGTTGAGTTCGATCCAGCGCTTGAATCTGGGATTTTTCATCCACGCACAAAACCAGCGCTTTATCAGGCGGATTGAGATACAACCCGACCACATCGGTGAGTTTTTCCACGAACTGTTTGTCGCGCGACAGCTTGAAGTTACGAACGCGATGAGGCTGCAAACCGTGGCTGTCCCAGATCCGGGCCACCGTCATGTGACTGACTCCAAATCGGTCCGCCAAAGTCCGGCTGCTCCAATGAGTGGCGTCCTGGGGTTTCGTATGCAGCGTTGCTTCCACGATGGCCTTGATCTGTTCGTTCTTGGTGCGTTGCGAACTGGGCTGGCGAGCCGATTCGTGTTCCAGACCCGCCACGCCACGTTTCAAGAAATGGTTGCGCCACAGAATGACGGTAGGCCGGCTGGTTTTGAGTTGTAGCGCGATGCGCCGGTTGGGCAACCCCTCGTGGGCTAAAAGGCAAATGCGTGCCCGCAGCACAATTTTCTGTGGCGTCGATGGAGCCTGAACCCAGTGCTCCAGTTGCTTCTTCTGTTCGTCTGTCAGCGGGAGTGAATCGGCAGATTGCCACATGCCGGGAGTATTCTCCTCCTCCCTCCTGTTGTAAACCTTTAACTGTTACAGCACACTAGTTGGGCAACTGAAACTTCGACGCGAAGCTCGGTCAGCAAAACAACCGTAAGGAAGACCACGTCAGCCGGCGGAACGGTAAGGTCGGCGATTCCAGAATCGAGACTCGAATACACTGCATACTCGATCGGACAGCAGCCGTATCCGCCACACGAAGATTTTTCATCATGCTCATGGGAGGTCGTTTCTGCGCAGCAGTCAACCGGCGTGACAAGGTCCGCCTTTTCGAAAAGACAATACCCCGCCGCCAGCGGATAAGCGAACGCCAGCAGGATCGCGATGACTGTCTTCCAGGAACGCACGAGTTGTTCAATACCCCATCAGGCACGATTGTTCAACGAATTCCTTTTCAATTAGGCACGCACAGGTGAATGCCCGGCGGTAACACGCCAAACACAATGAGCGTGAATCCTTTCGTCAAAGCCTCGCAACTCAAAACCAAGATGCTGGGCTATGCTGTGGCGCGAATGCACGCCCTCAATCATCAGACGTTGCAGCATTTGGCCGCGCATCACCGTGAGAAGTTTCTCAAGGCATTCAAATACGTTCAGACCAGCGTCATCGGCAACCAGCTCGCCGTGAACCGCGGGATCGCTAGTTGCAAGGTGGACGGCATCGCCGCCTACTTCTATTGGGAGAAAGGGCAAACTCCGTTCGTCTTTCATCTGCCATCGTGCGGAGTGGAAGTCGGGTTGCCCGCCGCCCAGGAGCTGGGGGCGGCCCTGGAAGCGACCGGACACAGTAGTGCATTGCTGGCCTGCGAACTCGCGGTCAGCGGCGGCCGTTCCCACAGCTACGAGGTGATCCGGATCGTCAACTCTCCCGCTTCGCGAGCAGAACTGGAGAAGCTGCATCTGACGTTTCTGGACGTCGTTGTCTTGGACAAGCAGGAGAAACAGGGGTCGGGCTATGATGAACGGGTCAAGATATTGCAGAACCTGCCCAAAACCGAGAAAGCCCACTGCGCCGACTTCCATGAGGTGAACGGCCAGGAAAATCTCAACGCCTACTACCAGCGGCAGATTGAGAAGCGCGAGGAAGGTATTGTGCTACACGACCTCGCGACCCACGTGGCGTACAAGGTCAAGCCGAAGTTCAATCTGGATCTGGCCATCGTGGGCTACGTGGAGGGCACGGAGGAATTGACGGGCAACGTGGCTTCCATCATGGGCGCATTGGTTTGCGACAACTCCTATCAATTGGTCGCCCGCGTGGGCGTGGCCGATCCTGCGCTCCGCGAGAGGCTGTTTCAGGAGCTGTCCCTGAAACGAGTCGCCGCCAATTACACCGAGACGGATTCCGACGGCCGCCCCATCCATTGGGTGCGTCCCGTAAAGGTGATGGAAATAAATGGAGAAGACGCGCAGTGGAACGACACCGACGGCAAGCCCTGGACCAACACGGTTCTGCAATTGGTCGGAGAACAATATCATTACCGGGGACAGGGATTCATCCTGAAACCGTTTCATCCCACGCTGGAGCGGATTCGTGAGGACAAAGCGGTTCAGGAATGCACCTTCAAACAAATCAATCAGGTGACGCTGCAACTGAAGCAGTCCGCGACCGCGAAACCGCCGAAAATCTTTTTGCGGGAAGTTTTCAGCAAGACGGTCAAAGGCAACACGGCCGTTCGCAAGATCGTCGCATGGGAACAGGAACGGGAAGACTACCCGCGCTTCGTCCTCCACACCGTTGATTACAGCCCGGGCCGCGCCAAGCCACTGGAGGAAGCGACGAAAGCAACCGACAGGGAAGACGAGGCCAGGCAGTTCATTGACGATTGGAAAGCGACTGAAATCGTCAAAGGCTGGGCAAAAGCATAAAATCCTATGGCAGCATGCACTTTCAATCTCGGTACGGAGAAATGCAGCAGTGAACTGCGGAAAGTCACGCGCGACGACCTCTATGGCAGTCGCCGGGTTCAAGCGCTCGGTGCTGACAACAAACCGTTGCAGCGGGCCGGAGTGATTGAGGAAGGCAACCTGTATCTCGTGAGCGGAGATGTCGGCCGGACGCTGCGCGCGGGCGAACATTTCACGCTTGCTCCCGTCGAGACTGTGGACAGCGCCACCGGGCAGAAAAAACAACTGGTTCCCAGTTCTTTCAAGCAAGCCCCTGAATTTCGCCGAGCCTCTGCCGAAGAGGTCAGCCTGTTGGAAGTCGCATCGGTTTATCGGCTGCCGGAGGCGAAACTCGCGCCGGGAACATTCTACCTCGGCACGTTCAATTATCGGGACGGGGTCGAGCGCAACGACGCGGCCATCCTCACCAACAATCACGGCACGTTCCTGCTGGTTGGCAAACTCAAGAAACCGCTTTTTGTCGGGATGGAAATTGACTCGCAGATCATTGCTGAAGCTGCCGGCGAAGAAGAAGAGGCCGAGGCTAGTTTTGAGTCCTTGTTCTAAAACCAGACGATGGAGGCCATGTGTACATCAAACTGACCAATTTTCAGAAACGGACAGCGGAACTTTTTCTGTTGTCGCTCAACTGCGCCAAAACCGCCAAGCGCGTCATCGCGGCCGAAAATGGACCGGTAGAACCAGAGTCGCAGGCCATCATTGGTCGCGTGCCGGGCGGGTGGGTAAACGGAAAAACCCCTCAGCAGATCACCGAAGCGCTCATCAAAGCCGATCCCGAAATCGACATGCAACTCATCGGCAAACCAGTCCGCATCCGCTCCGTGGCTTACCTTGACGTGCAACGAAAGCCGGCAGCCCATTTCCGGCTCGTGGAGGAGAAAGTGACCGCCGAAGGGGTGGTGAAGGAAGTGAAACCCTACAAGGCCAGCGAACCGAACATCGAACTGCCGGTTCAAATCGCTCCCAAAGGCAGCCAGACCAGCGACGATCTGGTGCAAAAATTTGTCACGCACAAAATTTATCAGGTGATTCACCTGGACAGCCTGTCCTTCGATTTTCTTTTCAAGCTCTGCCAGGAGATTCAGATTCAGCAAATGGGTTTCGTCCGCGTGAACGGCGGCATCAAAGGCAACGAGCCGCTCATCCTGCGTCGCGAAGGTCTCCCGGCCTTCGCTTATCTGCGCGGCCGCGTTGATGGGGACAATTACTGCTGCACGCTGCACCTGACTCATACCGAGCTCAAAGCCCCGGCGGAATGAGACTCTGAGGGAGCGCAACCCGCGGAAACCCGTTCCGTTCGGGTGCTCCAAAGGCTTCGCCAAACAACGGCAGGCGTCCGATGCCCCCATCAGAATCCTATACTGGAGGGGAATGAGAGTCGCCATGCCGACCGAGAACACCAAGCCATACCGCCGCTACAAGGGATTTTACCGACTGGAAGAGGAGGCCCGGCGACAGCTTTCCGAGCTGGTGGCGGGATGCAAACCGGAGTTCCTCGTCCTCCCGGCCGAAGCGCAGGCTGGCGTCGTCGAGCGGCTGCGGCCTGAAGCGCAGCGCGCCATCCTGAATGCCCTCGAGGGCCGGACTCAGATCGAAGAGGAGCATTTCGGCTACGATTGGAGCGACGTTTTGCCGCGACTTCAACCCAGCCCGCTGCGCCAGGCCGCGGGCCAGTACCTGTTGGAACATCTTCCTGCCCCCATTCGACATGCCCTCGATGAGCCGGATGTTTCCCGCCGGGACAAGATCGAGTGGCTGTACCGGGAAACGGTCGACCGCCTCCGGAAGTTCACGCCGTATCTGCCCTCCGAGGAACGCGAGTTGGCAGATTGGAAGCGCCAATGCCCCGAGGCCTACAGTCGCGCGGAGCAGACTGCACACAAAACGGCGCGGCTCCATCAGGATCGGAGCCGCAAGACAGGCGGAACAGTACTCTCCGATGAAGCCCGCGAACTGGCCTTTACCGGGCACCTGATCGCCGCGCGCAAACTCTATCAGCACGTCCTCGATCTTTCCGAATACTACGATGGCAACACGACCGCCGTGGGTTTGAAAGTGCCGCCGGACATGCAGGCGCGCTACGGCACTCGGGCTTACGTGCGACTGGGCATCGCCAGCAAGCCCGTCATTTATCGTGATCCTTCTTCTGAGGAAATGGAGCAGTTCCAGGCTCTGTTGGATGGGCCGATGCTCCGCAATCTCCAGGAAAAGGTCTGCCCCTGGACCACGGAGACCGCAGCCGCCCAGAAGATTGATGTGAATCTTCTGGCTCGAGCCTATTGCCAGATCGTCCGGCCCTTGGATGGGCAGGACCGGAGCGAAACGGTGCATGAAGGCACGCTCCGGCATCTGGGACAAGACCTGAACTATTATCGGCTGCTCGGCTTCCGCGAGGACATTGCGCCCGAGCACGCCCGGATGTTCGAGGACCTGCTCGACTCCAATCCCGGATTGCAGGAGTTTCTGGATCAGCCCAGCGTCCAAGGGGCCTTCAAGGCGCATCGACTGGACCAAGGTGTCGTGGAGTTGTCACTGCGCGCGGCGGTCGCGCACGAACTGGTGCATGCCGCGCGAAACTGGAGACCCGACTGCGTGGCGTCGCAGCCCAACGTGGTGGCGCAAGCGCAGGGCACGATCCCGCACATCATCCAGGATCTGGCAGCTTACCATGACGCGCTAATCCAGAGCGACTATCTGGCGGTGCGGCAGCGCAATTTCTTCAAGGAGCGGCTCATGGTTGAGCATCTGAACTGTGCCACTCCAAAGGAACGCGCCCGGATCGAAAGCTATTACCGGCCAATCGCTGTCGTCCTTGCGGCGCGAGACGACCAAAGCAACGAACCGGTGCCGGGCGATTGGAAAAGTCTCCGTTCCTACTTCGATCCGGTCACCAAGAGAGAATACGCGGATTATCAAGTCGAGCTTCCGGAGGGACGGGCAATTCTTTGCCTGCGGAAAGGCGCCTCGCCTCAAATCGGTCTGGACGCTGCCAAACGGCTGCTGGACTTGGGCCAGCCGGCTCAAGTCAACGACAGCGCGGCGCGGATCAAGGGCGTGCGCATCTCCGAGTTGAGCTATAACGAATTGAACTCCTCGTGTCTGCGGCCCATCAGCATGGCCCGGATGCAATTCTACACTTCATTTTCGCCCGCGAAGACGCTCGACATCCTGCGCGGCACGTCTGACGAACCGACGACCGAGAACCTTATCGAGGCGTTGCGGCCGTGCTTTGTGTTGCGTTACAGCGACACCTATTGCCGGATCAAACCGGCCGAGATGATCCGGGTGAAATATCGCACGCCGACCGGAGAGAAAAAGAACCCGTGCTGGGATGCGAGCCAGGCTCTGTGCGGTCTGCGAAGTCCGGCCAACGATCCGAACATGCGAGACCGGCTGCAAAACCCGAAATGGGGTCTCATCATCATCGAAGGGGAAAAAAAGGCGGCTCTGCTGGCGCAGATGTGCGTGGAGCGCAGCCTGCCCTATCACGTGATGTCGCTGCCCGGGGTCTGGATGGGGCTGGCCCGCGGAAAACTGGTCGAGGAGTTGAATCAGTTCGGGATGCAGGACGCAAGCGGCCGGAGGCGCAACTGCCACATTTTTTTCGACAACGACAAGGCGTTCAAGGCGGGGGTCACCCATGCATTGATCGAAACCGCTGCCGCGCTTCAACGCGCCGGTGCCCGCGTCTTTGTGCCCAACCTGCCGTTCGGCAAAAAAGTAAAAGGGACGGACGATTATGCCATGGCCCATTGCCGGCGCGGAGACATGATCGATTATCAGCCGCTGATCGACATCCTCGAGAACGCGGTGCATGTGCCCGAGCGCCCCCGCAAGGTCAAGTATCCGGCCTCGGAACAGGAGCGCGAGATCAACCGCAAGCTCAACGAGGCGGAGCAGATTCATGAGCTGCAGAGCGCGCTCAGGGAGAACCGGCTGGACGGACCGGAATCGCGCCAGCTTTTTCTGCTGCAAGCTCCCTATCTTTTCAAGAGCAGCACCGAGCGCCAGAATTCGACGTTCTGGGACAGTCTCAATGAACGTGGTCGCGAGAGCCTGCTCGAACCGTTGCTCAAGGACAACCCCGCCATGAAATTGCTCAGGCAGGCGTGCGGGGGAATTCCGAGATTCGACGAGGGTCCCACAGCCAAGGATTTCACCACCGGCAACCCACCATTGGTTGCCCAGCCCGCCATTCTCGCTCCCGAATTGTTCGCCCTCCCCTGAAAGCGGCCGCGACCGCACGGCCCTATGCTGGAAGGAGGCACTGTGGCCTCCATGGATACCTAGCGAACAAATGGGAAAAGCTTTTCAACTCGCGCCGGCCGGTGTGTCACACGGGACTTGCGCGCCGTCCACAAATCCTAAACGACCGCCAGTTCGGCGAATCCTGACGATGCTGATTCTGGGACTCGGCCTGGCCGGATCGCAACTGGCTGCGCAGACACGTCCCGCCAACGACGACGTGGCCAACGCGAGTCCGATCACGATCGTATCCAACTCCGTATCGGATGCCGCGGGAAACGTCATCTTCCAACGACCGGCCCATCAGGCCAGTTTCATCGCACCGGTAGCTGGGTCCACCCTGGAACCGGGCGAAGCCAACCACGCTGGCGCCAACCCCGTGGGCAGCGTTTGGTACGCCTGGACCGCACCAGAACGCGGCACCCTGCGCATCACCTCGAACCCCAACATCCCCAGCGTGCTGGGACTGTACACGCTCGGACTCTCGCCAGTCGCCGCCACCTCCAGCGGGACGCTCTCTGCGACGGTCAGTTCCAACACCGCCTATCTCGTGGTCGTTGCCAATCCGGCGGGGACGTGGGCCGACGTTCCGGTCGAATTCAATTTCTTCCCGCCGCCACCCAACGATCTTGCCGCCAACGCCACGGTGCTGCCCGACAGCCTCACGGTAACCAACGTAAACGTCGGGGGCAGCGTCGAGCAGATTGAGCAGATACTCCACGAGTTCACCGGCTTCAATTACGACGCGACGCAGGACGTTGGGGATGCGTCGGTGCGCAGCGTTTGGTATCGATGGACTGCTCCGAAGAATGGGTTCTTCTACGTCTGGTTTAATTCCAGCACGTCGATGCGGCTGGACATCGGGACCAACGCGCCGCCCGGCTTCACTCCAGTCGCCTCCTCTGGATATGTGAACGGTTCGTCCGCCGTTTCCATTCGCTGCGCTGCCGGGAAGACTTATTACCTTCGCACCTACGTGGACAGCGTTTCCTACACCGGCGGGTACAGCTTCCGGATGACCTATTATGTCGAGCCATCCAACAACAACTTCGCGCAGGAACGGCTCATGCCCCTGATCCAGACAACGCTGTCCGGCGATCTCGGCGACGGCGTCGTCATATCTCAGCCCCTTTACACTGGAACCTGGACCGAACACACGCAGGGAGCCGACACCGAGGCGGGGGAGGTTGATTCCTACTGGTCGGTTTGGGACCGCATCCCCGATATCGGAGGCAATCTCACAGTCACGCTCAACAGCACCGCCTCTCCCTTCTTTCGACTCTATTCGGGCGGCACTCTGTCCACGCTGTCCCAGGTCTCGTGGATGAATGGCATCACCTCCTACACCCAGACCTGGTCGCTCGCGAGTGGAACGCCCTATCATATCCGTCTCTCGCCCAACGGAACGTTCTGGGAGTGCGCGTTCGAGCTCAATGCAACCATTTATCCCACGCCGGCCAACGACAACTTCGCCAACCGCCAGCCCCTGAGCGCTGTGAATGTGCGAACCAATTACCTGGACTGGGACGGGCAAATCATTGTTCATTACGTCGAGGACTACGCTCTGGTTGGCGGCCTGCAACTGGGCGCCTCCGTGGAATCCGGGGAAGGCAATTATCCCTGGTCGCCCTGGCGCTCCATTTGGTACTCGTGGATTGCCAATCGGGCCGATCCGGTCATCGTTTCCACGCACGGCAGCATTCTTCCCGGCGGCACCAATGTTTTGAACACCTGGCTCTCACTTTGCACCGGAGACGCGGTCAACGCGTTGACCACGGTCGCTTACAACGACAACGCCGACGGCCTGTCAACCAGCCGAATCAACTTCACACCGGTTCCGGGCACGGAATACAAGATCAAGATCGATGCGTTCACCGCCCCGGGCTTCACCAAGCTGCTGGTGGCGCAACCGCGGCGGCACTCCAATGACCATTTCACCAATGCCATCGTGCTGAGTTCGACAATCCTTCCAGCCCCGGCAGGCACAAACTCTCAGTTCACTCTGTATGGCGCCCATTACAACGCCACAGCCGAGACTGGGGAGCCGAACGGAACCGCTACCCTCTGGTATCGCTGGACAGCGCCCGCGTCCGGACCGGTCATGCTGAAGCTGATCACGCCCGGCATCGGGACCCACGCGGTCTCCGTCTACACCGGCGACGCCGTCAACGCACTCGTCAACCGAGCGAACAGTTCCGTGTACGCTGACGGCAATTCCTACGCGAGTTTCACCGCTGATGCCGGCGTCACTTACCACATCCAGGTGCGCGGAAACTCGGGTGCTTTCCGCCTGGACCTCAATCAAAAAGACAGCAGTGTGCCAGCGGCCACCGGCAACGACAATCGCGCCGAATCCTATGCCCTGTTCGCAGACTCGGCCAACACCGCGGTGCGCAGCAGTGCCAGCGGCAACGCCCGCGATGCCACACTCGAAGCAGGAGAACCGGACGCGATCACCGCCCTGCAGAACGCCGGAGCGGAGTTCAATGACAACTACGCGGTTTCGGGAACCAACTCTCTCTGGTGGTCCTACACCACGACGGACAACACCAACCTCAGCCTGGTCATCTACAACAACCAGTTGACCGCCTGGTATCCGCTGCACACAAAATGGGGCAGCCCGCTCCAGGAATTGCTCTCCGCCGGGAGCATCACGATCAACGGAAGCGCCACCTCGTCGGGCATCACCTACGGCACTGGCGGAGTGTACATGGCACCCGACGCCAGCCAGTGGTTCACAGTTCCCAAACACCACGGTCCAAAGTTTCGCATGGAGTTTTACTACACCTACGGCGTGAGCAGTGGATCCACGTATAACACCGTAATGGGGTCGCCTTCTTCCAGCTATCGTTTCGTCGAGGTGCGCAATTCCGATCGGATGCTGGGTTATTACAGCGGCGGCTTTTATTCCTCCGGGATCAGTCTCACTCCAGGTCGCGAATATTGCATCGCCGTTGAGTGCGACGTGAACAAGCTGACGCTGTGGGTGGACGGCAACAAGGTGATCGACCGGGCCTCCATCTGGAGCGTCGACAGCTACTATCTGAACTACATCGGAACCGGCAACGGCCAGAGCAAGTGCGGCGGCACGCTTCGCGATCTGCGCATCTATGACGGCTTGCCCGTCGCGCACACCGCCTTCGCGGCGTGGCAGGGAGAAACGTTCAAGGGCGCCGACGACGATGCGCTCGTTCTCTTCAGCACCCCGGCGACCACTTATGACCTCAGCGTCATCCCGTTGACGACGAACTCGCTGTTCAACTTCTCCGTTTATGAGCGGGTGTTGCGCGCCGGCAACGACGATCCTTGGGCGGCTCAAGACATCCTGCTTGGAACCAATGTCACTTCTTATGCGCTGCCCAATGGCACGGTTCGCGTTACCAACCTCGTGGGAAATGTCACCGGCAATTCCTGGGGCGCGTCACGCTATAACGGCGAGCGTGACCGGATCAGCACCGGATGGGACACGCTGTGGTACAAGTTTACGGCGCCCAAGTCCGGGACCACGATCATCACTTTGTCGTCAACGAACCGGAACGCTCTGGCGCTGTATCCTGCTACGGACCACTTCAACACGATTACTTACAGTTCAGCAGCCTCAGCCAGCAGCATGCAATTCACGTCCGCGGCTGGGACGACCTATTACCTCCAGGCCAGTTTCGAGTACCGGCAACCGTTTCAGATGACGGTGACTCAACCCGAAATGCCGGCGAACGACGATTACGCGGACTGGCAGTCAATTGACTTCTCGCAAGTGGTGTTGACCACGAATGTGCCCAACGGAACGGTGACCGCAACCAATCTTGCGGCGCGGATTGCGGCCTGGAATGACAACGCCACGTTGCAGGCTTCGGAGCGCAACCTCGGTTATGACAACGGCAACAGTTATTCGTCGGGCCGGACTGTCTGGTGGCGCTTTACCGCGCCGGTCAACGGCTGGTACACTTTCGACGCGACCAAATCCACCTTCAAGGCACAGGTCGGCCTCCACGCCAGTGGCGACGGAGTGACGAGTGCCTGGGATTACGCCAATGGCACCGGCAAACTGACTGTCTTCCTGACGGCAGGCTCCGTGTGGGAACTGGGCATCGATGGCATCAGCGGAGCCGACGCCGGTTACGGTGGCGTCAATCTGGACGTGGACTGTGGAACCTCTCCGCCGAACGACGATTACGCGAACTGGTTTCCGATCGACTTCAATCCTGTCCCGATGAACGTCACCACTCCGAACGGCACGGTTTACTATACCAACTATTCCGCCCGGATTGCGGCCTGGAATGATAACGCCACGCTGCAATCTTCGGAGCGCAATCTCGGCTATGACAACGGCAACAGTTATTCGTCGGGCCGGACTGTCTGGTGGCGCTTCACCGCGCCGGTCAACGGCTGGTACACCTTTGATGCGACCCAATCCACCTTCAAGGCGCAGGTTGGCCTCCACGCCAGCGGCGACGGAGTGATGAGCGCATGGGATTACTCCAATGGCACCGGCAAATTGACTGTCTTCCTGACGGCGGGTTCGGTCTGGCAGTTGGGCATCGATGGCGTCAGCGGGGCCGATGCCGGCTACGGCACCATCAATCTCGATGTGGACTGCGTCACCGCTCCCGGCAACGATTCCTTTTACAGCCCGACGACCGTGGCTTGGGCCACCAATGTTTCCTACATCGAGTTGCCGAACGGCAACGCGATGGTGCGCAACTACACGACGGCGGTGGCCGGCCAGAGTTTCGGGGCCACTTTCGAAAGCGGCGAGTACAGCCTGGCCAACGTCACAGGGGTCGGCATATCCGGGCGCTCCGTGTGGTGGACTTTCACCGCACCCGTCAGCGGGCGCCTGACTGTGGACACGACCAAATCCGCCTACAAAACCCAGGTCGGCATCAAGTCATGGTCAACTGCCATCGGGAGCAGCAGTTGGAGTGGCTACTCGGGCAACGGCAAAGTCACCCTTTGGGTGACCGAAGGCAGCCAATACCGGATCGTAGTGGACGGGACCACCACCGACGTCGGCTGTGGCAGCGTGAATCTCGACCTCTTGCTCCAGGAGCCGGATTCCCACAACAATTACCCCGGTCCATTCGTCGCGTTTACGACCAACATCACGACTGAAACGATCGCCGAGTTCACCCTCACAAATTATACCTACACCCTCCGTGAAGCAGCCCACAACATCGCGGCGAGCATGGAAGCCGAAAGCAATCCTGCCAACTGGCTCGGAGGCTCCTACACGGGCGGAACGCTGTGGTGGAATTTTCTCCCGCCCGCCTACGGTGGACTGACGGAGGTTTCGCTGGCGGGGACTCCGCTCAACACCATTCTGCGCGTGGGTAATCTCTCCAGTGTGGGATCAAGCGCCGTCGTCGCGGTCAACGATGATTACCACGACCAGAACGCCGCCGTCAGCTTCTACGCCACACCGAACCAGACCTATACGTACAAGGCGCAGGTGGACACGAGAGCCGTCGCCGGACAAGACATCGGCGGGATCAATTTCAATATCGACATTCAAGGAGCCCCCGCCAACGACCTGTACGCGAATCGGGCGGGCATCACCCTGACAGGCACGAACCAGTTGGGCAACAAGATCTGCAGCTTCACCCGGCTGGCGGGCAGCACGACCATGGCTTGGAACGAGGGAGAGAATTTCGGGACCTGGCTTGCGGGGGCGTTCGTCAACCGCAATGTGTGGTTCAACTTTTCAGCGCCTCAAGATGGGACCTTGGAAGTGACCGTGGAGAGTCCCGGCGCTCATGCGGTCGCCATCTACACGAGCTTCAATTCGGGAACCATCGCCTCCGCCGTGGGCACTAATGTCACGGTGGCTTGTTGGCTTGGCGCGGGCAACCAGCGCATGATCTGTGTCGATGGGCAGCAACCCGGGCCCTTCGTCATGACCGTGAGGTTTTTCCCCGGTTATCCGGCCAATGACGCGTTTGCCAATCGCATTGCTCTCACCAACGAAATAACCAGCGCCGGGACCTTGGAAGCGGCCACCCGGGAGGGCAACGAACCGGGCTTCCACGGCAACAGCGTTTGGTACACGTTCACACCCGAATGCACGGGAATCCTCACGATCGACACCGAAGGCAGTCCGGCTGACACCCTGCTCGCCGTTTACACAGGTTCCGTCCTCAACGGGCTTTCGCTCGTGGCCCTGAACGACAACGCCGATGGCCAGACGCACAGCCGCGTGCAATTCCCGGCCACCTCAGGAATTCCGTGCCAGATCGCTGTCAGCGCCGCGTCCGGCTATGCGAGTTTGTTCCAGATCACAGCGCGCATGAGTTGCGCCGACGCAGTCGCAGCCCGGCCGGGATCCGGCACATTCATCGAGCCGTTCGGGGTCCGCTTGAGCAGCCCGGCGAACCTCCCGATCTACTACAGTCTCAACGGAGGACCGCTTGAGACCTACTCCGCCCGGCAGATCACCTACACGAACCTGACCAACGCCAGTTTCGATACGGATGGACTCCCGCAGAAGACCAGTGCCAACAACTGGGATGGCGGATTTGTTTCCGCCGAGGCAATCGCCGGAGACGGCTATGCGGAGGCCGTGATTGCCGACGCAACAACCCACAAAATGCTGGGCCTGGACGCTGTCGATTCCAACAGCAGCTACACGGATATTCAATACGCGCTCTACTTCCGCAATGACGGTCTGGTGGACATCTACGAGAACGGCACGGCGATCCGCACGAGCATCAGCCGTTATACTGCGGGGGACGTCGGCCGCGTCGAGCGGAAGGGCGACCTGATCTATTACAAGCTCAACGGGACGATCGTGGGAACCTCATCCTCCCGATCCACTGGACCGCTTCACTTGGACGTGGCGCTCTGGAACATGGGCGGCAAAATCGGTTCGTGCTATTTGGTTGGCAGGACCACGGAGGGCGTGGACCTCCCCAACCCAGGCATTCGGATTACCCAAGGCGACGCCGAAGGGAACGTTGCGCTGGCTGCCTTCGTCTCGGGCGGCCCCACGAATACTTGGTACTATAAGCTCCAGTCCCCCAATCCTGTCGTTCTCCGGGGCAAGCCCATCACCTGGACGTCTGTCTACGGGCTGACCAATAAGGGCATCGGCGTTCAAAAATCAATCTCGACCAGCGCCTGGGACAGCGGCGCCACCTCCGCGGAATCTTCGACCGGCGACTGCGCTGTGGAATGTGTGATCAACCGCAGCCCGTACCTCAACGCCGGCGGAGCGTACATGGGCACGCACTTCATGATGGGGCTCGATGAGGTGGACTCGGGTTACGGATATGGCGACATCCAGTACGCCATCCACACGTCTTCGCCCGGTTATGGAACGAGTTACGCCTACGTCTATCAGAACGGCAGCCAGCGAGCGAACATCGGTCCGGTGGTCGAAGGAGACCGGCTGCGGGTGGAGCGCCGCAGCGGGACCATATACTATTACGTCAACGACCAGCAGAAGTACTCCACAGCCGGCGCGGGGAGCACGCCGCTCCATGTGGATGTCGGCATCCACTACCCGGGGTTCTCGCTTGAGAACGTCACGTTCTACCGCGAGGAGAACCCGGCGCTTTATGTGCTGGCGCAATCCGCCAACGAAGTCCACTACACTCGTGCCGCCTGGCCGAGCACTTCGGCATCGGTCACCGGCGGCAGCCCGGTGGCGATAAATCCAATTGTCCCGCCGGAGACCAGCAATTATCGGTTCAAGAATTTTCGAACGGGATTCGCGCCGAGCGACGAACTGGAGATCAATTACGTCTCCGTCGGGACCAAAGTGCAGGCGCTGGAGTTCGTGGTGCCCGGCGCGGTGATCACCGTACCCATCGACATCGGGCTGCGCTCACCCTCCGGCGTGGGCGGCATCTACAAGATCACTTTCCCAGACGGTTCGCTCACCAACATTTTGAGCCCGGCGACCAATGTCAGTTTCGCCGCCAAAGGCAGCGGGACCTACAAAGCCCAGCTGGCTCTGCTCTCCGGCAACACCACGACAATCACCAGCACCAATCTCCTGTTCGTTGTCTCCGATCTCGTCGTCAGTCCCGAGTCCAGTTCCTTCGCCACGACGCCGCTGACCGTCACGGCCAGCCACACTTACCCGATGAGCATCTTTTATACGTTCGCCACGAACGGGGCTCCGAACATTCCCTACACCGCGCCGCTCCAAATCGGGGCGAGCAACGCAACGGTCCGGTTCATGGCCACCCGCTCCGGATTCAGTCCTCAATTCCTTTCCCGCAGTTACACATACGCCCCGGACATCATAGTCACGCCATCCGGACAGTTCGCCAACGCCACCACGTTCGCGATAAATGGCGGAGGCGATCTGGAATACTCCGTCGCTGATGGACCGTGGCAAACGTACGAGGGACCGTTCACGCTGGACGGCATAGCTGGTGGCAGCGGAACCATCCGGGCCTATTCCACAGCAGCAGCAGGCACCAACATCAGCGCCGTTTCCTTCAAGGCAGCAGCCCCAATTGTTACGCCGGTGGGCGGCCAGATGAGCGGGCCGTACACAGTTTCGGCAACATCGGCCACGACCAACGCCAGCATCTACTACGCAATCGGAGACCAGATGGGAAGCGTGCCCGCTCTGGCAGACGCCACAAACCTCTTTACGGCCGATCTAAACTTGGAGGGATCCCGCACGCTCATTTTCGTGGCTCGCAAGGCCGATTACCTGGACAGCCAGCCGGTGACAAACAGCTATGCGGCGAAAATCGCAATGCCCCGGTTTGTGACTGAGGCAGACACCTTCCACGGGCCGGCCACCATCACGGTAGAGTCCGGGGATAATTATGGCGGTCAATTCATCCTGACCGCACCGGGCGGATCTACCTTGATGTCCAGCACGACCGGAACGAACAACACGGTCACATTCACGATCAACGAAACCGGAGAATATGCTCTCATCATGCGCCGGACCGGTTCCATCGACTCGGATCCTGCCACGAACACCTACAGCTTCGAGATAACGGACGTCGTGCTGAATCCGCCGGCCGGCCCGTTCTACAATCCCTTGACGCTTTATTACACGTGGGACTCGATCAATCCAAAGCCGGTGACCATTTATTACACGCTCGACGAGTCGGTGCCGGTGCCCGGACAAGCAGGCGACCTGCCCAATTTGCTGATCAATCCGGGCAACGATCTGGCACTGGTCGGAGGCAACATCCCGGGCTGGACGGAAGTCGTGGGGGCCAACTGGACCCAGCGCAGCGGAGCGCCGGTGCCTCACTCGGGGAACTATTATTTCTTCGCCGGCGTGGCCACCAGCGCCGAGTTGAGGCAGGACGTGGACGTCAGTTCTTACGCGACCGATATTGACGCTGGCCTCGTCACCTTCGACTTCTCCGGCTACGTCCGCAGCTACGGCGACGGTGACCGGTCCCGGATTGTGGTCGAGTACCGCGACGCGGCCAACACCGCGGTGCTGGGACACTACGATTCCGGCGACTACAGCCAGAGTGCGACGTGGCTGCAGTTGACCGATTCCCGCGCCGCGCCGGTTGGAACACGCTACGTCCGGGTCCGTCTGATCGCCACGCGCGCAGCCGGCAGCAACTGCGACGGCTATTTCGACACGCTCTCGCTCACCGCGCGTCTGGCACAGCCCTCGTCCACATTCCGATACACCGGACCGTTTACTCTCACCAACACGACCACCGTAACGACGCTGGCCGTCCGCGACGGATACCAGTCCGACCGGTTCACCAACATCTACACCTTCATGCCTGCGATTGCGGTGAACCCAGTTCCCGGCGTGTATCACAATCCGATTACCGTGACATTGTCCGGGCCGCAGGGATCGGAGCACAAGATCAACAACGACGCGTGGCAGAGCTACACCGGACCGTTTCCCGTGACTGGAATTGGCAGCGGAACCGTCATTGTGTGGACCAAATATCCGGCTGGGCCGACCAACCAGGCGGTCTACGTATTCCGAGTGGCGGACCCGGACGTGCAGCCGCCCGGCACGTCTTTCCCGGACGAGCCGCCAGCGACGCTGACGATAAACGCATCGGATTCCACGGAGGGCGCCGTCATTTACTACGCGATGGGAGATGTCGCCGGAGGCAACGCCTCAGCCAGCGCGATCACAAACCTCTACACAGGCCCCATCACGGTGGCTTCGACACGGCAGTTCATTTTTGAAGCGCGCAAGAATGGATACCAGACCAGCAGCCAAATCATGCGCACGTACTCCGGGCGCCTGCCCGCGCCGTACTTCATCACGGCGGAGGGGACATACAACGGCCCATTGACCGTCTCAGTCGGCTCGACGCTCTCGAACACGCCACAGTCGTTTGTCCTGACTTATCCCAGCGGCACGGCCGTAACGAACAGCGCCAGCAGCCACATCACCAGTTTCACGATCAACGAGTCTGGGGTCTATCAGCTCCAGGTATTCAAATCGAACTGGCTGCCCTCGCCGGTCGCGAACGCGACGTTCACCTTTCAATGCGCCGATCTTGCAGTGACGCCGCCCAGTCAGACTTTCAGCGACCCGTTGCAAGTGGTCGCCTCACGCGGTGGCAATCCCAAGCCGATGACGATTTATTATACCGTGGATGGCACGGTCCCCAGCGCGGCCGGGCAAATCGTCAATCCCGGTTGCGAAGAGGCTCTGGCCGGCGGCGATATCCCGGGCTGGGTGAAAGCCTCGGGCAACTGGACGCGCTCAAGCGGAAGCGCTTACGAGGGGACCTATTATTTCAACCCCAACACGAGCGGCGGCAGCGCGGAGCTTTACCAGGACGTCGATGTTTCGGCCGACGCTGACGCCGTCGATGCTGGCAATGCGGTGTTTGTCTTTTCCGGTTATGTGAAGTCTGGAGGCGACCAGGCCCGCACCATCGTCGAGTATCGCGACGGCGGCGGCGTGGTCCTGAGCCAGTACGACTCCGGCAACTATGCCGGAACAACCTGGAAGCAGAACACCGACACACGCACGGCGCCGACTGGCACGCGCACCATTCGCGTGCGCCTGATCGGCACCCTCATCGGCGGCAGTTGGATCGACGCCTGGTTTGACGCCATTTCTCTGACCGCACAATTGCCCGGAATGGGAAGCACATTTATTTACACCGGTCCGATCATCGTGACCAACACAACCAACTTCCGGTTCATGGGCTCGCGCCAGGGTTACCTGTCTCAATATCTGGATCGGCAATACACTTACGCTCCCGGTCTGGTAATCAGTCCTTTGTCGGGTACCAACCACCAGGCCATCACGGTGACCATGACACCTTACAACACCAACTCGGCCATCTACTACCGCATCAACGATGGCGAATGGATGCCATACGCCGCGTCCTTTGGGCTGGATGGCGTCTCCAACGGTGTTGCCGTGGTCCAGGCTTACACGATTACAGGACCGGTGATCAGCCCTATCAACACAGTGACCTACACCTTCAAGGTCGCTGACCTCGCCGTTGAGCCAGCCAGTCAAAGCCCGCCGGTGTCCGTCACGGCGACTACCACGACGCCGGGAGCGAGCGTCTATTTCGCCAATGGCAATGACGGCGGGGAAACACCCGGCATTTCGGCAATTACCAACCTCTACCCGGGACCGCTTGCGGTCACCAACACCCGCGCGCTCATATTCGAAGGGCGCAAGGTCGGGTATCTCGCTTCCGATCGCGTCACGCGCATCTTCTCGGGCGTCCTGCCTTCACCGCAGTTCGTGACGCCTTCAGGCACGTTCACAAACCAAAAAGCCATCACAGTGAATTCGGGACTCGAAGGTTACGGCGCCACGTTCCAGTTGTTGACGCCAAGTGGAGCACTGGTCACTTACGCAAGCAGTTCCGATACGGCGCTCATCAACATCAACGAATCGGGCGAGTACCAGCTGACCGCCACCAAGGCCAACTGGCTGCCGTCGGGCAGCGCTACGCGCAGTTACAATTTTGCGGTCGGCGATCTCAAGGTGACGCCGCCAAGCGGGGCGTTCAGTTCCTCGAATCTGATCGTCACCGCGCAAAGCAGCATTTCCAATCCCAGACCGCTTAGGATTTACTACGGCGCGGACGGGAGCATTCCGACCACCAACTCGACCCCTTACACCGGGAGCATCACGATCACCAACGACACAACGATCCGCTGGCTGGCCACACGCGATTATTACGCGCCCCAATATGCCACCAACACTTATTCCTGGGTGCCGGGCATCACCCTGGACCCGCCGCAAGGCGTCTTCTCGAACGCCACCACATTCGCGTTGAGCACGCTGGCGGCCGGCGCGCGAATTTTCTTTTCCACGAACACGACCGATTGGCACGAGTATTCCGGGCCGATCGCCATGGACGGGTTCCACGCGGGGACAGGCACACTGCGCGCGACTTACACCAACGCCAGCGGGTTCGGTCCAACCAACTCTTTTACGATCAGCTTCGTGGCCGCCACGCCCGAAGTCTCACCGACCAACCAGACGGTTTACTCGAACCTGACAGTCACGGCGTCAAGCGCGACCAGCGGTGCCGACGTCTTTTACTCGGTCAGTACTTCGGCCTTTGATGCCGCCAATCTTACCAATCTCTACACGGGACCGCTCATGGTGACCAACCGGAGCTTCATGACTTTCCAGGCCCGAAAGAACGGCTATCAGAACAGCGCCAGCGCGCAGCGGAAGTACATCCAGAAACTACCCACGCCGGCGCAATTGACCACCGGCGATTACACGAACTGGGTGACCGTATTCGTCGAACTGCCGCAGCCGATCCCGGGCGTTTCCATCGTGGTGACTCATCCGGCGGGAACGAACGAAACCAGGGGCGCGCCCCTCTCCAGCAGTACTGGCAAATCGCTGGGCAATTACACTGCTAATGCGACGGGCGAATACATCGTCAGGGCCACGGCGACGGACTGGGAATCATCCGATGCGATCACCAATACGCTGCGGTTTTACGTCCGGGACCTGAGCACGCCCGCTGATCAGTTGTTCAACACACCCGTGTTTCAAGTCCCAGCGGTTTCCTCACTCTTCCCGATCAATCCAAAGCCGTTGATCGTTTACTACACCACCGACGGGAGCGCACCCGACACGAATAGCACGCTCTATACGAGTCCGGTGCCGATCAATGCGACCACCACTTTCAAATGGCTGGCGATGCGCGAGGGCTATTATCCGCAGACCCACACCAACACGTACACCTCTGTGCCGCCGCTGGCCGTCACGCCTCAACCGGGGACTTATTCCAATGCGATCACCGTCACTCTGACCTCGCCGAACAATGAACCGGTTTTCTTTTCGGCAAGCGGCGGGCCTTGGCAAGCCTACACCGACCCGGTCACCTTCGATGGGTCCTTGCCGGGCGGGCCGCCAGGGATCCTTTCATTGCAGGCCATCTATACCGGTGGCACGACCAACTTTTTCAATTATCTGTTTCAAACCGACCCTCCGGTGTTGACGCCTCAAGACCAGGTCCTTTCCACCGGTCCAATCACTCTGACGGCGGCCAACGGAGACACCATCGGAGCCCAAGTCGTGTATTTCGAGGGAGACGCCGGCGGCGGGGCAGCCAGCGCAAACCGGCCGATGATCGCGTATTCCGAGCCCATCACGGTTTCCGCCAGCCGGTCCTTCCTGTTTCAGGCGCGAAAGAACAATTATCAGCCCAGCGCGCCGGTCCATCGATCATTCACCAGCCAGTTGCCTGCCCCAACGGTGCTGACCCAGCCCGGCACGTTCACTGCGCCCGTGCAAGTGCAGGTTCAGTCCGGACTGCCCGGTTACGGCGGAATCTACCTAATGACCCATTCTGGTGGCCCGTCCGGCGAGGACTGGATCACCAACAAAGTCACCACGGAGTCGCCGTCGGTAACCTTCCAAATCAACGCCAGTGGGACATACCAATTCCAGATGCAACGCGCCGGCTGGCTGGACAGCGATCCGGTGACATGGAACGCGACCTTCAATGTGGCGGATCTCGCGGTAACGCCGGCCGGCGGTCTCATCAGCATTCCCAGCACGCCGGTCACGGCCAAGGGAGGCAGCAATCCCAAGCCGCTGAAGATCTTTTACACGCTCGATGGAACCGTTCCCACGACCAACTCGGCCATCTACGCCCAGCCGATTCTGGTGAATGAAGACACGACGATTACGTGGCTCGCGATGCGCGATGGCTACAATCCGATGATTCAGACCAATTCGTATGTGTTCGTGGCCGGTGTGGCCGTCAGTCCCGTCGCAAATTCCTACAGCAACGCCACTGCTTTCACACTCACGCCACTGGGACCCAGTGACCGCATTTATTACCGGACGAGCCTGAGCGACTGGCTGCAGTACACCGGTCCGTTTACGCTGGATGGCACCGCAGAAATCCACTGCTATTCACAGCTCGGCACCAGGAACAGCATTACCAACCAATACACCGCGACATTCAAAGTGGGTCCGGTGACGGTGTCGCCCGGGAACCGAGTGTTCGCAAACGCCTTCGACATTGTTGCAAACAACGGCACCACCAACGCCGCAATCGTTTACGGCCGCGGCAATGAAGACGCCGGTCCGCCGCCACGCAGTCTCGCGTGGATCACGAACATTTACACCGGCCCGATCCCGCAGGCACCCGACAACAGTTCGTATTACATCTTTTCGGCGACCAAACCGGGCTACACCGCCGCCGACTGGGTGGACCGCATTTACAATGCGAAGATGCCACTGCCCAACTCAGCCCTCGGGACAAACCTCCAGATCTCGGCGCCCACCCTCAACACGCTGACCCTGTTCCGTCCGAGCTACGTCTGGAACTGGACCACCAATTACGCAAACCGAAAGCGCATCAATGGTTCGGTTCAACCCTTTGTCAATGTGACCTACATCCATCCAGGCACCTATTGGTACTATGCGCAACGGAACGGCTGGGCCGATTCGGATTACCTGCCCGTGACCGTCACGCTCAAGCAGCCCGACAATTTCGCAGAGCGCATCGATCTGACACTGCTCTTCCAAGGCGCCACCTACAACAACGGACAAGCGCCGCAAACTTACGGCGCGCTGGGCGACATCAGCGGCGCTACGCGCGAAGACAACGAGTGGGATGGCACCTTTGACGATGCGGGAATCGTCACGACGGATTCGGCACGCGTCACCTCGCTCTGGTATCGTTGGGTGGCGCCAACCAATGGCCTGGCGCAGATCAAGGTCTTCGACAATTACAGTGGCGCAACCAACCACTTCATCTACGGCGTTTACACGGGCGACAATCTGGCTGGTCTCAGCCCTGTCTTGCTGGCTCGCCAGCCCACAGAGTTCATGGCCGTGGCCGGGACCGAATTCAGCATTTCAGTCAACAACGGTCTGTCGCCTGGAGATGGAGGGGAATTCCAGGTTCAGATCGAGTTTTACCCGACGCCATTGAACGACCTCTTGACCAACGCGATTCCGATCTTCGCCGGGCAAGTCTATTCGGCCTACACCCATGCCGCCACCAATGAAACGGGCGAAATCAGCGGGAACAGCACGTGGTGGCACTTCAGCACGTTGCAAGGTGGCACGTTGGAAGTGCCGCTCAGGGCGGGTGTGGAAGCGACGCTCTGGCAGGGCGAGAGCACCGCCTCTCTGACTCAGATCCCGGCGCAATACCATACGGCGACCGACTATCACTTCCCGGAAATCACCACGAACAACTATTTCTTTGTCCTGCCCACCAGCGGCGCCTACAAACTTCGTGTTGCGGGCACAAAGGCGATCTACAGCTTCGCACCGAAGTTTCACCTGGCGCCGCCGCATGACGATTTCCCCGCCACGGTAAGACTGCCGGCCGGCGTCCAGGAGCAGCAGGACAATTATCTGCTATCGGCCGTCTCATACGACTCGACGACCCTGGGCGCCACTTTGCAGACGAGCGAACCTTCCAACACGTGGCCCACGACAGTCTGGTATCAGTGGACGGCGCCCGAAAGCGGTGACCTGGACATCAGCGTCGGGCAGCTCTTCCTGTTTTCGACCCCGGGCTTTGGGACCACGCTGGTCAGTTGGCAATCCCAGCCGGTCGAGTTTCTCACGATTCAAGCGTTCACAGGGAACAACTTCAGCGATTTGGTCGAACTGCCGCACGTGGACAACAAGGATTCTTTTTCATCGTTCACACTGATGCCGAATTTTGAAACCGAAGATCCAGCCACGAACGCCACGGTTGCCGGCGCGCCCATCGCCGACACCTACACGGCATTGTTTACGGGCAACGTTGCCTACACCACGTACCGCGAGGGGTGGTGGCGCTGGCGCGCTCAATTCAACGGCGACGCCTACCTCACCAAACTGTTGTCGCCACGAGGAACCTCCCATTCGATCGACGTCTTCACCGGAGACCGCTACGAGGATCTCCTGCCGCAATATCTTTATGCCCACTACGCGGGAGACTCCAGCATCGCTCCGCAGGGTTATTTCCACGCTACGATGGACCAGGTTTACACGTTTCACGTGCAGTTCGGGAATCGTCCGGCAACCAACGACAACTATTCGTTCAAGATCGAACCCGAAACTCTCTCGCGCGCCTACGTGTCCAAGGGTCAACTGGTGTATTTCCGCGTCGCCGGACTGGGATCACCGCACCGCATCAAGCTCAACCTGACCTCCCGCGCCAGCAACGACGATTTCAACGACGCGATGGTGATCCCGTTGCAGACGGCCACGTACGAGAACGGCAGAAAAGCCGTCGGCAGCACCAAGGGCCGTCTGGTCGGCGCGACCGCCGAAAGTTTCGAGTCCAACCAAGTCCATTCCGTCTGGTACAAGATTACTTCCCTAATATCCGGTCACGGCCGCGCGCGGTTGACGGGAAACTATTCCACCTTCGTCAACGTCTATTCGTCCTCGCCGGACGGGCCACCGTCGCCGGATGGGCAACCCGATCCCACCAATCTGGTATCTCTCAACCCAGAGGACTTCCCACTCACGCCCGGCACGCAGTATTTCATCCGGGTGTACGACCTGAGCATCCAGAACTACACGCTCGACATCATGCTTTCCGAGCAGCCTGCCAATGACCTGCTCATCGACGCCTTGCCACTGGCACGGTCCACCTTCAAGGCCTTCACCGACCATGCCACGATCGAGTCGGGCGAGCCCATCAAGCCGCAGAGCATCGGCGAGTCCGTGTGGTGGCGCTACGCGCCCAGCCTCGACGGCACCATGGTTGTGGACTCCGCTGAAAAGACGGCCTGCCTCTGGCAAGGAACCAACCTGCTGCAATTGGTCGAGATCACCAACAACGTGAACAGCCGAATCGTTGAGTCTCTGGGGAGAAACCAGGAATACCGAGTGTCGTTCGACACCAGGCCAGGCAAGCTGGAAGGGGATTTCAACGCCATGGCGGCTTACTACGTGCTGCCCGCCAACGACGACTTTGTCAACGCGCTCGAAATCACCAGCCGCCAGAACACCGTCTTCACGAACGGCGTCCTCTACACTTATTCGCAGCACGGCTACAATTACGGCGCCACCCGCCAGTTGAATGAGCCTGCGCCCAACCAACGTTCCGTCTGGTACACCTGGGTCGCGCCGACCAACTTGATCGTTTACGTCGCCTGCGAACTGCCGGTTTACGTTTACACTGGTGACAACGTCAGCGCGCTCAATCCGATTGGCGAAAAAGTCTTCTCGGCCGTTGCGGGCCAGACCTATCGCATCGCGGTTTGCGGCGGGCCGTCTGAGTTCACATTGACGCTCAACGGCGCGCTGCCGGCCTACAACGACAATTACAACTCGGCCATTGCGCTGTCCGGCGTCAACTCGGTCAGTTTCTACACCTACGCTTCCAGCGTGGAGAGCTACGATCAACCCACCACCAACAGTTATTCGGTGTGGTGGACCTGGACTTCGGGCAATTCGACCAACCTGTTTGTTTATCCGGACAGCAAACGCGGACCCGACGATCCGGTGCAGGACCAATATCCCCGATTCTTTCCTTCGGAAATCAGAGTCGTGGAGTCCTCGCCGGACGGGCCACCAAATACCGGAAAAATCGTCGGGCAAGGATACGTTTCGTTCGACCACCCCTACCTGAGCGATTGGTCGGACCGGAAATTCGTCTTGAGCGTTCCCATCCAGCCGGCGACGACCTACCGCATCGTGCTCCTCTCACCGTACCCAACCCGGGGACTGTTGCGCGTGTCTGAAAAGCCGTTGCCTGAGGGCTGTCCGTTGGGATCCGAGTGCAATCCGGCGACGCCGGTGTGGAGCAAGGAAGACAGTTACGTCAACGGGATCATTTATCGCAGCTACCTCCTGGCGTACGGCGGCAGCGCCCCGGATCCCTATTGGTTCTTCACCAGGTTCCCCTGGTTCGAGATCGGCCGGGACAGCTACGGCAATATCGTCAATGACCCGCAAGGGTGGCTCACGTCGTCCCGCACCAACATCACCTTCCGTTTCGACGGGATGGACCGCCCGTACACGGAGTACATGCCGGTTGTGGCTGGCAACGACGCAGACACTGTTCGCATCGTGACCGGCGCCGAGAATACGGGCGTCACGCTTCGAGATGTTCACGTCCCCTTCAACGACACTCGCGAACGGGCCATAATCCCGCCGCTCAAAGTTGACACAACCCCTTCCTACAGCTTCTCGACTTACGACAGCGCTCGACATCGTTCGATGTGGATCACCTACAACGAAATGGCTGGCACCGAAGAGGACGGTTATGCCGGCAGCGTGTGGTACCTCATGAGCATCCCCACTGCGGGCCGCTTGTTGATCGGCAACCAGACCGCCAGCATGCTGCAACTGATCCCGCTGAATGCGTCCCTCGAGGAGATGGTTGATACCAACATCGGCATCTACGACTATCACGCCGAGCTGCTGCCAAACGGGACTGTCTCCTATCCGACGATGGCTGAGCCGGTCATTAACTTTCGAGGCAAAACTCCCGTGAATGGATCAAACTTCCCTTACACCGAAGAACTCCGGTGGGTTTCGCCTTTCACCGGAAAAGCCATCGTCACCGTGAACCAGAGCAACATTATCACCGACACCACGTATCTGGTGACGCAATCGTCCCCGGCGTCGCAGACTCTCGAGTTTCAAGCTGAACGCGGACGGCAATACCGATTCACCGTCTACGCCAATTACAAGATCGGCGGCAGCTCGTTCCAGTTGAAACCGGAGATACCCACAGTCGTTCCCTCGGCGCCGCTTGGCCAGCCGATCACCTTCGGGCCTTACGGCTCCTCCACCAGCACCCGCGAGGTGGCCGTCAACCCCGGTTACTACTACGTCGTGCAGTTCGGAGATTGGTCTGCGGGCGGCATCGACGCTGATTTCTACGCCAATCTGTCCAACGACAACTTCGCCCAGGCCGCTCCCCTGACCGAGTGGAAGCTCACCCCGTACGGCAATGGCCGCATTTACAATCTAAGCTACCGCTACAAGCTGGGAAGCGCCACGCTGGAGCCCGGGGAACCGCCGCCGGCGGTCGGGGATCGCACGCTCTGGTACTCGTTCATCGCGCCGATGTCCGGCCAGCTTCAGTTTCAGGGCTGGGCCAACATCTACTCGGGCACGAGCCTGAGCAATTTGACTCTGCTTTCTCGCAACGACATCTACAGCCGGCAGCCTTTCTTTGTGACGGCGGGGAATCAGTACTACATCCAATCTAGCGGCTCCTTCGGCGGCAACAACGACGATACCGACAATTCCATCAGCATCACCGAAGCGCCTTGGAATGATTACTTCAACTCGGCGGTGGCCATTGTGACCAACCGCAACACGATCACCAACATCAACGGGACCAACTATTATCTGTACGAGTTCACCGCACCCGCCGGGTTCTGGCCCACGGTTCAGGACAGCCAGGGCGGGACGCACTACATTCGCAACTGGTACCGTATCGAAGCGGGGGACCTGGCCGACATCTGGGTCTACGGCTGGAACAACGCCTTCGACGGCGCAATCACAACTCCGGGCAACCACGCCTTTGCCGACATCAACATGGATATGCCGGTGAGCTTGCCCAATAACGATCCCTACGCGCAGACGGTGATCGTCACACCGGAATCGCGCGTTGAAGTGTTTCCGTCCGTTTGGGGCAGAAATGCGCTCGACATCAACGTGCCCTGGACGTGGAACTATGTCGCCCACCAGCAACTGGCCGAGGTCGTCACTAATGGGAGTTCCCTCTACGATGTTTCTTACACCGGCATCAAGGACCCGCGTTACAAAGGGTTGTTTGACCTTTCGGTGTTCTCCATCGGCGACAAACTCAGCTATCTCTACGCCGTTCCGGGCAACCTCGTCGTGAAAGCCGGTGGGCAGGATCTCCGCATGAAATATGTGTTCGTCCTGAAAAAGCCGACCAGCGTGAAACTGACTCCGGTGTTTCCCGTCGGCCGCCAGAGCGCCGCCGAGACCGTCGAAGTCAAAGCACAGCGCTTTCAACTGAACACGAACGTTTACACGTTCCTTTCGACCCTGGAAGGCGGCGAGCCCAACAAACCCGGCACTGGCGGCGGGTCGGTGTGGTGGACGCTCGATGCGCTGTACACCGGTTTCCTGCGCGTCAACGCCAACAGTGTTTACAATGGTTACAGTTGGAGCCCCACGCCGCTCATCTACATTTGGGAAGGAAACACCTTGTCTACGCTCAGCGTTCTGGCCAGCAATTACACCACGGCCAGCTCGCTGGGACGCGAGGTAATCGCCGCAGTCGTTGCGGGGCAAAAACTCTGGGTCAGCGCCGACCGGCAAGGCGATGGCGGGGTGTTTAACTTCACGGCCACTTTGGAGCCCCGTCCCCTGAACCAGAACCCCGATCACGCAACGGAACTGGTGGCCAAACGGACGGATTTCGAGAACGGGACCAACTGGGCCTACAACGCCGCCTTCACGATCTATCCGATCAGCGGTGACTACACCAATAATGAACTGTGGTTCAAACTGAACGCGCCCGCCGACGCGCGGCTTAGGCCCGACGCGAACGCCAATCTGTTGACGCTCTATGCGGCCCTCAAACACGACCTTCGCATCACCCCGCCCAGCCGCGACTATTTGGGCGCCCTCACGCTCCGCATCGATACCGATGATCCCGCAGTCATCTATTACACGCTGGATGGATCCACGCCATCTCCCGGCGCCACGCCCTACACGGGACCGTTCACCATCACCAACTCGGTTGCAGTCAAGGCGGTCGCTTACCGGACGAACCGCACCGAAATCTACGCCACGGAAAGTTACGTCTATCACACGCCGCTCGATTATCCTGTCCCATCCGGCACCAACAGCGGTCCCTACCTGCTCGACTTGAGCAACCCGGACAACGACGGGGCGACCATCATCTACCGGCTGGAAGGCGGAGACTGGCAGACTTACACGGGACCCACCAACCTCGATGGCCTCGGAGATTTCGGCGACGGGTACGTTTATTTCACACGCGTAATCAACGGGCAAACCAACCCCATCCAGTACGTGCATGTTAATTTTCAGATGCCGGTGCCGGAGTTGGACGTTACCAATGCGCTCATCGCCTATGCCGAGAGCGGACTGACGGTGAGCATCACCAACGTGCCGCCGGGCGCGACGGCTTCGTGGATCGACAACGGAACGGAAAGACCGTTGGTTTCCAATGCGGAGGACCCGAGCATTTGGCGGTTGTTCATTCCCATCTCGCAGGCCGGCACGTATCAGTTCCGTCTCTCCAAGCCCGGCTACCAGCCCTCACCTGTGGCAGTCGGGGTTTACACCGCTCAACCAATACCGCCACCGGACTCGCCGCAGTTGCAGCCAGTCGCCGGAAACACACAGGCGTCCGCCTCGTTTTCCGTCACCGGTTTGACTTCGGACTCTGTGCTCCAAATCCGATACAGCCAGCACCTCCGGAGTGCCGCGCCCGTTTCGGGCGGCACCCTGCTGCCAGCCACTCAAGATTATCTTCCGGGCTTGGGCGAGGAATACCGGCTGTCCAATCCGGGCTGGTATGTCACCGGTGCCGGCGACTTCAATGGCAACCTGTTCAACCACACGTGGGAGGCAGGCAAAGTTGACACCTACACACCGACCAACGGCCAGGTGGAAGTCACCATGCCCTGGGGCAGTCAGGCGCAGATGGTCGTCATTCGCACGATCTGGGGCCGCAGTACGGAGTCCGAACCCGCGACCGTGCCCATTATCTGGAAGATGCCGCAGCCGCAGTTCGTCGCCATAACCAACGTGGCGGCGTCCTGGAATGGCACCAACTACACAAAGGCTTATTTCGAACTGCGGCCGGCGCTGCGTCTGGGCGCCGTCCGTGTGTCTTACAACTCGTCCGTCGGGTTGCCTCAGTATGATGAGAGCTTCGCGCCCACGCTCTACGCGCGCATCTATTCCATCTATCTGTTCAACGGGAGCACGAAATTCTTCTACATGACCGACCCGTTCCACACGCACGATCCGCAGATCGCCACGCCTTCGCAGACCGAGACACCGTTTACCACCTTCCTCGCGTATTTTCTGACGAAGAAGGACGACCCCGACTACGGTCTGTGGGCGTTCTGGATGGACCAGTACGGTGTCGCGGTCAATGCGCCCAACAACCGGCCGCCGGGAGTGCAACCGCTGTGGGACCAGATGTTGACGTATGCCAACGTCATGTCGCTGTTCGACGGCTGGGTCAACCAGGGCTTCACACGCATCCACACCGACTACCTGTATCCGCCTTGGATCATCGCCCGAACAAGACCTCTCATCCACGTCAACGCGCCCGGGGGCACAGCGACCGTCGTTCAACTGCCGGTCTTTTACAATCTCCCGGGAATTTACGCACCGGCCAATATCGAACCTTCGGACCCGGTAGTCATTCAAGCCCCGTAAACAGAAGACGACCCCAGTCGCTTCGAGTCGCTTTGAACGCACACCACTCCCGCCCGGCTGATTGCAATTCGCCCCTTCAACAGCCCCTGGGACTTACAATGAAGGAGGACACTTGATGCACATCTGCCGGAGTTCGAAGAAGATCATGGATAAACGGTTTGGCATTTTCTGCATGGTCGGCGCCGCACTTCTGGCGTTGGCGCAGGCGAATCTCCCCGGCCAGACGCCCCCGGCCGGACCGCACACCCCACCGCTCCCAGTACCGGACTGGAGCTTTGTTTACATTCCCACCACCGCCGATCCCCTGACGGAAAAGCCACTGCTCCCCTACGCGGATCTGATCAAGGGACACGAGTACCTCATCAAAGCCCACGGCAATCCGGGGACTTACGATCTCAAACTCGATTTGAGAACCCTTCCCCATCACGACGACTTTGAGAATGCGTTGCCGGTGAGTTTCCCCCGGACGGGCAACGCGCTGCCGCCGGTGAACTTCAAGCAGTACAACATCCACGCGACCCAACAGGCAGCCGAGCCCACCGTTGTCTATCGCGGATCAACACTCTGGTACATGTTGACCGCCCCGAACGGCCGGATGACGGTTACGATCTCCACCGCAGGTTTCGCCAAGCCCATCCAGAAACCCTACGTCACCATCTGGAAAGGGACGAACCTCGCCGAACTGTCCTTCTACGCCGAGAATCGGCTTCCCCTGACCAACAGCGTGGATCCGTACGCGTTCCTCCCCGAATTCAATTTCGCCGTCCGCAAAGACACCACGTATTTCATGCGCCTGGATGCCGCGGACACCGAGGGCGAATTCTCTGTTCGATGCTCCTTCCGCTACGACGCGCCTAACGACAATCTTTCGCAGGCGTTGGCCATCGCGCTCGCCGCCGTTCAGTACGACAACGGCATCCGCCACACGAACGCGGTTCACGGCAACAACTACGGCGCCTCCACGCAAACCGGCGAGCCCCTGGATCTCCAGCGCACGGTTTGGTACCGGTTTGCGGCTCCCGCAGCCGGTTACGCCCACGTCTCGCTGGGCAGCAACATCAATCACAGCGCCACGCTGTTCACCGGCCCGGCGAGCGCCTCTTCGTTCGGGCAGCTTGCGCGCGTTACCGCTCCGGTCCCGGTGTCCAAAGATCAAAACCTCTATGTCGCCATCGGCGGAGAAGAGGAAGGTGAATTCGATCTGCAGGTCAGTGTCACCCAGCCGCCGGCCAACGATTATTTCACGAATTCCATCCCGATCACCCAGTCACGACAAACTCTGATCTACAATTACTACTCCAAGCTGGATGAGACGCTCGATCTCGCAATCCCCGGCGTGAACAACTCGCTGTGGTGGAACGTCACGCCGGCGGAGACGGGCACACTCTCGTTGCGAAGTGTCGATGGTAATTTTTCGCAAGACTACTGGCGGCTGATGGCGCTGGACCAAGGCGCCTATCGCACCCTCAATCCGGTAACGCAAAGCCCCGGCCTCAAGACCTTCAACGTCAATGCGGGCGAACCTTGCTTCCTGTGGTTCGCCGTTCCGAACGACGAGATCGGCGAGGGCCAGATCTCGTTTGAACTGTGGGCGAACCCCGCCAACGACGATTTTGGCCAACCCATCGACATCACCGATTTCACAACCGCGACCTACAGCAACGGTGAAGTGCGCAAGTATTCGCTGACGGGTCGTAACAACGGCAGCACCGATCCAGGCGAACCACTTCCTCATACCGTGTGGTATCGATGGACCGCCCACGGCTCCGGCCACCTCGATACGACGATCTCATCTTCGGTGGTTTCCCTCCTTACCGGTTCCTCGATGGACGGGCCAACAGGAACCAACGCCGCGACTTTTCAAGCGATCACCACACCGACACTCGTAGCGCCCGGCCAAGTCATCACGTTCGCAGTCGGCGGCAATTACGACCAATACACGCTGGCCTGCGACTTCCGGCCCACACCCGACAACGACAAACCCACCGAGCCGATTGCGATCGTGCTGGGAGAAAAATACACGCTCTACACGCGCTACGCCAACCTGTCACCCGCCGACGTTGCGGGTGCCAGCGATATCTGGTTTACCTACGATCCCACCCAGTTTGCCGGCCCGATCGAATTCCGCCTGAACCCGGACGCCAACGGGAAACCGGTTACGTTGCAGTTGGCTCAAGGCGGACAACCGCTGGCCAGTCACACGTTCAACAATCGCAACGAGGACCCCTTCACGGTGGAGATACCTCCCAACGGGCTGGTCACGGTCCGTGCGATCTGCGCCTTTGCGGACACCGACTTTGATCTGATTGCGACCTATCAGGCCATCAACGATGACTTCGCCCATCGCATGGCGCTGACTCTGGAACCGCGTTCGTGGGACGTCTCGACGCCAGCGGGACCCGTGACGATGAGAGACTATTACCGTCGCGTGGTCGTCAACAACCGCAACGCCGGAGTCGAATCGTCCGAGGCCGGCCCCAACCGGCAGGAAGCGGCCAGGCTCTCCGGCAAATCACTCTGGTGGGAGTTCACAACACCGGACGAGTTCGGCACGTTGAGCATCAAAAGCCGGCCGGGCTGCCCGCCGCTGCTCTACCTGCTCACCACCAACTCCGTCATGCCGACCAGTCCGCTGGATTACTGCGCCTGGAATCGCATGACCATCGGCAATCCGTGGTACTCCGGCGACCGTTATCCGGCCACCAGCCAGAGCGTCATCCTCAACGCCGAACCGCGCACCACCTATCGGCTGCGCGTGGACACGCAACTGGGTTACGAGGACCAGTTGATGGATTTCGACATCATGGTTGTGCCTTATCCGCCCAATGATTTCATGCAGCGTCCCACGCCCATCCCGATCCAGGAGACGACTTCGGTCAGCACTTACAAGAACCGCTATCAGGTCAAAGCCAGTTCATATCAAGGCAGCGTCACGGGCAGCATTTACGGCGGCACCCGCCAGGCCATCGCCACGACGCTCGACGGTGACATCATCGAAACCTCCGCCATTTACGCCCGCTACGCTTCCAGTGTGCAGGACTTCCCCTACGGTCAGAGCACATGGTTCAAGGTGCAAACTCCGGACGCGCGCAGTTACACCTTCACCACGTTCGGAAGTTCCTTCCGACCGTTCGTCGCCATCAGCGATGGGTTTCCCAGTTACACCGGCATGAAATACCTGCCGGATGGCGGCCAATACATTTTGCAACCCAACAAGGATTACTACGTTCTCATCGATGCGTTGGTTCCCCCGGCGCAATACCTCAACTCCTTCGGGCGCCTGCCCCACATGGGCCTGGTCAACACGTACGGATTGGCCAATGACATCAATCGCGCCGGGCCGGAGGCAATCGCCGGAGCCGTCAACCTCCGCCTCTACACGGCCGAGCAGACGCCCAATAATCTGTTTGAACTGGCCTCACCGATTGTCCTCAAGCCCGCCTACCTGCCGGGAACCAACGCAGCATGCGGCGATTACGTCAGCCTGCTTTATGGCTACGGAATTGGCGACAACACGATGGCGACCAAGGAAAACGCCGCGTACGACGATTTTCCCGGCGGCGCCGGCAAGACCTTGTGGTGGAAAGTCACTGCGTTAAAGAGCGACTTCCTGCGCTTTGACCTCTCCGACAGCGCCTGTTCCGTCGTGACAAGGTTGTTCAACGACAACTCGCGCGCCAGTTGGGTGACTTACACCAACAAGCAATTCCAGATCCTCGCCGAAGCCGGACACACGTATTATCTCGGGGTCGATTCCCTTGCCGGTAACAGCGGCATGATCGTGTTGGTCGCATCGCAAACACCCGACGCGCCCAACAACGACAACTTCGTCAACGCTCGAGAAATCACGAGCCCCATCACCTGCGGCATCATCGACAACGCCACGCTCGAACCGGGAGAAAGCCTGACCGGAACCGGCAGCGTCTGGTACCAATGGCACAACTACTCCCGTCACGAAGAACCGGTCGCCTTCGCCTTGTATGCCGATCCGGCCAAAAGGATGTCGATCTACCGCGGCAGTTCGCTCAACTCGCTCCTGCCCGTGCATCTGGACGACACAGGGTTGTCCTATGTGGCGCAGCCCGGCGAGAACCTCGCGCTCCGCGTTTACGATCGGAACTACCCGGTCAAAGGCGAGTTCCAGATCGGACTGAACATCGGCACCAACTATTACGTTGGCCAGGTTGACATCACCCCCTCAACGATCTTCACCAACAGCCTGCTGGTTGAAGCGCGCTCAATGTCCAGCGCGCGCCCGCTGATTTTCTACAGTACCAACGGCGCAGCCGGGCCAGGATCGCCGGTTTTCGAGAATCGGGTCATCACCAACTCGGCTCGCATGGATTTCTTCGTTCAGTTTCCCAACGGGCCGGCTTTCTCCATCGCGCGCGAATACATTCTGGCGCCCGATATCCGATTGACGCCATCACAGACCTTCAAAGGCTTGCTGGTCGTGTCCTTGACCAATGCACCACCGGGCACGGTCGCCACCTACGCGATTGGCGACGGCAACGGCAACCCACCGGCGAGCGCCCCCAACCTGCCGTTCGACAATCTGCCGCTAACCGAGTCCGCCCATCTGGTGGTCCGGGTGGCAACCCCGGGTTTCGACATGTTTACTCTGGAGGGACATTACACCAATACCGTTGCCGATATCACCGCGCAGATGCTGGAAGGCGACCAGTTGGAACTGGCCACGACAACGCCGCAAGCCGCGCTGCAAGTGCGGCAAGGGCCGAGCAGCGAAACCTACAACACGAACCAAATCCTCATCACCCCCGATTACCCGATTCTCGACGTCATTGCATCGCGGACCGGATGGCAATCGGCCACGACGCAAATCAACCTTTCCACCAATTACACCATGAGCTTGCTGCCGCTGGTGTTCGAAACGAACACAGTTACCTCAAGCCACCTCCAGCTCACGCTGACCGATCCCAATGTCGGTTCCTATATTTGGTATCGCATTGCGCGCCCGGACGGCAGCGTTCTCAGTTCCAGAGCCACCAACACTTTTGCGTTGAACGCTCCGTTCACATTCGACCTGGAGGCTTTTCCTGCCAGCCCCATCCTGAGCCGCCGCGGACCTTCCACGAACGTGCATTTCACCGCCAAGCTTCAAATGCCGGCCATCGTTCAGGACGCGCAGGGGCTGATTGAGATCACCGACCCGAACGAAGGCGCGGACAGCAGCCTGGTCGTAAACGGTACGCCCCTGGGGATCACCAACTGGACCATGCCTTATGACGGCGAAGGCACCATCACCGCTTTCGCCATGTCGCTCATCGCCGAAAACAGCGACACCAACTCGCTGACGGTCACCTACGCGCCATTTATTACTGTCACCCCGCCAACGGCCACGTTCACCACAAATGTGACGGTTCACATCCACAGTTCGATCGGCAGCCGGCTGCGGCTGTCACTCAATCAGGAGGGACAGCACCACGAAACCTATCTTCTCACACGCAACACGGACCTGATCATTGATCGCCCCACGGTGCTGATTGCCCAGGCCGAGCGATATGGGGCTGTTCACAGCGCGTCCACCAACATTTACAGGGCTAAGGTCACCGCGCCCACGGTCGAGCTGCCGACTCCGCAGGATGGAAAATATCCCATCTTGACCCCCGTGGTGTTAAGGACAACGACACCCGGTGCGACCTTTCAATACGGGATAGATTTCAGCCCATGGAACAACAGCAGCGGGCTGGCTTACCTGCAAGATGGCAGCCACACTTACCGTTTCAAAGCGGTCAAGCCCTACTGGGAGGACAGCGATACTGTCACCATGTCGCTAACGGGTTACACGCCCGAGGTGTCATTGGTGAACTACGTTTCTCCCTACTGGACCATTCTGCCCGGCATCACCACCCGGGTTTACGCCACCAATGCGGCGCTTGCATCCACGCCCTTCGTGCAGTTCATCCATCAGGTGTGGCTGACCGGCGGAAGTCCAGGCGATTTCATACCGCTGGATGCGCCGGTCACGAATCTGTTGGTGTGGCATCGCGTGGTCAAAGTCATTCGCGAAGACGGCATTGGGGTGACGAGCATCGTGGAAGGTCTGCCGCAGGCGACCCTTGTCGAAGCGCACTATTTCGACTTCCGTGTAGACGATCCCGACCCGCGGCTGCAAGTTGGCCCGGGCACTGAAGACAGCATTTTCTTCTACAAGCCAGTGTGGTTGGAGAGCGCCTCCAGCAACGTTGTTCTGCAGGCGGTCGGAACCAGCGTGGCCTACGACCTGACTCCGATTCGCCAGGGAAATCGCTGGCTCATCCCCGGCAATTTCATGGACCAGGGCCATGTGACCTTGCGCTACCGGTCCTCACCGGACGGGCCGCCAGGGAACTGGCAGACGTTCATCATGCGGTTCAAGACGCTGGAACCGGATCAATACGTTGCCGCAACCAACTCCGCCCAGATCATCGTGCAGTTGGATCCGAACTACGCCGGTCATCCGGTCGGTGCCTACTACGAAAGCGCTGCGGCTCCTCCGGATACGAGCCAGCCCCTGGCCAATCCCATTGAACTCCGCGACCGGATGGGCTCTTTCAGCTTCAGCAGCCAGACCACAAATCAGATGTATTGGATCAACAGCAAATACATCCTGACAAACTGGACATCGCCGGACGGGCCACCAGGGATCAACCTCTACACCAACCTGCCCGCTGTACCCCTGACCCCATGACATGAAGCGTCTCCTCACGATCTTGAGTGCAGCCATTTTTCTAAGCTGGGGTCGCGGTGGCCCGTCCGGCGAGGACCTCTTTGCCGGGCTTAACACGAACGTGTTTCTCGACCCGCCTTACAATGGCACTGGCGTTGTTCCCATACCGCAACCGCCCGCAGGACCGGTCATCGAAGATCCGGCTTTCGACATTTACTGCGACCGGTACAAAACCTCCATCGACCTGCGGACCGGCACCAATCAGATCGTCAGCAAGATCACCCGGATCTGGGTGCCAAAATACCGTTACTGGCAATGCGCCTCAGATTTTTGGATTTGGTATGATGGCATCGCGCAGTGCTGCAACCCGGCCAACACAGTGATCTACACCTACGAAGCGGCGCTCAATGCCTACCCGGCCAACTGCAACAGCATTCCTCGCGTCGTCACGAATCCCAAAACAGATCTCGCCACGCCGCAATACGCCGGCGGCGGACCCAATGGCTGGTTCGGTTCATGGTGGATGACCGATTATACTTCGCCCGATGGACTGCAGGCTGGGACGCGCTTCAACACCTTCTGTTCCATCGCCCCGGGAACCCGAGATGGCTTCCCCTGGTGCGGACTGACCATCTACGCATCCTCGGGCCATTGGTGCACCAGTAAACGTGTGGGAACGGTCTACGGCGTCACGGAAATCACCGAGGCCTGCACACCCATTTCCCTCACCATCGATGTTCTCGACATCGTTCACCAGATGGACCCCGGCGCCACCGTCTGCCGCGACTTGAGCGGCAACCTCGTGTTCTTTGCGGGCGATTCCGGTCTGTGGGCGGGATTGCCTCACGGTTATCTCAAGGTTTCCGGCAACTGGATTCTGTTCAGTGCCGACCCCGCTTTCAATGTCGGCGCGCTGCCTGACACGCCCGAAGAACTTTCCCAGAGTTTTCCCGACCTCCTTGCCCAGGCAGCCGCGTTCAACACCATAACCCGCGAAGAGCTGCTGGCGGTTATTCAGGCGAAGACCGTCGAATTCATCACCTCAATCGGGTTTCAGAAGCTCGGTGCTGGCATTTGGGGCATTGCTTTGCCGGAGGATACTTCTTCGGCCTGCGAGACGTTGATGTTCAATGTGTCCGACCTCAACATTGGTTTCTGCCCGCCGCCGAATTGCCTCGACTGTCCGAAGCCCAATTCCAACGGAGGAATGATTCTGTCCGGGTCACTGACCGGAAGCTGTCCGCCGGATGGTGGCATTGGCACCGGAGGTCCCGGTTCAACGGACAACAGCCTCTTCTTGTCGTGGGCCGTTGACACCAACAAATATGGCGCGCCCAAACTACTGACCGATATTCCGACGCTGCAAGGCCAGTTCCCGACGAACCTGCCCGCGTCGGGGACGCTCTCCCTGACCAACGCTTACGTGCCCGAGGGTTACGCTGGCGTCAGTGTGCTGCTTTACGCGCTCAACCGTGACACGGGCGCGGGCACCGTCCGAGCACTGAACCTGGTCGTTAACTCGAATACACCGGCCGTGATCACCAACCTCACTGCTTCCACGTCCAGCACCCCCGGTGGAAACGTACTGGTGACTTTTGCCTTCGATGTTCTTTCCGACGGGCCTTCGCAAATCACTTATCGCATCACCCAGGCAGAGCAGACGCAGTCCGGCTTCGTTCAGGGTCCCACCAACGGGGCCACTCTGACTTTCATCACGGACCGCGCCGGAACGGTCGAGCTGTTGCTCATCAATCCTTGCGGCGCAGAAACGTTCTCCAGGGCGAGTGTTTCGCTCGATGGCCCGTTACCTCCAATCATCGAGCTGTACTCCTATTATCCCGACAGCACCAATCTGAGCCTGATGCTGGAAGAAAAAAGCGGCAGCACGGTTGGCTATGTTGTCCGCAACCCCAGACCGGAAAACCAAACTATCGGCTACGCGTTCTACAATAAGGAAAGCGGGCTGGTGCTCCAGTCCGGGACCTTCACCAACGCGAGCCTGGAGATCGTCACCAACGTCCGCTTCACGGAAATGACAGCCTATGCGCTAGGCCCGAGCAACTCCCTGCTGTCAGCGTCCGTCACCAGGTCCTCACGGATACACATTGAAACGCCTTCACTGAACCTGCCGCCCGCCTTGAACAATCCGGTTGTCACGGCCATCACCAATCTGACACAGCAAAAAGGCGCCTTCCGCAGCCAGCTCTTTAGCCTTCAGAGCACCGAAGGAATCAATGGATTCAATTCGATTGTCTATCCGGCCAACGGGGTCGTCCCTGTGGAATTGGACGGCAACAATGTGGAGCCGCCCGCAGCTAATGGGTACTGGACCAACGTCCTTGCCAACGTGTCGTTGCCGAATGACTGGTTCCAGACGGGGAACATGAGCGATCCGCCTGTGCGGACGGAAGGCAGTGCCACGGTGACCACGCGATTCGACGTCGGCGACCTCGCTGTCATCGTCAGCACCACCAACGGCCTCGGAACGGTTGCGGTTTCCACTGTGACGTCCAATGCGGTGCTGGCACTGGAACGTTCCGTGAACGGCGATTGGACGACGGTCAAGACCATCAGCGGCAACAGCGGCACCTTCACCAACGTCAATTTCGGATTCACTCAGCGGATCGCCGGGCGCAAAAACCATTACAATCCGGCCTACTACAGTTTGGACAAATCCCTCTATCTCCGGGTCAACCAGGATTCATGCAGCAGTCAGATCTTCCTGACGGTCAATCCTGCCGTCACCAACGTCGCGATTGCCGGGGCCAACTTTGTCACGAACCTCAGTGTTGCCGCCCTCGCGCTGGACGGCAACGAGATGATCCAGTTCCCCGCTTTCGCGCTCAATGACGGAAATTACACGTTCACCGCTGCCGGCGACGCAACCCCACTCATCCAAAATCTCACCGTCAGCGGCAGGTTTTCTTACCAGATTGAACTGGCAGGTGGAGGTGCCAATTTCATCACGGGCACCAATCCGACGAACAACGAACCCGTTTACATTCTTGATGTCACGGGCGCGATCAACCCGCGTTTGCGCCTCAGCTCGATCGACAAACCATCTCTGGCGTTCGCGCTCGGCCAACCCGCGCGCGTTGACCGGCTCAATGCCCAGGAGGTGGAGATAAACCTGTCTGGCATCATAACAACCACTGAGTTCCAGGCACGATTGGCAGTCGATAATCAACCGTGCCCGGACATCCTCATCCCGTTGAGCGTGGTCGTGCGGCGCGGCTCGCCCAACTTCGACATACCCGTCAGCGAACCCAAGACGGGAGACTGCCTCAAGCTTTTCAACGGGAGCATCCCCCGATGGCCCTGACACAAGACACCTGCACATGAAAACCAAAACCCCAATTCTCGCCGCCGCCATGGCGGCCTTCACCCTCAGCGTCATTGGCGCTGGCCCCGTCGCTGGTGGCCCGTCCGGCAAGGACCAGACGCCGCCCGGGCCGGTCGTCAAAGAGTACGTTGTTCGCCCGCCATCTCTGGATGGCAGCAAACCTCCAAAGGTGGAATCCCAGAAGCGGGCGCTGCCCGCCATCTGGTCTGGCGGAAACCTGGATGTGCCGAAAGACATCCATTTCGATTTTGATCCCGCCCGGACCAACTACGTCGCCATCTACTCGGTGACGAACAAGACGGACGACCCGGTTCAAATCAAGGGCTACACATCGTCGTGCCAATGTACGAGCGTGGAGTCCACCAGCCAGACCGTGCCGGCCAGAGGCGCCATTCAAATCAAGGCGGTCATCCAGCAGCAACGTCCGTCCGTCCAATACGTGATCCTGCAGGATGGCCAAACGAATCTTTACCAAACCGTCATCTGGATCCAACCCAAGCAATGAACACACGTCGCTTCATCCTGGCATCCGTCGCGTTGATTTCGGGCGCCGCCGTCATCGCCATCGCCCAGACCATTAGCCCGCCGGAGTTCAAGCCGCTGCCCAAGTTCCAAAGCGCCGCGCCGGCTACTCCCAGCCCTGCCCACGTGGTGAACCACAATCGTCCGGCCGAAGGGTTTGCGCCCTTGCCGCGAATCGAGCCGGGCGAACCGCCAACGGAGCGTTCGGCCGCCGCGATCGCGAAGCTGCGAACCGCGGATCAGCAACTGTGGCAGGCCATGACTAACTCGGTATTTCAGGCCCAATTCCAGCAGACACTCACGCTCATCAAGCTGGCAAACCAGCAGCCGGGCGTCCGCGCCAAGGTCGAGGCGGCACGCAAAGAGGTCCAGGATTATCTCCGCCGGCACAGTGCGGAGTTGATGCCCGTGTTTGAAAAGATGAACGCGCCAAGAGAACTGCAGCGCCAGGAGGGGCAGCTCACTGAGTTGGTATTCTAAAATCGGCGCGTCGGTGTTCTCCCTTCGAATCAGCCCAGCATGTTTGAATTCATCCTCGCATTGCTGACCACGATGTTCCCCATTCGTGGCAGCCAGATCATGGAACTGGATTTCCGCGGACTGACCTGCGGCGAAATCGCCCCCAGAGATTTGTCCAGTTTTCACTTCGCCAACCCGCTACAAAGCCCCACACAGGCAACCAACTTCGCGATCCTGTGCGCCACGCTCGATTGGGACGCGACCAAATACTTCAAGGCGGCGCCTGCGTCGCCGGACGAGTTGCGGCTTTATACGGCCTACTACCTCGCGGTTCCGCCCAATACCAACGGGCTCAAGTTCATGCGGTTTCATGTCCAGAGCTGGCAGACGAACTGGATCGCCTCCGCTCTCGAGGACGACCTCATCAAACGGCTGAGTGTGGAATCGCCTGCGGACGCCAACACGCTGGTGTCGCGGATGCTGGAAAACCCGGAGAACCTCCGGTGGACGCGCTGGTTCAGTTGGCACAAACTCATGGAGGAACGTCGCAAGGCCGAAGCTTTCGAGTACGCCGAGCGGGAGCATGTGCGCACAGGAATCACCTTCTCAATCGAATTTCCATGTCTGCCTTTTAACCTCGAACAACCTCCCGTTCGTGTCCTCTGGCCATCGAAGGTCCGCACCGAAGTTTACCAATACCATTTCCCCGGCGCACAATGGGCACGGCAGGTGATGCCGCCACCCGGAAAACCCATTTACCTTCCGGCGCAATGGGAACCGCCCAACGGTCAACGCTACCAGCGCAGTTGGCAACGCGGCCCGTCGTGGCAGATTACCTACAGCCAAAAGGAGAACACCCTGACCCGCTCGGTCACGTACGTCACCATGGACAGCTACGTCCTTGGAACAATCATCACGAATTCCTTTTCCGAAATCATTGTGGAAACACCGCCGCCGAAACGATTCGTGGTCAAAACACCGTCGTTCGTTGAAGTTCGTTGAAGTTCGTTGAGCGTCCCGTGGTTCGGGCCGCACTCGAAATTCAAGCGTCGCTCCAATCGCCGTCCACAACACTCGCCCCGTTTGCACCCAGAGGCCGTTCCTGAACCGGCCCTATGCAAGCGATAAGAACATCCGTGGCTTCGCCAACAAACGCCCTCCAGGAACCACCCAGAACTGATGGGTCGCAGATAATTGCAGGCGGTTCGAAACGCCCGGAAGTCGGAACCCGCCGGTTGCACGATGAAGGCCAGCGTTCGGGTCAGCGCACTGCCGCTGCACCGCCGCCCGCAGTGGTCTGCCGCTATGCGGAAAATCTGATTACGACGCGCTGTTCAAAATTTGATTGCCCCGCATGCTCACGGCCTACCAAAAACTCGGTTCCAATAAAGGCTGCGCGAGAGTCTGGATTGAGTCGCCGCGCCTCCAACAGCTGGGCTTTGAGGCGGGCACCTTCCTGGATGTGCAGCACCGGACCAGCCATACGATCCATCTGGTCCCCGTCGGCCACAGAACTCGCAATCGGGTTTCCTTCCGCGAAATGTCGGGGCTGGCCTGCCCGATCATTGATCTGAACAGCCGTCGTTTGTTGTCCGATTTCCAGGGACACACGGAGATCAAGCTCTCCGCCAGTTTCAAAATGTTGCAGGTGACTCCGTCGGTGCGTTCCTTTCACATTGTGCGGCATCGCACTCAAGGCTTGCCACTGCCTGCCATCGAGTACTTCGCCGGTGGCGGAACCCTGACCAGCGCCGTCACCGATGACCCAAGATTCAAGCTGGCGGGCGCCGTCGAGATATCGCCGAGATTCGCGGCGCACTTCGCATTGGAACATCCCGACGTGCCGCTCTACCAGTGCGACATCCGTGATTTGGACCCTGGCGACTTGCCCTCGGCTGCCTTCATGTTCGCCAGCTTGCCTTGCACGTGCTTCTCAACGACCGGCGTGGCCAAAAAGGGTTTGAAGGGAGGCAGCGAACTTGGGGACGACGGCGACCTGTTCCTGTCCTTCGCGCATCATGTGGCTGCACACATGCCGTTGGCGGTGATGGTGGAAAATGTACCGGGATTCTTCGGGCCGAACGCGATCGCTGGTCGCGTATTGATGGCTCACCTGGAACGTCTCGGTTACCACGTCCACTATTTTCAGTTGAACCCATGGGACGAGTGGGCGGAACCTCAGGACCGCAAACGAGGTGTCATGGTGGCCACTCTGTTCGCGCGTTTCTACCCGGCCATTCCCATGAGACCGTTCTGTGGGAGTGCCAGCGACTATCTGGATGCGCCGGATCCCATTCGAGACCGGGCGGAGGCGGAGCGCATCCGGAACTGCGTCGCCGGACGACAAGAACACATGGAGCGCCACCGCGCCGCGGGCAACGGTTTTGGGTTCACCGTGATCGACCCCCAGAGTTCGAAGGTCCCCACCATTTTGCGCAGCTACTGGAAGATCAACTGCGGTCCGTTTGTCGCTTGCGAAGGTGGAGTTCGAATGCTGCGGGTCCCGGAAATTGAGCGGCTGATGGGATTCGTTCCCCGGAAGGGTTTCACCAGCCGATCATACCCCACTGCGGTGGAGATTTTGGGGCAAGGCGTGCAAACGCGAATCTTCCGGCAACTGATCGGTCAACTGGGCGATTTCCTCGAGCACATGCTCAAAACCGATCGCGTCCCCACACCGCCACAGTATCGACTCTTCAACTGACTTCTTTTCGCCATTCACGGATCCGCGCGAATCGAATAAAGCAGCAGCGTCCCGGATCATTTCGCAGCGGCTCGTCTAACCAAACAAGTCGAAGGAAAACCCTTTGGGCTGTCGCGCTTTGACCGCTTTCTCGACTTCGCGTTTCACGAGCCGCTTGACCCGCTTATCCTGCTTCTTGTCCGCGAGCGTCCTGGTCATGGCAACTCCGGCACCGATGGCGACCAGACCCGACACACCGGCGGCGGCTCCCGCCACCTTGGGAATCCCCATCTGGCCGATACACTGGAAACGCTCGCCACCATCTCGTATTGCCGTGAACAACTGAGCAGGTGTGCCCGAGAACTTCATACTCGATTATAGGCCAAAGTGAGATGGCGAAGCCCGAAGGTGGCTGAGAATTGAACTGGACTGCGACAGCGAATCGGTTGCGTGGCATCGTCGGGATCATCAGTCCAGCCAGTTGACTCTCAAATGTGATTTGGGGTTGTGCGGTCTGGATTTTGCTAATTTCGCTAATGCGCCGGCCCAAAAACTTTTGTGCTCGACGAGGGGGGCAATACATCACCCGCCGCACTATAATGAGAGACGACCGTGTATGTATCAACGGACATTCGAGTGAAAGCCGCCTTGACACCCGCCGTGGTTCTCGCCCTGCAATTGCTGTTGGGAACAAATCTTATTTACGGGCAGGCCACCAATCACCCGACCACCATCTCTCCAACTGTCTCCAGGTTGGACACGAGCTCCACAAATGGGACAGGCCAGGCTTACCTTCCGCAACTGCGCAAACCGACTGCACGGGATTCAACCGAAGCCGAACCTCTCACCACCGAGGTTGGCGACCAGATCAATCATTTGGAGTGGACCGGTCAATACGTCGAGCGCTACGTGCGCGTCCCCGAAGGGAACACCGGAAAAGCCAAGCTCATCAGATTTCTTATTCCCGTCTACCGTGAGAAAGGCACTCAGCGGAAGGCATCGGTTGGCACCGAGGATAAGCGAAAGAACTGACTGACGGTCGGAAGTTTGCCAGCGAGACGATCATCGCAGACTCATTCATCCGTCACCCGTTCTTGTTCGTTGGGTGTGCCTGCAAAAATTCTGCGGCCCGCATACCGGGTTGCAACATCTCCAGGAGAGCAGAGTGCTATGAGTGCGGTAAGTGGCGGTACGCAATATCTTGACAACTATTTGAATGAAATCGGGAAGGTTTCCCTGCTGACGGCGGCGGAGGAAATCAAGTTGAGCAGCGCGATCCGAGAGGGTCCCGAAGCTGAAGCCGCCCGAGCCGAAATAAAGTTGATCGAGGCAAATTTGAGGCTGGTCGTGTCGGTCGCAAAACGCTGGCAGCACACGCAATTGACCATGGAGGAATTGATCTCCGCCGGGAACGAAGGTTTGCAAATCGCCGCCAGGAAATACAATCCCCAGGGATTCAACACCCGCTTTTCAACCTACGCCACGCTCTGGATCGAGCAGGCGATCCGGATGGCCGCCAATCGAGCGCACACTGTGCGCATTCCCATCCGCCGCGCGACCCAATTGCACAAAGTGCTCCATGCGCCCAGTTACGACGAAGCCGCTGCGGAACACGATGAACACCGCATTGCGGGCGAAGTCGGTCTCAAAGTGGAGGCCGTGCGTCACGTGCTGAAGTACCGGGTTACGGAAGTCAGCCTGGATGCGCCGGCGTGCGACGGGAGCGGCGAAATGATCGGCTGCGTCATTCCGGAAGAGCGCTGTTCCTTCCAGGAAATGATGGACACCGAGGATTTGGCCGTGGTTCGCCAGGCGATAGCGGAGTGTCTCACCGATCGGGAACAGTTTGTGATCCGCCAACGTTTTGGCTTGGATGGTCCGGTCGCCACGCTCGATGCCGTCGGGGAACAACTTGGCCGCACGCGTGAGCGGGTTCGCAAAATCGAACTGCAAGCCCTGTCCCGACTCCGGCAGCGATTGGGTGAGATCTTTCACCTGACTCTTGATCCTGTCTGAAACCGGCTTCGCCAAAAGCCAACAGTCGTGCGGCGGGCGATCTTCGTTCGTGCCGCGCGCGAATGAGATTTCAAATTGCTGATGCCCCGCAACCGTACCGGATCGTCCACGTGAACAGACGGCGGCTTCAGATCCCGAATGCGGAAGACCGCCGTCGTCACCGCGAAATTTACGAACAACTCAAACACCTTTGCCCGGTCAAATGGGAGCCGGAGCAAATCCAAGCGCACATTCGCGAGGCGCTTCGGGCCGAACCAGGAATGATAGCCCTGCGTGCTGACCTCCAGGACTGTTTCGGTTCGATCCCGCAAGACGAGGTTAGGTCCCGGATCAAATCTCTTTCCCTGCCTGACCACCTGAGGCAAGGGCTGGTCAACATCCTCCGACCCGTTTCTCGCGGCTTGCCAGTCGGCAGTCCGCTTTCCTCGTGGCTGGCCGAACTGGTATTGCGCGACGTCGACGCCGCCATGACCGATTTTTCGCACTACTTTCGCTATGTGGACGACATCTGCGTCCTGGGCAGTCTCGAGAAATGCACGAAGGCCAAACGACGACTTGAGGCCGTGATTGAGCCTTTGGGAATGCGCTTGAGCCCCACCAAGACTTGCATCGTCCCGTCTGAAGAACTTGTGTTCCTCGGCCGGTCTTATCAAATCCTGGACGATTCACAATTGATCGAAGTCGATTTGAGCGGCGAGACGTTCCGCTTGCCCAATCACAAGAAGGTGAAACTCCACGTCAACAAGACGGGCCAGCCCTACCGCGAACACGACGGACGAATTACCTACAGCCTGAGCTGTCTGCTCAACCGGATGAGTCAGCAACCAACGCCTTACATCCTCGAGATGCTCTTGCTTCGGCCGGCCTGCGAGGACGAAGCGCTCAACCGCATCATTCAACACCCGGAATGTATTTTCGACCGAAGCTTGCCGCACGCCTTGCATGGAAAAATCTATCGCCATTATCTGACACAGGTCAGAAACCGCGTGCAAACCCAACCGCAGTTGCCGATCGGCGCCGCTGGCGAAGTGTTCCGATGGCTCCACCTGACCAACTACATCATGCAACACGCGCTTCTGCCGCCAGATTATCACGAGGCGGAAGCGGAATGGGCCCAACTGCTGGAGACCTTGGAAGCGGGCCAGTACGAGCCCTATCACCAACGGATCAAGCAGCTTTTCAAACAGGAGTACGATCTGCGCACAAAAATAGGCGCGAGGGAAACTCAACTGCCTGCCGACAAGCCGGCATTCGCCGCGTTCAGCCTGGATTAGGCCAGCGAGAAGTTGACGCGTTCGTTGCCGCTGCCTGTTACGGATCTCTCCGCTTGGACGGAGAGAATCCTCGGTTGCGGTTTGGGGTTGTAGAGGGCGTTCCAGAGGCCCTTCCTTTGCGAAATGGCGTCCAGGGCGGATTGAACGAATTCCTGCATTTTCGGGTGGTACGGTTGAAAGTTGGTTGCGCGCGCCAGACCTTCTTCCACGAGGAGTTTGTTGACACAGAGTTCGTTTCCCGAGACCGAATCCATTGCGTAGAGGTAACAGGGCATGCGGCCATAAAGTGCCGGCTGGTTTCGAGCTACCTCCACCCGGACCTGCGACCCTGGCGGGATCAGTTGACGAAGAGCTTCCCAGGCCCTCTGCGCTCCCGGCTGTGATTTGTCGTGATGGTCCAGTTCCGGTGTATCGATTCCGATCAACCGGTAACGCCCGCGCTGACCAACAAAAGTATCGCCGTCCACCACCTGACTCACCGTTTCGGCGTGCGACTCCAGGCCGTATGCGGAAGGATCAACCTTGATGGGATGATGCTCCCATTGCCGCGCTCGAACCGCCGGACTGAGACGCCGGAAGGCGACATTGTGATCGCCGACCGGAAAGTGACGGATCGCTTCGAGGAACTCCGCGTCCACTTGTCCATTTTTGTTCACCGGGATGCCGTCCTGAATTCCGCGGGCGACCAGGTCCAACCGCTGGTCCATGATGATGCGGCTGCCCATTTTGAGATATCGTTTGAGCGCCGCGACGGCCAGGAGCAAACCCACCACTCCTTTCAACCCCATTGACTTGTAGGCCAGCATGCCGGCCAGCGCCCCAAGCGCGGCCAGCGTCGCGGGGTTGGCCTGGCGCACAAAGGCAATCGTTGCATTGAGCATTTTCTCACCCGAGAGGCCTGGCAGGAGATCCATGTCGTCGTGTAGTTCCACCGGATAAGCACCGGTGTCCGCTCCGGCTGGTCCGCGCGGATGGACTTGATCCGCCGTTGGGGCTTCCGTTTCCATTTCCGGCAACTCGTGCCGCAACAGTTCGATCTGCTGTTCAAACTCAGGATTGATTTCGGGAGGAGGAACCAACCAAACGTCATCGGCAGGTACGAACAGTCCGCCGGATTTGTGCCTCGCGAGATTCTGCAAGGTTTCCGGCAGGTCCTGTACGGGTTGCAAAGTCCTGCCGTCGGCCGACCTCACTTCCATGTCCTCGGGACGCAGATGGGAAAAATAAACCAGCCTCACGACGTCGGCATCCGCTGGCGAATACGACATTCCGGTCACCGTGTCATAAAGCCGTGTCACCGGATCAGTGGCAGCTCCCTTGAGAAAGGCGGCGACGGCCTTCAAGAACGGCTGCGCCCTGGCGGGATCAGGCTGGTCGCCCTCGCGCATCACGATGTACCCTTGAGCGGGATCGATCTTGCTCACAGTCTATTCTATCAGTCTTGCGGGTGTTGCTTGAGAGCAGCCCGCAAGGAGCGCCGCACCTTGTGCAATGCTGGAGCGTCACCTGTCGTGGCCAGAACGAACGGGACCACCTGACGACTCAATGCCAGAAAGTGCGGTGCCGAGACGAGATTCACCTTGATCTGTTGTCGGAACCGCGCCATCAGCCGCTGGAACTCGGGCAAGAAGCACAGAGTACCCAAGTCAACCGCCGGGATCCGCACCACAACGGCCTGTTTGGATGCGGCAATTCTCATGGTCGAAGCGGAGCCCAGTAATAGATTCCGTTGGTTTCAGAAAGGACCACGTCTTCCGTGCTGATCAAGGTGACGAGAAAGCCCGCCGCTTTCAGAGCCACGATCCGCCCCAGAGCGTCGGAGGGAGTCACAATCGGATCCCGGCCCAGGCCGGGCGCTGTTGAGCTGTTGTAATCCAGGAGAGAATTCTCGGCCGCATTGAGGGTTGAGGCGGCATTCGTACGGCGGAGACCGACGGCGCTGTCCTTCCCTGCAATAAAGACAGCCGTGACAATCGCGGCCAGGATCAACAGCACTGACACCACTGCAACCAACTCAACCGCCGTAAAGCCGCCAGTAATCTTCTTCGTCAGGTTCAATTGCATGGTTCGCGAAATCCGGATGCGACACAGTAATGTTTGTATATCCGCGTTCCGATCACGTATGAAAGCAACCAAAGTAGATCGGCGGGGGAAGGCAGGGGCAACGCCAGGAACAGATTGTTCATGTGGAGGCAAAGCTTTGTCCAGGTGTAGCCCATGCGCAGGAAGTGAATGTAAAGCGAATAACAAATGCCGACATGGAGCAAACCTCCCAGGACAATCGCCTGTAGCAGCCATTGGTGTTCCCGATTCAACTGCTGGAATCGCACCAGCTGATGAGCCCCTTCTCGATAAGCAGTCTCAAGGACAGGAACGGCAGTCGCCCGCTCGGAGAGATTCGCGACCGCTTGATCAATGCGCCGGTTGATTTTCTCAACCCTGAACCCACAATAGAGGAAGGTGAACGCTTGCAGCAGAATGACTGCGAGACTCAAACGGGCAAGAGTCAGATAATAACGTTTCACAACTCCAGTATAAGGCTTTTATGCGTCTCGTACGACTACAGCGCGGGTTTACCCTGGCCGAAATCATCGTGGTGGTTGCTCTGTTGGCCATCCTCGGCACCGGCGCCCTGATCGGGCTCAAGCGGCAACGGGATAACGCCGCCTTTCGCAAGACGGTCCAAAACCTGAGTGCCATCGACCTTGCGAAATCGACCTGGCAGAAGTTTCACCCGGACGACACCTGGCCGGCCAACGAGATTGATCGTTGGAGCGCCATCGCCGGCTATCTCAACCTTTCAGAGACAGCCACAGAAACACCCACCGGCAGCGGCTACTACTCGGTGCAGGGGTTCACGCCCGAGGGACACACCTATCGTGTCGAGACACTTGCGGAGCCGGCAGGTGGAAAGTGCGATGGGGTGAATGTCACAAGGCCCTTGGACTAGAATTCCACCGAATCCAGTCCGATGACCGCCGGAGCCTCCGGCACATCCATCGAATGCAGGCTGTTCATGAACGCCACCAGGTCCCGGTCATAAACCGGGCGCACGGGAACGGGCCGATCCGATTTCAGGAGGACGCGTTCACAGAAGATTTGAGCCACGTGGCAGCCATCCGGGCGGCCCACCTGGACTTCCTCGGCTTCAAGCACCCCCACCATCAGGTGGTTCACTGAAATGGAGAGACGGCCCTGCGCCGTCACCCCCTCCAGATAACTGGCGACAAGATAAGAATCGAATTGGTCATCGGCCGCAAGGTTGAGGACGTTCAACTCGCCGCGGCAGGAAAGGCGGCTGTCCCTCATGACAATTTCGTGAATGGTCTGCGGTTCCTGGTCGAACTCCTCCTTGGGACCGGAGACTTCGTTTGCCTGAATCCAGCTATGCGACAAGTCAAACCGCTTTGCCCTCACCACAGGCAGTTGAATGTCTCCGGTTACTTTCAACGCGGCA